>Ga0187892_10001805_pt1 | contig 46688 bp, 39 predicted proteins | sample MA1701073metaG_FD_139345 | JGI IMG/M metagenome (GOLD analysis project Ga0187892, IMG submission 139345) | Bio-ooze microbial communities from a basaltic lava cave in the Kipuka Kanohina Cave System on the Island of Hawaii, USA - MA170107-3 metaG ...
GGTCTGCTATAATTTCCCTGTTAATTAACTGGAAGGGTGCTCGAGCGGCTCAAGAGAATGGTTTGCTAAACCATGACTGGTTAATGACCAGTCTCGTGGGTTCGAATCCCACCCCTTCCGCCAGTTGGGAAATTGCAAAAGCGAGCTGTCCGCCTCGCTTCGCAGAGATTAACGGCTTGTACTAACCAAGGCTGCCCGTTTCTGGTAGCCTAAGAGTATGGTTAGGCGTCAGGCCCATCTTAGAAAGAAAACCAATACCGCGTCTAAAGGGCGCCTCGACGAACTAAGTTTTACAGTGCGGGAGTTTGCGCATTACCCGAAAAGTCAGCTTTGGTATGTCGGTATCGGCGTGATGATCGCGGCTTTCCTGCTCGCCGCTCTCTTCTATCGCGATTACCTAATGGTGGCGTTGGTAGTAGCGGTGGCTATTGCTTTGTTTCGACTCTCTAATCTAGCGCCAAACAGCCGTCAGATTCGCCTGACCGAGCGCGGGATTTACTGGGGGGAGCAGTTTCTGGCCTATCACCAGCTGAAAAGCTTTTGGATCGCTGATCAGGGCGGCCAAACCACGGTTTACCTTGAGCGGCCGAATTTCGCCTCAACTATTCACTTCTTCGTGCCGGAGGATAAGCTCGGGCCGGTCAGTCGCCAGCTCGAGGCGGGGCTGCCCTATCACGATCACCGCGGTGAGCCGCTATCTGATCGCTTGGCGCGGCTGCTTCGGCTCTAAAGCGCGGTTTTGTTGAGCATTCGGCGTCGAATCAGAAAGTAAGCTACCCCGATAATAATTAGCGCCACCCCTGCTGCCGAGACGGCGATAATGGTGTTTTGCCTAGTGTTGGCCGCGGCAACGCGGGCTGCTTCCTTCTGCTTGTAGGCTTCGGTGGTATCCCCGCTAGTGATTCGCCGGATCTTGCCACCTTCAGCCACGCTGACCTCAAAAAGGATAGTTTCGCTTGGCGGTGAGACAGTCCCTTCTTTCTGGGCTTGGGCCACGAGCTTGTAGAAGCCGGCTTTGACCGGGTCGGTAATTGAAAACTGCCAGTTGCCTTGCAAGTCAACTACGGGGGCAGCGTACTTCTCCGGCGGCTCTTTCGGCAGCCCCAGCTCTGGAGTGAAGGTCAGATTCATCGTGTGGTCAGAGGCACCGGTGCCCTTGAAAATAATGCCCGTTAAGGTGCCTGACTCGATGTCGTTTTGGTAATCGCTAACGGTGCTTATCTCTGTGATAACGGGGGTTGGTAGCGAATTGTCCACCGCCGGGCGGATATTGACCCGAAAATGGGCCACGCCGCCCCAGCCGTCGTTATTTTTGGCGCGGATATGGAAATAATGGGTCCCGACTTTAAGTCCCTCGATGGTGGCAGTGGTGCCGGTGGTGAGGATTGTTTCTGGCGGGATCGTCTCAGCTGCTTGATCCAAGACGTAAGAGTAGCCGCTGGCGCCGTTTGATGGTGGCTCCCAGGTAACGATAAGCGTTGTTGCTTCGTAGGACTCCTCCGGATTTGGGTGGGAGCTCGAGGAGACAGCCACTCCGCCCGGCGGAGTGGGGGCGCGAGTGATCGTAAATGAAGTTGAGCCGCCGCCGGTGCCCACTTCGCTACCTGATTTGGCCAGCCGCACACCGCTCACCGTCACCTTGCCGCCGCCTTCTTTAGTCCCTCTAAGCCTTATCGTTGCTACGGTGAGCGAGCTTGTGGCAGAAACGATCCCAACAAATTGGTTGTTATTAGCCGGAGATTTGCCCGGCAGCCAGGTGGCCGAGCCTGGAGAGAAGCTAACAATTGACACCGGCCCAGTAACTGAGATCGTTCCTTGCAAGCTGTCAAAAGTAGCGCCGCTGGCCCGCACTGTAATAGTGAAGGTTGAGCCGTTGGTGAAACTGCCGCCGCCGGATGGTGTGATTGAGCCAGCGGCAAAAGCCGCAGGCACACTAACTGAACCAAGCAACAGCCAACTGCTAAGGGCAAGAAAAAGAATTTTTGACCGCAGTGACGTTTTCGATGTCTTCATCAGCTCATTCTAGCCTTCGAAGGAGTTAGCAAGCAATGATATATCGAGCAGATCAACGATATTATCGACCTCGGGGTTGAGGTTAATGGAGGCGTCGTCTTTAACTGTTTGGCCCCACTTGTCGCTCATTATTGAGACGTCGAGCAGATCCACTTTCGCATCACCGTTGACATCCCCAACTTTGCGCCGATCGATCGTAATTAGCTTGGTCGCCACCAGGGCCCCGTCGTTTTTGTATTCGACTCGGTAGTCACGTCGGCCTAAGGTCGGACCGAAGGTCTTAGACCAACTAGTTGAACCAGGTTCGGCGATCACCTCACCTTCAAAGTAAACCCGAACCTCGCTTTGCTTGCAGCCGGAGATCGTATAGGCGCTGCGGTAGGTAGCGGCGGAGATGGTGCTGGTGTCATTAAAGTTGGCACAGCCCCCGGCCGGGTTACCGATGATACCGAACCAATCAACCAAGTTTTTCCAGAAATTGTAATTGCCGTTGAAAACGTACGGGGTGTAGCGGAAGAGTGCCGCTGTTGCCTTATTGGTGAAAGTAACTGAATAAACCCCGGTGTTATCGGCAAAAGATAGGGTGTTGCCTTGGTAGTAGTAATATGGGTAGGACCAAGGATAGTACTGATTCCACCAGTTGACGTCTTTGCCGGCGATCTCGTAGTTGTAGCGCAGTTGCCAAGAGGCCCACTCGACTTGGTTGGTGAAGCCTTTGTACTGCGGCCGGTTATCAAACATCCACTGGCAGCCGTTACCGCCTTCGTAGCCCATGGCGCAATCTAAGGCTCGTTGGGTGGGCGAGGCGTTGGTGATCAGGCTCTGCTCTTTTTGGAGTGTCACTAGAATTACTTTCGGGCTGATCGTGCCGGTGGTGGTGTTGATGACGATGCCGTTTAAGGTGCCGGAGGCCTCGCGATAGCCGTGGGCGGCATCCCAGATGATCTGAGCGGCGCTCCGGCCTTGGTTGCCGTCGCCCAGGACACTGGGCGGGGCCGAGGCGAGATAGCTACCCTTGGAAGCCAAGAAGCTCTGAATATCAGCGATACTCATCGAGTCCTTGGCGATGTAGTCGCCGTCCGGAATGAGCTGATTATAGTAACGGCCGTTGCGGAAATTATCGGCACTAGTGTCGAAGGCCAAGGCGACCACCGGGCCTAAGAAGACCGGTAGACAGGTTAAGATCCCTAGCCAGAAGCGCAGTTGTATTTCCCCTATTCCCATCATCATTACGTCTCCCAGTATACCAGCGCTTTCTAGTATCAGCGGCTGAGGAGGCAGCTGCGACTATCAGATTGAAACTGGAGACCGGCTTAGCGATAATTATAGATAATGTCCTCCTGGACGAATGTCGCCAATTCGGTGGCGGTGCAGTATGCCGGTCGCGCCGTTGGCCTGCTTATCTCGCTGGCCTCCACGGCGCTGCTGGCCCGAACTCTTGGTGTGGCGGGCTACGGTGAGTTCACCACCGCTCTGGCGCTTGCCGGCCTAGTGGTTATGCTTTCGGATTTGGGCTTTTTTTGGTCCACGCTTAAGAGTTTGGGCGGGGCGGAGCCACCGCGCACCGTTGCCTCCGAAATTATCGGAATCCGCCTAGCGCTCACCTTAGGGCTGACGGTCCTGGGTCTGACGATTGTCTGGCTATCTTCCTACGCCCTACCGATTAAGCAGGCGGTGACCATCTTGGGAATTTTCATCTTGAGTAGCGGCTTGAATAATGTCATCATCGCTGTTCATCAGGGCGACTACGCTATGGGCTGGCCGACGATCTCCGAGATTGTTGGCCGGCTGACTAATTTAATTCTGATTGCGCTGGGTGTCTGGCTGAAGCTGGACTTGCTCTGGTTTGTGGTGGCAGTGAGCGTGGCTTCAACGGTCAATCTGGCTATCAACTGGGCAATTTTAAGTCGGCGTCACGGCTCGATTCGGCCCAAATTCTTCGGCTTTTCCTGGTCAAAATATTATTCCTCGGTCCTATTCTTGGGCGTGGTGACGCTGTTGGGAGCCTTGTACCTGCGGGTTGACGTTATCGTCCTCTCACTACTCAAAAGCGCCACCGATGTTGGCATTTACGGGGCCGCCGGCAAGGTGATTGAGATTGCGATGGTCTTCCAAGCGCTCTTTCTAGCGGCTGTCTTTCCGATGCTTCTGGCTCGGCTAAAAGAAGGCCGGGAGCAGTTTCAGCAAGCCCTCGCCGAGAGCTTTTTGATTGTTTTTGTGATCGGCTTGCCGATTACCTTGATTCTTATCGGCCTGGCCCAAGAGCTGATTCACTTCATCGCCGGGGGCGAATTTGTTGTTGCCGCCCAGGTTACTGCTTGGGGGGAAGCGATCACCACGCCCAGGGTCCTGGCCCTGATGGCCGGCTACGTGATCCTGGCTCACTTGGGCGGGGTCTTCAGCCTGGGGTTGATTGCCGCCAACCACCTTAAGTGGCTGCTGGCAGTTAACGGTCTGGCTCTGGCAGTTAACCTAGTGCTAAACCTCATTTTCATCCCGCAGTATTCCTATCTGGCTGCGGCAATCATCACCTTGGCTACCGAGCTGCTGGTGACAATTTTTAATATATTCAAGTTAAGCTACCATTTTCGCCCCCGGATTAATTGGGGCGCAGTTGGGGCTGCCACCGTGGCCGGCTTGGCGGCTATCAGCCTACTACTGATCCCGATCCCGCTTCACGTGGCGATCAAAGTGGTGGTGATCGCGCTGTTTTACTTAGTGCTGTTGATAGCAATGGTGCCTGCCGCGAAACGAGCTTTTGCCCACTACTCTGCTAGTTTACGGCGACCGAACGATCTCTAGATGAGACTACTGCTTTATACTGATTCCGATTATTTCTCCGGTGCGGAGAAGGTTCTACTATCTTTGGCCAAGCACTTACGTCCTAGCCAGGGTTGGCTAGTTGTCAACCCGAAGATTGCGGCTCGTTTTGCCTTGCCAGAAACCAGGCCGATAAGGGTGCAGGCGCTCGCCGATCGCTCAAAGCTCAAGATTTGGCTGATGGCTCGCTTTGTGAGGCTTCTTCGGGAGCTTCAACCCACCGCCTGCCTGGTGAATATGCAAACTCCCTACGCCAACACCCTTTTCCTTCTGGCCGCTTGGCTCTGCCGGGTCCAAGTCATCACCGTCTGGCACTTTGCCCAAGAGAACCACCAAGTCCGAGGATTGCTGCGACCGCTGAAACTACTGGCTTATAAGCTTGCCTTCGGCTTAAGCCAAACTATAGTGACCGTTTCAGCGTGGCATCGTAATGTCTTAATCTCGCAGTTCGGCTCGCCACCCTCGAAGGTCCAGACAATCCCTAACGGAGTGGCCGCCCCCGCCATCGAACAATCACGTCGGTCAACGGAAGAGCGCATCCTTCTTTCGGTTGGCACCCTTGAGCCGGCTAAGGGCCAGAGCATTTTACTGGAGGCACTAGTCTTGATCCAGCAACCCTGGCGCTTACTGATGGTTGGAGCGGGGCCGGATCAGGTCAATCTGGAGCAGCTGACCGCTAAGCTCAATCTGACAAGTCGGGTTAGCTTTGAAGGTTATCAGGTGCTCACAGCACCCTACTATCAGCAAGGCGATGTCTTTGTTCACCCTTCTTTAGCCGAGAATCTGTCAATGGCGATAATCGAAGCCCTCTCTTTTGGGCTGCCAGTGATCGCTCATCGGCTCGGGGGCAACCCAGAACTCATCACCGAGGGCCAGAACGGCTGGCTGATTGCCCCAGGTGATATCGCCGGTTGGCGCCAAGCCATTAGCGAAGCGCTCTCGTGCGACCTGGCTCCCTACCGCGCTCAGGCGCGCCACCGCTTTGAGAGTCGATTCACCTTGACGAAAATGGTTGAGTCTTATCAGCAACTTTTGGAGAATGTAAGCCGATGAACGGGCGTAACCTAGCTCTACTAGTGATCTTTGGCGCGATGGCTTTTGGCCAGGTATTGCGTCTGCCGCTTCTTGCCGGCGGTCGGGCGACGCTGACCGCTGCTGATCTGGTCATTGGGCTACTCGGTGCGGGGCTCTTTATCGCCCTAATCTACCAACGCCGGCTATTGGAGTATCTGCACTTTGTTTGGCAAGCAACCGCCTGGCGTTATCTGCTACTGTTCGGTCTCTGGGCGCTACTAAGTCTGCTGCTGGCTCTACCAGGACTTGCCGCTGGCGAGGCGCTCACTGCTCTTGCCTACTGGCTTAGGCTGCTTGGCAGTATCGTCCTTTTAACAGGTTTAAGCTTCTGGCTTCAGGCCGTTCAAGAAAAGCGACTACGGAGCTATTTTCTGCTTTTTGGCGTTCTGGCCATTGGCGCCGGCTTTTACCAGCTCTTTGTGCTGCCGGATTTCCGCGCCATGGTCGAGTTCGGTTGGGATCCACACGTTGGCCGGTTGCTGTCCACCTTTTATGACCCCAATTATTTTGCCGCTCTCTTAGTGCTAATAATGACAATTACCGTTGTCTTGGGCCTCAAGAATCAAGCCGGTCGTTGGCAGCTGCTATACGGTTTAATTTTTCTCGCTGCTTGGGTTGCGCTTTACCTAACCTACTCGCGCTCGGGCTGGTTGATGGGGTTCCTGGCGGTACCGCTGGCATCGTGGTTGTATTCGCGTCGACTCAGCGCTCTCTTGGCGCTAATCTTTGTTGTTGCGGTGCTGTTGCCTAACCGCTTGAGCGGCCGCATCTGGCAGTCAACCAGTTTCTTGCGGCCAAGTACTGTCACAGAGGAGTTCGGCGACCCGAGTGCCGCCGCCCGGGCGATCGCCAATGAGCAGGCGATTCGGCTATTCTCCGATCAGCCCGTAACTGGCGTGGGCTATAACGCGTTTGGTTTTGTCTTAACTAAAGCCGGTTACGCCGAGGCCGAGCGTCTGGAATTTAGAAGCGGTATGGGCACCGATAACTCGTGGCTCTTTATCCTTGCCACCACCGGGGTGACCGGCTTTATCCTCTACGGATTGTTTTTCACTAACCTGATGCAGCGGCTCTACCAAGCACGTCACCGCGGGGTGCTAGCCTGGCCGCTTGCTACTTACTGCGGGGCGCTAATTGCCGGGGCCTTTTTCAATAATTTACTCTTTTACGTCCCGCTGATCATCGGATTTTACGGACTAGTTGGCTGGGAGCTGCGACGAGGCGATGACTAGGTGGCTGCGAATCCTTTTGGCGCTTGGCTTGGTGGTAACGTTTTTTTTCTCGCAGACTAAACTTGAGCTAGGGCCGCTCGTCATCTACCCGCCGGAGATCCTGATTTACCTCTGGGCGTTGGTGGTCCTGTTGGGCCGCGACTCAAGAGAGCGTTTGCGCCAAACCATCCTTAGCCTCCCCAAAGAAATCAAGCTTGCCGCGGCCCTGATCTTAACGGGCAGTCTTATCGCCACAGTTCTGCCGGAATTCAATCGACAGAGTCTCGGGGCGCTGAAAAGTTGGATTATTACCCCGATGCTCTTGGGCCTTTTGATCGCCCAGGCCCGGCTTAGATCTCGAGAGCTTTATCTTTATTTGGCTTTGATTGGGGTAGGCTTAGTTGCGGTTGGCCTGATCGGTTTTGAACCAAACAACCCGCTCGCGAGGATCCAAGGGATCTATCAGTCGCCAAATATCTACGCGGCGCTCACCGCCCCTTTGGCGACCTTCTTCTACGTCCTCTGGCGCACCCGGGAGCAACCACGGCTGGTCTTACTAGTCCTAACGATAGCCCTACTCTCCGCGGTGGCTTTGAGTCGGTCCATCGGGGCGATTTTTGGAGCGGGGGTTATGATCGGGTTCTATGAGCTAACCCGGCAGCGCCGGCTCAGCTGGCCAATGGCGGTTCTTGCAGCAGGGTTTGTCCTGCTTTGCGTCGGGCTGATTGCGCAACGGCTTAGTCTAGATAACAACTCGCTCGAGAGCCGTTTCCAGATCTGGCAGACCGGCTTGGAGATAGTCAGGATTTACCCGGTTACGGGAGCGGGTTTGCGCGGTTTTGAGACTCTGTACCCTCAAATTGTCGGTAGCCAATTTAGCGTCCCAATTGAATGGGCCGCCCCGCAAGCTCATAATCTGCTCCTCTCCTTCTGGACTAACACTGGCTTACTTGGACTGCTTGGTTTTAGCCTACTTTTCTATCAGGTGGCTCGCTTGCAAAAACCAGGGCCGGCTTACCTTGCCCTGGGGGTGATTTTTTTCCATGGGTTGGTCGATGCGCCGTACTGGCGCTTGGATCTAGCCATGCTTTTCTGGGTTTATCTTGCCTCTTTTTACGGTAAGAGGGCTGGCAATGAACAGTAGGCGGATCGGAACCTGGCTTGTCGGAGCGATTTTTTTGCTTCACCTACTTTTAAGTTACTGGGGTGTGGTAGCCTACGGCTACCCAGTTGCCCCAGGTGATGATACGGCGGCGCACCTTGCTCTAGTTGAGGAGCTGAAGACGGCCCAGAAGTACTGGCCAACGGCGGGCTATCCCTGGGGACTGCACTACATTATTGCCGGTCTCGGAAAGCTCTTCCGCATCGACCCACTGACAGTTACGACTTTCTTATCTCCGGCTCTGCTTGTTGGTTCGGCGCTGGCGATTTACTTTCTAGCAAAACGGTTGTTTAACGGTCGGGTGGCGCTAATTACTTACGCGCTATATGCCCTAGCTTCGCTTCAGCCGCTCCAAACCGCCACCGACGGCGGCCTACCGAATGTCGCTGCTAGCGGCATTGCGCTGCCACTCAACCTCCTCTGCTGGGTAATGCTCTGGCGGTTGAGGCAAAAATGGGTCCCGGCGCTTGGGTTTCTGCTCACCGGTGCCCTGATAGTTTGGCTGCACCACCTCTCTACTATTATCTGGTTGGCGGTCCTTGTCCTTTCCGGCAGTATTCTGATGCTAAGGAGTGTCATCTTGGCTTCGGGTCGCCGGCGGCTGTGGCTTGGGGCAGCTCTGATTTTCGGGCTCATTATCCTCGGCCTGCTTTACGAGCTGACCCCGCTTTTTGGGGCGGCCAGGCAACTCACCCAAGCCAGCCTAAACTTGAGAGACAGCGCCTCGCCAATCTGGGAGTCGATTGTCTACGGACAGTCACTTAGCGGGCTGGTCTTTCAATTTAGTGTGGTTGGGCTAGCGACCCTAATTTTTTCGCAGCGCCTTGGTTTTAAGGTAGACTTTAGTATCAAAGCGGTCTTGCTGGTTTGGTACTTACTCTACCTAATCGGCTCGCAGCTGCCATTCGTGCTCGAGCCAGGCCGCCTCGCCCGTGACCTAGCCATGCCCGCTGCTGTCCTGGCGGCGGTTGGTCTGGGGGCAGCCTGGCATTATCTAAAGGAGCAGATAGTGTTGCGCCGGATTTTTCTACTTGCTATTGGTTTAATCTTTATTTTCTCAGCCGCGGTCAAAGCAGGGAAGCTAACCGCTTATGAGCCGATGGCTCGCTTCACTAAAGAGGACACCGAGCTTCTAACTCAGATCTCGGGCTCTTCGCCGGTGGGGATACTTGATCGAGCCAGCGCTTGGGCAACAATTGCCCGGCTTTATCCCCACCTGCCTAGAAACGTGATTGTTTTCGATAAACCCGAGGCCTTCACTGGCTATCTACGCCAAGCTAACAACTGTGGCTTGGTCAGTCAGTACGCTCCGCATATCTGGCTGCCGGATTCGGCAGCGGAAAATTACGTTGATATGACAGTGCGAGCCCTGGGCTACTCGCCGGCGGTAGCCCTGACAGAACCGAACAAGACCTGGTATCGGTTCTGTCCGGTAGGTCACCCTGATTTTTAGGACAGCTAGGCTAGCAACTGATAACTAACCGCGTTAAACTTAACCTGAATTGACGATGAGGCTTGCAGTGGTCATCCCGGCCCATAACGAGGAGAAGTCAATTGGCGACGTTGTTGCCAACATCCCCAAGCAGGTTGACGGCCTAAGTGAGATTGCGCCGTTCGTGGTTAACGATGCCTCAACCGACCGCACCGCCAGCGTTGCTCGAGGAGCCGGGGCGGTCGTTCTTGATCACCGCTTGAATTTAGGTGCTGGTGGCGCCACCTTAACTGGCCTCACTGCCGCTAAACGCCTCGGCTTTGAGACTGCTATCACCTTAGACGGCGACGGTCAGCACGACCCTAATGATATTCCGGCTCTGCTTGAGGCCTATCGAACACACGGCGCCCAATTGGTGATCGGCAGCCGTTTTCTTTCCCAAACCATCACTGAGATGCCAGCGCTGAAGTGGTACGGCAATAAGATAATGAACGGCATGACCTATCTTTTTAGCCGCGCCGCGGTTTCTGACTCCCAGTCGGGCTTTCGTTTATTTGGCCCAGCTTTTTTGGATAATCTGCACCTTTTCACTACCGGCGGGTACGAGTTCTGCTCGGAAGCGATCATCATCGCGCGCCGAGCCGGGCTAAAGATTGCCGAAGTGCCGGTTAAGACGATTTATTTTGATGGAGCCCAAGGCCAGAATCCCTTAAATGGCCTGAATATCTTTTTGCGGCTTCTCTATAAGACAATTACCGGCTGATGCTGCTGGTGCTCATCAAGATTCTAGCCCTGATTTTTACCGGGCTAGTGATTGTTAAATCCTATCTGGCCTACCGAGCTCGGCAGGAAACGCTCGTGATGTTTCTGTTTTGGAGTCTAACCTGGCTGATCATCGCAGTTATCGCCTTCTACCCAGAATTAATTACAGTTATACTAGGCGAGCGCAAGCTAGGTGTGGGCAGCTTCCTGGGGATCGCCCTAGTCTTTGTTTATTTTGTGGTGTATCGCCTGTACGTTAAAGCCGATCGAATCGAAAAGAGGCTACAAGACATCGTTCGGGATCTTGCCCTCAAGGACTTCAATAAGAACAAGTCTTAAAACGGCCTGCTGCCAGTGGTTATCAGATCGGTTACATGATAAGATGCCGGGTATGCGCAACTTACTAATTGGTGGGTCAGGCTTCATCGGGCAACCGCTCGCCGTAGCGTTGGCTAATCAAGGCGAAGCGGTGGTCTCGCTCTCCCGCACGGGGGGCCAACTGGCCGGGGTTCAATCGTTTGCCTGCGATCTCGGCCAAGAGGATTGTCCTGACCAGCTCCTTGGTCAAGCCGATCGAGTTTTCATCTTGATCGGCCAGGTCGGCGCCGATTACACGATCGAGAAGAGCATCCTGACTAAATTGGCTCACCAGCTCTCTACTGGTCGGCAGCAGGTCTTCTATTTCTCGAGTGTGCTAGTCTACGGTCAGACCAATGAACCTGCTGACGAGAGAGCCGTGTCACAGCCAATCGACGATTACGCAAAGTTTAAGCTTGCCGCCGAGCAGATCTTGAGGGGACAGATCCTGCCAGCGCAACTGACGATTCTGCGCCTTGCCAACGTCTACGGCTCACCCAGAAACCGCGGCTTTATCGGCCTTCTAATGAAACGCCTCGGTGATCCTAATAGTTCAATCGAGCTCAATGATGATGGCAGGCAGCGCCGCGATTTCCTCTTTCTCGACGACCTGATTGAGGCGATCCTCCGGATTATGGACAGTCCCAGCGAAAGAGGGATCACCAACATCGCGACCGGCCACAGCCACCCGCTCATCGAGGTAATCGAAACCCTGCAAGAACTGGTCGGCCGTAAAATCAACTTCACCGTGAAGCACAACGACATGAGCCGCATTGAGCCGCACGACAGCCTGGTTGATAACGGTCGATTGCAACAGGTTTTCGGCCTTGACCGCTTCACCAGCCTGGAAGAGGGCTTAGCCCAGACCGTTAAGCGCTATGGTACAGATGCCAGCTAATCTGCCCGCCGCTCGCCTGCCCGCTGCTAAGTTGCGGGTTGGCGAGCGCCTTTTAGTTACCGCCTACTTGAGTCAAAACAAAATTTTTATTAAGCCTTAGAGACACCCCCCATGGCAAGGATCGAGAAAAGTCTGCTCATTATTGGGGCCGGTAGCGCCGGTCGACTGCTTTATAGCGACATCAAGGACAACTACCGTTCCCACCATGTTATTGGGTTTCTTGATGATCGCCCGGCGCGAGGCCGGTTACCAATCTTAGGCGGGATTAATGATTGTGGCGCCGTAATCGGCCGCTACGCCGTTGATGAGATTATCCTGGCCATCCCTTCTGCTCCTGGCGAGCTGGTTCGCCGTATCCTGCTTAACAACCTTAATCACCGCCTGCCGCTACGGATTGTGCCTCGAAGCCAGCGAGTTATCGGCCGAAGTGATGTGCGCTACGAAGAGATTAAAGACATCGGAGCGGAAGACTTCTTGGGCCGAGCCTTCATCCGCCAAGAGGTCGACCGGTTGAAGCGTTTCTATCGCTCAAAAACCGTGTTTGTTACCGGCGGGGCAGGCTCGATCGGCTCGGAGATTGTCGAGCAGCTTCTTGATCTAGACGTCAAGAAAGTAATTGTCTACGACAACTCGGAGTATCTGACCTTTCTTCTAGAGCAGCGCCTTAAAGAAACCAACAGCCTTGGGCGCTGCGAGCTAATCATCGGCAATATCGTCAACTCCGACAAGCTTGAGATGCTCTTTCGCACGCGCCAACCGGATATCATCTTTCATGCCGCGGCCTATAAACACGTTCATCTCATGCAGGACAACATCGACGAGGCGGTTCACAACAATGTTATCGGCACTAAAGCAGTGGTGGATGCCGCTGTGAGTAACCGCATCAAACGTTTTACGATGATCTCAACCGACAAAGTCGTCAACCCAACCAGTGTTATGGGGGCGACGAAGAAGCTGGGTGAGTACTACATCCGTTCCGTGAAGGCGCCGAAGACCAATTTCCATATCGTTCGTTTCGGCAACGTCATTAACTCGCGTGGCTCGGTGCTGCCGCTATTTGAACAGCAAATCGAACTGCGCAACTACGTCACCGTCACTCATCAAAAAATGATGCGTTTCTTTATGTCGATCCGTGAAGCGGCGTTGCTAGTGATTGAGAGTAGTGCCGGCGATGATTTTGACTCAACTCATGTGTTGAATATGGGGGAGCTCATCAATATCTACGAGGTCGCCCAGTGCTTAATTCGTTCAAAGAATCTACTACCGGGCCAAGATATTGAGATTCGGATTGCTGGTTTGCGCAAGGGCGAAAAGCTAGTTGAGGAGCTCTATACCGAAGAAGAGGGCCGCAGCTTAAACGGTCGGCGCGGCAAGCGAATAATGGCGCTTCGTAGCGACTCGCCGCCGGCAGATATCAACGAGATTATTGATAAGCTCTCTACTCAAATCAAGGCCCACGACGACAAGGCGCTTAGACGAACACTCAAGGCACTCTTTCCCTCATTGAAGCTTCGTTAAGCTGATTGATGTTCTCCCGAGCCTATCTTGCAAGCGGCGCCTGGGTTACCGCTCGTTATGTCCTGGTAGCTGCCGCTGGCTTGGTGACCTCGTTCGGATTTGCCAACCTGGCAACTAAGGAGACTTTCGGGCAGTACCAGTTTATTCTAGCCTTACTAGCCTTATTTTCGGTCTTTGCTCTGCCGGGGCTCAATATCGCTGCTGTCAAGGCCACCGCCAAGCGCCAGCCCTTCGGGGTGCTGGAGGCAGTTCGTCGAAGCTTCCAAGTTAGCCTGATGGCAGTCCCGTTACTGTTAGGCTCCGGCTGGTATCTAATCACTCAAGGGGAGGTGCCCCTCGGTCAGGCCGTGGCTTTGGCCGGCCTGCTTTTTCCTTTTTATTACGCTCCCAATACTTGGTACGCCTTCTACGAGGGTCAGCTTAACTTTCGCCCGGTCGCAATCCGTACCACGCTTAGCGCCGCGGTGGTGACCGCAGCGTTATTTGCGGTGCTTTTGTTGGGAGGCAATTTGCTTTGGCTCGTGGCAAGTTTCTTTGGAGTCTCGGCGGCGTTTTCCGCCTGGTTTTATCTGGAAATCCGCCGACGGATTCTTGCTGGTCCGCCACAACGACAACGCCAAGAAAAAAAAGTGCTAGATATTCGCTACGGTTATCGGGTGACCGCTCAGAAAGTCGCTTACACGCTCACGGAGAGCCTGCCGCCACTAGCGGTTTCCGTAGCCCTCGGCCACCTGGCGCTCGCTGACTTTCAGCTGGCGAACATCTTTTTGGTTGGGGTCTCCGGCCTGCTAGGTGCCTTAGCGGCAATTTACCTACCTCGCTTTTTTATGGAAGATCGCTCGAAGCATCGGAGGGTTTTCCAACAGAACATTATCATCGGTGTCATTGCCAGCCTCGGCTACTTTGTGGTGGTGCGTCTCGTTTTCTTGCCGCTGTACAGCGAGAGCTACCACGATTCCTATCTCATCGCGCAAGCACTCGCGGCGTTGCCGTTGGTCATTGCGCTAAGAACCTTTCTAGTCAATTACTATACGGCGCGTGACCGTAACTTCTTTGTTATTGGCGTCTACCTTGCTGCTAACCTGGTAGCGTTGCTTGGCTTTTGGGCGGTTAGTCGTGAGAGCTCGTTTATTGTTGCCAGTGTTAGCTATCTCTACCTACTGCACCTGAGCCTGCTGCTGCCGTTGATGACAGCCTATATTCTTACCGGCGAGCGTAGCTCCAGAGATAGTGAGCCGAGAAATTAATCAGCGTAATAAGAGCGGCGACGACGATTATCACCAGGATATCGTTGAAGCCCAGAAATGAGACCCCCACGCGCATTAAGGCAAGGCTCAAGAGCGAAGTTGTCGTCATCACGATGAGAAACCGCGTTGCTTGGGTGGCGACGCCCCCCTCCTTAGCTTGGAAAGTCCAGTGGCGATTCAAGCTAAAGTTCCAGATCATCGCCACACCAAGCGAGATTGCTCGGCTGCCCAGATACGGCAGATGAACTAACCGCGTTAGTGCTAGGTAAATCAGGAAATCGAGCAAGAGAGCTGAGCCGCCGGTGATCAAGAATTTCAGAAAGCGCTGCCAGGGCAGCTTTTTTAACTGGGCGGAAAACATCTTAGCTTATTCTACCACCGCTTGCGCTTCGGGGGCGCGCGGGCTCGGTAGTCGATAAAGCCGAAAGTCTTCATCGGCGGCTAGCTCTTCAAACGGGTACGACAGCCCCCGGTAGGTGAGGAAGAGCTCGAAGCGGTACTTTTCAGCCAGCGCCATCACTTCTCCGGCAGTCAGATCAGCGTAGAGCTTAACCCAGTCTAGCGCCACTGGTTTAAAACGGCCCTCCAAGCGCTGTGACTGGTACAGACGCTCAAGCTCCCCGCCGGTGACGGCATTAATGCGCCCAAGCCACTCCGGGAGCCCGGCTTCGGTGAAACCAAACGACTTAAAACTGACAATGCGCGGCAGGTAGTAAGCCGTTGTATTCCAGTTGGGGGGAGCTAGCACCGGTTCAGGGTTTTGCCAGAGGTTCTGGAACACTTGACTAGCCGGTAACCGTTGCCTGCCCTCGGGCGGCACGAGGTGGTTGAACCGAGCGGTGTTATCAAGCAAATGCCAAGCTGAAAGCCGTAGATTCGCTGAAAGCCGCTTTGCCAAGGCTTGGCCATGAGGTGAGCCCACCGCAACTAGCAGAGTTAGACCACCGGCTACAATTACTGCTCCTAGATAACGGCGGCTGCCGTGCTTAGCGCCTCCCAGTACTTGCGCCCAGCCAAGTTGAGCTAGCCGGACGATTAGCAAAGCGAGAAAAAGATAAGCTACAAAATAGAGCAGGTAAATCACCCGCAGCGAGTAGAATTGGAAACCGGGCAACCAGGGTGTAACGAAGGCAAAAAGGTAGAACAGAAAAAAGAAACCGACTGACCCCAAACCAATCATTCCCAGTCGGTCAATCGCCCGGCCTCGATTTCGGTCGAAGACCCGACGTAGCCAGATCCAGCCAGCTACCAATACCACCACGTGAGCTGTTAGGCGCAGCCACCAGTAGTCACCGGCCAATGGCAGGGCCATGTACGGGGCACGGAAGTAGATCCAGGACCAGATAAATTTCTCCGGCGGAAAGTCTACCGGCGCGCCGCTGTTTTGCAGACCAACCCGGATCGCAAACCAGCCGCCAGCAATAAGATAGAGGGCCAAGGCGGTTGCGCCCTGACGAACCAACACAACTATTTTTTGCCTTGTGAGCGGCCGGCTGACGGTAAGCGTATGCACAAGCCAGATGAGTCCGAATAAGACAAAGACAATCAAAGAGTTGGAAACGTGGATGAGTGTGGCTAGACCCAAGATTAACGCCGGGATCGTCAGCGAGCCTTTTTTGGCAAAGAAAAACAGCGCCAGTATCGAGAGCGCTACTCCCACCGAGCGCGGCGCCAAGCCGCCGTCGATCTGGGCAAACGGCCCATAGAGCCAGACCGGCTGATTGACGCCGGTCAGTAGGTAGTAATGAAGCAGCACCATCAGCGGTACCACTAGCCAGGCTTTGGAGAAAAGTCGGGCCAGGCGGATCGAAGCGTAGAAAAGAACTGCCAGACAAGCTAAAAAGAGTAGTTGTCGCCAAAGCCCCTCGCTGACTCCCAAAAAATGCCAGAGGTTAACTAGCTTAGCGTAGAAAGGATAAACCCCACTCTTAATCGCTAACTCGGTGTACCAGTCCCCAGGCAGATAATTACTGTCCCAGTAACGATAAACCGCCGGGTCGTGCAGCAGCCGGTCCGGTCCCGCGCCCAACGGGTGGATCCCGAGATCGAAGAGGATAAGTAACCCAATTAGTCCTAGCAAGAGCCAGACGCTTTTCTTGCTTTTCGGGCTTGGCTTCACCTCTAGCTGTTGCTTAGGAACCATCCGGATATTACTTAAAACTTGTCTCTCGGCACGAAACGAAACTTCCAGAAGGTAATTAGGGCGATAAAGAAATCACGGGCGCGGATTTTTTTGCCTTCCTCAACGCTGCGTGGCCGATAAGACGCCGGCACTTCAACAATTTTAACGCCGCTTCGAAGCAGCTTGGCCGTAATTTCATGATCAGTCTCAAAGCCGGTCGTTTCAATGGCGAAGTTCTGTAAGATTTTGGCCGGGTACACCTTGTAACCGGTAAGGGTGTCAGTGATGTAACGGCCGTATAAAATAAAGGCCCAGATTGAAAGAAAGATATTTGCTCCCCAATTGAGGATTGACTGCCCCTTGTATTTGCCCGGGAGCCAGGAGCGGTTGGCTCCCCTGCCAATCACTCGTGAGCCATAAACTGTAATCGGTCCCTTGGCCTTCGAGGTAGGCCTCAATAGAGGGATGTAATCATTGGGGTCGTACTCTAAGTCAGCATCTTGAATTAGAATCCAGTCTCCACTAGCACGCTTAATGCCGTATTTCGTGGCGCTGCCCTTGCCGCCGTTAGCTTTTGAATAAACAATAACTTCGTTGAACTTACGAGCCTCGGCTGCAGTTTTGTCTTTTGAGCCGTCATCAACAACAATAATCTCCCGCTCAAAACCGATTGATCGCAAATCAACCGCCAGAATAATCTTGAGTAGCTTGCCGATAAAGGCTGCTTCGTTATAGGCGGGAATGACGATGGAGACTCTAGCCATTTTTAACGGGGTTGGTAGCGGGCAAATTGAAAGAGGGCGAAGACCGATTTTAGCCCGTCCCAGACCGTAATCTTCTTGCCCTGTTTGACGGTGCGGGCCTTGTAGCTGATCGGGACCTCGAGGATATGGTAACGGCTCCGGGAGAGCTTGGCAATTAACTCCATATCAAAATCCACTCCGCGCCGCACAAAACTCACGCCACGCAAGACTCGGGCGTTAAAGGCCTTAAGGCTAGTTAGCGGGTCGCTGGTGTAGCGCTGGTAAATGAGTAAGGTCAGCACGCTCAACAGCATCCCGCCGTACTTGCTAAGCATAAACATCATCCCGCGCCCGCCGTAGATGTGCTGGAGGGTACCGCTTAGATCGTGAGAGCGAAACGCCCGGCTCCCAAAGACTACCGGGAATTCCTGGTTTAAAAGCGGCGCAATCACCCGCGAGATGTCGCTTGGCAGGTACTCGCCGTCTGAAGGAAAGAAAACGATGATATCGCCCTTGGCTTTCTCAAGGCCTAACTGCAGGGCGGCGCCACGGCCGCCAGTAGTCTGATAGGTTCGAATATTCGCAACCGACCGAGCCAGCTCGTCGGTTTTATCAGTTGAGCCGCCGTCGATGACGATGATCTCCTTCTCCAGCCCTAGTTCAGGGAACTCCAGTGCTTTGAGTGCTTCTAGTACTCGCACAATGGTGCGTTTTTCGTTGAGGGCCGGGACAATGATCGAAACCTTGTGGGGTTGATGGCGGATCCTTTGGCGCAGCTGCTTCTCGACGATTGCCAGAAGCTCCGAAACCGTTCGGCCACCGGCGTGCTTGCCGTGATCGCCTTCAAGGTCAACCCAGACGACTTGCTCCAGCCGAGGACCGAACCCACCCGCCTCAAAAGGCAGATAGTTAGCCTCCCCACTGAAATTCTCTGGTTTCTGGAAAAAGAAGCGGGTTACCAAGTGGCGACTCCGGACCCGGTGCGTACCTTTGCGGGACATATTATGCATAAAGCCTGCCACCAGCGAACCCGCGTCCTCACTTAGAATGTCGTGATCGCGAGCGATGTTAGCAATAAAGATCTTCTCGGCTCGCTTGTTCGCCCTGACAGCTTCGGAGAGCCCGATCGTCAGATAAGAAGGGTAGAGCGAGGAATGCTGCGTGCCAGGGCCGTAGATGATGATGTCGGCTTGATTCAGAAGAAGCTGGGCTTGAGGGTTTAATTTTGGCCAGCGCTCTAAGGAACGAAAAAAGCTGATTTTTTCTGCCTTAGTTTGGTACGCGGCGTAAGCCTCTTGAGTAAGATAGTCAGGCAGTAAAAAAATCTCTTCGATCCGCCCCGGCTCTTGGGGACCGACAATTGACGCCTCGTTTTCTAGGACCTGACCGGTTTGTTTAATCCCCATCAGGATCAAATGCTCGCCTTGGGTAACGTTAATGATTCGGCCACTAACCCCGGCCAACTCCGAAAAGCGCTCAATCGAGCGATTGAAGTTGCGGTTACTAAGCAGATAACAGCCGGCAAAAATAAGATTGCCTAGCGAGTTGTCGGCAAAGCTAAACCACGGTTCGGTCTTAATGGTTTGGCGGTAATAGCCTAGAAAGGCTTCCAGGCACTGCGCGATCTGACGCAGTTGGGTCAGGCTTAGTCTTTCGCGGGCCTCAATTAACTCGTGACTCACCGAGTAAGGCGAGCTGTACCGGATCAGTTTTTCCAGCGTCTCCAGGGCCTCCCCGGTCTTAATCGGGTCAGGCAGTCGGTGCTCGGTCACAACCCTAAGAGCCTGACTTGCGCTATCAGTTTGGTGCCTGAGGAGACTGGAGACCACTTTCCGTATATCGGAAGGCCCAAGCATCCCGGGTATAAACCGTCGCAGCATTCCGGTAGAGAGCCCGTCGTCGTAGGCGTTAACCAGTAGCGTCAGCTCAATCTCTGGATATTTGAGCAGGGCGTCAGTTATCGAGGTCGTCCCGCGACCGCCCGAAAAAAGCACTACCTTGAGGGGCTCAAATTGACCCATCGCTACCCTCGAGGTTTTTTGAAGTATTGCTCCAGCAACGCCACATCATTTTTATCATTAACGCCAACGGTTTCTTCCAGCGACTCTAGCCGAAGCGCGTTCACCGTGCCAGACCCAGTCTCAAAACTAGGCAGCATCGGGAGAAAGTTCCACTCCCCGGTCTCCCTGCTTAAGGGGACCCCTTGTTTTAGCCGGGCTCGAAAGGCTCGCTTGAGCGCGTTGCTGCTCAAGGCGAACAAGCCGCAGTCATTCTCACCAACTGTCGGTAGATGAGCTCCCTCGCGGCGCTCCAAGACACGAGTGAAGCGGCCTGTCGAATCCCTCTGGCAGTGAACATACGGGCGATCGCGCCGCACCAACGGCAAGGTCAGCTTCGCGTTCGGCGAGAACTGATGGAGGGCGAGGGTCGCCTGGATGGTAGCCGGGTTAATTGCGACTTGATCGCCCCAAATTACCAACACGTTTGGTGTGGCGAGGTGAGGGAGAGCTTGGTTGATCGCATCTGCCATGCCGCGCGGCTCGGGTTGGATCGCAATCGTAAAATGCCCGGAGAGCCTCGCTTCCAGATGCGGCTTAACTATCTCAACGCCGCTGGGCGAGAGGATGACGATAAACTGCCGACAGTAGGGCGTCAGAAGATCGATCAACCGGTCAAGGATCGTCTGCCCGGCAATCGGAAATAACAACTTTGGCTTATTGAAGCCTAAGCGGCTGCCGGATCCGGCGGCCGGAATCACCGCTGTCCACATCTTAGGTTCGGTTGCCCGACCAAACCGCTTTTGGACCTCGGCTAGAGAAAAAATCTGCATCAGCTAACCAATAGCAGCGGCCTCAGCGATTTGAGAGACGAGATCACCGCTGTCGCTCCGGCGCCGATAAATTGTTCTCTTCGCGATTGAGGGGCAAGCGCAATTACAGACATCCCAGCTGCCCGGGCTGCTTCCACTCCTCGGAGGGCGTCCTCAATAACCAGACACACCCGCGGCAAAAGCCTGAGTTTGGCCGAGGCTAACTGGTAGATCTCAGGCGATGGTTTGGCCTTTTTAATTTGTGAGCCGTCAATAGAAAACTCAAAAAGTCGACCGTAGCCACAGCGCTCCAAAAAAAGTCCGACGGTGGCGAGTGATGCCGAGGAAGCAAGGGCGAGGCGGTACTTCTTGGCAAGAGCCCTTATAAGCTCGGGACTCCCTGGTGCAATTTGGCCGTACCGAGCCAGGTCCAAGAGCGCCCGGCGCTGCTTTTTCTTGACCAATTCTTGGAGACGGGCTCGGGATAGCTTCAGGCCATTTTCCGCAAGGACCCTCGCCATTGATTGGTCGGTCCGCATCCCGGCAATATCCTAGTAAGCAAAGTTAGTTACACCGACCTCCGCTAAGGTTTGCCTGAAAGCCCGCTCGTGGCTGTCGCTAGAGAGGAAGAGAACTCCGTCCATATCAAAGATGAGGGCCTTGAGCTTGGTTGGCGTTAGCATTTTCTTGCCACCACTTGGGTCTGGCCGATCCAATACTTGATAGGTACCGCACTTAAGCCAAGGCGCTTGACGAAGCGTTTCAAGAAAGCGGCGAGGCCGAAATAAGGCGTGATCCGCTGGAGGATGTAGCCTAGCTCCAAAGTCTGCCAGTGCGGCTTCAAGCTCAGGACCGTAAAGCCACAGCGCTCAAGCTGCCGCTTGATGGTTTCGGGGCTGTAGTAGGTCAGATGAGCACTTAGCCAAAACGGCCACTTCTTGCCCAGCAGACGGGCCGGCAGGCTTTGATAGTCGGGATAGTTAACCACTAAAATCCCCTCTTTTTTCAACACACGGTGGGTTGCCTTCAGCTCCTCGGCAGGGCGCGGAACGTGCTCGATCACATCCCAAAGCGTTGCTAATGAAAAACTCTCATTCGGGAAATGGTAATCGGCTAAGACTCCTGGTCGAACATCGAGCCGGTATCGAGTACGACCATACCGAGCGAGCCAGCGGTTCGGCTCGATCCCAACACCTTGAAGGCCGAGCTTTCGTGCCGCCACTAGGAAGGCTCCCGAGGCGCAGCCGATATCGAGCACTCTTGCAGCCTTCGAGCGACCCAGCTTATAAGCACGGCGCAGTTGCTGGAGCGCCACGGTAAAAGTGCGTATCCGCATCGGATCTTGGGAGACGTGACGGCTGTCCTCTCCCTGGGCGTAAGCTTCAATAATCTGGCTTGCTTTCAGCCGAGGGTTAAGATAAACCAGCTGGCAATTTAGACAGCGCACCACCTGCTCAAAGAGTTTGGCGTCACTCGAGGAGCGATAAACCTCTCTTAGAAACTGCTCCGAAAGCACTGCAGGAAACCGACCGGGACGGATCACTTCGAATTTTCTACAGTTACAAAGCGGGCAAGCCACCGTTTCAAAAAACGATTTGTTGGCCTGGGTGCTCTGAGGTTTCAGGTGAGCTCGAAGACGCGATTTCATGCCCCTCATTTTAGCGCTTTCGCACCTGATTAGAAGTCACTAGGCTTGTTTTGGCCACATTGCATTTTTGTCCTTAACAGGTAAGAGTGGGAAGATAAACGACAATGAAAGTTTTACTTACCGGTGCGCGTGGGAATCTTGGCAGCGCCTTACAGCGACTCGGCTTGGCTCATACCTGGTTCAACATTGATCGCGGCGGGTGGTCCGGCTATCAAGCCCTTGTTAAAGAAGCTAAAGTCATCATCCACGCTGCCTCCGATCTTCTCACCCCGATCTGGCAGTCCCCAACCCAAGTAATGGAATCCAACCAGACCACCACGCTTTGGTTGCTCGAAGAGCTTGCCAATAACCCAGGCCGCCGCCTTGTCTTTATAAGTTCTTGTGCTGTTTACGGCCGCAGCGAGCTGACTACCGAAGAGATCACTCCAACCCCGATCTCGATTAACGGCGTCACCAAACTATTAAACGAGGAGGTTATCCGCGAGTTCTGTACTCATCACCGCCTCAACTATCAAATTTTCCGCCTCTTCAATACTTACGGCGGGAGCGATCAGTTCTCGATTCTAAGCCATCTTCAGCGCAGCCTCAAAACCAAACAGCCCTTTACCTTGAATAACGAAGGGATGGCCCAGCGTGATTTCATCCACGTTGACGATATTGCTCGCGTGATCCTTGAGCTGATCGAGAAGCCCATCAAATACCCAATTATTAATATTGGTACCGGTAGTGCCACCAGAATCCGCGATGTTGTTGAGGCGTTTAAAAAGAAACATCCCAATCTCAAGCTAGCCAGCGGCCAGCGCCCCGAGATCGAATACTCACGAGCTGATATCGCCAAGCTTAGAGCGATACTGCCCGATTTTCGTTTTCGAGCGGTCTTGGACTTTGTCCGCTTGGAGCTTTAAGGTCCCGAGCGTAGGGTTGATGCTTCCCACCTTTCTCGATAAACTCAAGAATCTCTTTCGCCTCCCCGACGAACAGCGGCGCGAGCAGCTGCTTTTCAGCCGACTTAGGCCAGGGGATATGTTTATTGACTGCGGCGCTAATGTCGGTCAGGAAACTCTTCCCGCTCTCCAGCGGGGTGCGACCGTATACGCCTTTGAGCCCAATCCGTTCGCCTTCAAGGTTTTAGTAAGAAATGTTGGTCGCTCGAGCACAGCCACCCTCATCAACAAGGGGGTTTGGGATCGGGCCGCAAAACTCAAGCTTTATCTCCATCGCCGTCACGACCAAGATGCCGTAACTTGGTCAACTGGCTCATCGCTAGTGCGAGGCAAAGCTAACATTGACCCGGCAAAATTTGTTGAGATCGAAGTAGTCGATCTAGCGGGTTTTATCGAGTCTCTCAAGTGTCGGGTCAGAGCGGTGAAGATTGACGTTGAGGGCGTTGAGTTCGATATCATCAATCGGCTTCTTGATCGGCGACTAGATCGAGTGGTTGATTATATTTTTGTTGAGAGCCATGCCGACAAGATGAGCTCGCTTCGAGCAAAAGAAGCCGCCGTCAAGCGGCGCCTCACCAAACTTAAGGTGGAGAATATCTTTCTTGACTGGGGCTAGGCCTAACTGGTTGCTTCAGTAAACACCGTCTCGATTCGACGGCTGATCACTGACTCATCAAAGAGCTTCCTGTAAAGAGCGAGTGAGTTTTTCGAATGACGAGTCAGAAGCGACGGCTCGACCAGATAACGGCTGACTGATTCGACTAGGAAATCCTCAATCTTTCGCAGTTTGCCCGCCTTTTGGGCGGCAAAAAGAGCTTGGTAAAAATCCTTGGCGTTATAAAGCCGGCCGTACATCTCATAACTGTGACGATTGTAATCAGTTAACGGGTGGTCCGGGTGAAGAAAGCCATTCCAGCTGTCTTTAACCATCTCGGAAACAGCGTACTGGTCGACGGCAATAATCGGTAGGCCTAACGATAGCGCCTCAATCAGCACTAAACCGAAGGTGTCGCGAAAGGTAGGAAAAAGGAAGATATCATGCTGACGGTAAAACCGCTGCATCTGCTCCCGGTTAAAAGCGGCATCAAGCAGCGTTGTGTCAGCGGTTCGTTCGATACGCTCTCTCTCTCGCCGGCGCAGAAGGTGGAGCGGGGTGATGATGGTCAGAGTGATAGAGCGCTGAGATTGCCGGAGACGGTCAAAGGCGTTTAAGGTCTCGATCCCACCTTTCATATAAAAGACGCCGGTGAACAGCAGCCGCAGCGCCTTCGTGGCTACTTTTGGCCCAACCGAGTCGGGACGGCGAACGTACGGGTAAATCTGGGTTGATTTTCGTTCGACAAGGCGCCGGGTGGCCCCCGACAGCTTCGCTGAAGAGAGAAAGCTCTTGTAAGCGGTCTGGCTCATAAATATCAACCGCTTACACTGCGGTAGCCGCACCAGACACGCCAACAGCAGTCGGGCGAGAGGGTTGCGGGCGATCGCCGCATCGTAGTTGAAAAGCGTCACCCCGTTTTCGATGTAAACGCAGTAAGGCTTATTGGTGATGAGTAGGCAGCCGTAGGTAAATAGCAGATCGGCTTTGGCGGTGAACTTAAAGCGGAAATTGAGCAGGCCAAGGGCTCGGCGCAGCCTTATTACCCAGGTGACTTTGTTGCGGCTAAACTCTAACTCGGCCGAGCCAGCTTGTTTCTGGTAAAACGTTTTGCTGCTCGCCAGCTTGGGCGGCCGCTCCAAGACATACTCGAAATTTTTCAGCGCCTCACCAAAATTTAGGATATGGACGCGCAAGAACGGCTGAAATAGCAAAACTTTTTTCTTCATCATTGAATGACTTGATGGAAAACCGCCAGATAGTGCTTGGCCATTGTCTCTAAGCCGAAACGCTCCTCGGCGGCTCGGCGCGCCGCTTGGGCATAGCGCGGCCTCGCCCTACAGATTCGTTCGATATTATCAGCATATTGTCGGGCGTTGAAGGAGCGCCCGCGCCAAAAACCGGTTCCCGAGGCTCTGAGGAGCTCCCCTTCCTTGCCTGACGAGATTAACTCACCCATCGCCCCGTCATTAATCCCACAGACCGGTAAGCCGCAGGCTAACGCCTCAATCACGTTGTTGGGGCAGGGCGGATTCAAGTGGGTGAAAAGAAAAACATCGGCGCCGCGCTCATAGGAGGGCAGCTCGTGATTGCTAATTCTGCCTGCCCATTCGACGAACTCGAGCTCTCTCAACCAGTTTGGCAGAGCTTTCACCTTACCCTCAAAGCTACCGGCAATGACAAGCTTGCAGTTGTCGCTGTAGCGCCGTCGGTAGCGGCGAAGCGCTTCAATAACCGGGAGAATTTGATCTTCCCGGCGAAACGCCGAGGCCGTAAAAAAGACTTTTTGGGCGGCGTTATCGCGTAGTCTCTTGGTTGGACCCAAGGGCGAGAAAAGGTTCAGATCAACGCCGTTATAGATTATTGTTTGCGCCTCCCCTCTCTTGGGGCCCAAAAACCGCTCCACACACTCTTTGCTGTACTGGCTTTGGTAGACGGTAAAGTCGGCAAACCAGCGGCGGATAAGGCTGGCCTTAGCATTCAGCAGCGGGAATCGCCAACCGGAGACCGTCCAGTAGTAGGTGCCGTCAAGGCGCTGAATGATTTTTTTGCCTCGCTTTTTGGCATCTATTAGGTACCGAAACGGAGCTTGAACGATCAGAAATAACACGTCGTAATCAGATGTTGGCTCCAGGCTCACTTCGTGCCCAAGGGCCTCTAGGCCAGATCTGAACTTACCGGCGAAAGTTGAGGTCCCGCCGATGTCCTTAAGTTTAAAGGGAAGAAAGATTTTCATCTTAGCGATCCGTAAAGCGACGCTTTAAATTGGCGATAAAACGCGGTGTGAGGCTGACCAGTAGCGGTTCCAGGGTGTAGAAATAGTTGATTAAGCTCAAACGATACTGGCGGATATACTTCAGTTGGGTTTGGAACGCCTGGCGCATCTGGTCGCGCTGCTTCTCAATTGAGATACCGGCGGTAATTGAGCGATGGCAAAGATGCCGCGGGATATTGTGAAATTTAGTTGAGTTGAGCGCCCGCAGCCAGAGTTCGTAGTCCTGGCCGTAACGCACCTGTTCGTCGTAGCCACCGAGGCTCCGGATTAACTCGGTTTTGAAGACGACACAGCTGTGAGCAAAAGGATTACGCCTGATGATGGTTTGACGGATCGCCTGGTCCTCGACCGGCGGCTTGATTAAGTGTTTGGCCTTCCGGCCGTGATTGGTGTACCAACAGCCAACGACGCCGTACTCCGGGTGAGCGCGCAGATATTTGAGCTGGAGCGCCAGCTTGTTTGGTTCCCACCAGTCGTCAGCGTCAATTCGAGCGGTATAGTCGGTCTGGACCAGCTTAAGGCCGTCATTAAGCGATTTAGTCAGGCCAAGATTCTGCCGGTTTGCTACCACGCGCAAGGCCGGCCCTAATTTTTCCTGCCAGCGAAGCAGTTTTTTGGCGGTGTCATCGGTGGAAGCATCGTTAATACAGACAATCTTGGCCATCCGAGTCTGGCTGGCCACGCTCTCTAGAGTTTTATCGATGGTGGCGGCGTTGTTATACACCGACAGTAGCACAGTGACCGCTGGAGCTGGGAGGGCTTTTTTAAGTTTTGGCATGGGCTTGGATGGCTTGCTCAAGTTGGCGCGCCGCCTTCGTCAGATCAAAATTGGCTCTGACGAAAGTTTGAGCCTGGCGACCGAGCCGGTCACGGTCAGAGCGGCTCTTGACTAATCGGTTCATCGCCTGAGCGATCGCCGTTGAGTCTTGTGTCGGTACCAATAAACCAGTCTGATCGGGCCGGATCGTTTCGCGATTCTCGGGAATATCGGTTGCGATCACGGCACAGCCCGCCGCCATCGCTTCAAGAATAGCGTTCGAGAGACCCTCAAACATCGTTGGCAAAACGAAGATATCTGTTAGAGCCAGAATCTCCGCCACATCGCTACGCCGCCCGAGGAATCTAATCTGCTTTTTGGAACGGTAGCGGGTCGCCTGGTTTTCGAGATTCTGCCGCTCCGGTCCCTCCCCGATAATGAGGAGGAACGACTCGGGGTGGTCGGCAAAAACTGCGTCAAAAGCTTCCAGGAGATAAGTATGCCCCTTATTGACCGCCAAGTTTGCTACACAACTTATGACCATGCGCTTTTCTGGCAGCTGTAACTCGCGCTCAATCGCCCGGCCATCGGCTCCTTCAAATAACGCTGTGTCGATGCCGTTATGAATAACGGTGACTTTGCGCGGGTCAACACCAATGCGGTGTGCGTAGTACTCTCTCACCGCCTCGGAGTTGGCAAAATAGTGGCCAACCAGGTGCTTCGTCAGCCGTTCGAGGAGCCGGGCGAAAAAGTAGCGGGGAAAGTTGTAGGTAGTGCGCAGAAACGGGATTAACGGAGCGTTGAGCTGATTGCGGAGATACAGCCGCCCAAGTAGGCTGGCATGGAAAAGGTATGTGATCACTAAGGCTGGCCGCCGTCTGGCGATTACTTGCTTGAGGCGCCGTAAACCTGTTAGATCGAGTAGGCCTTTCAGGCCGATATTCACTGTCGTAATGCCTGATCGGTGGAACTGGTCGGTTAGCGTTCCTGGTCGAAATAGAGTTACCACTACGTGCTCAAACTGACGCTGCCTCAGTAGCGGTAGGGTGCGCCGCAGCATATTCTCTGCCCCGCCGCTCTCCAGTGAACTAATAATATGGATGACAGTCGGCCGGCTTTGACGATCGGACTCACCACAAAGTCGGTTAAAAATCAAGGCAAAACTTTGCGCCATCTTACTGATTGAGTAGCGCTGCTTGACCTGCTGGAAGGCCGCTTTACTTAACCGTTCTCTAACATTTGGCGCATCGGCGAGCTGTCGAAGGGCGCTAGCGAGAGCCGCTCGATCCCCCGGATGAACCAGGAGCGCAGTTTGGTTGTGGCGCAGGAAGACTTTATTTTCCGGGATATCGGTGGTGACGATTGCTTTGCCTGCCGCCATCGCTTCTAAGAGGGCGGTTGACATACCCTCAAACAGCGTTGGTAGAGCAAAGACAGTGGTAATTTTCAAAATCGACGGGATATCAGTACGCTTCCCTAAAATTAGAATTCGCGCCTTGGCGCTCAATCGATCGCGCTGGGCTTCCAGCACCTGACGCTGCTCCCCTTCGCCAGCCAGGATAAGGTAGGCGTTTGACTGCGAAAAAGCTTGATCGAATGCTTCCAGAAGATCAGCCTGACCTTTATTGGGTGCAAGGTTGGCCACACAAGTGATGACAAAGGTTCCCCGTGGCAGCTGGAGTTCGGTTAGAGCGGAGCGGCTATCGGCTTTCTGGAAAATCTCGATATCGACGGCGTTAGGGACTACGTCGATCCGCTCCGCCCTTACCCCGAGACGGCTCTGGTAGAAGTTCTTAACCGCTTCGGAGTTAGCAATATAGCGATCCGCCAGTGGCCGAGTCAGCCACTCAAAAACTCGGGCGATCCGGTATCGGGGGTGGTTATAGGTGGTCACAAGATACGGCACCACTGGTTGCGAGCTGGTAAAGCGCAGAAATAGCCGGCCGATCGCGTCGGCCTTGGAAAGGGTGGTCATGATTAGATCTGGTTTAAGCTCGTTGATTTGACGACTAATGGTGCCCAATGTCCCAGGGCTAAAGATATACTTTCGCCCTAAGGGGATTACCTTGATGCCAGCTTGTTCGTACTCACGTTGCATCTCACCGCCTCGACGGATCGTGATGACAGTTCCCACCCAGCCTTCGGCTTTCAGCTTCGGGATGAGCCGCAAAAGCACGGTTTCAATCCCGCCGCGATTCAACGTCTCAATCAGCAGCAGCACCTGCTTTTCTTTCAATTCGCGTCTCATCAGCGCTGCCCGATGGCGGTGATCCCAGCTTCTGGATGCTCAAAGCTACGGATGCGTTGAAGCTGACTAGCCTGGTACCAACGCTCGATCTCCTCCTTGTAGTAGTAGTTAGATTGCGGGGTCGCTAAGACATCGAAAGCGTCGTTGAGCTTCATATTAAACGGAAAACGGGCGTAATAAGAGAACGGGATACGTCTAGCCAGATTGGCGGCGCCGATTTTTTCTAACCCCACGGAGAGATAGTTCAGCAGCTGAACTGCCCCAGCTGGCAGATAGCAAAGCCAGTAAAGTAGGTCTTTTGGCAGCGGGCGCACGAGGGTGCGGAGCGGTTCGTAAAGATAAAACGCTCGGTTGTTAGCCCGGCGATTGTAGACCCAAATCAACAGCTGTCCGGCGCTCTTGAGGACGCGGGTAAGACGGCTAAAGCCAGCCTGTGGCCTCGGTAGATGATGTAGTACCCCAATTGAAAAGGCCAGATCAAAACTGGCCCGAAACGGCATCTGGTAGATATCGGCTTGGACGATGCAAGAGTTCGGTAAGGCCTTAGTAGCTTGGTAGGCAACCTCGACCGTCTCGCCAAGATCGCTACCGATGGCGACTTTGGCTCCTGAGAGCGCTGCCCATTTGGTGAAACGGCCGGAGCCACAGCCAACATCAAGGACCGACTTGCCGCCCAGGTCAGCCTCGCCAACGAACGGCGATAAAAAGTGGAAAAAATTCTGCTTCTCATGGCCGCTTTCCCTATAAATCTCCCCCCACTCGTAGGCGAAACTTTCGGCAGTTCGGCGCTGATGGCTAAGAAACGGGTCGGTTATTGCGGGGGCACGCAAGGCTTTTTGCCATTGTTTTACTATCCTAGGGTCGAGCGCCGCCCGGTAGCGCTCCAGAAACTCTTGGTGAGCCTGAAGAACATTAATTTTCAGGGCACCAGACAAAAGTCTTGGCACCCCACCAATTACAGGATACCATTCCGAGCCTTCGAGCACCCCGGCGCTAATCTGCCCCCCGTTTTGCGCGAGAACCTTAGTGAGCCGGAGCGGTTTGAGAGTTTTAGGGTCGCATAGATACTTAATAAATTTTTGCCGCATCGTCAGATAAGAGTTGCCTGGGTGAGAGTTGTCTGGGGATGAGTATACCCTCAATTGAAGTATTCTTCAAACCAGAGCGCCAGGGTCAGGAGCGCCCAGATTTGGTTAGCAAAGTTAATTTTAGTGTCTTGGTGCTGCTGGAGAATCTCCTCGATTGCTTCGCGGCGAAAAAGGTCGCGATCGGTAAACTTGCGGCTGGTTAGAACCTTCTTGGCATAGCCGTGCAGTTTACCCTTAAACCAAGCTTCAATCGGCACCCCAAAGCCCATTTTCGACCGGAACATAACCTCCTCGGGCAAGATTCCGCGCAGGGCTTGCTTGAGAATATATTTCTTTTGGTTTCGACCCTTAAGCTTTAAGTCGAACGGCATCTTGGCAGTTAGCTCCAGCAGTTCATGGTCAAGAAACGGCGAGCGGCCCTCAAGCGAGTGAGCCATGGTGGCGATGTCCATCTTCACCAGCAGATCGTCAGGCAGGTAGCTGACAAAATCGGCATAAAGCGTCTGATCCATCCGGTCGCTCGTTTGGGCTTCGGTAAATCTTGCTGCCAGAAGGTCCTCGCTATTTTGGCCCTCCATTAGGTTGCGGAACCGCTCGGTGTAGAGGCGCTCCTTGGCGCGGTTGGTAAAGTAGCAGATGTAGTTGACGTAACGACGAGCGTAGTCCTTGCTCATGGTCTCGGCGAATCGACTGGCCCGTTCGGCAAAGGTGTTACGAACGACTCGGTAGAAAGCAGCGGTGACTGGTCGAGCGACCGCTCGGTGTAGCAAGCGAAAATTTTCGTAAGCCAGGGCGAATTTTTGGACCGAGTAGCGGGAGTAGCCTGCAAAGTTCTCATCCCCGCCGTCGCCGTTTAACGCCACGGTGACAAACTGGCGGGTGAGTTTACTGACATAGTAAGTTGGCAGAGCGCTGGAATCAGCGTAAGGCTCTTCGTACTGCCTTACCAGTAGCGGCAGACTCTCAATTGTGTCCGGCTTGACGATCAGCTCGGTGTGCTTGGTTTTGAATCGTTTGGCAATCATCCGAGCATACTTTAGCTCGCTGAAGCGCTCTTCCTCGAAACCAATTGAAAAGGTCTTCACCGGTGCCTTCGAGTGCCGGCTCATCATCGCCACTACCGCACTCGAATCGATTCCACCACTAAGCAGTGCCCCGAGCGGCACATCCGATATTAGCCGCAGCCGCACTGCCTCCTCAAGTTTGGCCAGAATTTGCTGCTGCCACTCCCCCGGGCTTAAGGTTAGTTTTTTAGCGTAATCCAAGCGCCAATAACGCTGCTTGGTCAGCCGGCCGCTCTTACAGTCAATCTCCAGCCAATGAGCCGCTTCCAGCTTACTTATCCCTCTAAAACCGGTTTTTGGCGTCGGGACGTACTGGTAGGTGAGATAGTGATGAATCGCCGTCTCATCCACCTGACGTTTATACTCTCGTTGAGTGAGAATGGCCTTAAGCTCCGAGGCAAAGAGGAAAACTTGACTGTCGAAGTAGTACTTAAGCGGCTTTTTCCCGACCCGGTCTCGAGCCAGGAACAAGGTCTTTTTCTTCTCATCGTAAATGGCAAAAGCGAACATCCCCCGCAGCTTTCCTAACATCGACTTGCCGTACCGATCGTAAAGAGCCAGAATCGTTTCGGTGTCGGTGCGCGAGCGGAAGCAGTAACCAAGCTTCTCCAGCTGTTGACGCAGCTGAAGATAATTGTAAATCTCGCCGTTAAAGATGATTTGGTAACGTCCGGCATAACTCATCGGCTGATTGCCGGCTTTAGAGAGATCAATAATCGAGAGCCGTCGAAAGCTCAAACCGACTTTTCTGTCGCTAGAGAGATAAATGCCTTTGTCGTCTGGACCGCGGTGGTTGATTGCCTCGCCCATTGCCTCAAGCTCATGAGGCTCAATTGCTCCTCGCCCAAAAATAGCTTTACCGGCAATCCCACACATCTACCGCCTTACTTCCCAGACTGTTACCCCGTGCTGGTTGTAGATAATCGGGTAGCGACTGGTAAACTTCTCCAGATTGGCGCCGAAAAAGTTTGAGTTTAGCCACCAGGCACGCTGACCGTAGAGCGAGTCGAACTTATTGCGGGAGTAGAGAATATAGGTTGGGGCGGCAGCGGTTGGGTACGAATACTCAATGGAGGCGAATTCGGCAATGGCCGCCTCGTAGGCAGTTTGCAGAAACTCCAAGCGAGACTTGAGCGTCTCTCGAGTCACCAACGAAGCATTCTCATAGGCGCTCGCAGCTTGCCCTAGAGTCAGCTTAAAATCAGCACGCTTTTGGGCGTTATTGACCAGGCCAATCCGGCGGGTCTCGGCTCTCTCCGCCAGATAGCGCTCGACGGCTTCCGCATCGCTACTCATAAAGAGCTCTTCCGGCGGCCTGATCATCCGCCGTTCGGTGTAATAACGGATCAGAACGTGATTACTCCCTTGAGTGAGAAAGACGCTGTTGGGCGGGGTCTCGGCGCGAATAAACTCAATTACTGGATAGTCTTTCACTTCAAGCCAGCCTTGCTTGGCGTAAGTCACCCCCCAGTTAGCCGCCAGCGACAGCGAAGCGGCGGCGATTAACGATAGATAAACCGGCTGCGGGAGCCTGACCAGCTTGAGTCGAGCAATAAGTAGTGGCGTCAGGGCGCTCAAGCTTAACGCCAGAAAAAGCCAGGCACGATCGGGTAGGAACGCCAGACCGAATCGTGGCGCTACCTCGGCGACAAGAAGAAAGAGCCCTAAACTCAAAAATATGGGCCAGAACCCCCTACGGGTTTGAGCCGGTACCGATTGTCGCTGCCGCCAGACCATCAACCCCACAAACAGTGCCGGTAGAAACAGGCCGAGGTTATAGCTGTAGAAAAATAGCGCCGTTATCCCAGGCCAGCCGGCCTCATTCCCATCAACGTTGCGGTAGTTATCAAGAAACCAAAAAGTGAAGTGGCCCTCTTTGAGGGTGTTGATCAGTAGGTACCCCAGCTCTTTGAGATCGCCGAGGATACCAGTCGAGGCTACCCACGGGTAAAGCGCCGTGGCTACCATTGCGGCGATCGCAACCGCCTGAAACGGCCGTTGGGTGATCTTCGGCCAAAAAAGAACTAGGGCACCGATTACCGAGAGCAAAATCACCACCACAAACAAAGCATGAATCTGTAATCCCAAAACACCGAGTGCCACCAGCGCCACCAGCCAGAAACTCGCTCCTGGGGTCGTCCGAGCTAGGGAGAGTTGCCCAGCTAAATATAAGCTCGCCGAAAAGGTGAGAACGAAAACCGACTGCGGCCGAGAGATTAGCAGCTCCTGGAGGATAACCGGCACCACAAACGGCAACAGGCTCACCGCGACGCGCTGCCAGCCTACTTTCAGCAGCGGCTGACTCGCCAGGTAAACGCTCAGAGCGATCACAAAGTGAGCCAGCGGTAACACTAGTTTGTAGAGCCAATAGCCGCTGATACGGGTGAGCGCAGTCATTAGGTCAGTGAGAATAAGAAAAAGACTTCGGCCCTCGGTGGCTAGCTTTGAGGGATCCGCCTCCACCGTTCTTAACCTCATAAGATAGGTATAGCTGTCTGCCTCGGGGATGAACGGGTAGAGTAGCATCGCGACCCCGACGATCAACCCAAAGCCTAAAAGTAGACCGATCAACTCTTTGCGCGGCACCCCAAGATCGAAGGAGATCTTTTCGCCCGGCTTTTTCGTGGCGGGGTGGAAAAGAGCGGTAATCACTAAGGTCAGTGCCCACCACAACAGAAAAGCTAAGAGATTGTAATGAAACGGCGAACCCTGGAAGACCAACCGACTTAAGGTCTCGGTGGCGGCGGGCGTAAGGATCAAGGAGAGAATTATTACCCAGAGCAAAAGTGAGAGCGGCGCTTGTCTCATTCCCGAAAGCTGATTGATCGCCAAACCTAGGTTGATCCCGGGCAGCAAAAAAATAATTATTCCAACAATCATTAGTAGATACGGCCAGTCAGCCAGATTAAGCAGGTAAGCTAAGAGAAAACTGACTGCGGCGACTAGGTTAAGCTTGAGGTAGTTTGGCAGCCGCCAAAGCTTAAAGGCCTCAATCGGGACGTCAAGTCGCTCCGGGCTCATTAGGTTTTTTGGCTTACTCTCTCCAGTAAATTAGCCAAGCGCTCAACCGCATGTGAGAGCTGATACTGCTCAAGAATTGTCTGGCGGGCCGCTTGGCCGAGCCGGCGCCTAAGGGACTGATCGGCTAAAGTGCGTCTTAGCGCTTGTTTCAGTTCCGCGGCATTACCGGCTTCAAAGAGCAAGCCGTTCTTTTCGTGCCTAATTAACTGCTGGTTGCCGCCGACCTTTGTTGCCAGACAACAGTTTTGGGCCGCCATCGCCTCCATTAAAGCATTCGAGAGACCTTCGGATAGTGACGGCATCACAAAAATATCGAGCAGCTTATCGATCCCGGCAACGTCGTGGCGCAGTCCCAGGAAACGGATTTGTCGGTTCTGGTAAGTCGTCACCACCGCCTCTTGGTTAGTGGTCGGGCCGATAAAGAGAAAGTGTAATTGCCGGTTGCGCTTTACTAGCTCTTGCGCTATCGTCGCTAGACCCAGCCAGCCCTTAACTGACTCGAGCCGTCCGACGTAACCAACCCAAACCTCGCCGGGGCGCTTCTTAAGATCAGCGGGCGGCGGTACCCTATCGAACGCTTCCAGATCAATGCCGTTATGGATGACTTCGTAATTTAAGCCGAGCTTCTTAGCCTCATCAACCAAGCCTTCGTGGAGTAAAACAACTTTGTCTGCCGCCCGGAGGATTTGGTTACCCAACAACCGGGCATAAACCCACATCACCGCTTTGACCAACCTACTTTTCGGGAACCAATTAATCCCCGGGAAAGTATCGGTTTGAACAACGACCGGCTTACCTAAACGCTTGAGCGGCCAGATCGCTAGCGAGGTATAGAACATATGCTTGTTGATCAGAAACGCCTCGGGCTTTTCCCGTTTGATAATTCGGGTCAGCTTGCGGCCAAGATGAGGCACGATGCTGTAGTTAATAGGGTCTTTTAAAAAATAATCCTTGAGCCGGTAGATCTTAAGATTGTGCCCTCGCCGCTCGAGTTGATCGTGCGACCCGGTAGTGACCACCGTCACCTGATGGTGGCGCGAAAGCCAGTGGGCGGTTTTCTGACCCGAAATCATCCAGCGGTGCGGCTCCTCGAAATACGGTACCACGACAAGGATCTTCATCACTATAAGCTGGCATAAACCCCATCTTTACCGACGATGCTCGGATCAAAAAAGTTACGCACATCGACTACCACAGCTGGGCGCTGACCGAAGAGCCTCCGTAAACGCCGCGGGGTGATTGATTTGAACTCGTCATGACCGGCGGCGAGTATCAGGCCGTCGACTCGCAAATTCTTCGATAGCTCTCGGTAGTAGGTCAATGGCGGGTGGTACTCCAAGCCTTCGTCGTTAATCAGCGGGTCGCAGGCTAGGATCTCAACGCCGAAGCGCTGCAGATACTCGATCGTGCGTGCGATCCCAGCGTTGCGGGTATCTCTGACGTTCTCTTTAAACGTTAAACCCAACACCAAGATGCGTGCGCCCCTTACTTGTTTTTCAGCCTTAACTAAACTACGCACCATCAACTCGCCGACCCGTTGCGGCATACTATCGTTAATCCGTCGGCCGGCGGTAATAACGTCGGTAGCAACCCCCAGCTTCTTCGCTTTGTGAACGAGGTAATACGGGTCAACCCCGATGCAATGGCCGCCGACTAACCCGGGGGTATAGCGATAGATGTTCCATTTGGTTGTGGCGGCCTCGATCACATCCATGGTCTTGATCCCCAGCCGCTCGCAAATTAAGGCAAGTTCGTTCATCAGGGCGATATTGAGATCACGCTGGCAGTTCTCGATCACTTTGGCGATCTCTGCCGTCTTGATGTTCGGTGCCTGGTGGACTCCCGCCTTGATGATCCGGCGGTAAAGTCTAGTTAACCGCTGCAAGGTCTTTTCGTCCGAGCCAGCGACTACCTTGACGATCTTCGGGATGGTGTGATCCTTATCGCCCGGGTTAACCCGCTCGGGAGAGTAGCCGATCGTGAAATCGCGGCCGAACTTTAGTTGGGAGGCGGCCTCTAGAATCGGGACGCACTCCTCTTCTGTGGCACCGGGATAGACCGTTGATTCAAAAGTGACAATTGCGCCTTTTTTCATATTCTCACCTACAGTCCGGGTGGCCTCATGCAAAATAGAAAGATCGGGCACATTAACCTCATTAACTGGGGTCGGGACGACCACAATAACTACGTCTGCTTCCCTAATCCGGCTTGGATCATCGGTGAACTCAACGTTAGTTTCTCTAAGATCCCTTGGCTCAACCTCGCCAGTGATATCAACCCGGTTTTGCAGCTGCTCAATCTTGCGGGAACGCTTATCGTAGCCGATCACTTTGAGGCCGGCCTTGTCGAACTCCACCGCTAACGGCAGCCCAACGTAGCCAAGTCCCACCACCGCAATCACCTGGTGCGCCATCGGCTCAGCGGTAATCGCCCGCTTTCTTGAAGGTCGGGTAATACTGCTTGAACCACACGCAAAACTGAGCGATACCCTCCTCAAGCGAGACTTGCGGCTTCCAGCCGAGCAGCTTCTTCACCTTGGAGACATCGGCCGCGGTTTTGAGCACATCACCCTTCTGCAGTGGGAGATATTTTTTCTTTGCCGGCTTACCCATTCCCGCCTCAATCAGAGCGATAAAATCATTCAGCAGGGTTGTCTTGGCGCCACCTAAGTTTAGAACCTCGTAGCCCAGTGGCTTATCCAAAGCTGCCACCGTTCCCGCAACTATATCATCAATATAGGTGAAATCGCGGTGCATCAGGCCTTTATTGAAGACCTTCACCGTTGTGCCGTCATGGATTGCCTGGGCCAGCAGAAAGGCAAACATATCCGGCCGGCCCCATGGTCCGTAGACGGTGAAGTACCGTAGCCCTGTCGATTGGATGCCAAAGAGGTGATAGTAAGCGTGGGCAATAAGCTCGGTCGATTTTTTCGTTGCGGCGTATAAGGAGATCGGCCAATCAAGCCGGGCGTCTTCCTGAAAGACCGAAGCCGCCGTCTTGCCGTAAACCGATGAAGACGAGGCGTAGACGAGGTGCTTAAGGCCGCTTTCTTTAGCCGCCTCGAAAATCACTGTGGTGCCCATAACGTTACTGTCGATATAGACGTAAGGGTTCTCGAGCGAAAAGCGGACCCCGGCCTGGGCGGCTAAGTGACAGACGACATCGAATTTAGCTCGGGCAAAAAGTTTGCTAACAGCGTTCCTATCGGTCAGATCGGCTCGGGTGAAGTTAAAGCCCGGTTTATCCATAAGTAGCTTGAGCCGGTCGCCTTTGAGTCGGGGCGAGTAGTAGTCGTTCAGATTATCTAGGCCAACCACCGTCTCCCCGCGCTCAAGAAGTTTCAGCGCCGTATGAAAACCAATAAAGCCCGCGCAACCGGTGATCAATACCCTCATTGCCACCACCCAGAAGCGGGCTTTTTCCCAGCAGTGAAGCTGCAGGGTGTGAAGCCCGCGGCACCGGTCGCTAAAAAGGTTTTCGCTCCCATGCTAATTTAACTGGCACTCACCCCAACGCCACGGTAGATCAGTTTTGCCTTTGTTGCTTGAGCGTGAGAATAGATGTTGCGTCCGTCGAGCAGAATCTTGCCGCTCATCAGTGTCGTTAATTCATTGAGATCAATACCGCGGAACTCGTCCCACTCGGTTAGCACCATCACCGCGTCGGCTCGACTCGCCGCTTCCTTGGCTGATTTGGTAAAAATCACCTGTTCAGGAAGAACCTGCTGGGCCGCGGCCATGCCTTTGGGGTCGTAGGCTTTAACGTTGGCCCCACGCTCAAGCAGTAACGGGATTAAAGTGAGCGCTGCTGATTCGCGAATGTCATCGGTTCTTGGCTTAAAGGTCAATCCCCAGACCGCGATAGTCTTCTTCTTCAAATCAGGCATTAGGGCGGTGAGCTTGGTGAGCAGAATCAATTTTTGGCGCTCGTTCACTTTGTTGACCGCTTCGATAATGGTTGGTTCGACCCCCCGCTCCACAAGGGTGCGCTGCAGCGCTCGCAGATCTTTCGGAAAGCATGAGCCACCAAACCCAACCCCTGCTTGCAGGAAGCGGGAGCCGATGCGAGTATCAAAGCCCATCCCGGTTGTGATCTCGGCAATGTTGGCCCCAACCTGCTCGGCAAGCGAGGCGATCTCGTTAACAAAGGAGATCTTCGTGGCCAGAAAGGCGTTGCAGGCGTATTTAGTGATCTCCGCGGAGCGCACCGACATAAAGATCAGCGGTCGCTGGATTCGGGCCACGGCCGAATAAAGGACCTGAAACGGCGGCTTGAGCGCCTCGTCGTCAACCCCCACAATAACCCGGTCAGGGTTAAGAAAGTCTTTAATTGCCGCGCCTTCTCGGAGGAACTCGGGGTTGGCAGCGACGCTGATCTTTGCCTTGGCGCCTTTAAATATTTCGCGCAGGCGATCAGCCGTCCCGACCGGCACGGTGGATTTGGCAGCGACAATTAGTGGCCGGGTCGCGTGCTTGGCAATCATTTGGGCAGCCGCGAAAAGTTGGCTCAAATCGGCCGAGCCGTTGGCGCTCGAGGGCGTCCCCACGGCCAGGAAGATCATCTCCGCGGCTTTGGTAGCCTGGCGGACATCGGCGGTGAAAACCAGCCGACCGGCGGCAAGATTAGTTGCTAAAAGTTCCTCCAGCCCCGGCTCGTAGATCAGCGCTGCACCCTTTTTCAACGAAGCGATCTTAGATTCGTCAATATCAAAGCAGGTCACGGTGTTGCCAAGTTCTGCAAAGCAAGCGCCGGAGACTAGCCCGACGTAGCCGGTGCCGAAAACGGAGATCTGCATCGAACCGATGTTATCCTACGAACGACTGTTTGGGAAGGCTTCGGCCAGGTATAATGACGAGCGTTGATGTTTGAGACAGCGGTCTTAGTGCTTGTCAGAGGGAACGAAGTTCTGTTGCAGCTGCGTGATGATAAGCCAACAATTTATCAGCCAAACTGTTGGACGATCCCTGGGGGTAGCCTCAAAAAAGGTGAGCCGCCCTATCAAGCGCTCCGGCGCGAGATTAAGGAGGAAACCGGTTATCGGTGCCGGGCTCCGAAACTACTAAAAACTATTAGCTATACCCGGGTTGATACCGGCGAAAAAGGTCGCTGGCATGTTTTTGTTGAGAAATACAACGGCGAGCCAATTTATTGTTTTGAGGGCCAGAAAATGGAGTTTAAGGATTTAAGTGAGTTGGACGAGCTGGAGCTAATTGCCGATCTGCCGAAAGGTCTTGTAGCCCAAGCAGTTAGAGAGTATCAGCAATGACCTCAAAGAAAATCGTCACTAACGTTCAGAATTTCTTTGGACCGAGAAAATGATCTCAAAGAGAATCGGTCTGGATCTGCGGTTTTATCGCCGCGAAACTGGCGGCATCGGTCGCTACTCGCGTAACCTTCTGCTGGAGCTACTTCAGCTTGATACAAGCAATCACTACACCGCTATTCTGACCCCGGCTGACGAGGCCGAGTTTACGCTTCGCGCCGATAATCTCAAAAAGTTGGTGGTCCCGATTAGCCACTACTCGATGACCGAGCAGTGCCACTTGCCTAAAATCCTCAACGCCGAGCAGTTTGATTTGGTACATTTCACTAACTTTAACCATCCGTTGCTCTATCGCCGGAGATTTATCGTCACGGTGCATGACTTGATCATGCATCTGCATCCCACCGGGGCGCAGAAAAACTCAACTCTGCGTCGGATAGCTTACAAGCTGGTGATAAACGACTGCCGCCGGGCCGCTAAGATTATTGTCCCCAGCCTTTCGACAAAAAATGACCTTGTCCGGATGCTTGGCTTCCCCTCGTCGAAAGTTGTTATCACCCCTGAAGGGAGCGAGTCGGTTTTCCGCCGCGCCGACCCGGCGCTTGTAACCGCACTTAGGCACCGCTTGCAGCTGCCGGAGCGCTATCTGCTTTTTGTCAGTCGCTGGGAGGAGTATAAAGGGCTGTTGAAGTTGGTTGAAGCCCACAAAATTCTAAGCGCCGAGTTTCCGGAGTTAGGCTTGGTCATCGCCGGTAAACCAGACAAGCAAAACCCCGCCGTAGTCGCCCAAATCGAGGCTGCTAAAGCAGCCGGCCAAAAAATTATTACCCCCGGTTTTGTTAGCGACGAAGATCTAGTGCCGCTTTATACAGGCGCCAGTGTCTATGTTCACCCCAGTCTCTACGAAGGCTTCGGCATCATGATTTTGGAAGCAATGGCCTGCGGCGCACCGGTAGTTACCAGTAACGTCTCCAGTCTGCCGGAAGTTGCCGGCGAGGCGGCGCTCTTAGTTGATCCGCGATCCGTCAGCGAGATCGCCGCGGCGATCAAACGGCTTTTAACTAATCCCGCTCTGGCCGATGAGCTTCGGGAGCGCGGTTTTAAGCGGGTTAAACAGTTCTCCTGGCAAAAAATGGCCAAGCAGACGCTAGAGGTTTATCGTCAGTTATTAGCACCCTAGCGTCGTGATCTGGCTAGCTCTAACGCAACAGCTCTCGCCGAGAGCTGTTTCGATAAAGTTAAGGTCATAACTTGGCCGGTTACCTCGGTAATCTTTTTTTCCACCAGCTTAAACATCTGAGCGGCCGTAAAACGTCGCAGTTCCGCGTAAGACGAGATAATACCGCCGCCGTTAGCAACAAAATCGGGCACGATAACGATCCCTTTGCTTTCAAGTTGGGCTTCAATCGCTGCCGTTATCGGGATATTGGCGCCCTCCACCAGCAGCTTACAGCTAATTTGGTGCTTGTTGTTGTCGTTGATGACATCACTGGCTGAGGCGGGGATTAGAATATCAACTGGCAGCTTCCAGAACTCCTCGCTTGATAGCTGCTGTCCATCGAGAGTTGAGAGACGAGCCTTATCATTGATGACTCGCTCAATCTCGGCGAGCTTAAACCCCCCGTTCCGGTAAAGCGCCCCACGTGAATCAGCAAGTAGCACTACCTTATAGCTTTCCTGAAGCAGATGTTTGGCGGCAAACATCCCGACGTTACCGAAACCGTGAATTGCTACTGTTGTTGCGGCCGGCTTTAAGTTGAGTAATTTTGCCATCAGAATAGTTGCGACCGCCACGCCAAAACCGGTTGAGCCAAGTTCGTGCGGCAAGCCGCAGCAGCGCTTGCCGTTAATCTGCCGGCAGTAATCCGCTGGCTTGCCGGTTGAGGCATCAAAACAATCCAGCTCATCAGCAATCCAAGCCATCTCGCGTTCTCCGGTGCTAACATCGGGGCCGGCGATGTATGTTCCCGGAATTAGGTGCCTGATTTTTCTGGCAAAAGAACGAACGAGCCGTTCTTTTAATTCGTCGCTCCCCCCTTCCCAGACGATGCCAGATTTCGCCCCGCCAAACGGCAGCTCAAATAACCTATTTTTCCATGACATTGTCTTGGCCAGGCGTTTCACCTCTTCTAGGGTTACTCCGGGTGTCATCCTCAGCCCGCCTTTGCCCGGGCCGCAAAGTGTATCTTCAACCACAAGAAACGCCCTAAGGTCTGATTTTTTGTCCTCAAGAGTAAGAGCGATTTCTGACCGTTTTGTTTTCGACATATCGAGTGGTGTAGTAGACGAGGCTGATAAGAACAGCGCTAATAGTTTGTTGGGCCGAACTTATTTTAAAGTCACCTCCGTTTTTGGAGAATAGCAAACTGTTTGGGCAAGACAAATCCTCGCAATCAGATTCTGACCGCCGTATGATCAGAAATAATGTGGCGGCGGGCTCTCTTAAAAATCAATATTTTTGCTTTTCTGGCTCTTATTGCCCTCACCCCGTTTTTTATCGGCTATCTCTGGCGCGAGCCGCTGGCGATAAGCTACCTTAACCTTGCTAGCGGCGCCGTCATTATTCTAACTGCTGCCAATCTTCTGCTTGGCTCGCTCAGGCTCGAGCCGATCAGGAGCCACTCGCTCACTTTAGCGATCGTGCTTTTTGCAGCGATGCTTTTGTGGGGCTCGGTTCTCTCCGAGCCGTTACGCTCGATACTTGGGCCATGGACGAGTCGCTTTTTACAGCCCTTGTTGGTTGGGTACAGCGGCTACCTATTGCTGCGAGGGGACCTCCTCTCCTACCAAGTGCTCGCGCGCGCCCTCTACCTATCGCTACTATTTTTAGCCGGCCTCGGCTTGCTGCAGCTGAATGGAGTAATCAGCGCTAACAACGAACGGATCACCGGGCTTTACCTCTTTCCCAATTCCTTTGCCCGATACTTGGAAATCTTACTACTAGTGCTCTTGCCAGTTTGGCTAGTGGCCGCCGATCGCCTACGGAAGTGGTTCTTCCTCATCTGGCTGCTTGGCCTAATCACGCTTTTGGCTACCCAATCCTATGCCGGGGTTGGCTCGTTTGTCTTGGGGCTGATGGCGCTAGTCGCCTTTTTACCGACCCGGTTTAAACCGTTGAAGCTAGCGGTGATCGTTATCATAACCCTTGGTTTGAGCGCGGCTATCGCTTGGCGCGCGAGCTTGCCAAAATACCAAGAAACGGTCACCTCAAGCTTGGCGACCCGGCAGCAGTTCTGGCATATCGGCTGGCAGACTATTAAAGCCCAACCGCTTACCGGTATTGGGCTGGAAGGCTGGGAGCGACGTTACTTGGAGCTGGCCCGTACCTATATTGACGAACGGCAGGAAAAAATTATCGAGACCGACTCGGCCCAGCCGCACAATATCTTTCTTGATGGTTGGCTGCGCGGCGGGATCATCGGCCTGATTGCGGTCAGCTACCTGCTGCTCTGGCCGATTGTTTATTCCTGGCGGTTAATCAAAGATGCCTACACTGCTAGTAAGTCGGCGCCCTGGCTTGCTTACGGGGCGTTGGGCTACGGGGTAGCGATGCTCACTTTTGGTTTGGTTGATGACCCGATCTTTAGCGATGACGCGATGACGATTCTTTTCGTGCTCTTTTTTGCGCTGGCGTCCTCCAGATATGAGCCACCGCTTGTTCGTCACTCTCGAACCAGTTAAAATACCAGAGAGTTGAGGATGACGCTTGAGCAAATCGTTTTATATAGCGCCGCTGGAGCCGGACTGTTAAGCGTGCTCTACAGCCTGTGGCTAACCATCTTGATTAACCGACAGAGCGCCGGTGAGGCAAAGATGCAGCAGATCGCCGTCGCCATTCAAGACGGCGCCCGAGCCTATCTAAGCCGTCAGTACCGAACCGTTGCCGTTGTGGCGGTGATCGCATTTTTGTTACTAGGCTTTCTGCTTGACTGGCGTTTGGCTGGGGGCTTTTTGCTTGGGGCGGTTCTCTCTGGCCTTTGCGGCTTTATTGGTATGACTGTCTCGGTGCGGGCTAATGTAAGAGTTGCTGAAGCTGCTAAATCTGGCACCAAAAGCGCTCTGGCCCTGGCCTTTAGCGGTGGCTCGGTCACGGGATTGATGGTGGTCGGCCTGGCCCTACTTGGTCTTACTGGTTTTTACTGGCTGACTCGTGATGTCGCTTCGCTAGTCGGTCTTGCTTTTGGTGGCTCGCTGATTTCGATCTTTGCCCGTTTAGGCGGCGGCATCTACACCAAGGCGGCTGATGTCGGGGCGGATTTAGTGGGGAAAGTCGAGGCCGGTATTCCTGAAGACGACCCGCGTAACCCAGCGGTTATTGCCGATAACGTTGGCGATAACGTGGGTGATTGCGCTGGCATGGCAGCCGATCTGTTTGAGACTTACGTTGTGACTGCGGTTGCGGCGATGCTGCTTGGGTCAATTCTACTACCTGAGAATCAAGCGGTGATACTTCTACCGCTTTTGCTCGGTGCGATTTCGGTTTTAGCGTCGGTTCTTGGCACTTGGTTTGTGCGTTTGGGCCGCGGGACGAAACCGTCAATTATGGCAGCGCTGTACCGCGGCTTGACTGTTGCAGCAGTCTTGGCGGCGATCGGTTTTTATTTTGGCATCCAGTGGTTGATCGGCACCGCGGCTGAGCTAGAGCTCATCAGACTCTTTGGCAGCGCCCTGATTGGGTTGGCGGTGACTGCGGCGATGATGGTTATCACTGAGTATTACACCGCTACCAAGTATCGACCGGTTCGATCGATCGCCAGAGCTTCTGAAACCGGGCACGCCACCAATATTATTACTGGCTTAGCGCTATCGATGCGCTCGACAGTTCTGCCAGTCATTATTATTGTCGCTGGCACTTTAGCCGCCTTTGAACTCGCTGGGTTATACGGGGTGGCGATCGCCGCTTTTGCGATGCTCAGCTTAACCGGGATTATTGTCGCGATCGACGCTTACGGACCGATCACCGATAACGCCGGCGGGATAGCCGAGATGTCAGGCTTACCCGAATCGGTACGCGAGGTGACCGACGAGCTTGATGCCGTGGGCAACACCACCAAAGCCGTCACTAAAGGTTACGCTATCGCTTCAGCCGGCCTCGCCGCCCTGGTGTTATTTGCTTCTTATACCGAGGAAATCGCCTTACGTGGCAAAGAAATAAGCTTTAATCTTGCTGACCCGCTTGTCTTGGCGGGGCTTTACATCGGCGGTTTGCTGCCGTATATTTTTGCTGCTCTCTCGATGGAGGCGGTTAGTCGAGCAGCTGGGGCAGTAGTGACAGAGGTTAGACGACAGTTTCGTGAACGCCGCGGCATCTTGGAGGGCAAAGTTAAACCAGATTACGCGCGGGCAGTCTCGATTGTTACCGGCGCTGCTCTTAAGGAAATGATCATCCCGGCGTTGATTCCGGTCGTGATTCCGATCGTGGTCGGTTGGCTCTTGGGCCCGGCGGCCCTGGGCGGCTTACTGATCGGCTCGATTGTCACCGGCCTGTTCGTCGCTCTGTCGATGACAACAGGCGGCGCCGCCTGGGATAACGCCAAGAAATATATCGAGAGCGGCAGCTTTGGCGGTAAGGGCTCGGAGGCACATAAAGCAGCCATTACTGGCGACACCGTCGGCGACCCCTACAAAGACACCGCCGGCCCCGCCATCAACCCGATGATAAAAATTATTAATATCGTTGCGATATTAATAATTTCCTTTATTGCCCGTTAGCAATCGCTTAATTATTGAAGAAATCAACGCTCCCAAGTAGGGTAAAGGCGTCATGGTTAAAGCCAAATTACCAAGTTTTGTGGCCGAATTTACCAAGCTGCTGAAGCGCTATCCGAGGATTCGCCGCAACGGCTTAGCGATCCTCATTGGGGTGGGTAGTCTTATCCTGCTCTATTTGGTCTACAGCCTAGCGTACTTCGGCCGAGTCTACCCGAACGTCTATATCGGCAGTAGTAGCTTTGCGGGGCTTAAACTAACGCAGGTCCAAAACCAGCTTCAGCAGCTGATCGACCAACAACCGCTTGAGCCAATTACCCTGCTCTACCAGGATCGCTCCCATCAAATTCTGCCAGCAGACGTGGAGTGGGCGGTGGATATTGAGACCTCGGCCAAATCCCTGATTGCGGTCGGTCGCCGTGGCAGCTTCTGGCGCAAGGCCTGGGAGCAGCTCAAAGCCCCGCTCGATCGCGAAGCGATTCTGGCAGTTGCCAAGCACGATCCGGATCTCCTTGATGCTAAGATCACCGAGATTGCCGAGACCATTGACCAGAGAGCAGTGCAGGCTTCGGCGAAGTTTATCAACGACAAGCTGGTCGTCGAACGCGAACAGGTGGGCAAACGGATCAATCGGGCTGAAGTCTTGGCCGAAATGATGCACCAATGGGGCTCGTTTAGCGCCGGAACGATTATCTTGGCAACGGAGTTCGAGGCGCCCACTGTTGTGCTTGGTAGTGTCGAGGAGCTGGAGGCTGAAATCGAAACACTCTCGGCCGCTACCCTAACTCTAAAATGGCCCGGTAATCGCAAGGATTTAACAACACGCGAAATTAGGCAGCTAATCGGTTTTGTCGGCCGCAAGCCTGGGGTCGGCCTAGCTGATCAAGGCCCCAGCCAACAGATCTTGAGCGCTGAATTTACCGACGAAGCGATCAAGCAATATCTCGGCGAGCTGGCCAAATCTATCGATAAACCAGCCAAAGACCCCAAACTTATTATTCGTGATGGGGTAGTGGCGATTACTCAGGTCTCGCAAGAAGGCCGAGTGGTTGATCTCACGGTCTCGAGCCTAGCGATTCTCCAGGCGCTGGGCCTGGGGAACGAGCCGCGTGAGGTTGAGCTGACGATCAAAACCCAAACGCCGCTGGTTGACGAGGCTAATCTGGCAGCCCTGGGTATTAAGGAACGGATTGGCTACGGTGAAACTAGCTTTGCCGGTTCTCCTCAAAACCGTATTCACAACATCAAAAACGGCGTCTCCATTTTACAGAGCGCTTTGATTAAGCCAGGACAGGAGTTCTCAACCGTCGGGACATTGGGGGCGGTCGATAACACCACCGGCTTTTTGCCGGAATTAGTGATCAAAGAAAATCGTACCACCCCGGAGTTCGGTGGGGGCTTGTGCCAAGTTTCAACCACCCTTTTTCGCTCAGCTATAAACGCTGGTCTTAAGATTACCGAACGCCGCAACCACTCCTACCGAGTGGGCTATTACGAGCCGCCGATCGGGCTAGACGCAACCATCTATCTCCCTCGGCCAGATCTAAAGTTTCTCAACGACACGCCGGGACACATTTTGATCCAGGGTCGCGTTGTGGGAAGTAGAGTAATCTTCGAGCTTTGGGGAACGAGCGACGGCCGGACCTCCAGCACCACGACGCCGGTCGTCTCTAACATTATTGAGCCGGGCGAGCCGATCTACGTTGAAACTGACACTCTGCCGAAAGGTGAGCAGAAGCAAGTGGAGAAGCCGCACGCCGGCGCCACCGCCGTCGTCACCTACACCGTCACCCGTGACGGACAAGTCATAAACAAGCAAACTTTTAAGTCGGTCTATAAAGTCTGGCCAGCCCGGTTCCTAGTGGGGACTAACGAGAGCCTGCCGCCAACCACGCCGCCGGCCTGAGA
>Ga0187892_10001806_pt1 | contig 46687 bp, 36 predicted proteins | sample MA1701073metaG_FD_139345 | JGI IMG/M metagenome (GOLD analysis project Ga0187892, IMG submission 139345) | Bio-ooze microbial communities from a basaltic lava cave in the Kipuka Kanohina Cave System on the Island of Hawaii, USA - MA170107-3 metaG ...
TCATGGGCTAGAAGCCCGTGCGACGCATCATGGGCTAGAAGCCCATGCCACAGGGCTAGAAGCCCATGCGACGCATCATGGGCTAGAAGCCCGTGCGACGCATCATGGGCTAGAAGCCCATGCGACGCATCATGGGCTAGAAGCCCATGCGACGCATCATGGGCTAGAAGCCCATGCCACAGGGCTGGAAGCCCGTGCCACAGGGCTGACAGCCCGTGTCGCAAGGCATGGGGTTCCAAACCGACCGGAGCCGCGGCGCCGTGCGCGATTCGACATCCCGACGTTCGACCGATCCCCCCGCGCTGGGCGATTCGCGGGCTGCATCCGCGACCAACGGCCGCCGCCGCCTGCTCGACGGCTGGATCGTGATCGAGTCGCTGGCCATGTTCATGGTCGGCGCGGTGCTCATGCACTTCATCTACAGCGGCACCAGGCCGCCCGGCACCGAGCTGGGCGTCTCCGACCACGACTCCTTCTACCACATCAAGATGGCCGCCATGATCCCGGATTACGGCCTGGTGAAGGAGTTCCCCTGGCTGCAGTTCACCTACTTTACCGACGAAGGACACGACTTTGTCAGCCATCACTATGGCTTCCACATGATGATGGTGCCCTTCGTCAAGGCGTCGGAGTGGTGGACCGAGAACCACGACTGGCTGGCTGGCGGACGGTTGGCCAATTGCGTCTTCTTCGGCCTGAACCTGATGCTGTTCAACCTGCTGCTGGCCAGCGAGGGCGTGCGCTGGCGCGGCGTCTGGCTGCTGCTGTTCCTGCTGCTTCCCGACCAGTTCTTCGGCCGGCACACGTACGTCCGCGCCATCAGCCCATCGCTGATGTTCATGCTGCTGCTCCTGCTGATGCTCTTTCGCCGCCGGTACATCTGGGCCGGCATCGTCGTCGCACTCTACATCCACGCCTATCTCGGGGCCGTAATGTACGCCCCCGTGATTGTCATCATGTACGTGGCGGCCAAGCTGCTCGGTCCGCACGACGACCGCGAGATCGCTTGGAAGCCCGCCGCCTTCACCTTGGCGGGCTGGTGCTTGGGAATTGTGACGCATCCCTACTTCCACGGCGTCCTCGAGTTCCTCAAGCTCCAGGTCTTCGGAACCGGTCTCTCGCCGGATATCGACGTTGGCGTCGAATGGAGGCCGTACGAGGGTATGTGGTGGTGGGCGATGATGTGCGGCCCGCTCCTGCTGGCCTGGACGACCGCTATCTGTGTCCGTTTCCGCACTGGCCCGCCGCTGAGTGCCCATGAGCTGTGCGCACTGCTGCTGAACTTCGCCTTCGCCGTGCTGTGTTTCAAGTCACGGCGGTTCATCGAATACTGGCCGCTCTTCTGCCTGCTCAGCGCCGGGCTCATGCTCAGACCGGTCACCCAGCGGCTCGCCGCCTGGTGGGACGAGGCCGATATCTTCCTGCGCCTGCCGATCATTGCCTCCGGCCTCATTCTGACCGGGTTCCTGGTCCTGGTCCTGCCGCGAGCCAGCGGCGCAGCACAGCTTCTGGTCGAGTGGCGCGCCTGGGCCGTGCTGGGCGCACTCTGCTTGGCGGCCCCGCTGGCCCGGGCCTGGATCCCTGACGCCAGCGCCTCGAGCAACGCCTGGCCACGTCGAATCGAGGCGCTCATGTTGCCCATCTGGGCGGCGGTCTTCGGCGTAGTTGTCGCCGGGCTGTCCGAATGGGTCCGCGACGACTCCATGAGCGCCATCGCAGCGAAACTCGTCCCGACCTGGCACGGTTGGCTCGCGCTGGCCATCGCTCTGCTCGCCGTCAGCATCGTCGCGCTTTGGTTGCCCGGGTTGCGGCCCGACACCGGCACCTTCCGCCGCATGGGGCGAACCGGTGGCGTCCTCCTTTCCGGGCTGACGGTCCTGGTTAGCGCGATCGCGGTCGGCGCCGACCGCTGGATCAACCTGCGCCGCTCCATGGAGTGCGACTACGATATCGACGCCGTCCGCGGCGCGATGAATTACCTCAAGCAGAACTCGCAGCAGGGCGACGTCGTCTTCACCGACGACTGGGACGTGTTCTGCGCCTACTTCTACTACAACACGCACAACTACTACATCGTCGGCCTCGACCCGAAGTTCACGCACCATCGCCGGCCTGACCTCTGGGAGCGCTACGTCAGGATCACCCGCGCCCAGGCCCCGACCGACTCGCGCGTCAAGATGGGCGAGAAAGATGGCCAGCCGATCCACGAGAACATCCACATTCGGCTCGAAGACATTCGCGATCACTTCGGCGCCAAGTACGTGATCACCGACAAGGACCACAAGTCCTTCGCCACAAAGCTGGCCCAGGCCCGTACGCTGGCCGAACTGGTGTACCCTTCGACGTCTTTTGCCAAGTCACAGAACGAGCCCTTGCTCATCTTCCGCATCCGCGGGCCCAACGAGCCGCCGCCGCCACCGGCCGAGCCGCTGGTAATCCAGACCGAGGGGCCGGCATACCTGAGCCAACTGACCCCCGAATGGGTGACCCAAGGCTGGGGCGGACTCATGTCGGATCGCACGGTCGAAGACAAGCAGCTCCGGCTCGGTGACAAGACCTACGCCCGCGGCTTGGGGACGCACGCACCTTCCGAGCTGCGCTATACGATCCCGAAGGGCTACGCCACGTTCGAGGCCGTCGCCGGCATCGATCAGGAGACCGGCGGCCAGGGCAGCGCGGTCGTCTCGGTCTATCTCGACGGCCGCCGCGTCTTCGAGAGCAGCGTATTGACCGGCCAATCGCCGCCCGTTACCGTCTCCGTTCCGCTCGGTGATGCGAAAGAGATCATGTTGAAAGCTGACCCGACCGGCGACGGAAACCGCTTCGACCATGTGGATTGGGCCGAGGCACGCTTCGTCCGAGCGGGCGAGTCCAGTCGCGAATCGTCGCCGCAGGCGGCTCCTTCGGGCGAGTCCCCATGAGCTTGCGCGTCACGAGCCTGACGCCCCCCATCGCTCCGTCTGACAAGGCCGCCGAGCCGCGGCCGGCCGCTGTGCCGGCCACGCAGCGCCGCTTCGCGACGTTCCTTGGCTTGTCAGCCATCCTCATCGTGGGCAGCGGCCTTCGCGCCTGGATGCTGCTCTATCCCGAACTGTGCCACGAGTCGGACGTGCAGTGGTTCGTCGACTGGACGCGCTCGCTCTTCGCGCACGGTCTCAAGGGCTTCTATGAGCGGACACGCTTCTGCGATTACCCGCCGCTCGGCCTGCTCATCTTCTATGCCGTGGGGCACCTGGCCGCCCTGTTCGACGCGACGCTGTCCAACGAGGATTTGCTGCGATCACTGCTCAAAGTCCCGGCTTGCCTGGCCGACATCGGCATCGCGTTGATGTTGTTTCTCGAGGGTCGCCGACTCCTCGGAAGTCGCTTGGCGCTCGGCGCGTCCGCGCTCTACTTCCTCAACCCGCTCGTCTTCTACAACTCCGCCTACTGGGGCCAGATCGACTCGATCCACACGGCGCTGGTCATGCTCGCCCTGGTGCTCGTCAGCCGCCGCCGATGGGGCTGGTCGGGGGCCGCACTCACGCTGGCGCTGGCTCAGAAGTTTCAGAGTGTGGCGTTCGCTCCGCTCATTATCTTCGAGACGTTTCGCGTGGCCCGCTGGCGGGGAATCGGTGTGCTGCTGGTCGCGGCTGTGGCCACGGCCGCGCCCGTCGGTACACCGTTCGCGCTCAACGGTGTACTCGACGACGTGCTGCAACGCGGCTACGTACACGTCGTCGGCCAGTACACGAGCCTGTCGCACAGCGCCTACAACATCTGGCATCTCGTGGCCGATCCGGACCTGTCGGACACAGCCGTGCCGACCGTCATTGTCCGATACGCCGCGCAGGGCGCCAGCGACCTGCGCGACGATGCCACCTGGCTGCTTCGGCTGAACTGGCGCGTGATCGGATTGGCGGCGTATGCATTGACGGTTGCGGTGATCCTCACAGTCTACTCGTTCCGCCCCGGTCCGATCGCCCGCTTCGGGGCCGCGGGTCTGCTCGGGCTGGCGTTCTTTCTCATTCCGACCGAAATGCACGAGCGTTATTCGCTGCCCGCGGCGGCGTTTCTGGCCTTGTGGGCAGTGTCCGGCGCCTGGAAGGAGCGCGCCTACTTCTTGCTTTCGGCGGCCCTGCTGCTGAACCTCACGCCTTACCTCAGCGCGGATCAGATCGCCCGGCAGATTGCAGCCATCAACGTGGTGATCTTCGTGGCCGCCATCATTTGGCTCGCCCTGCCGAGTCGATGGCTTGAACCGGTTGCCGTTGTGCCGGCCACGCTGGGCGACCCGAGTGCTCCGCGACCTGGCGCCCATGGGCCAGCCCTTGCCGGAGCAGTCTCGACCGGCCAGGCCAACAGCGTCGCACTGCTGCCGACGCCGCTTTCCGGCCCCGCGTTTGATCGCCGGGCTGTGGTGCTGGCCGCCGCGGCCGTCGCGCCGGTGCCCGACCCGCCCGTCAAGCGCTCTGTGATCATCCTCGCATTTCAGACACTGACGATCTCGGCGGTGATCGCGGTCTTGGTCGGCGGCGCCTACGTCGCGAGCCTGGCATACCGTCTTCCTGAAGCCCCGCCCCCGGAGGGGACAGTCTATCTCGGCAGTCTAACGCCGATCCGGGCGCGCCAGGGCTACGGCAAGCTGACGATTGACCGGTCGGTTGCCGGTGGACTACTCCACCTCGGCGACCGTTACTACCTGCACGGCCTGGGCACGCACGCCGCCTCCACGATTGAGTATGCCATCCCCGACGGCGTCGACACGTTCGAGGCTGTGGCTGGCATCGACCGCGCCGCAGGCCCCGACGGCAGTGCCACGTTCGCCGTCCGCCTGGACGAGCGCGATATCCTGACGACACCCGTCATGCGCTATGACTCGCCGCCAGTGGTCATCAAGATCCCGGTTGCGGGCGCCGAGCGGTTGACCCTGCGGGTGGACCCCACGCCCGATCGCGACAAATCCGACCACGCCAACTGGGCCGCGGCGCGGTTCACGCGCTCGTCGCCAACCACTCAGCCGGAAGCGCTGCCTTGATCGACTGCCTCGCGCCGCAATAGCAGCCCTGTTGCAGCGTTCATGCCTTGGGGATGAGTGGTCCCCGAGCACTCGCTCGTCATGAGGCCCTGTCGAGCCTCATCGCGGCGGTTTTGGAGTGAATCGATGCTTACCACCATGCTGCTCCACATAGCGCTCTCGAGCGCCCCCGGTTTTGTTGAACGTGACGCGCGGCGACCGGGACCGGCCGGCCCGCAGGCCGGTGGCCCGACGCCCGAGATGCTCGACCGCGTCTTCAGCCGGCTCGACGCCGATGGCGATGGCACGATCAGCCGCGACGAGTTTCATGCCGGCATGCCGGAGGTGCTGCAGCGAATCCGCCAGCGCGACGGCCGTGGGCCGGCACCCGACCGCGCGGGCCAACGCAAGCTTGCGCCGCGCGCACCCGGCGCCCGTCCCGATGGCGATGGGGCCAAAGGCGAGAATCGCCCCCGATTCCGTCGGCCTCATGCGCCCGCACCGCCGCGCGGCCCCAGAGCCCCGCGCGCACCGCTCGGCGGTCCGTCGCCCGATCAGCCCAACCCGCCGAACCGCACCTGACCGCATCGGCTATACTCACCAGGCGGCGCCGTGTGTTCAGTCTCGCCGGCGCGTGAGCTTTGGCTGAGGTGCAGATGTCGATCGTTCGGTTTATGGAAGTCGTCAAGTCCTACGGCCCGAAGTGCGTGCTCGACCACGTCACGCTCGACCTGCAGCACGGCGAAAAGGCCGGCCTGGTGGGCGCCAACGGGGCCGGCAAGACCACATTATTCAAGCTCATCACCGGCGAGCTGACGCCCGATGAAGGTTCCGTCGTCACGTCCCGCGGACTGAAGGTCGGCTATCTGCCGCAGATTCCCACGCTCAGCGCCACGTCGACCGTGCTCGACGAGGCCGGCTCGGTGTTCGGTTCGGTCTGGGAACTCGAGCGCCGCCTGGTCAAGCTCGCCCACGACATGACCGAGCATCACGACTCGGATGAGCTGGCCGGCATCATGGCCCAGTATGACCGCCTGCGCGCCCAGTTCGAAGCGGCCGGCGGTTACACCATCGAGACCCGCATCGGCGAGGTCCTGGGCGGGCTGGGATTCGGCAAGAGCGAGCAGGAGCTGCCGGTGGCTGTGCTGTCCGGCGGCCAGAAGTGCCGCGTGGCGCTGGCCAAGCTGCTTCTGTCCGAGTGCGATCTGCTGCTGCTCGACGAGCCGACCAATCATCTCGACATCCAGGCCACCCAGTTCCTGGAAGAGTTCCTGGCCGATTTCGACGGTGGAGTCGTCGTTGTCTCACACGACCGCTACCTGCTCGATCGCGTCGTCAGCAAGATCATCGAGCTCGAGCGGCGACGCGTCAGCGTCTATCCCACCAACTACACGCACTATCACGAGGCCAAGCACCTCCGGGCGCTCACGCAAGAGCGCGAGTATGCCAAGCAACAAGAGTTCATCGCCAAGGAGAAGGACTTCATCGCCCGCCACCTGGCCGGCCAGCGCAGTCAGGAGGCCAAGGGCCGCCGCACGCGCCTCGAGCGCCTCATGAACGAGGGCGGCCTGATCGAGCGGCCCGCCGCACTCCGTCAGAAGATCGGGGTCGAGTTCGACGGCACGGCTGGTCCCGGTGCGAAATCCGCTGGTGCGAAAGCCGCTGGTGCGAAAGCCGCTGGTGCGAAAGCCGCTGGTGCGAAAGCCGCTGGTGCGAGAATCCCTTCTCGCACTCCCACGTCCGCTGGTGCGGAATCCGCTGGTACGAGAATCCCTTCTCGCACCCCCGCCTCCGCTGGTGCGAGAATCCCTTCTCGCACCCCCGCCTCCGCTGGTGCGAGAATCCCTTCTCGCACGCCGACGGGCGAAGTTCTCCGCTGCGAAGGCCTGGCCAAACGCTACGGCGACCTGACGCTTTTCGACGGCCTTCGCATCCAGATCCAGCGCGGCGAGAAGCTCGGCATCATCGGCCCAAATGGCTGCGGCAAGACCACGCTGCTGCGGATGATGATGGGCGTCGAGCAGCCGGACGCCGGCACGCTGGCGTTCGCCGAGCGCGCCGTGGCCGGCTACTACGACCAGGAGCATCGTGGCCTCGATCGCGATAACACTGTCATCGACGAAGTCCGCTCCGTCCGGCCGGGGACGGACGACTTGCAGGTGCGCAGCTTCCTGGCGACGTTCCTGTTCACCGGCGACGACGTCTTCAAACGCGTGGGTGATCTGTCCGGCGGCGAGCAGAGCCGCGTGGTGCTGGCCAAACTGATGTGGTCCTCGCCGCAAACGCTGGTGCTCGACGAGCCGACTAACCACCTCGACATCCCCGGCAAGGAAGCCTTGGAGGAAGCGCTCAACGACTTCCCCGGCACGATCATCATGGTCAGCCATGACCGCTACTTCCTGGACTCCACGGTCACCGGCCTGCTCGTGCTCGAGCGCGGCCGCTACGAACGCTTCGCCGGCAACTACAGCGAGTGGCAGCACCACCGCGCCGCTCAGGAATTCGTCGATGCGCTGGAACGGGGCGAGTCTGCGGGTGCGGGAACTGCTGGTGCGAAGTCTGCTGGTGCGAGAATCCCTTCGCGCACCCACTCGTCAAAGGCGCGCTTACCTGCTGGTGCGAGAATCCCTTCGCGCACCCCGTCGGCACCGCACCACGCGCCTCCCCGCGCGGCGGCCAAGTACGACCGCATGTCGATCGAGGACATCGAGCAGCTCATCATCGAGCGCGAAGAGCAGCTCGCCGCCATGGAAGCCCGCTTCGGCGAAGAGTCCACCTACCGCGATCCGCAGCGCCGCGAGGCGCTTCAGACCGACTACGATACGCTCAAGGCCGAGTTGGCCGAGCTGAACCTGGCCTGGGAAGAGCGCGGCTGAACTTCGCTTGTTCCGCCCGCCCGATCGACATAAGATCACACGTAGCGGAGTTTGACCATGCAACTGGAAGATTATTTCGACGTTCAGGCCCCCGACGACATCCGTCTCAAGGGTCATCGGATCGGCATCGAGCACGTGCTCTACGAGTACATCCACCGCGCCCAGCCGGCCGAGGACATTGCCAAACGCTTCCCCACGCTGCGCTTGGACCAGATCTACGCCACCATCCTTTACTACCTGACCCGCAAGGAACAGGTTGATCGCTACCTGACCGACTGGCTGGAGCATTCCGAACGCATGTACGCCGAGCAGCTGCGCAACCCGCCCCCCGGGCTGAGCCGCTTTCTCGAGCGAGTCAGGAAGCTGAAGGCGGAGCGCGAGAAGCAGCCGGCCTGATGAAACTCCTGCTCGACGAGCACGTAACCGACGCCCTGCGGGCCGAGTTCCGACGCCGCGCGCCCGAGATTCGGATTTGGCGGGTGGGCCAGCCCGGAGCGCCGTCAATCGGGACTGCAGACCCACAGATTCTGCGCTGGTGCGAACAGCACGAATTCATGCTGTTCACGAACAACCGCAAGACGATGCCACGACACTTGTCGGACCATCTCGCAACGGGCGGTCATGTTCCCGGCATTCTCATGCCGCGCGCCGGCGCCACGTTCGGCCAGGTTCTCGACGATTTGGTGCTGATCGCCGTGGCGGGGCATCCCGACGAATTCAGAGACACGATAACATACGTACCCCTTGGATGTTGAGCGCTATTCGGGCCCGATGCCGTAGCGGGAGGTGAATATGGACTACGTCAACCTCGGAAAGTCCGGCCTGAAAGTCAGCCGCCTATGCCTGGGCACGATGAACTTCGGCCCGCAGACGCACGAGGCCGACAGCCACGCCATCATGGACCGGGCGCTGGAGGTCGGCATCAACTTCTTCGACACGGCCAACGTCTACGGCTGGAAGAAGGGCGAAGGCTGGACCGAGCAGATCATCGGCCGCTGGCTGGCCCGCGGCGGCCGGCGCGAAAGAATCGTCCTGGCCACCAAGGTCTACGGTTCGATGGGCGATGGCCCCAACGATCGCGGCCTGTCCGCCTATCACATCCGCAAGGCCTGCGACGAGAGCCTGCGCCGCCTTCAGACCGACCACATCGACCTCTACCAAATGCACCACATCGACCGCAGCACGCCGATCGAGGAGCTCTGGCAGGCCATGGAACAGCTCATCGCCGCGGGCAAGATCATCTACGTCGGCAGCAGCAACTTCCCCGGCTGGCACATCGCACAATACAACACGCTGTCGGCCGCGAGTCTTCGCCTCGGCCTCATCTCCGAACAATGCCTCTACAGCCTGGCCGACCGGACGGTCGAGCTCGAAGTCCTGCCCGCCGCCAGGCAATTCGGCCTAGGCGTCATCCCCTGGAGCCCGCTGTCGGGCGGCTTACTGGGCGGCGTTCTAAAGAAGTCGAACGAGGGCCGTCGCGCCTCCGATAACACGCTCAAGAAGTTGGAAAAGCATCGCCCGCGCGTCGAACAGTGGGAGAAGTTCTGCTCCGAGCTGGGCGAGCAGCCCGCCGACGTGGCCCTGGCCTGGCTGCTCACCAACCCGGCCGTGGCGGCGCCGATCATCGGCCCGCGCACGATCGATCAGCTCAATGGGAGCCTGCGCGCTCTGCAGGTCAAGCTCGACGAGCGCGCCATGAAGCGCTTGGACGACATCTGGCCCGGCCCCGGCGGCACAGCGCCCGAGGCTTACTCGTGGTGAGGGGTCCCCAAGCGCGAACAGTTCGCGGTTGTGGTCCCGTGAACGCTAAGACTTGTGCGACTTGAGATAGTCAGCGACCGCCGCCGGTATGCCCTCTTCGTAGCCGATCGTCGACTTCCAGCCCAGTTGCTCACGGGCCTTCTTGGTCTCGAAAAAGCTGTGCCGCCCGATCAGCCAGACCGAGTAGCGCGTGATCATGGGCGGCTGCTTCTGTTTCGTGGCATGGCCGATCACTTCCAGCAGAAAAGCCAAGCGCTTCACCAAGCCGTACGCCTTCTTCCGCGTAATCGGCGGCAGGCCCAGCGACTTGGCCACCGTGTCGAAGTACTGCTTCTGCGTCAGCACACCGTCGTTGCTCAGGTTATACAGCTCGCCCACCGCCCGCTCACTGTCGGCCGCCAGGATCGCTCCCTCGGCCACGTTGCCGGCATGGACGACGTTCAGACGGTTGCTGCCGTCGCCGATCAGTTGGCACTTGCCCGCCCGGATGTTGCTGATCAGCCGGCCCATGGTCGTCCGGTCGCGCGGACCGTACAGCCAACTCGGGCGGATTACGGTCGCCTTGATTCGCCCAGCCCGGTGTGCATCCCAGACCATCTGCTCTGCGATCACCTTCGAGCGCGTGTAATAGGCCCACTTGTACAGGTTCTGGCCCATCGGCGCCGTCTCATCGAGCACAAGGCCCTTGCCGTCCACATGACCATAGGCGCTGATCGAGCTGATGTGCACGAAGCGGCGGACATTCGCAGCCGCAGCCGTCTCGATCATGTTCCGCGTGCCTTCGATCGTGATGGCCACAAACTCCGGCCACGGACCCCAGTCGCCCACCCGTGCCGCCGCGTGGTAGACCGTGTCAACCCCCGCAAACGCCCGTTCGAGCGACGCCCGGTCGGTGACATCGCCCGTGACGATCTCGGCCCCCTGCGAGCGCAGGAAGCCATCGTCCGAGCCAGGCCGAACCAACGCCCGCACGCACCGTCCGCGCCGCCGGAGTTGCTCGACGATGTGGCTGCCTAGCAGGCCCGTACCGCCCGTGACCAGATTGATGGGTTGTTCGGTTTCCGGCGCCAAAGTCGCGGTAAGATACGGAGCCCGAACCAGCGGGTCAACCAGCCAACGCAGGTGCGCACTGCCTCGGCGCGATCCGCGACGCGCCATCGCCCGGTCCGGGCGTTCGCTGCTATAATGATGTGCATGGGGCCCCGAGCGGAGCACGTGATGCCGTCGCCTTTTCCAGGAATGAACCCCTATCTGGAGCAGTCGGATGTCTGGCACGACTTCCACGAACGTTTCATGCCCATGGTGGCCGAGCTGATCGGCGCTCAAGTCGATCCCGCGTACATCGTGAAGATCGACGAGCACGTCTACATTCACGAGCCGAATGTCGATCATCCGCGATTAGTCGGTCGTCCGGACATGTCCGTCACCAGAACACCGGAGTCTGCCGTCCGTCGCGGCGTCGGCACACTCGAAGCACCGGCCCGGGTCCGACTGCCGGCGATCGACACCGAACGCCTGTCATTCGTCGAGGTGCTGGACCGCCGGAACCGGCAGGTGGTCACGGTCATTGAGCTACTCAGTCCCGCCAACAAGAACTCTGGACCCGATCGGCAGCAATACCTGGACAAGCGTGCGCAGCTGCTGGCCAGCCCGGTGCATCTGGTCGAGCTCGACCTGCTGCGCGCGGGCCCGCGCCTGCCGATGCAGGATTTGCCCGACTGCGATTATTACGCGCTGGTCAGCCGCGCCGAAGATCGTCCCGGCGCTGACCTGTGGCCGTTGTCGATTCGCGATCGCCTTCCGACCATCCCGATCCCGCTCCGTGCCCCAGATGCTGATGCCGCGCTCGACATTCAGCAGGCCCTCGATCGCGTGTACGACGCCGCGCGATACCGGACGTATATCTACTCCACCAGTCCCGAGCCGCCGCTCTCGCCAGAAGATGCCCGCTGGGCGAAACCATTCATATCGAGGGTATAGCGCACCGGGTCTGATTCACCGTGCGCGATGATGCGCCCTCCGGATGGCATGGGTCGCATGGGCAAACGACCGCTTGCCTACCGGGATCTCGACCGCGCACCGATTGAGGTTGGGGACCTCCCAATGCCGCCCGCTCGGAGGCTACGCATCGCCCACCGTGATTTAGTTCGGCGCCCGGCCGCCAATGTTCAGGAGTCGAATCGCCTCGTGCTGATTCGCACCGAACGGCCCGATAGGCGTGCGGTCGTGATACCGATGGCACACCGAACAGTGGTTCGACGCGCCGTCTTCACGATGGCAGGCCGTGCACACCGTAATGCTCGGAAGCATCAGGCGGCCCAGCTCTTCTTCGGCCGACGCCGGCACCTGATGGCAGTGGCTGCACGCCAGGTAGGCATGCGCCTGATGTGAGAACTTGACCTTCTCGAACCACTCCGTGCGAAACCGCGTGCTCGCGAACACGGCCATCGTCTCGTCGCCGACCTTGCGCTCAACCAGTGTATGACACAGCAGGCAGTCCCCGACCTCGGTGTCCTTCAGCTCGTCGCGAAATTCCTGAAGCGACTCGAGCTGCTCTTCGAGCTGCTCCTGCCGCTCGTCCTCGGCCTCGTCGACCGCCTGCTCCAGTTCCTTCTCGGCCGCCCGCCAGCGTGCGTTCGACAGCAACAGCAATTCCGCATCCGCCCCCTCCGCCAATTCCTTGGTCAGCTCGTTCCAGTCGGGCGGGCTGACGTTCTTGTGCCGCGGGACGTTGTGGCACGCGCTGCAATGCTCATCAAACGTCGGCGGCAGGAACCCGGCGCCGCCCGAATCGGGGGCGTGGCAGTCGATGCAGTCCAGCGCTTGACCCTGCCGTGGGCCGCTGCGATGCGTCTGCTTGACGTGCGTGGCGTGGAACACTTCGAGGCCCGTGGCATGCTTGGCCTCGGCCACGTCTTCGGCATCGGCCTTGACCAGTTCAAACTCGGGATGAGCCGACTCGAACGGATGGACCTTGTGACACGGCGTGCAGCGCGGCACCGGCACCAGCGTCAGACTGGCGCTGCTGCCCTGATGTTCCCGGTGACAGCTTGAACAGCGGGCCTCGTTCGTATCGACCGACTGCCCCTCAACATGCGGCTGCGCGATGTGGCAGGCGACACACTTGCTGTCCGCCAAGCCGCCGGTTGTCTCATCCACGTGGCACTGGTTGCACTGGCTGGCGAAGCTCGCGTGGTGATGGCTGATCGACTCGGCCTTCAGCGCCACCGGCACGACCGGCGCCCGCCGCGAACGATCGCGCACCGATTCGGCCCCACCGTCCGGGACGCCGTCAAACAGCAGTGTCAGCACGCGGCTGCGCTGTTCCGGCGCACACGCCAACACGAATAGGGCCGCCAGCCCCACGACCGCCAACCACTCACCAACCTGGCGAAACGACCACCGCCTCGAGCGTCCTTGCTGTTTCATGTGTCTGGCCCCGCCGCGCCGGGCGGGCTCCGAACGATGACCGGGACCATCCGTCGCGCCGCCGTGACCGGATCGGCGGCGCTTCCGAACTGCGACTCCTTGGCCCGCGGAGATTAACACGCTCACCGCCCCAGGTAAAGTAGCTAATTCGTACGACGCAGGCGACACGGTTGCGGACCTTGAATGTGGCATGCCACGATACCCGGCCGCAACTGGCCTGCCGAAAGACGACGGCGGATTCCCCATTCGATGAGATGCGGGCGGGCGCCAACGTCGCGAATAGCGGTCGGGCGCCATGTTGTCTGAAGTGACGGGTGGTCGGGTAATCATCGGCCGATGGCGCAGTGCCGTGGTCGAGGGTGCCCGCGACCGGCCCCGAGCGTTACCAACTTCGCAGCGGCGAGCGCATGAACCGCCATTTCTCGACACGTCGGCCAGCACGACCCCAGCCAAACGCGCCTGCGCGCTCCGATCCGACGGCGCAGTCCGCACATCAGCTCCAAATCTGCATCGGATCGGGCGGTTTCGGGCACGATTCGCCTGGATTCTTGCTACTTTCGGACCGGATTCTCGCAGCCTCTTCGTCCTCTTCGTCCGCGCGCGCACCTCACCGGGCGACTGACCCGCGCGCCAAGCTCCATTTTCGGCCGGATTTCGGCCCTTCTGCCGTCGCGCTCGCCGGCTTGATGCGCCTCCAGGCGCAGGCCGGCTGAAGCCGAGCCGGCGCCGGGCAGGAGAGGGTTCGAGCGGCGGGTTGTGTTATCATGTAAACAGCAACATCACCGGACGGTGCCCGGAACGTGGTACGACTACGTCCTCGAACGCCTGATCTACCCGGAGCTGCGTCATTTCCCGACGGCCCGGCAGCAGCGGCGCGCGATTGACGTTGCCTGCGGACGACGCAAACAGCCAGTGCCCTGGCAGCGGAGCGTGCCGGCATCGCTCGTAATCCTGGGCATCACGGTTGGGCTGATAGCGCTGCTTGGAAACACGCTCTTTCTGATCCTGATGATCGTGATGCCCGCACTCGGGTTGGTGAACATGGTGCGCGGCCTACGGCGCCGGTCAGCGGTCCGACGATCGCTTCGATTCCAACTGGCCGCGATCCGCATCTGCGGCGCGTGCGGCTACGACCTGACCGACCACCGGTCAGGCATTTGCCCCGAGTGCGGCACAAGTATTGGCTCGTGATTTCACCCTCTGACTCGCAGGTCTGGAGATCTGCGGTACAGCCTTGCGCCCATGCCCGTCGCCCTGCGTTGAGTGACGTGAGGAGCCGGACCGGGACGCGCGGCGGCCGGTGGTGACGGCTCAGGGTGACGATCAACGATTCGAAGGAGATAGCGTGACGACGAATAAAGGCTACAAGTATTGGGGCCGGTCAGCGCGGCGAGTGCGTCGCGCGGCGTCTGTCGCTGTTGGCGTGGCGGCGGTGCTGCTGCCGGCGGGTGCTTCGCAGGCACAACTGAACGCCCCGTGGGTCTGGCTGCACGAGTCGTTTGACCCGAATGGGCCGGCGGACAACGGCGGATTGATCAAGCTAATCGGAACGGGTCTGCCGGCCGTGCAGCTCCCCGGGCCGCCGGCCGGCGGTGTCGTGCTGACGAAGCTCGATGTGCCGAACGATGTCGAGCTGATCGCCGGAACATTCGACCCGAACGGGGCCAACGACGATCCGTCGCAGCCGTCGGGGCCGGCGGGCGATCCGACCGAAGGCGGAGCGCCGGAGAACAACGTGTGTCTGGCCGGTACGCTCATTCCAGGCAACGCGCTGAGCTTCAACCCGCCCCTGCTGGACACGACCGGCGCGACGGCCGACCAGTGCACGTTCCACGGCTGCGGCGGCAACGCCAACTCGGTTTGGTACGAGTTCACGCCCGATTGCGACGGCTCGATCAGCCTGAACACCAACGGCAGCAACTACGACACCGGCCTGGTCATCTTCCCGGACGATTGCTCGTATCTCGATCCGATGACCGGCTGCCACACGCCCGACGAGCTGATCTGCGACGACGACAGCGGCACGGGCAACGCCTCGCAGATCTCCAACTTCGCCGTGGCGGCCGGGACGACGTACCGAATCTCGATATCGAGCTCGCCCAGCGGCGGTGGCATGCTCGACTTCAACTTCATGTTCACACCTCCCGCCCCGGCCAACGACACGTGTGCCACGGCGCAGGTTATCCCGGGCGCCACGCAAAGTGCGGTGAGTTTCACCGTCTCCGATCTGTGCACGCTGGGCGCCAATGCCGATCCGGCTGACCCGCAAGAGAGCTGCGAGTCGGGCGGCGTAGGCGTCAGCAACTCCGTGTGGTACCGGTTCACACCTGCCTACGACGGTATTGCGAATATCAACACTGGCGGCAGCGACTATGACACCGTGCTGGCCGTGTTCAGCGGCGGGTGTGCAGCGCCAATTCAGGTGGCCTGCGGCGACGACTTCCTGTTCACGCAGACGTCGGTAGTGTCCGCGCCGATGACGGCCAACACACCCTATTGGATCAAGGTGTCCGACTACGGCTTGCCGGGCGGCGGGCTGATGGACTTGAACTTCTCGTTCGCAGCCGCGCCGCCGTCGAACGATAGCTGCGGGACGCCCACGATCATTCCGTCAGACACGACCGTGTACAACCCGTCACCAATCAACACCAGCGGCGCGGACGTTATCTTCCAGGAGCCGAACGATCCGTGCGAGGCCGGCGGCGAAGGCGTCAGCAACAGCGTGTTCTACGGCTTCGTTCCGCCGTGCGACGGCGAGATCAGCGTCAACACCAACGGCAGCTCGTACGATACGGTCTTGAGCGTGTGGCACTCGCACTGCGGCACGGCCATCGGTCAGAACGTGTACCAGAACCCGCCGTTCGTGGCCTGCGATGACGACGGCGGCAGGGGGCTGGCTTCGCAACTGGTCAACGTCCCGGTGCAGGGCGGTATCTACTACATCATCAAGGTCAGCGACTACAACCCGGCGCCCGGCGGCGGCCTGCTGGACTTCAACTTCCAGTACACGGCCAGCGGGCTGGGGATCGTGTTTGCGACCGACCCGCCCAAGGACAACCCGTGGCTGCCGGGTCAGCAGGCCTTCCGCGACGTGCTGCAGAACCGCGACGCGACCGGCAGCGTCGACCAGGGTATCGGCGCGGCCGGCACGCCCCCGGCCGGCAGCGTCCACTACGACGCGGTCACCGTCGTGTTCAGCCAGCAGCAATGCGACCTGACGATGAGCGGTGTGATGATCGAATGCACCGACAGCGTCGGTAACGGGCAGGCCGACTGTCCGGCGGTCACGAACGTGACTGGCAGCGGACTCGGGCCGTACACGATCACGCTCAGCGGCCCGATCCCGGTCCGCGAGTGTACGACGTTCACGTTCACCGGCACCAACGCGGGTCAGAAGCTACAGTATCAGAGTCTGCCCGGCGACGTGAGCATGAACGGCGTGGCCAACACACAGGACCTGCTGACGCTGGTTCAGGCGCTCAACAACGGCGACGCGAACGTAGCCCAGAACATCGCCCGCTACAACATCAACCGGAGTACGGGCACCAACCCGGTGAACACGCAGGACCTGCTCCGTCTCGTGCAGCTTCTGAACGGCACGAACACAACGCAGTCGTTCAACGGAGCATCGGTGGCCGCCTGTCCGTAGCGTGGCATGCCCAGCGCAAGCGCGGGCATGCGCCTAATCTGCGACTCCACATGGGCACTATGGCGTCCGCACGCCCGTATCGTGCGGACGCCATGCCCTTTGTATGGTGGCGTGCTTGGATTCGGTCGGGTACACGGCCTTAGCCGCAAGGGGTCGGGGCAAGTCATACCGCCCTGAGATCCGGGTCCGTGACAGGCAGAACACAGGTTGAGGCGAGCAGCCAATCAGAACCCCGGCCGCCAAGGCCGAGCTCGCGGACACTGCGACTCAGCGAAGTCGCTGACGCTCCCGGGCCCGATTGAACGCCGTGAGCATGACTGGCGTTCAGGCCCGGCCCTTGGCGGGCGGGGTTCCGAGCCCGCCGATATGGTTCTGAGATCCCCTTCAGTCACTTGCGGCTGGCGGCCCCGAGCGGCAATAATGCGCCTGGCCCGGGATTCACCGGCGCGCTGGGCCATGGTGTGATGTCTTGTGCCGATCAGACGGCGTGCGGACCAGTTCGAAAGGGAAGGCGATGCGAAACGCGATGCGAACGGTGGAAGTTCTCGGGTTGACGCTGGCGACAGCCATAGCCGGGCTAGGGTGCGCGGCCGGCGGCGGTGGCGGAGGTGGGGGTGGGGGCGGAAACACCAATACCGGTCCGGGCACCAACATGAACACGGGCGGCGGTGGTGGCGGCAACACCAACACCAACACCAACACCAACACTGGCACGGGCGGTAACATGAACACTGGGGGCGGTGGCGGTCAAAACAACGCACCGAGTGCCAACGCCGGTCCGGACCAGACGGTCGCGGCCGGCGCCGTCGTCACACTGAGCGGATCGGGCAACGATCCGGATGGCGATGCTGTGACATTGGAGTGGTCGACCACGTCTTCGATCACGCTCAGCAACGTGACGGCCTCCATGCCGACGTTTACCGCACCAACGGGCGCCAGCCCGTTGACGTTCACACTGACCGTGCGCGACGGCCGCGGCGGCGAGGCCACGGACAGTGTGACGATCACCGTCCAGGCGCCGGTGGCCACGCTGTACGCCCTGGGCAACGGCGCGATTACGAGCTACCGCGATCCGGGCACGTTGAACAACGAAGTGGACGCGCTCACCAACCTGGAAAGCGGCTCGATGAACCAGTTCTTCCAGCCGCGCGAGATCGCGGTTGACCGCAACAACCGGCTCTACATCGGCTCGACCGACACGAACGGCGATCCCGCGATCGTGGTGTACGAAAACGCCTCGTTTGCCAGCGGCTCGCTCACGCCCGCCCGCGTGGTTGCCGGAACCAATACGATGCTCGAGGACACCGTCGCCATGGCCATCGACTCGGCCGAAGACATGCTGTACGTGGCCCGGGAGGTCCAGGGCTCGGGCGACATGTTCCTCGTTTTTGACGTGGCCACCACGGCCTTCAACGGAAACGTTCCGCCGGACCGGACGTTCCAAGTGATGAACGACATCAGCCCGCTGCAGATGGTCACTTCGGGCCGCGATCTGTACGTTGTCCTCCAGGGCAACAATTCATCGATCACAGTCTTTGATGACGCCGATACGCTCGACGGCATTATCTCAGCCACGCGCGTGATCACGAACTCGAACTGGGGCTCGTCGCTGACAATCTTCGTCGATTCGCAAGACCGCCTGCTGGCCGTCGACCGCGAGCTTCAGGTGTTCATCTACAACAACGCGTCGATGCTCGGCGGCGCGCCGCCGCCCAATGCCGTGCTCACGGTGCAGGTCACCGGCGCCGGCGCGTCGATGGCGGCGGTTGTGGCCGATGCCGCCGACCGCCTGATCATCGCCGACAGCGGCACGCACTTCATTCGCGTGTACGACAACCTCAGCACATTGACCACCAGCGTGCGGATGCCCGACCGCTCGTTCGAGGCCGATGACCTGCGGACGCCGCTGCGACTGTTCCTGGTCCAGCCGTAGCTGGACGCCGTAGCCGATGACGTGGGCGGGGTGCAGCCGATGGTTCGAAGATCGGCTGCACCTCCGCCCGCTTCGCTGCAAACCGGTATGGCGCGCGTCTCCCGACCCGCGAGCCTCACCACACCGTGCGCCGGCACAGCGATTGGGCACTTCTGCCCGGCTCGGATTCCCATTCGGGCAACGTTACCCAGTCTTCGCACGGCAAACCGCCCTGCAGGCCCGCGAACGCGCTCCTCTGATTGGCACCAGACGTGCTCATTCCCCAACGCGCGCGAGCGCGAGTGCTACTGCTCGAGCCGTCGGCGATAAGAGTCCGCACGCCCGCGGCCGAGTAGCTCATCGAGGGGCCGGTCCCGTCGGACGCGCCGAACGGGCCGGCCCCTCTGCCATTGGCGGCGACGCGCAACGTGGCGGAAATCACCCCTGCGGACCTGCGCGATGTGTCGCATCCCCAAGCCCGGTGCGGCGGGCTTGGGCATGACGAAGGGCGGGCATGGCCGCGCTGCCGCTTGGCCACGCACGCCGCCAATGTGCAAGCCCGCTCGACGAGCACGACGAACCCGTCTGGGCGCGCCGTCAAAGGCCCAGTTCTAACACTCCGCCTCGGCGTTCAGAACCCATCCCGCGAGGGGTGGGTGCGAAGGCTCTGCCGGTACGCCTCGCTGATCGCAACGCGCCCCGCCTTTACAGGCGGAGTTCTGACTACTCAGGGCTGTATTCGGCGTAAGTTTTCGGCGTCTCCCATACCCGGACGCGCGTCAGCCGCGCGTTCGCGAATTGCCCGCTGAGCTTGTCCCAGATGACGCGCGTGATGTTCTCCACCGTCGGGTTCAGCCGGCGGAACTCGTCGCAGTCGAGGTTGAGGTGCCGATGGTCGAAGCGGTCGATGACCAGCTCCTTGACGATCCGCTCGAACTGCGGCAGCTCGACGGTGGCGCCGGTCTTGGCATCGGGCACGCCGGCCACGGTCACGTCGACGACATAGTTGTGCCCATGGCCGTTCGGGTTGGCGCACTTGCCAAAAATGCGGCGGTTTTCGTCGTCGCTCAGCTCGGGCGAGTACAGGCGATGCGAGGCGGAGAACTCGAACGATTGCGTCATCTCGACCATGGGTAGCTCACTTCGGTCCGCTGCGAATCGCAGCCAGGGTGTGGCGGCCAGCTCGAGCCGCTCGAGCACGACCGCCTGCGGAACCACACTCGCGCAAGCGCGAAAACAGTCGCTCACGATCGCCGCAGCCGCGGTGCTGGCGTTGGATTCATGCCGCTGCCGGATCAGCGGAATCGCCCGCTCGCGCAGCAGCTCATCGATCTGCTTGATGTTGCACAGATAACCGGTGCGCCCGTCGACCGAGCCGCTCACCGTTGCCCGCAGCGCCAGGAAGGGCGCCAGACCATCAGTCGACGGCCAGCCGGCCCACGAATTGATCGCGCGCCCTTCATGCGGCGTTTCGACGACGGAGAACCGAATCTCTCGCGCAAGGCGCATCGACCGTGCTCACACATGGGGCTGGATCGTGACGGAAGCGTGTGGCCGGCACGCGATGCTCAAGTCCGAACCTGCCAGTAAGCCCATTCCGACGAGCGGGTCGGTGTCAGCAGCCTCCGTTTCGACGACACGCGAGACGCCGTGCCAAATGGCTGTGGCCGTGTAGACAGCGAATACCGCGGAACGGCCGTCGGCCAGAATGGCTCGGCCGTAACCGCGCTGAACCAAGCCCAATGCGCTGACCAGACGTTGTGGAAGGGCGAGCTCGCCGGTGAATCCGGTGTCGACGACCGCATCCACGATCTGCGGCCGAGAACCTGGGCCACTGAGCGTGAGTGGAATCCTCGGCTCGCGGTGGTTGTTGACCGCTCCATTGATCATGACGCTGAGCGCGTTCCAGCCGCCCCCATGCGGTGCAGCGCGCGGTCACCCGCGCGTACGAACCAGATTTCGGCGTTCGGCGCGCGACTCAGCAGGCGGTCTGATGCCGTGACGACGTCTTCCGCGACTTCGTAGAGGCCCGTCTCGATATCGATGGCGACAACCTCGCCGCGATGGGCCGGCTCGACCAGCGACCGAATATCACGCTCGTAGATCTCGTCGCCGCGATCGGCAATCTCTTCAGGCGAAAGGCGCTGCACTCGAGGCATCGTGAAACTCCGCCAAATACTCCCGTCGACGAAGAGATTATATGCGTCTGACCTGCCGAGAGCTACGGAATTCGCACCACATCGGAATTGATGCGTCCCATCACGGCGCACGCCAGAGCGACTCGTCTGCGGAATCGCTGCCACCAGCCGGGGCATCCAGTCGCTCGGCGAGCAGCCGGTGGAAATGATGCACGCCGCGCTCGCGGGCGGGCGAGTAGCGGCCGCGAGCGTAGTAGCGGGAGCGCACGCCTCTCTGCACGGCTTCGACGATCGACTCGTCTTCGCGCTCGACGCGGTCCAGGCCCGTGCCGGCGCCCTCGTCGAGCTTGGACGCGTCGCTCACATACGTGATGAAACTGACGCGCGTGCGGTCGACGGCCAGCGGGCGGACGACGTTGACCGAGACGCCCCAGGGATAGAAGTTGAACATCAGGTTGGGGAAGACCCAGAAGTAATAGGCCGCGACCGCCTGGCCGTAGTCGGGCGAGCTGCGCGGCAGGTCGAAGGCGTGCTCACCGCCGCGGGCCAGGCCGATCTGCAGGTTGCTCCAGCGGAACAGCTCGGTGCGGTACGAGCCGTAGTCGAGCACGTCGGCCAGTCCGGCGTGCACGTACGGGATGTGGAAGCCCTCCAGGTAGTTGTCGCAATAGAGCGCCCAGTTGGCCCGCACCAGGTAATCGCGCGAACGCGAGGCGTCGAACACCAGCTCATGGAGCGGCAGCCAGCCGATCCGTTCAACCATTGGCGCGAGCCATTCACTCAGCGGCGCCGGCGGAGCGAGCGACACAAACACGAAGCGGCCCCACTGTTCGGTCGAAACTTGGGTGAGATCATCGGCCGCAGTTGGGAAGTTCTCTACGCCCTCGAATTCGGGCATCGAGTGGAAGCGCCCATCGAGACCGAAGCGGCGGCCATGGTAGCGGCAACGGAGCGAGGCGACGTTGCCGGCGTGCTCGCACACCAACATGCCGCGATGCGTACACGTGTTCGACAGGCAACGGATGCGGTCGTCAGCGCCGCGCGTCAGCAGCAGCGGCTCGTCCAGGCAGCCCTCCAGCAAGGTGAACGGATGGACCTGCCCCGGCACGCGGACCAGGTCCGCGTCGCCAACGAACTGCCAGCTTCGGGCGAAAACGCGCTCGCGGGCCAGGTCGTGCAGATGCGGGTCGGTGTACGCGCTCGACGGGATCGTGGCCGCCTTGCCAATGGCGGGCTCGATGGGTCCCAATGGCGTATCAGGCGGAGCCATGCGCCGTGATCATACACACCGAGCGAAGCCAGCAGTAGCCCTTGGCTGGCAGCTTACCGCGCGGCATCCCAAACATCAGGAATCATCGGCAGCAGCAAATGCGACGGCCGCTGGGAGTCATGAGAGATCGTCTGCTCGGCCGAGACGTAGTCTGTGTCCTTCTCGTTGTGTCCGCCGGTGTTCAGGTTGCGAGAGAACATCGGGAACGAGGCCGAGGACACCTCAACCCGCAGGCGCTGGCCGGGCTTGACCGTCATTCCGGTCTGCCACAAGTCGAGTGTGTATTCGTAGACCTTGCCAGGCTCGATCAGCTCGGGCTTCTTCATCGAGTTGCGGAAGCGGGCGCGTTGACGGCCCTCGACGAGCGTGTGCGTCTCGCCATCTTCTTCGATTTCGACCAGGCGAACGAACCAATCGGTGTCTTTGGCCGAGGATGAGGCGTAGAGCACGGCCGAGATTGGGCCGACGAACGTATACGACTGCTCAAATGGTTCGGTGGTGTACACGAGCATATCGCGGCGCGAGTCGGTCACACCTTGGTGATACGCCGTCTGGGCCTTCTTCTCGGCTTCGACCGACTTCTCCTTCTTCTCGTCGTCGCCTTCGGGCGCGACGAAGAAATCGGGGTTGGGAGTCGGATCGCCGGGATCGTACGCGTATCGATCGGGCGGGGCGTCGGCCGTTGGCTGGTCGCGCGTCAGCTTGCCATTGCCTTTGGAGGTGTTCGCGTCGCCATCGCTCGAGAAATACCACTTCTCGAACTGCGTCTGCGGCAGTGGATACGTCGGTCCGTGCACCCACTTGTTTGTATTCATCACGAACAGGCTGACCAGCGGCTCCCGGTCGATGCCGTTATCGATCCCTTTCAGCCAATGATCGAACCAGCGCAGGTAGGCGCGCGGCAGGTCGACGATCGCCTCGGGGCCGAAGTCCACCTCACCAATCGAGCGATGGGCCTCGGCCGTGTGGCCCCACGGCCCCAGGATCAGCTTCTGATGCGGATGGCCGTGCGAGGCCATGCGCAGGTAATTGAGCTTGCTGCCGATACCGTCGCCGTCGAACCAGCCGGACTGATGAAAGACGGGAATGCGCACGTCGGCCAGCGAATCGAGAAAATCGGCCCGCGCCCAGTAGTCGTCGTCGGTATTGTGCTCGATCCAGTTGCGCCACGAGCGGTTCTCGCTGCCGAGCACGCTCTTGTCCAGCTCGATCACCGGCAGCTCGCGCAGCAGCTTGTCGTACTTCTTGTCCATGATCTTCTCGAAGGCGGCGCCGGACAGGTCGGCCGTGGCCTCCTTCTCGACGATGTCCGCCCACCAGATGGCGCCCCACATGAAGAACACGCCATGCTCGTACGGAAAGTTGTAGAACGGATCGGGCGGTGAGACGTTCGGAACGATCGTGACCAGATGCGGCGGCTTCTGACTGGCCGCCCACCATTGCACCCAGCCCAGGTACGAGGCCCCGATCATGCCGACCTTGCCGTTGGACCAGGGCTGCTTGGCCAGCCACTCGATCGTGTCGTAACCGTCCTCCTTCTCGTTGACGAACGGCTCCCAGGCGCCAGCCGAGCCGAACCGCCCGCGCACATCCTGAATGGCCATGGCGTAGCCGCGGCGGGCGTAGAAGCGGCCGTCCAGCTCGGACATTTCCTTCTTGTACGGCGTTCGCGTGAGGATCACCGGAAACGGTCCGTCGCCGGCGGGCTTGAAGATGTCGGTGGACAGCTCGATGCCGTCGCGCATGGAAATCTTCACGCCGCGCTCTTCGACCACCTCGTGCGTGGGCTGCGACAGCAGCGGGTCGGGCTTGTCTTCCTGGCGGAGCGATTCATACCCATCGCGGATGTAGGCCGCACGCTGGGCCGGCACGTCACCCAGGTAGATTTTTCCTTCGTCGTCCGTCCACAGGATCACGTCGACGCCGGGCAGGCCGTAGGTGAAGCGATGGAACTTCATGTCGCGGCCGGCCACCGCCCGCTCGACCGTGTCGATGAACTCCAGTGAAGCGTCGAACGTTCTGGCCGGAATGATGAAGACCGGGAACTCCTGCTTGCCGCCCTTGGCCCGGTCGTAGCGCCGCACGGCCTGCGAGTAGAACACGGGCAAATAGTTCTCGAACAGGACCGTGTCGGGCTTGATCGTCTCGGTCCAAGTCTCGTCCTTGGTTTCGGTCTTGGCGGATATCTTGGCGGTCGTCCCCTCGCGCACCACGCGGGCCGTGCCGCGGCCGACGGTCTCGATCTCGATCAGTTCCCAACGACCCTCGGCGTCTGGCGTGATCTTCATGGTCGTGTGCACCGACTGGCCGGCGAACGCGAGCGTGTGCTCGCCCTCGAAGGCCCCATCGGGCGACAGCTTGTACTTCATGGTGATGAGGCGCTCTTCGTTCCGGACCAGGCTGAACGTGCCCTCGTCCGACAGGCCGGCGAAGGGCGCCGGCAGGCCGCCGGCCGGCTGCGACTCGGCCGGCTGGGAGGCCGGGTGTTCAGCTCGTACACACGCCAGCGGGCCAGACGCCAGCAGAACGGCAACAGCGCAGCGATACCACACACGCGAGCTCGCAAGGGTCACAGGGTTCTCCTCATCCGACGCGACCATCCGACCGGCGCGCCGCCGACGCGCGCACCGACTCGGTGATTGTAACCCACGGCCGGTCGATTGGGGTACGTTCCGGTACGACGTTGTGGCGCGAATTCAAGCCTCCGGATGTTCCCGCCATCATCTGGCCGTGTCGCAGGCCGTGATCGGTGGATCATTTCGTAGTATAGTAGCGTCGCCGTCGAGCTTGGAACGTCTCGGCGGACGGGATCGCGGAAGGAACAGGATGGCACGAAACCGAAAGTGTTTGGCGCTTACGGTGTTTGGACTCTTGATCTGCGTCGCCGGGCACGGCTGCAACCGCACGCCGACGCCGCCAGTGGTGGTCTTCCTCGACGGCGCCGGCGGGCTGGGCTTCGACAGCCGCATCCGCACGGGTCTGCGGCGGGCTGGTTTCCGCGGCGACTTCGATGACCATCGCTGGAGCACCTCGTTCGTACCGGCCGACCACTTGCTGGTGGCGCGGATCAAGCTGCTCGGCGCGCCTCTGGCCGACAAGATCGAGCGGATGCGCAAGCGCCGCCCCAACGAGCCGATCCACCTGGTCGGCCTCTCGGCTGGGACCGCCGTGCTGCTCGATGCGCTCGAGCGGCTGCCCGACTCGGTGCAGGTCGACAACGTGGTGCTCCTCTCGCCGTCGGTATCGGCCGAGCGGAATCTGGCAGCGGCCCTGCGTCATGTCCGTGGCCGGCTCTATGCCACCAACAGCAAGGAAGACTACGTGCTGGCGACTCTGGTCGTGAACGCCGATGGCGGCGTCGGCGCCACCGCCGGTCGCACCGGGTTCCGCCTGCCCAAGAAGCTTAGCGAAGCCGATTCGGCTCTCTATGCCAAAGTTGTGAATCTCCCGTGGAAGCCGGCCTACATTGCTTACGGCTGGAACGGCGGCCACATGCGCGTGACTGACCCACGCTTCATCCGCTCCGTGATTGCCCCGCGCTTGCTGTCGCGCGAGCGGCTGCCGATCGATCAGCCGCTGGCTTCGGCCAGAGCGGACGCGCCGACTCCGTGACGCCGGCCGGCTGCCGGCGCTGCATGATCGCCGGAGTATGCGATGTACTGGATCGGAAAAATCGTCGCGGCGCTCGTTCTGGTTCCGACGGCGGGTTTCCTGCTCATCTGGTCATGGGGCGAGTTTCGCGAGAATTATCAACGGCCGTCGACGTACCTCGTCGTGATCCTCCTCACGTACGCGCTCGGCGTCGCGATTCTGATTCGCGTTTATGTCGAGATCGGCGGTGAACAACGTCCACGCCGCTGCCGGTCGAAGACTCATCGCGCGATTGTCGTCACGCTTGTCCTACTGACGCTTGTTTCGATCTGGATCGTCGAGGCGGCGCCGTGGCACGGCCGCCGAATCACTCAGCTTGGCCCGCGCGATGGCCTTCGCTCCGCGCAGATCCTGAGCAAATCGTTGCCGCACCGGATCGTCTATGAACGCGTGGAGCCGATCGCACCACCGGTTCGAGACTGGGTCTACCCGGCCCGCGTGCGGTACTTCTTTGGCATCGAGCATCGCTATGTAACACTTGCCATCCCGCCCGCTTACGAGCCGGGATCGACCGATCTGACGCGTGCGACGGCGCTGGCGACGACAACGATCACGCTGACGCCACCGCAGGTGACGATGTGGCTGGCCGCTTACCCGGCGCTCGTGACGATCGTCGCCGCCGGGCGCGACTGGCGACGATGGCGGCGATGGAGCCGCTGGCGGGCGATCCGCAACCGCAATCGGGGGTTTTGCCGGCGCTGCCGGTACAACCTGACAGGCAACGTGAGCGGTGTGTGCCCGGAGTGCGGCACGCCGACGGATGATCGCCCCCTGGAGGGGGTGTCCTCGCGGTGACCTGACCGTGGCGCAGCGCGTTGCTTCATCCGTCCGCGGCGAGAATAATCTCGGCGGCGAACGGTTGTCCCCACGCCGCCGGAGGTTGGAAATGTCCTGCACGATCTCGGCACGGCAAATCTGGAGCTGGATCGACCGCGGCGCGCCTGAGCTGGAGCCGCACCTGGCTAGTTGTTCGACCTGTCAATCGCTGGCCGACGAGTATCGGGCCGGGATCGAGTCCCTGGCAGAATTGCACCCGCCGTCACCGCCGCTGCCCGAGCGGATCGGTTCGTATCTCGTGCGGGGCGTGCTCGGCGAGGGCGGTCAGGGCATCGTGCTGCTGGCCGAGCAGATGCGTCCGCACCGGCTGGTGGCCCTCAAGCTCATGCGCCGCCGTACCGGCGACCGCTGGCGTCACGCGCACGTCATCCGCCGCGAAGTCGAGACGCTGGCCCGCCTGCAGCATCCGTCGATCGCGGGGGTCTACGAGGCTGGCGAGGCCGAGACCGGCGAGCCGTACTTTGTCATGGAGCTGGTCCGCGGCGAGCCGCTGCTCGACTACGTTCGGCGCCACAAGCTCGACCCGCGTGCCAAACTCGGACTGTTCCGCCAGATCTGCGAAGCCATCGACTACGCCCACCGCCAAGGCGTCATCCACCGCGACCTCAAACCGGCCAACATTCTCATCGTCGAAACTGAAACGAGAGGCCAGGCGTCAGTACAGCCTCAGCCCGACGAATCGGAAATCGGCAATCGGAAATCGGCAATTCCCAAGATTCTCGATTTCGGCCTGGCACGCGTCATCGATCCCGACGCGACGCTCACAACCGGCGCGACCGTATGTGGCCAGCTCTTGGGCACGCTGGCCTACATGAGCCCCGAGCAGGCCCGCGGTGATCCCCGGGCCTTGGACGCGCGCAGCGATATCTATTCGCTGGGCGTCATCCTGTTCGAGCTGCTGAGCGGCAAACCGCCGTACGAGACCAGCGGCAAGCCGCTTCACGAAGTCGTGCGGATCATCTGTGACGAATTGCCGCGGCGATTCGGGGCGCCAGACGCAAGGCTCAATGCTGAGGCGCGGCTGATCGCGCTCAAAGCGCTGGCGAAAGACCCGGCCCAGCGCTACGCCAGCGCCGGCCTGCTGGCGGCCGACGTCCAACGCTACCTCAATCATGAACCCGTGCTTGCCCGCCCGCCCAGCGCTGCCTACCGGATTCGAAAGTGGCTGACCCGCAATCGGCTGCCCGTCGCCGTGGCGGCGATTGCCGTATTGATCACAAGTGTCGCGACGACAATCGTCACGCGGTCGACCCGCGACGAGCAGCCGACGCGCCCGCTGGCCATCGACGCGACCACGACGATGAGTTGGGATCTGGCGCAGCAGTTCGCTCGCGGTGGCAGGCTTGATTTGGCGGAATCGATCTTGCTGCACGCGCGTGAGACCGAAGTCGATCAACACGGCCCGTTCCATCCGAATGTGATCGAGACGTTGCGGCGCCTCCGTGATCTGTACGTCGCTTGGGGGCGGACCGACAAGGTCGAGGAATACCGCCTGCTGCTCGAGCAGGTCGGAGCGGGATCCGATCCGGACGATCCGTCGAAATGAGCGCTTCGGTGTCGTATGAATAGAGGGGCGCTATTGGGAGTGCCCTGTATTCGGAGGAACATACATGCTGAATGCCAAGCGCTGTTTACGGATCGCAAGCGTGGCCGCGTTGAACGTAGTGGCCAGCACCATGGCCCAGTTGCCCAAGGCCCCAGCCAACCTCGACTTCGAGACCTTGACCGGTGACCGCGCCGCTCAGTGGGGCGGAGGCGGTGGTGAAAACTACGTGCTGAGCGTCGACGCGGCCGTCCGGCACGCCGGCGCCCGCAGCGGCCGCATTTCATTCGTCGGGCAGGGGGAGCCGGCCTACCAGGACTTCGCCAGCTACACGCAAGGCGTCGCGCCCGATAACTACCTCGGCCAGCGCATTCGCTATTCGGGCTGGCTGCGGACTGAGGGCGTCGAAGGCGCCGGCGTGAGCCTGTGGATGCGCGTCGACGGCCCGAACAATAAGTCGCTCGCCTTTGACAACATGGAGGAGCGAGCCGTGCTGGGCACGACACCCTGGACGAAGTACGAGGTCGTGCTCGACGTGGCCAACGACGCCAAGGCCATCTATTTCGGCGCGCTGATCGCCGGCAAGGGCACCATGTGGGTGGATGGTCTGGTCGTCGAGCCCGCTCCGCCCGGCACGCCCACGACCGACATGTTCGGCACGCGCAGCCGCGTGGCCCAGAACCTCGACTTCGAAGCCAGCACACCGGGCGGCCGGGCCAAGGACTGGGGCGGCGGCGGCATCGACTATGACATGAAGACCGACACGGTCGCCGCACACGGCGGGCGCCAGAGCGGCCGCATCACTTACACTGGCAAGGCCGAGCCCAATGCGCAGAGCTTCGGCACGTTTACGCAAGGCATCGGCCCGGCCCCCTACGCCGGCAAGCGCGTCCGCCTGACGGGCTTCCTGCGGACCGATAACGTCGCCGGCTGGACCGGTTTGTGGATGCGCGTCGACGGCGAGGGCGATTTCCCGCTGGCGTTCGACAACATGCAGACGCGGGCGCCGTCGGGAACGACGCCCTGGACGCGATACGAGGTGGTGCTCGACGTGGCAGCCGAGGCCAAGGCGATCTTCTTCGGCGCACTGCTGGCCGGCAGCGGCACGATGTGGGTCGACGACCTGAAGCTCGAGGTCGTCCCAGGTACCACGCCGACCACCGACACCATGCAGTCGGCCGGCGAGAGGTAGCGCGAAGTGTGGCATGGCCAAGCGAAAGCGCGGCCATGCCCGGTCGGTCATTCGCCCGCGCTTGGCCTGGGCACGGCAAACGTCGCGCAGCGACACGTGGTTCAAGGCGGCCCACGCCCGCCCGCCGGCACGCATCACGCCGGCGCGGGGCGTGGGCCGCACGGCGGTCTCCATGAGCAACGCAACGACGGACGCGCGCACAGCCGCCCGCACATCCCCACACGGCCAGGAACTGCGCGCCGAGCTGCTGCGGTTCTGCCGGCGCTACGTGCCGCCGCAGGATGCCGAGGACGTCGTGCAGGAGGTGTTCTGCAAGACCCTGCAGTCCGCTGAGCCGCCGCGGAATCTGCGGGCCTGGCTGTTCAAACTCGCCCGCAACCAGTGCCTCAACCTGCTCCGCGCGCGGGCTCGCCACGGCGACGAACCGCTCGGCGCGCCAGACTTGCTTCTGGATCCCGCCCTGACCGGCAACCTGACACGCATGGTCCAGCGCGAGCGGCGCTCGCGCCTGATGCACCTGGTGAACGGCCTTTCACCCATCCAGCGCGAAGTCCTGCTGCTGCGCTACGCCGACGGCCTGACCCGCGAAGAAATCGCCGACGTGCTCGGCATCAGCGAAGCCCTGGTCAAATCGCGCTTGTTCGACGGCATCGAGAAGCTGCGCCAGCATCGATCGTTGGCGTAACCAACCCAGTGCGAATCATCTCCGCGGATCATCGGAGGAGGAGGGATTCGAACCCCCGGTGCAGTTTCCCGCACAACGGTTTTCAAGACCGTCGCCTTAAGCCGCTCGGCCACTCCTCCGGACGATCGCCGACGCCCGCGGTCTATTCTACGACCCAGGTATCGCCATCGTCGAAGAGGTCTTCGAGCTTGCCGGGCCCGGACTTCTGCGATGCAGCCCGGATCTGGTCGTGCAGCAGACTCTCGTAGGTCGGGCGCTCAACCGCCCGGAACACACCGATCGGCTCGGGGAACTCGGGGTAGTGCATGCGGCTGAGCATGTAGGCCATGCTCGGCTGGGCGGCTTTCTCGTCGTGGAAGAGCAGATCGTCTTCCTTCACGCCCGGGCCGAGCGAAACGACCTCGGGTTCCAGGCTGCTGTTGAGCCGGATGCCCTTGTCGCGGGTCTTGCCGAAGATCAGCGGACGGCCGTGCTCAAGCGCGATGGTGTTGTCGTCGCGCGTCTCCTTGGCCGAGGCGTACTCGAACGCCTTGTCGTTGAAGATGTTGCAGTTCTGATAGATCTCGACGAAAGCCGTGCCCTTGTGGGCGGCCGCACGCTCCATGATTTCCTGCAAGTGCTTCAGGTGCACGTCGATCGAGCGGGCCACGAACGTCGCCTCAGCCCCGATCGCCACGCTCAGCGGGTGCAGCGGGAAATCGACCGAGCCATAGGGTGTCGACTTGGTCTTTTTGCCGAACTCCGACGTGGGCGAGTATTGGCCCTTGGTCAGCCCATAGATCCGGTTGTTGAACAGCAGGATCTTCATGTTGACATTGCGGCGAATGGCGTGCAGGAGGTGGTTGCCGCCGATGCTCAGCCCGTCACCGTCGCCGGTGACGACCCAGACCGACAGGTCGGGCCGCACCGCCGCCACGCCGGTGGCGACCGCCGGCGCACGGCCGTGGATGCTGTGGATGCCGTACGTGTCCAGGTAATACGGGAACCGGCTGGAGCAGCCGATGCCCGAGATGAACACGAAGTTCTCCTTGCGCACGCCCAGCTTGGGCAGCACGTTCTTCATCTGCGCCAGGATGGAATAGTCCCCGCAGCCGGGGCACCAGCGCACGTCCTGGTCGTTCTCGAAATCCTTCTTCGTCAGTTGCTGTACTGGACTCTCGATGGCCATTACTCACTCACTATGGGTGGCATGCCCAAGCGCTAGCGCGGGCATGACGAACGATCGACTCAATTCATGGCCGCGCTGCGCTTGGCCATGCCACACCGGTTATCCTGTTTCGTGCGGCCAGGATGGCCGCGACCCCGGAGCGGGCAAGATGCCCGCGCTCCAAGGGCAGCACTAGCCGCCCGACTCGCGCGCCGAGCTAACCGATGTCGCCAGCAGGCAAGCAGGCAACTCCTCATAGCGGTCCGCCAGCATCAGGTCGATGGCCCGCTCGATCTCGGCGATCATGAACGGCTTGCCCTGCACCTTGTTCAGACCCTTGGCGTCGACTAGATACTCGGCACGGAGCCGCACGATAAGCTGGCCCTTGTTCATCTCGGGGACCAGCACACGCTTGTAATTCCGCAGAATCGCCCCCAGCTCCTTCTGCATCGGATTCATGTACTTCAGGTGCACGCTGGCCACCGACCGGCCGTTTTTGCGGGCGCGCTCGACGGCGCTGGTGATGGCGCCGTAGGTGCTGCCCCAGCCGACGATCAGCAGCTCGCCCTTCTCCGGCCCATTGACCTTCGGCGGTGGAAGTCGGTCGGCAATGCCGTCGATCTTGGCCTGCCGCAGATCGATCATCTTCTGATGGTTGGCCGGATCGTACGAGACGTTGCCGGTAACGTCCTGCTTCTCGAGCCCGCCGATACGATGCTCCAACCCCGGCACGCCCGGCAGCGCCCACGGGCGGGCCAGCTTCTCGTCGCGCCGATAGGGCATGAACTTACCGTTGCTTCGCTCGGTTGGGTGGAACGGCTTGATTACCGGGAGCGCATCGAGAGCGGGGATCATCCACGGCTCGGCCCCGTTGGCCAGGTAGCCGTCCGACAGGAAGATCACGGGCGTCATGTACTCGACCGCAATGCGGAACGCCTCGATGATCATGTTAAAGCAATCAGCCGGCGTCGAAGCCGCGACAACCGCCAGCGGCGATTCGCCGTGCCGGCCATAGATGGCCTGCAGAAGATCGGCCTGTTCCGTCTTGGTCGGCAGTCCCGTGCTCGGCCCGCCGCGCTGCACGTCGACGACCACCAGCGGCAGCTCAGTCATGATGGCCAATCCGAGCGCCTCACCCTTGAGCGCCAGGCCCGGTCCGGCCGTGCCGGTCATGGCAAACGCGCCGGCGAACGATGCCCCGATGACCGCGGTGATCGCCGCGATCTCGTCTTCGGCCTGAAAAGTGACCACGTTGTGGCTCTTCCGCATCGACAGCTCGTGCAGGATGTCGCTGGCGGGTGTGATCGGATAGCTGCCGTAAAAGAGTGCCTTGCCCGCCCGCTGAGCAGCCGTGATGGCCCCGATGGCGACCGCTTCGTTGCCGGTGATCTTGCGATAGCGCCCCGGCGCGATCTTGGCCTTGGGCACGCGGTAGCGCGTGGTAAACAGCTCGGCGGTCTCGCCGAAGTAGTAACCGGCCTTCAGCGCTTTCGTGTTCGCATCAGCGATGGCGGGATTCTTGCCGAACTTGTCGTTGATCCAGCCCAACGTTGTGTCGAGCGGACGGTCGTACAGCCAGTACGTCAGCCCCAGCGCGAAGAAGTTCTTGCTGCGGATCGTCTGCTTGTTGCCCAACCCGGTCGAGGCCAGCGCCTCCTGTGTCAGCCGATCCATCGGAACGCGGAACAGGCGGAATCGCTTGAGCGTCTCGTCTTCCAGGGGATTAGCGGTGTAACCGGCCTTCTGCAGGTTGTTGGCCGTGAACGCGTCCTCGTTGACCACGCAGATGCCGCCGACTTCGAGGTCCGCGATGTTGGTCCGCAGCGCGGCCGGGTTCATCGCGATCAGCGCGTCGACCTGGTCGCCGGGCGTGTGCACGTCCTCGCCGGAGAAGTTGATCTGGAAACCGCTGACCCCCGCCAGTGAGCCGGCCGGGGCACGAATCTCGGCCGGGAAGTCGGGCAGCGTGCTCACGTCGTTCCCGAACACGGCCGACGTATTGGTCATCTGCGTGCCGGCGAGCTGCATGCCGTCGCCCGAGTCACCGCAGAATCGAACCGTTGCGTTGATTGTATCCTCGACGCGGACCGTGCGTCGAGGGGCCTCCATCTCCTGGACGATTGCACTCATCTCGAAAAAGGCTCCTTTGGAATCGCCGCATCGTCGCGCCGTGGCCGGCCACACTCGGGCACCCCGCACCACCGTGATTCCGCGCGGATCATCGGCACTTCAAGGACAAAGAGTATAGGCAGTCGGCGCAATAATTACGAGCAACCGGCTGGCTTTCAAGCGTCTACTCGTCCATCCGCCAGCGCTTCAACACGCGCGCCGACCCGGCCGGGTCTTCCCGACGCGTGATTTCCAGCAACACCGCTTCTCCGGTCCGAAGCGATCGGTCGACGTCACTATCCGGCCCGACCAGCAGATCCAGGAGTTCCTCAAGCTGCGGATTGTGCCCCACGACCATGATGTCGCCCTGAGGAGCTGCCCTCGGGATCGCCTCGAGCACCGCCTCCGCAGCGTGCCCGAGCTGCAGCACCGGCTCTTCCTGCAGCGGACACTTCAATACTTCGCTGATTACTTTCGCCGTACTCAACGCGCGCGTGAGTCCGCTGGTCAAGATCAGTCCGGGCCGGGGCGACATCGCCGCGAACTGTTGGCCCAGGAACTTGGCCTGCGCGATCCCCCGCGGACGAAGACGGCGGTCCGCGTCGCTGCCGCTGGGCGATTCCTTCTCAGCCTTGCCGTGCCGCACAATGTAAAGCTTCATTTCCTCCTCATTCGGCGAGTAGCCGCGTCCCAATATACTATCGCGTGGGCCATTGCGCAAGAGCCGAACGCCTGAGCGTGGTAGTCCAGAAAGAAAGCGTGACGGTGGCGCGGTTGCCTGCCGCGCGTCGCCTCCTCGCGGACGCTGGCGGCAGCACGCTCGTCATGCTCGCGCTTCGATTGAGCATGCCACGGGCGAGCAGGCAACGGGCGGCGGCTATGACAGGACGGGTTCGTGCTCGGCCGGGTCGGCGGCGCCGGCCTGCGACGAACGATACCACTCGACGGTGCGGGCCAGCCCCGATTTCAGGTCGGTCGTAGCCGTCCATCCCAACTGCTCCGCCGCGCGCTGCGTGTCCAGACAGCGGCGTGGCTGGCCATCGGGCCGGGCGCCGTCCCAGACGATGCGGCCGCGGTAGCCAACCGTTTCGGCGATCAGGCTGGCCAGGTCAGCGATCTTAATCTCGTGACCGCTGCCCAGATTGATCGGGTCCGGATCGTTGTAGCGTTCGGCCGCGGCGACCACTGCCACGGCCGCATCGTCCACGTACAGGAATTCGCGCGAGACCGAGCCGGTGCCCCAGCAGGTGACCGTTGATTTCCCGGACTCGGCTGCCGCCACGAACCGGTTGATTAGGGCCGGAATGACGTGCGACGACTCGGGATCGAAGTTGTCGTGCGGGCCGTACAGGTTGGCGGGCATCAGGTAGACCCCGTTGAAACCATATTCGTCGCGGTACGCCTGCAGCATGACAGCCAATGACTTCTTGGCAACGCCGTAGGGCGCGTTGGATTCCTCGGGATAGCCGAGCCACAGGTCATCTTCGCGAAACGGCGTCTGGCAATGCTTGGGATAAGAGCACACGGTGCCGATCTGAACGAACTTGGCCAGCCCTGCCCGCCGGCCCTCTTCGATCAAGTTCAGACCCATGGCCACGTTGGCGTAGAAGAACCGCCCGGGATGACGGCGATTGAGCGCGATGCCGCCCACTTCAGCCGCCAGGTGAATCACCAAGTCGGGACAGGCCCTGGCGTAGAGTTCACGGCAGGCGGCGGCGTCGGTCAGGTCGAACTCCGTGGCCCGCGGGACGAAGACCTGTGTGCAGCCATGAACCCGCAGGAGTCGGCAGACGGCACGGCCCAGGAAGCCTGAGCCTCCGGTGACGCAGACGCGACGCCCCGACCAAAACTGTTGCGGCGAAAACTGTGCCATCACACTCGCCAGTCGGCCTAGGACCGACTCCTCCATGCACGTCTTAATCCATCGTCCCGTCCGGGCCTACGCCGGCTGCCGCCAGTCGGCCGCGCCCGCGCCGTGCGGACCGCCCAATCCGGCGTCGTTCAGCGCTCGCTCACGCTCGGCGAGCAGCAAATCGGCCTCGACCATCATGTGGGCCAGTTCGGCCAGCCCGACCCGCGGCCGCCAACCGAGCAGGTTGCGGGCCTTGCTCGCGTCGCCCTGCAGGAGGTTGACCTCCGTCGGCCGGAAATAGGACGGGTCGATCTCCACGTAGTCGTGCCAGTCGAGGTCGAGCTGCCTGAACACCAGGGCGAGAAACTCTCGCACGCTGTGCGTCTGGCCGGTCGCGACCACGTAGTCATCCGGGTCTTCCTGCTGGAGCATCAGCCACATGGCCTCGACGTAGTCGCCGGCAAAGCCCCAGTCGCGCTTGGCCTCCAGGTTTCCAAGATAGAGCTTGTCCTGCAGGCCCAGTTTGATGCGCGCGGCCGCCCGTGTGATCTTGCGGGTGACAAACGTCTCGCCGCGGCGTGGCGATTCGTGGTTGAACAGGATGCCGTTGCAGGCGAAGAGTTGATATGCCTCGCGGTAATTGACCGTCTGCCAATAGGCGTAGACCTTGGCGCACGCGTAGGGGCTGCGCGGGTAGAACGGCGTGAGCTCGCTCTGAGGGACCTCACGGACCTTTCCGTACATTTCGCTGCTGCTAGCCTGGTAGAGCCGCACGTCCTTGCCGTGATGGTCGCGGAAGTCGCGGATGGCTTCGAGCAGGTTGATCGTACCGATCGCCACCACCTCCGCCGTGTACGCCGGCTGGTCGAAGCTGGTCCGCACGTGCGACTGCGCGGCGAGGTTGTAGACCTCGTCCGGCTGCACCTGGCTGAGCACGCGGCGCAAGCCGAGCGGGTCGAGCAGGTCGCCATAGTGCAGGCGCAAACGGGCATCGCTTTCGTGGGGGTCCTGGTAGAGATGCTCGATGCGCTGCGTCGTGAACGAGCTGCAGCGCCGCATCACCCCGTGTACTTCGTAGCCCTTGGCCAGCAGGAGCTCGGCCAGGTACGAGCCGTCCTGGCCGGTGACCCCGGTGATCAGCGCGACGCGTCGATTCGCGGACATGACAATGCTCCAGTCGTGCGCGTCCAGCCCCCGGCGGCCTCACCGTCGCGCCCGCCGGAGCGAGGGCGTCCTCGCCCGCTCACCCGCCCCCCCCGAGCGCGCGTCCGTCCTCGCCGGCTCACCTGCCCCACTGGAGCGCGGGCGTCCTCGCCCGCTGGCTCTCCAGTCGCGCGCACCGGCGACTGCCTGATTTATCGGCACATTTGCGGATGGCGAACAGGAAAGCGCCCCGGCGCCGCCTCGGAGCAACGATTCGAACGAGGTCGCGCGGGGGATGGGTGTAGATGCTCGTCGGGCAGCGTCTCCGAACCGCCAGCCGCCGAGGCCGAGGATTACGGCGACCCGAGCGGCGCCAAGCTCTGGCGGCGTCTGACCAGCGCGACACCCATGGCCCATCACGCGCTGGCCGTTGGTTCCGATCGCCGCGCCAAGTCGTTTGAACAAGTCGGTCCCCCGGCGCAGAATAGTCGAATGCCGACAGTGCCGCGGATCGGGCGATACCGGCTTTTCATTTACTCATCGGACCGGGCCGAACCTCCGCATGTTCATGTCGAGCGCGATCGCGGCGTAGCCAAGTACTGGCTGACGCCCGTCCGCCTCCAGAGCAGCCGTGGTTTTGGGAGCAAAGAGCTTCGCCACGTCCAGCAGCTCGTGGAGGAGCATCGGGTGTTCCCCGTGAGGCAACGGGATGAGTTCTTCGACGGCTGATCGAGTGACGGCGCACGCTGTTGTCGTAACCGAAGACGTGTTATCGATAGAACTGACAGACGGAAGGAAGCTGACCGCCCCGCTAGTCTGGTTCCCGCGGCTCCAGCACGGTACACCGCGAGAACGGAAGAACTGGCGACTGGTCGGCAACGGCGAGGGCATTCACTGGCCCGCGTTGGACGAAGACATCAGCGTCGCCGCGGTTCTGGCGGGTCGGGCGTCGGCCGAGAGTCAGAGCTCGCTACGGAACTGGCTCGCCGGCCGGTCACGTCGAGCGCCCGACGGCCTGACCCGTCGTCGGCCGCGAAAACGTGCGACCAGACGCACCGTCGGCGCCAAACGGTGAACGGCGTCAACCGCCGTTGCGCTCGGTGGCGATCGGCAGGCCGCTTCGGTCGCGCACGTGCGCAGCGATCCGCTCGAGAACTGCGAGCTGACGGTCGCCCTTGTTCGAAATCAGTTCGAAGTCCGGCTCGGACTCGAATTCGATTCGCAGCCGCCAGCGATCGCCCCGCTCTTCGCTGCCCTCCGCGCGTTCGTTGACCGCGATCATGCGCACTTCGTGGTATCGGCGTTGGAGCGTGGTCAGCGGGCCCGGGCGAAACAGGATGCCGTTCTCATCGACGACTTGCCCCATGCTCCGGACGATGGCGCCAACGGTCGCCGCCCAAACAATACATAGCCCGAATGTAAGCCATGCGAGCCGCCCGGAGTCGTAGCCCCGCTTCGTGATCTCGTACCGGTGATGGAGCTGAACGTCGGCGCCGAACCAGCGCTGCGTCAACAGCGCGAGCGGGATCGCCGACAGGCAGAAGGCCAGCATGAGCGCGCTTCCAACCCACGGAAACGCCCACCGGCTGTCGAATACGATCCCGGCCGTCGGAGGCCAAGTCGACAAGTCAAGCCAATGGAGCCCGAACGTCAAGGCCACCGTCAATACGCCGGCTGAACCGAACGTCACCAAACCGGCCACGACGTCGAATCGCTTCATGCGCGGCGCCATCACCTCCATCTCTTCAGGCGAGAGCAGGTCCTCGGACCGCGCCGGCGCGATTCGCCGCATGATCGCGTCGCTGATCCACTTGGCTATTTCGTGGGGAACCATGTCGTCACCGTGGCGGACTGAGCAGCGACGGGCGAATCGCGTTGCGCTGCCAGTTCGTCCGGATGGCATCCAGCAGCTCGCTCTGCGGCACGTCGGCATGGTTGTCCGGGTCGGGGCCGTGCCGGAAGTTGAAGGCGTCGTCCTCGGCCAGCGGCGGGTGCGACGCCGTCCAGAGCCAGTTGGCGTGATGGACGCCGAGCTGCTCCCATACGTCCATGCGATCGGTGATGTACGCCGCCGCGCCGGGCTCCCAACGCTGGACGCCGAATTCGTTCGCGACGATGGGCACGCCGTTGGATTGCATGAACGATTGGACCGGTGCGAGGAAGCTCTCGATCCAGGCCCGATCGACCGAGTCGGGCGTACCGTCTCCATCGGCGTCGAACAGGCCGGGATACGTCAGCGTCAGGTTCGGCGGCGCCTGGTGCGTGTAATTGAATGGCTCGTAGTCATGGACAGCGTAGACCGTGCGGTCGTCGTCGCTGAGCCGCAGGAACGGCAGCCAGATGACCGAGCTGAAGTTGTTAGCGCCCACGATGATCGGCGTCTCGGTGTCCGCCTCTCGAATGGCGGCCGTCAACCGCGGGTGGAGCTGGTTCCAGTCGACCAGCAGATCGGCATTCACCGGGTAGAACTCGGCCGGGTCGAAGATGTTCAGGATGGCGGCCGGGGCATTGGGCTCGACCATCAGATCGTAGCCCACCACGATGACCCGGTTGCCATAACGCTCGGCGGCGTATCGCCACATGGCCACCCAACCGTCCTGTGCTAATGCGTTTCGCCAGACGCTTTGATCGACGAGCTCGGTCGGCAGGCCCTCGAACGGAAAGAGCGCGAACTCGCCGCGGCCCGGTCCGCTGCGAAAGCTGATCACCGCAAACATGTCGGCCTGCTGGATCATGTCGAGCAGTGCGTCGAGGTTGGCCTCGACGTCGGGGTCGGGCTCATACGGCTCGGCCTGCGTGAACAGCCCGGTGTGCGAGATGTTCACGCAGTTCGCGCCGAGGGCGGCCAACCGGTCGAAGTCGGCCTGAGTGTACGGGGGTCCGAGCGGACCGGGGCCGAGGAAGTCGGGTCCGTCCACATCGGGGTACACGCGCCGCTGGAAGATGTTCGCGCCGCGAAGTTGCGTTCCGCCGCTCCAGAGCGCGAACTTGTCGGTGGTTGCCGGACCGCCGCCGTTCGCATTGCCGGTGGAGTTGGATTGAGGGTTGCTGTTGCCGTTCGGGTCGGGCGAAGGCGTGCGGCCGGAGGCTCCACCGCCGGTGCAACCGGCGAAAAGCAGGATCGCCGCACATCCGAGCAACAACGGCGGGAACAAACGGGTACGCCACATACCGCCCAGCATTTCCGCGCGGTTCGCGCGCTTGAGGCGCCGGTTCGCGGCCCTGCGCCCGACCAGAACCGCTTCGCGCGGGTCGAACGGACAAACGCTCGTGGCGGTCCCGGCGCGCCGGGCCGACGAACCCTTGCCTGTGGCTGGCGATCATATCTCGCACGCCGGGGCACGGGCAAGCAAACGACCGCTTGCCCATGCCACCCACGGCGACTCGCAGGTCTGCAGACCTGCGGTACACGACGCCTGAACCCTGAACCCTGACCCCTCTACTCCGGCGTCGCCGTGTCCGTCTGACCGTCGGGCGTTTGAGCAACTGCAATAGGCGGCGGCAGGATCGGAGGGCGCGACTGTGCCCGCTCACGCTTCTCGATCTCGATCTGTGACACGAGGATGCTCGGCGAGACAGCCGACACCGGCACCCAGCCCGACTCGGCCCCGCACATACCGTTGAAGACGTCCACGTCGTCGCCGGTGGCCACGATCTTCTCGAAGCACGAGAGCGGTGTGCCGACGATGTCGACGCCGCGCACCAGTTCGTCCGCACGCCCATCGGCGTAGGCGCGGTAGACGATGATCGGCAGCACCTTGAAGGCCTGCGGTCCGCTGGTGCGCGTGGTGGTGAACCCGCCGGTGATGTCGTCGAAGATCAGGCCGTACGGCTTGCCTTGCTGCGCACACTCGTCGAGCATCAGCTTCCGCAGCTCGTCGAAGCTGACGGTGCGCTTCGACTCGACAATCAGGTTACCCTGCCGCGAGACGACCGCCGCCCCCGGCTGCCGGCGACCATGGCCGTTCGAGGCGGTGAAGCCCGTGACCGGCGACCGCGACAACAGGAACGTTTTCAGGATCCCGTCTTCGATGATCGGCACGCGCCGCGCGGCGACGCCTTCGTCGTCGTGCAAGTAGTGCCCGGCCAGGTCGATCTCGCCGGATCTGGCCAGTGTCGGGTCGTCAAAGACACTCAAGAACGCCGGCAGGACTTCCTTCCCGACCTTCTTCGTAAACGTCTGACCTTCGCTGACGTCTTTTTGCCGGTGCCCTTCGATGCGGTGCCCAAAGATCTCGTGGAAGAACACGCCGCTGGCCCGGTTGCGCAAGATGGCCGGCCCGGTGTACGGGTCGACCAGCGGGGCCGCCCGCAGAGCCAGCGTCTGGTCGATGACCTTCCGCATGGCCGCCTCGATCTCGGCCTCAGATGGCAACCGGTCTTCCGAAGCCGCGTCGAAGATGTGCGTCTGGCCGAGGTCCATGCCGTCTTCGGCCTTGGTCGAGGCCCTTAGGAACAGCCGGCAGCGCTTGCTCGACGTCTGAAGCTGCGTCCCCTCGGACGTCACCATCAGCCGCAACGTCACGTCCACGCCAAGCCCGACGGACGAGTCGTACACAAGCGGAAACTCGCGGGCGATGCTCGACACGCGCCGCAGCCGATCGCGCCACGCGGACCGATCAAGCTGGAGGCGCTGGGCCGGCTCGAAGTACACGCTGGGCGATTCGCGTGTGAAGTCGTCGGACTTGTCCTCTTCCTCGACCTTGACCTTCACATCGGTCAGCACACGGGCGTAGCGTTTGAGTGCCGATTTGAACGCTTCGTCGGTCGCCAGCCAGATGTCGTGCCGGATCGAACCGGCATGGTCGTCCAGCCCGATGGCCGTCACGCCGCCCACGAAGTTGCCGCCGCTGCCGTCACGAAGCTGGTGCGTGTTGTCGAGCGAATAGTCGCCGACGCGCAGATCGACGTCGAGCTGCCGGCGGCGCGTGTCGTCATCGCTCTCGATCGCGCCGTAGCCGGCCGACAGGCTGAGCCGTTCGCTCTCGGTCACGGTGTAAGCCAGGTAGTACGGCTTCGTGCCATCCGGACCGGCAAGGTGCTCCATCGAATAGACCAGCTCGTCGGCGAGAACCTTCAGCAGTCCGTGCGGCCTCGCCATCGCTTCGCCTGGAGCGCGGGCGTCCTCGCCCGCACCGCGATCGTCCTCGCGTGGAGCGCGGCCGTCCTCGCCCGCACGTGTCTCAGCCCAGGCCAGGCTTGGGACGACTGCGAACATCAAGATTCCCGTAACCATTGGCATCTTTCGCATGGTCAACCTCGTAATCAGAGATCGGAGTCCGCCGCTCCACCGAGAGTCGATTATCGTCGCCGTGACTGATCTGTCCAAGTCGGCGTGTGCGCAACGGCCTCCATCGCCGAGCTCATGAAGCCTCGCATGAATGATTTGCAGGAGCCTCTTCGGCACATCGCCGCCGTAGCCGACCACGTCGGCGGCGCGCACGGAGGCGAGCCAGTTCACGACTGCGGCGCTGCGCGTGTGAAGGCCGGTAGTCAGATGCCCCTGCGGATGCCACGGCAAGGGCACGTGAGTGGCTGGCGGCGGATCCGCAAAAGTCGACGTAACAGCCATCAATACCAGCTCACCGCCTGCCGTGATCTCCTCATCAGGCGTCAGGATGATGCCCGGGCGCAGCTTGCTGCGGCCGTGGCGATCCGCGATCCAAGCAAAGACGAGACGCCCTTGCCCAAGTGAAGCTCGCACGACCGGTCAATCCTTGGCCGGCGTGAAGGGAACGTCAGTTTGATCAAACCATTTCTGGGGCGGGCGGTTCTTGGAGGCCAGCTTCAGCAGGCGTGCATTCGTAATTCGGTCCGCCGCCGTTTGGGTTTTCTTGCTTCGCTTTCGGGTGCTTCGTACCCTTGTGGCGGCCATCACCATCAGTGTACGCGATGACGGAATCCCGGTCAAAGCCGCGGGGCATTATCGCGGCGGTGGCTTGCGTGTCCATGATTGGCCGGGGAACGCCCAAAAAAGCTCGATCGCAAGTGCCGGCAGCCGGCGTGCCGCGAATAAACCGCGGCGGACGCATAACACGCCTCCGTAACGGGCCGTGGGCGTCCGGCGTGTCTAGCTGGCCGCGGCTAAGCCGCAAACGCCGTGGGTGAGGCACTTGACTCCGCTGGGAGGCGGTACGATAATCTCGTAACGGTCTGTTAATGACCGTCGCGCATTCTTTGCATCTCGCGCGGACCCAGCCGTTCGTCCGCGCCGGACAGTTGCTACGGTTGAGCGGAATCGTTCAGGTCTGTTCTAGTGGGGACGCAATGTCAACGGAAACTGGTTTCGGTCGGGGTGGGCGCGGCGGCTTCCGCACGCGCGGGTTTACGCTAATCGAGCTGTTGGTCGTCGTCGCGATCATCGCGCTGCTGATCGCGATCCTCCTTCCTTCGCTGAAGCGCGCGCGGGATCAGGCGAAGCAGACGGTATGCCTTACGAGCTTGGGTGGACTCGCCAGGGCTGGCGCCGTCTACGCCGGCGGTGACCCAAGCGACAATTTGATTCCGTTCCCGGGCGGGCAGCCATCCGTGCCCTGTGGTCCAGTTTCGCAGGCACAGGTCGATTCAGGCTGGATAAACCCGGCCATTGGCTATAGCGGGATCTTTGAATACGGAGGCAAGTCTGGCCGCGGCGAAACCGCCGGGGCGCCGGGGAGTGCGACGCCGCCGGGTGCGCCCATTCAGAATTCGGCTTGGGGGACGCTTCATGGAAAGGGTCCGGCTCAGCGAGGGCTCAATAAGGCGATCTACAAGAGCGGCTTTGCCGATCACCGGCTGACACAATACGGCGGCGATGGCGAAGTCAGCGGTCAGATCGAAGACGCTAGTCTTGACCTAGACGCATTTCGCTGCCCCTCTGACACTGGGGCACCAGCCTATGCGAGCGCCGCATGGAAGGCCTCCGGTCTTACCTCTTTCGACCACTATGGAACGAGCTATTCGGCCAACGTGATCTGGACCATCATCTCGAATGTCCAGGGCTGCAATCGCAGGTGGAGCAATACGCCGTACGTCCGAGCCGCGTCACGAATCCCGACGCCGCAGAATACGATTCTCTACATGGAAAACGTCGGCCGCTGGTCGTGGCGCGTCAACTACGGCGCGACGACCTGCCTAGTCGCAGAACTGGGCGAGCCAGACCCTTGCAACACCTGCACACAGGTGCAGTGCGGAACCAACGACTGGGTTCCGATGGGCAAGCCGACGATCAAGGGTTGGCATGGGCGGAACTGGTGGTTCGACGTCGCGTTTGCAGATACGTCGGCGGCTAACGTGCTGATGCGAGGCATCAATCGCCCGCACCCGAATTTAGGGATCTACCCGTACGTGGTGGCTGCGAACGGTGTCCAAGCCGTTCAGGCTCAGCACTGCCCCAACTGGTACTGCATTGTCACTCGTGGGCCTGGCTGGCAGCTCGATACGTTGCCGTCGGGATCGATACCCACCAACTTCGGTCTGTAGCCGGCGAGCGTCGCCTTAGTGGCGACCGGGCTTATTCTCGTCGAGGGCACCACGCATGGCCAAATCATCCGCTTCGTCGGAGGGTGGCAAGGCAAAGATCTACGTCATCGCCGGGATTTTGGTGGTCCTGCTAGTCGTCGCGGTCTGGGCGAATCTGGGAAGGAATCCCGATGACGGATCCGTTCCCCCGTCTACGACCGCGACGCCAGAGACCGTCGCTGATCAACCCAATAGTCCCGCCCCACCACGGCGGGTTGTCGCCGACGACAGCGGGCCGAGCGACGCGCAGGCAGCGAAGCCAACCCAACCTGAGCCGGCGCCTAGCGGGGGCGAGTCAGCGCCGCCCAGAGGCGCAAAACTCGAACCCAAGAATGCCGGGATCGCTCCAGAACCCTAGGCTCACAAATTAAGGCACACGATGCTGCGCGCCCACTCATCGACCACTGATCCGGGGCGGACCAAGCTGCTGATTGTCGTCGGCGTGTTGGCCGTCTTGGGCGTCATTGCGCTGTGGGTCAATTTCGGGGGAGGCCCGGACGGTCCGCCGGCGGGCACATCAGACGCTGCTGAGGTCACACGCGAAGGTCCGGCGGTAGCACCTGCCCATGCTTCTGCACGCCGGGAAATAGTCGAAGGCCGCAGTGGTGACGATCAGCGGCAGACGGCCGGTTCTGTGCCGGAGGGGACGCGCGAAAAGCCCGCCGAATCAGAGCCTCCGCCGCCGCCCAAGGGAATGAAGGCCGAAACGGTCGGCGAGTATCCGTAGACCTGTCGGCGCTCTGACCTCTACGGTTGCTCCACTCTTGCTCACCGCGTGAACCTGCTCGCCACGAGAGGATTCTGATCCATTAACGGCGCGGATAGCCACCGCTTGATCGCGCTCTTTGCGCGGCGGCGCCCTTGCGTCACAATGGCCCTGTGCAGCGTGCGGTGCAAATCTGTGAGATGTCGCCGCGCGACGGGTTGCAGGCGCTCAACCCGCAGCGCGTCGTTCCGATCGAGCTTCGCGTTGGCCTGATTCGCAGCCTGGCTGAGGCGGGCCTGTCGTACATCGAGATCGGCGCGTGGGTCAGTGCGCGGGCGGTGCCGCAGATGGCTTGCTCGTCGGAGGTCGCCGCAGCCGTTGCGGACGTGGCCGGCGTGGAGCGGGCCGGGCTGGTCCCGACGGTCAAGTATTACGACGCGTTCAAGGCGAGCGGGTGTCAAACACTCGCCCTGATGGTGTCAGCGTCCGAGACGTACAGCCAATCGAATATGCGGATGAGCTGTGCGGAGACGCTCGCCTCAGCACAGGCGCTGGCCGAGCGGGCGCGCGGCGACGGCATCGGACTGCGGGCGCATCTGTCCGCGGCCTTTGGCGAGCCACGCGCCGATCTGCCGGACAACCTCGACCAAGTGGTGTCGCTGGCCGGCGCGCTTGATCGGCTCGGCTGCAGCGTGATCGCGCTGGCCGACACGTTCGGCACGGCCCACCCGCGGCGCGTGCGCGACGTCGTGGCCCGCATCGCCCGCGAGATCGACCTGGCCCGCATTGGCGTACACCTTCACGACACGCTCGGTCTGGGCATCGCCAACGCCCTGGCCGCGTTCGAAGCCGGCGTCAACACGTTCGATGCGTCGGTCGGCGGCATCGGCGGCAGCCCGTTCTACCCCGGGTCGAGTGGCAACATCGCTACCGAGGAGTTGGCCGAGCTACTTGAGGGACTGGGTGCGACAACCGGCGTCAACCGGGCGCAGCTCGTCGAGGCTGGGCGAATGGTACAAGAGATCACACGATTCAGCGGTGACCCGGATCCGCCCAGCAAGCTGCTCCGCCACCACCTGGCGCGCCGCGCATGACCGCTGATCGGGGTCCCCTTCCAGCCCGTGAAGCGTCGCAGGGACTTCTGGCCCCCTGAAGTCGCCTCGGCCACGAGCGCTTCGCCACGGCCTGGAAGGCCGTGGGACGAAACACGGGCAAGATGCCCGTGCCACGGAAGCGCAGACGTTTCACGTCCGGTCGTGCACGGTCATGCGCCGCATGGCGCGGGCGACGTTGACGGGTGGGAACCGATCGGGCAAAATGTGGGTTTCCCGGCTGCGATCGCTGGATGAAGTTGTGAACGATGAGGCGCAGGTCTGGACCTGCGGTATGAGGTGACGGATGGCGTATCCCAGAAAACTGCGGTTTGAGCTGCGGCGGCAGCGTCAGACCGAGACACGTGAGAAGAATACCGGCCGAAAGCTGGCTGAGCGCAGGCGCCGCGACGCCAAGATGCTGGCCAAGCTCAGGGCGGGCACGCCGCCATACACGCCCGATGTGATGAGCTGGCTCAGCTCGAAGCTCGGTAAGCGGGCGACCAACGTCACCGCGGACGACCTGGCCGCGCTGACGGGCTGAGCCGGCCGAGGCTCGGCAGGCTCGGTCACGTCATGGCCGCGCTTCGCTTGGCCATGCCACGCGCGGCGGCATTTGGCGATTCAATCAGGGTTCGACGTCAGGTGCCCCAGCCGAGCGCGGTTCCGACCTGATACACCAGGAGCGACGCGCCGTAAGCCAGGACCGTCATGTAGCCGAACATGAACGCCGGCCAGCGCCAGCTCTGCGTCTCGCGCTTGACCACGGCCAGCGTGCTCACGCACTGACAGGCCAGCACGTAGAAGACCATCAGGCTCAAGCCGGTTAACGGCGTGAAGAGCTTTCGGCCGTCGGGCCAGGCATGTGCCTGCATGTGCTCGCGGAGCGGGGCGGACGATTCGTCGACCTCGCCCTCGACACCGTAGACGACGCCCATGGTCGAGACAAACACCTCGCGGGCTGCGAAACTGGCGATGATGCCGATGCCGACCTTCCAATCGAACCCGAGCGGCCGGATGACCGGCTCGATCCAGCGGCCGGCTCGGCCCAGGTAACTGTGACGAAGCTGCTCGGACGAGTCCTGAGTCCTGAGTTCTGAGTCCTGAGTCGTGAGTCGTGAGTCGTGAGCCTCATCCAGCGGCTCATTCCCAGCAGCGAGCACGGGCAAGCGATAAGGCTGCTTGCCCATGCCACCCTCA
>Ga0187892_10001807_pt1 | contig 46676 bp, 32 predicted proteins | sample MA1701073metaG_FD_139345 | JGI IMG/M metagenome (GOLD analysis project Ga0187892, IMG submission 139345) | Bio-ooze microbial communities from a basaltic lava cave in the Kipuka Kanohina Cave System on the Island of Hawaii, USA - MA170107-3 metaG ...
TCGGTGACGGCGTTTGAAAATGCGCTGGTGGTGAGGACGCGCGAGCAATTGCCGCAACAGTGGGCGGGTACGCAAAACAATCTGGGAAATGTGTATCAAAATTTGGGGACGCGGACGGGCGGCGAAGAAGGGGCGAAATTATTGCGGGCGTCGGTGACGGCGTATGAAAATGCGCTGGTGGTTTATACGCGCGAGCAATTGCCGCAACAGTGGGCGGCCACGCAAATCAATCTGGGAACTGTGTATAGGGATTTGGGGACGCGGACGGGCGGCGAAGAAGGGGCGAAATTACTGCGGGCCTCGGTGAGGGCGTATGAAAATGCGCTGGTGGTTCATACGCGCGAGCAATTGCCGCAAGACTGGGCGGGGACGCAAAACAATCTGGGAATTGTGTATAGTGATTTGGGGACGCGGACGGGCGGCGAAGAAGGGGCGAAATTCCTCCGGGCGTCGGTGACGGCGTATGAAAATGCGCTGGTGGTTTTTACGCGCGAGCATTTGCCGCAAGATTGGGCCATGACGCAAACCAATCTGGGAGCTGTGTATAGGAATTTAGGCACGCGGACGGGCGGCGAAGAAGGGGCGAAATTACTCCGGGCGTCGGTGACGGCGTTTGAAAATGCGCTGGTGGTGAGGACGCGCGAGCATTTGCCGCAATACTGGGCGGAGACGCAAAACAATCTGGGAATTGTGTTGAGGGGTTTGGGGACGCGGACGGGCGGCGAAGAAGGAGCAAAATTGCTGCCGGCGTCGGCGACGGCGTTTAAAGCGTCACTTGAGATTAGATCATTTGAATATCTCCCCGTCGACTGGGCACAAAGCCAAAACAGTCTCGCAGAAACCTACGAGCATTTGGAAGATTGGCCTAATGTCGCCGCTTGCTATGCCAATGTGCTCAAAGTTTATCCGGATTATGATGAAGCATATCAAACCGCCGGCTATCTTTATCACGAAGTGTTGTTTAATTTTCCTGAAGCCTTCACATTAAACCAAAACTGGCTGGCGCGCCATGGCGATGATCTTTCCGCGCAATGCGACAACGCCGAAAGGCATTTCACCACCGGCCGTTTTACGGAGTGCGAGCAACGTCTCAAAGCTTTGTTGGCAAATTCAGAAATAGAGCCGAGCACCAAAATCGCCCTGCGGGCCATTCAAATCGCCAACGCGCTGGCGCTCAACCAAGCCCAAAAAATTCCGGCCAATTTGGAAACGCTGCAACAAACCATTGCCAGCCAACCCGACACGTTCAAAGTGAGTTGGACATTCAACGGCACCAAGCATTTCATCAGCACGAACGAAACGCTCGCGCCGTATCGCGAATGGCTGCTGCAATTCTTCGCCGCCATGGAGCGCGATGACGGAAAAGAGGCGATATCGGCGGCGTTGCGGGAGGTGCGGAAAAATTTTCAGGTCCAAAAGTAGCCCCGACCCCTTGTGGGTCGCTCTTGCAATACGAAAGCGCTTTGCAATGACAGCAGCCCACAAGGCTACGCCCGCAGGGGGCTGGGGCTACGATTAGCTTTGGAGATTGAAGCAGGTCAGGAGGCAATACTCGCGGCGTTGCGGGAAGCGCGGGAAAAATTTCACATCCAAAAGTAGTCTCGACCCCTTGTGGGTCGCTCTTGCAATACGAAAGCTTCTTATCAATGACAGCAGCCCACAAGGGGCTGGGGCTACGATTAGCTTTGGAGATTGAAACAGGTCGGGAGGCAATACTCGCGGTGTTGCGGGAAGCGCGGGAAAAATTTCGCATCCAAAAGTAGTCTCGACCCCTTGTGGGTCGCTTTTGCAATACGAAATCTTCTTATCAATGACAGCAGCCCACAAGGCTACGCCCGCAGGGGGCTGGGGCTACGATTAGCTTTGGAGATTGAAGCAGGTCGGGAGGCGATACTCGCGGCGTTGCGGGAGGCGCGGGAGAAGTTTAAAACGGTGGTGAGAAGGTAAGATGATACTTTGTGCTTGTACTAAACGGTCGTACTTTGACCATTTCCTGATATTGCGTCGAGCCGAAGGGCGAGGCGCAAGCGCAGGTTGATTTCACGGAGCAAATCCTGCGAAGCTTCTCCTATCTCACCATAAATGATGCTTTTCTCAATTGTACAAAGTTTGCGTAGGCGAATGGCGGAATCTTTTTTGAGACCGGTTGCCGCAAAATCCGGATGAGAAGTTTCAATAATCAAATCGGTGGGGCGTGAGGCCTTCTTCGCCTGGGAAGTGATAAAGGCGACGATCACTTCATTTTCATCAGTGGACGAGACAATCACCGCCGGACGGCGTTTGGTCGTCATCAAGTCGCTAAAGGGAAAAGGCGTGAGCACAATCGTTCCGCGTTTCATCGATAGCGCACCTTCAAATCCTCATCACTGTAAATATCTTCGTCGGGGTCGGCAAGAAAATCGAACGCGCCGCCCGTCTCAGCCAGCTTGGCGATTGCGGCGGCGGGCACGTCATCATAAGCTGCGTCTTTTTCAGCGTACTCCGTCTTAAAATCTGCGCTGGTGAAACGTTGCCACTCTGCGCCGTCGTCATCCAACAACAAGATCACTCGGGCCTTTTTTAGCTGCGGAAGGATCCTTTGAATCTCCGGAGGAATCATCAATTCGCCGCGGTCTGAGGTTTTAAGCTTGAATTCGTAAGCTTGCATGTTTAAATCGCCTCGGTTTTCATTGCTGACAAAACTTTAGTCAAACTGATGAGCTATGAAAAATATATGAAAAGATCTCTTAAGAAACAATAAAAAATTCTCGCCCTACCGCGCGTGGCTGTTGCAGCTTTTTCAGGCTTTGGAGATAGAAGTCGGTCGGGAGGCGATACTCGCGGCGCTGCGGGAGGTGCGGGCTGGCTTTCCGGCTGCAGGTCAAAGAGAATAAAGTCATGGCTGGTGTTGCAGCTCGCCCTTTTTTTGCTTATATTTTGACAAACGCAATTTAGGGTTCACGAATTTGCCGTGATATTAATGAATCGTACTCAAGAAAGGCAAGAAACCATGATTACGACCGTCGAAGGCGTTTACAAGCAAGGCAAAATTGAACTGCTCGAAATGCCGAGGGGTTTACAAGAAGCGCGCGTGTTGGTGACGTTTTTAACTCCAACTGCGAATGCGCCGCCGCGCCGCCGCATGGTTTATGGCCAATTTGCCGGCGCGCGCATGTCCACAGAGGACGACTTTCGGATTGCAGAATGGCGCGGCGAAACCGAGGAGCCGCATGGCAACTAAGAATATCGTGGATACCCATGCGTTGATATGGTATCTGGAGGGCAACCCGCGCCTCGGCGCGAACGCCAAGACCGTACTGGATGAACCAACGAGTGAGTTGGTTATTCCCTTGATGCATGACCGACAAATCGTTGCCACGGCGCTTTGTCTGGCAGATCAAGGTGAGACGGTTGCCGTTCTTAGCAAAGACCGTAATATTCAAGCATCTGGCTTGGCGCCAATTATCTGGTAGTGCTTTGGTAAATTCCGTAGTTTAATAACCGTTAAATTCGCCCTGTGCGTCATTGCCATCTAAGCCGATACCTTCAAAGTGAGTTGGGCATTCAACGGCACCAAGCATTTCATCAGCACGAACGACACACTCGCGCCGTATCGCGAGTGGCTGTTGCAGCTTTATGCCGCCATGGAAATCAAAGATGGGCGAGAGGCGATTCTCGCCGCGTTGCGGGAAGCGCGGAAAAATTTTCAAGTCCAACAGTAGCCCCGACCCCCTGCGGGCGTAGCCTTGTGGGTCGCTCTTGCAATACGAAATCTTCTTATCAATGACAGCAGCCCACAAGGCTACGCCCGCAGGGGGCTGGGGCTACCATTAGCTTTGAAGATTGAAACCGGTCGGGAGGCGATGCTCGCGGCGTTGCGGGAGGTGAGGGAGAGTTTTCAGAAATACGAGTGAAATCAGACTTGGCCACGAAGATTTTTCAAGTTTAGGAAATTTCCCTGACCAAGTCTGACTTCGCTTACTACGAGCGCGCCGCCTCGTAATGCGCCTCTTGCGCGCGGAGCGGCGGCCGGCCGGTGCGGTTCATGACGCAGGTGTTATCGGCGAGCAGCACCCGCGCTTTCACATTGTCGTTGAGCTGGGTGTCGATCATCTCTTGAATCTGTTGTTGCACGGCGGGGTCGTAAATCGGGAAGGCGACTTCGACGCGGCGGTCGAGGTTGCGGGACATCCAGTCGGCGCTGGAGAGGAAATATTCGCGGCTGCCGGCGTTCTCGAAAATAAAAATGCGCGCGTGCTCGAGAAAGCGGTCGAGAATGCTGATGACGCGAATGTTCTCGCTGAGTCCGGGAACGCCGGGGCGGAGGCAGCAGATGCCGCGGATGATCAGTTGGAGGCGAACTCCGGCGCGGCTGGCGAGATAAAGCTCGTCAATCATTTCCGCATCGACGAGTGAATTCATTTTGGCGATGATGGCGGCGGGCTTGCCGGCTCTGGCGTTTTCGGCTTCGCGGCGGATGCGCGCGATGACGCCGTCGCGCAGATGCTCCGGCGCGACGAGCAAATGGCTGTAGCTTTCCGGCGCGGCATAGCCGGTGAGCAGGTTGAACACGCCTTCGACTTCGCCGCAGATCGTTTCGCGGCAGGTGAGCAGGCCGAGGTCGCCGTAAAATTGCGCCGTGCGGTCGTTGTAATTGCCGGTGCTCAAATGGCAATAGCGATGCAGCGCGCTGCCTTCGCGGCGCACGATGAGGCAAAGCTTGCAGTGAGTTTTCAAACCCTGCAAGCCAAAGATGACGTGGGCGCCGGCATCCTTCAATTTGCGCGACCAGCGAATGTTGGCTTCTTCATCAAATCGCGCTTTCAATTCCACCAACACCGTCACTTGCTTGCCGTTTTTGGCGGCGCGCGCCAGCGCTTCCGCCACGAGCGATTTGGGGGAAACCCGATACAACGTCATTTTAATCGCGATCACCTCCGGATCGTTGGCGGCTTCCTCCAGCAGGCGAATCACGTAGTCGAATTTTTGATAAGGATGATGCAGGAGATGATCGCGCTCTTGAATCGCCGCAAAAAGCGAGGGGCTTTTTTCCAGCGCCGGAATCGGCTGCGGCGGCATCGGCGGATATTGCAGGCGCGGGATGTCGACGCCGGGAAATTGAAAGAAATCCGAGAACGAATGATAGCGCGCTCCGGGAAATAGATTATCCGGCGACAGCTTGAGCTGCTTGCAAAACATCTCGATCACGCGCTGCGGCATTTCGGCGTCGTAGAGGAAGCGCGTCGCCGGCGCGATGCGGCGCTGCTCCAAAGTTTTGGCGATGCTTTCCAGCAAATCCGGCGCTTCTTCATCAAACTCCAGCTCGGCGTCGCGAATGACTTTGATCTGATAGCAGCCCATCACGATGTCGCCGGGAAAGAGCGGCGCCAGATTCAGCCGGACGACGTCGTCGAGGCGGATGAACTGCAGCGCGCCGTCCGCCGCGGGCAGGCGCACGAAACGCCCGAACAGCGCGGTCGGAATGTGCAGCAAAACCAGGCGCGCGCGCGGCTTGTTGGCCGGCTTTTTTTTGCGCGCCAGCTCGACGCAGAAATAAAGCGCCTTGTTTTCGAGGCGAGGGAAAGGATGCGCCGGATCGATCGCCAGCGGCGTCATCACCGGGCGGAGGGATTTGTTGAAATACTTGACGAGGTGAGCGCGTTGTTCGGCGTCGACGTTTTTTTCATCGAGCAAAGAAATGCCGGCGGCTTGCATATCCGGCAGAATGTTTTCGCGAAAGCAGCGGCCGATGTTTTCGTGCGAGTGATTGACGCGCTCGACGATGCGCTGCATGGCCTCGGCGGGCGCCAGGCCGTCAGGCCCGGGTTTATCAATGCCCGCTTGAATTTGCCGGCGCAGCGCCGCGACGCGCACCATGAAAAATTCGTCGAGATTCGAGGCGTAAATGGCGAGAAATTTTACCCGCTCGAGAATCGGCACGGTGGGATCGTTGGCTTCGGCGAGGACGCGATCGTTGAACGCCAGCCAGCTTAGCTCGCGGTTCAAAAACCGGTCGCGCGGCAAAAGCACCGGAGTAAAATCCGCCGTGCTGTCGAACTCGCTGCCGCTCGCCGGTGGTGATTCGATCTCGGTTGTTGTCAGGTCGGTCTTGTCGGGCGAAACATCCATATTGTCAATCGGCTGTCGAATAAATGGCTTTCACTTCGCGAATTTCCTGTTGCACGCGCCCGGCATTCCAGCCAAGCTCAGCCGCCATGATCGCGGCGGTATTTTCAACCGCCGCATCGCCGGGATAACCGGCGGAGCCTAACTCGGTGCGGCGGCGAATCACATCGGTGAGTTTTTGCGCCATTTCCTCGCGAATGTTATATAACACTTCGCATTTGAGAACGCTGCAACCCGCAGCAACCGGCGTCCCGCCTTGCGGGGTTTTATCGGCGTCGAGATATTTGAGCGTCTCGCCGTAAGCCGAGCCGTAATTCAACACCAACGGCTTGACCAACGCCGGCGGCAAGCCGAACAGCGCGCGCGCGGTTTCTTGATTTACGAATTCGGTGAAGCGCCGGATTTCGCCGCCGTGCAGCGGAATTTCATGCGTGTGGCAGCGCGGCGGCTGCTTGCCGAGTTTTTTGAACACGAGATCGACTGTCTTTTCCGCCACGTCTCGCGCCGTGGTGTATTTCACGCCGACGACGGAGATCAAATCCTGCCAGCCGTCTTCTTGCTGATGATCGCAGAGCGTGTAATGCTTGACCAGCCGCACATCGCCGTGATGGCCGTTGCTTGGTTCCATCGGCAGCAGGCCGCCGTAGAAAAAAGAAATATCCTGGCGTTTCAGCGCCGCCGGCGGGTAAGCCGCGTTCAGCTCGTTCATGAAAGTCACAACGTCTTCTTCGGTGATTTTAAAATCGCTCGCCTCGCCCGCGAACGGCACGTGCGTCGTTCCCACCAGCGAGCAATCGCGCCACGGCACGATGAACAGCGCCCGCGAGCCTTTGCTGATGATCGCGTCATGGTCTTTAAATTCAAACTTGCTCGACATGCCGACGGCGTATTCGGGAATCAATTGGCGCTTGACGACCAGGTTCATGGTTTTGGAAGGCAGAAATTTTCGGGTGTCGGGTTTCCGGCCTTCCACGCGCTTCAGCAGCAGATCGACCCACGGGCCGCAGGTGTTGACGAAAAGCTGGGCGCGAATCGTCAGCTCGTTGCCGGTCAAGGCGTCTTTGACGCGCGCGGCGGCGAGACGGTTGTGCTGTTTTTCAAAACCGATGACTTCGGCATAATTGGCGGCCTCGGCGCCGGCTTTCGTGGCCGAATGCAAAATGGAAAAGAGCAAGCGTTCGCTGTTATAATTCTGGCAATCATACCACAGCGCGCCGCCGGTCAGATTCTTGGTTTCAACCTCGGGCACGAGGCGCCGGACTTCATCCGCCGAAACCACGCGGCCGGGCGGAATATGCTTTTGCGGATCGTCGAGCTGGGCGTTGCGGTCGAAACTCATCACGTCGTTCATCTTCATCGCCGCCCACAAGGCCTCACGGCCTTTCATCGCGTGGCCATAAGTCGGCATCAAGCAGGGGAGAGGATGCACGAGATGCGGGGCCACGCGCATGAGAATGCTGCGCTCGCGAATCGATTCGCGCATGCGTTTGAAATCGGCGTGCTGCAAATAACGCAAGCCGCCGTGCATGATTTTCAAGCTATTCGAAGAGGTGGCGCCGCCGAAGTCGCCTTTTTCAACCAGCGCCACCGACAAGCCGCGCTGCGCCGCATCCCACGCCGTCCACGCGCCGTAAATGCCGCCGCCGATGATCAGCACGTCGAACGTGGTGTCAGCCAGTGTTGCAAGATTCCTTCTCATGGTTATATCTTTCTCTCCTAAATCCTAAGCAGCGATAACAAGGCATCAACGGGAATAACCTACCATTCGATTTTACTCATCCGGGACGCATGCAACTCCCAATAGGCAAGCCTTGTTGGACTAACGTGGATAACTTTGCTTAACCGTTGTGCATGGGTTCTGAAGGTGTGATGTTTAAGAAACTTGACCACCCATTATCTTTCTTGCCACCGGCACTCATCCGGATGAGGATCTGTTAACCGCATTTGTTCGTCTATCACAGCGGTTGCCAATTTTAGCGCCTCTACAACTGCTTCTGGCGGCACATGATAATCAGCGGCAACTTGTTCGATGGCGCGACCGTGGCGGGCCAGTGATTCCAAAGCCAGCCGGACGAGCACGCGCGTGCCCTTGAAGGTAAGCTGGCCATGACAAATTCCTTGATGCGCCACGATATATTTGCTGAATTCGCGCACCTGATATTTTCCGTCCCAAGAATCACGAATTTTTTTCCCGGTAATCATGATTTCATCTCCGTTTAACAAGATGAATAAATATACTAATGCCGGGAGTCAATCTCAAGTGCTTTCTTGCTAAAGATTTTTTAAAAAATAATTCGTCATCAACGTGTGCAAGTGCAACTGCGTGTTACCGCCGCTGATGCCGTGATTGCGGCCGTGATAGTACATGACGTCGAATTGCTTGTTGGCGGCTTGCAGTGCGTCCTGCAACTGTACCGTGTTTTGCGGATGCACATTGTCATCCGCCATGCCGTGAATGAGATAGAGCTTGCCCTGCAATTTGTCAATGTACGTCATCACCGAAGTGGATTTATAGCCGGTCGCATTCTCTTGCGGCAGGCCCATGTAGCGTTCCGTCCAAATCGTGTCATAGAGCCGGAAATCCGTCACCGGCGCGCGGGCGATACCGGCTTTGAAATGCGGCGCGCCTTTGGTCATCGCCATCGCCGTGAGATAACCGCCGCCGCTGTGGCCCCAAATGCCAATGCGCGAAGCATCGACATACGGCAACGTCGTCAGATATTTTGCGCCTTCGACCTGATCGTGCGTCGACCACTTGCCCAAATCGCCGTAAGCGAGATTTTTGAATTTCTTGCCGCGCCCGCCGGTGCCACGACTGTCAATGCAAAAAATAATGAAGCCCTTTTCAGTCATCAGTTGATGCCACAAGTAGCGCCGGCCCTCCCAGCGATTGACCACGTGCTGCGCGCCCGGGCCGCTGTAACAAAATACGATCACCGGATATTTTTTGGTGGAATCGAAATTCGCCGGCAGCATCATCCACGCATTGAGTAAAGTACCGTCATCACTGGTTTTTACCGTAAGAAATTTCGGATGAACGAGTCGGTATTGCGCCAACGGCAGGCTCTCATTTTTCTCCAGCCAGCGCACGAGCGCGCCGTCGGTTTTGCGCAAGCCGGTCTGCGGCGGCGTTTGCGCGTCTGAAAACGTGCCAATGACATATTTGAAATCCGGCGAAAAGTTCGAGCTGTGCCAGCCGGCGCGCTGACTGATGCGTTCCAAATTCTTGCCATCAAGACTGGCGCGATAGACATTCTCTTCGAGGGGCGAATCTTTTTTGCCGGAAAAATAAAGCCAACCGTTGGTCTCATCAAGGCCGTTCAGCGCCGAAATTTCCCACTCGCCGCTGGTGAGCGGATAAATCAAGCGCCCGTTGTAGTCGTAAAGATAAGCATGGCGATAGCCGCTGCGCTCGGAGGTCCAGATGAACTGCTCTTTCTTGGCGAGAAAAGTGAGATCATCCTGCACGTCCACCCAGCAGGGGTCGTTGTCGCTCAACACGATGCGCGCGCCGCCGGAGTTGACGTCGGCAAAGAGCAAGTCCAGCTTGTTTTGCAAACGATTGAGGCGCTGAATCGAGAGAATGCGCGGATCGGGCGTCCACTGAATGCGCGGAATATAAATATCCGTTTCCTCGCCGAGGTCCATCCATTGGGTTTGCCCGCTATCAAGAGACAACACGCCGATTTGCACCAGCGCGTTTTGCTCGCCGGCTTTGGGATATTTCAGCCAGAAAATTTTTGGATAAAGCGGCATCATATCTTCGAGCGGAAACGTTTTCACGCGCGTTTGGTCGAGCCGCCAGAACGCAATCTTCTTGCCGTCCGGCGACCAGCGCCAGCCGTCGGCAATGCCGAATTCCTCTTCGTAAACCCAATCGAACTGGCCGTTGATAATGTCATCGCTGCCGTCGGTGGTGAGCTGGGTTTCAACGCCGGTGGCCAAATCAACCAGAAAAATATTGTTGAAACGAACGAACCCCACTTTGCTGCCGTCCGGCGAAAATTTGGCGCAGCGCTGCGGCCCGGCGATGCCGCTGAGCGGCCGCAATTTTTTCGTTGCCAGTTCGTAAATAAAAAATTGCCCCTCGGTGGAATGCCGCCAAATCTGCCGCATCTGGCTGGCGATGAGCAGATGCTTGCGGTCGCTGCTCCACTCGTAGCCATCGATTGAAATCGGCTCGGCATTTGGCTTCAGCGTCAAGCTTTTGCCGGCGAGAACCAAAGTTTCCTTGCCGCCGGCGGCCTCGTGTTTGTAAACGTCGCCGGACTTCAAATAAGTAAAAGCCGCTTCGCCGGGCACCCATTGCACGCCTTGCAGAGATTTCGGCGCGAGCGCATTCGAGGCAAAAATATCCTCGAGCGCCAGGGGCTTTTTTTCTTGGGCGAAGACAAAGGAGAAGATGAGCAGGAGGGAGGCACTGATCAAACGGGCATAACGAGAGGCAGGATAGGGCATAATTTTCTCCATGATCCTAAACAAAGCAGGTTACGCAAATTGACTTTTATGCTTAAACCTACACAACTTTTTTCCGAAAGTCAAGAGGGCATTGCAAAGATAAGACTAAAGATAAGACTTTTTGACAAAACGAACGAAGAAACTTTATGAAAAAGTTGAAAATGGAGAAGCGGCTTTAACAGCGGCAGCCCGGCTATTACACGTCGTACACCTTCAAGACTTCGTCGCCATAATGATTGATCACTTTCACCGCGATTTTGCCGGTCTCGGGCGGATCGAAGGGCCGGCTCTTGGTGGAATAAAGCGCGGACCATGCGGCTTCGTCGATCTCGGCGCGGAGGGCGCGTTTGAGTTTCGCGTAAGGCTCGTCGGCGCCGGTGAAATAGGCGTGACGCACAAAGAAGCTTTCCTCGTTGTAATTGGTGTCGATGAACCAGCAGGCAATATCGTCGGTGGAGCTGGAACGAATCTGGCCGGTGGTGGGGTCGTAAACATCCACGCCTTTGATGGCGACCACCAATTTGGCGTCTTTCTGCTTTTTGATGTCGATATCCGGCTCGCCGAAAACCATGAAGAGATTGCCGGCGCCGGTTTTTTTGAGCAGCTCGTCGCCCATCGCCAAATCCGGATTCATGCGCGCCAGCATCACCGGCAGCTTGCCATATTGCATCGTCGTTGCTTCGGCGGCGCGGTCTTCTTTCCGCTTGGGCAATTCCGGGGTAAATTCTTGCGCGGTCTCGCTGGCGTGCGCATCGAAGGCGAAGCCGCAAACCACCAGCAGATCGAAGCCGGCGCCGCGCACCGCTTCTTTGGCCGCTTCGCGCACCAGTTCGGGGCCGACGGTGCCATGCTCCGGGCCGATGGAAATCGCCACGCGTTTGGTTTTGTCTTTCTCAGTATACTCGCCTGCAGCGTGCAGCCAGGTTCCGGCAAACGGCTCCAGCCGGTCGAATTTCAGGCGCTCGTTTTTGCGGGTGTTTTGCACGCCGGCTTTTTTGAGATTGTCGATAATCATGGTTTCAAACTGCCCGTTGCTCGGCTCTTTCTGCGCCTGCACTTCCGAGGCCGGGCGTTCTTCCTCAGTGGAAAGCACGCGATGCGGCGAGAGGCTTTCGGCGGTGAAAGGCCCGCTCACGCGAATGCGCTTGTTGTCTTCATAAGGTTGATCGTAGAGCAGCTCGGTGTCAGCGCGTTTGGCAATGGCGTCGTCGATCTCTTTCTGCCGTTCGCGGCGGAGAGACCACCATTCTGAATGCAGATTGCGGATTTCGGATTGTGGTTTTTCGTTTGGAAGCTCACGCGGAATCTGCCATTCTTCCCATGACTGTTTCAACAGCTTATTCAGTTTTTTGCGAATGGGTTCGAGCCTCTCCTGCCACTTCGTGTGAATCGCGTCGATCTCTTCGTTGTTGGCGATGGATTTGAGCGTGATGTGCGGCACGCGTTTGTAGACAAAACCTTTTTTGATGTCGTTCTCATTTTTGGCCAAAGATGCCGGCGGAACTTGGCCGGTGATTTCCGCCTCTTTCATCATGCCTTCGGCTGAATCGGCCAGAATGTAATAGGGAAACTTGGCGGCCATCAAACGCGTGCGCGCCAATGCCAGGGCCACGCGGCTGGTGTCGATAGTGATCCAACGCCGGCCCCATTGCTCGGCAACATAAGCCGTGGTGCCGCTGCCGCAAGTGGGATCGATGACGAGATCGCCGGGGTCGGTGGTCATGAGGAGGCAGCGTTCGATGACAGTTGTGTTTGTCTGCACTACATAAACTTTTGACTCTTGAAAACTTCCTCTTTGAGTATCAGCCCAAAGATTGTCGATTGGGGAAACAGCAAAATCGTTTTGTAACCTTTTTGCTCTCAATTGCCTTCCGAAATCATATAAACGATTGGCTCTTTGTAGACGTTCTAAACCGTCCCGTGTAGTACTCCAGTGACGGCCTGAAGGTGGAAAAAAAGTTTTACCTTGAAACTCAAATCCGAATTTGCCAGTATCAGTTTCGCCCTGAGATGAAGAGTCTCTCAATGCAAATTTTTGGCCATCTTCCTCATACGGATACTTTGAGGCCAACTTGTCTGAATCAAATGAAGCGAATAACTGATGAAACTTTAAACGATTTTCATGAAAACCTTTTCCGTACCATAATAATGTATCATATACCTTGTCAAGTGTATTTGAGCCTCTGCCAGTCGTAGTTAAGAATGCGACTTCTGCAACGAAATTGGCACTGCCGAACACTTCATCTAATACTGACCGCACCAAATGCACATTCTCATCGCCAATCTGCACAAAAATGCTGCCGCTTTCGGTGAGCAGTTCGCGCGCGACCACCAGCCGATCGCGCAAGTAGGCGAGGTAGGAGTGAATGCCAAGTTTCCAGGTATCGCGGAAGGCGCGAATCTGTTCGGGCTGGCGGGTGAGGTCTTCGGCCTTGCCGTCTTTCACATCGCGCTTGCGGGTGGAGACCTGCCAGTTGGAGCCGAACTTGATGCCGTACGGCGGGTCAATGTAGATCATCTGCACCTTGCCCTTCAGCCCTTCTTTCTCCGCCAGCGAAGTCATCACCAACAGCGAGTCGCCCAAGATCATGCGGTTCGACCAGTTCACGCCGTCTTTGTGGCGGTAGAAGTCGATCAGGTCTTCGAATTTGATGCCGTTGAAATCGGAAAAGAGTTCGGCCTGTTGGGGTGGACGGCCGTCCGCCCCGACAGACGCCCCGACGCGGCGCACTTCTTCGATGATCGCATGCGGATGAATTTTTTCCTGAATGTAAATCGGCACCGCCGGAATCGCCAGCGGCTGCTGATCCTGCTCGTCTTTGCCCTTCCACACCAGTTGCGGATCGAGCGACGAATCGCGCGGATAGAGCACGGTCTTGGGCTTGCGCTCATCCTCCGCCACAAACTCGCGCAGCTCCTCGGTGGGAATATTGGTGCGCTTGTCCTTGTGCTTGTGGCTGGTGACGGGAGTGGATTTCGCATTTTTCTTGGGAGGCATGACAGAGCTTCTCCGATCATGGTTTTTATCTCAATTCAAAATTGACGACGATTGCCATCATTACATTAGGCCGTTCGCGGCGTTGCTTTTGCCACCACGGCCACAATCGCGTCGAGTTTTTCGATCACTTCGGGATCGATCTTCTCTTTCGGCACCAGCTTGGCAAGAACGTGATAGTTGGTTTTCGGCATCAAGTTTGGCAGCGCCAGCTTTTCAAAATACTTCTTAAAGAGAGGCGCCAGAAAATCATCACTGGCCTTGATATCCGGCGACCAGGGATCAGGTTTGCCAAGAGTTTTGAGCGCGACTGAGACTTCGGCAATTGCCTCGCGTATGGCTTGCTCGCGGCGTTGGATTTCGGCCAAACCAAACAAATCATCCGGTTGATCGGCGCGGGCGTAAGCGAGCAAAACTTCTTCCGAGCATAAATAGTTTTCGATCTCGCGACGCCTCCACATCATTTCGATGAGCGGCGTGCCTTTCTGTAGTTCTTTGTCCAGCCGGTCGAAGAGCGCCAAGCCGGCCAGGTCTTTCTTCGCTTCGAGCAAACCGTAGAAATGGTCACGCGCCTTTTGCGGTAGGTTCGTCGTCACGTAATGCACAAATGGACGTTCCAGCGATTGCGCTGCCGGATGCTTCAGCGTCGCAGCAAAGGCTGCCAAAATGGCTAAATCCGAGGCGCCTTCGAGATAAAACACCCAGCCCGTTTGTTCGGCCTGATAATATTGATCAAAACCAAGATCCGTCAGAGATTTCAGCACCTGGCTGCCGCGATCATCGATACGATGCGGCTTGCCGACGAACGCCGTCACCACGTCCCGACCGGCAGCCTCATTTAACACCACCTCAGAATGGCTGGCGGCAATGATCTGCGAACCCTGCTTTTCGGCGACTGCGGTAAGCAATTGATAGATTTGCCTTTGGCGCAGGACCTCCAAATGCGCATCCGGCTCGTCGAGCAACAGAACCGTTTGTGGATTGGCATAGAGATGAGCCAACACGAGAAGGGTTTGCTGCAAACCGCGCCCCGAAGAAGAAAGATCGAGTTGAATGCTGCTTGGCTCTTTATAACTCATGGTGATCTCACCACGTTCTTTGACAAACTGTGGCGGCAACAAGTTAACGCCGAACAACTCTCTGATATGATCCGTAAGCTCTTGCCAATCGGCTTTCGGATCCGTTTTTTCATGAATTTGATAGCACATATTTCGCAAAACCTGGGCGGTTTGTCCTTCGCCGAGCAGCACGTTTATCCGGCCTGGTTCCCACTTCGGCTCAACTGCCGCCAGTCCGGACATCGGCGGTAGAAAAGCAACTTTGACGCCGCCAGCTTCCACAGGGATCGGCATTCTCTGCGGCGGCTTGTCATCTGTCAAGCGTAAAGGGCGGCAGTAAAAAGACTCTTCGTTGGCGTAATCAAATTCAAGGCCGCACGACCAGATTTTCCCCTCAGTGACGCCATCTACAGTTATATCAATCCGAATATTTTGTGTCTGTTGTTTTCCTTCTATTCGCCGAACGTCGCGCACGTGCAAATCCCGCCACAACAAATTGGCATCCGGCACGGGAATCGAAGTCAAGTCTTTGCGGTTTATTGCCACCCCGGGCCGCTCTTCTGCCGAGGCCTTTCCCTGCCATTTTTCGTTCCATCGCCGAAGTCCGATATCCCAAAGTGCCAGGGCTTGGAGAGCAGTGGTTTTGCCCGAATTATTCGGTCCGATAAACACCACAGTTTTGCCCAGCTCGATATCGACATCATCGAGCTTTTTGAAATTTTTTATTTGAATACGGGTTAGCATGTCAAGTTCTTGCTCCTTTCATGAATTCTGATCCATGTCTTGCAATGTGGTCCGGATTGCATTCTTCGCCTCCCACGGATGCGCAATTTCCAAAAACGCCCAGCGCCCGAAGCCGCCGTGATTGTTGACCGCCGGCACTGCGAGCGTCTACTGATCCTGGTTTAGCCGCGTTTGCCTTTGCCTGTTCCCGCCGGCATTGCCGATAAATTGCCGATAACAGCAAAGACTTTGTACTTACCGCAGCAACAACAACGTCGAAAGCGGCAGACTCACAATGCGAGGATCATCAGAAGCTTGCTCATCGTTCTTCGTGATGATGAGGCCAAACGGCGCATTGTATACCGATTTCTCGATGAAACTTCGCACGCCTTTGGTGTCTTCCCAGGTAATTTGCGAACGATACTTGATTTCCATCGGAATGCGCTGCTCGCCGATGGTCAATACAAAATCCACTTCGCGCTCGGCGGCGCGTTCGGGAAAGTGCGCCACGTCGAGGTTGGTGATCGACTTCAGAAAATAACCCGCGGCACTTTCAGCGATGCGGCCGGCCATATCGTGCAAATGCGGATGCTGCTGCAGGCCTTCCGGGTGCAAAGGCACCACTTCCTGCAGCCAGCTCGCGCGCAAGGCGTGATCGCACAAGCATAGTTTTGAGGCACCACGGGCGCGTTTCAGCCGAAGCTCGAGAGGCTCAATCAAACGAATCAGCAAAGTGCCATCTAAAAATTTGAGATAATTCAGAATTCGCTGCCAGCCGATATTGGCCGCCATCGCTCGTTTTATTTCCTCCAGATACAACGTCTGCTTTGGGGATTGGCCAATATAACGGCAGGCTAAGCGAAAAACTTCTTCGAGCAGATGCTCATCCCGTTTCGCGCCTCTGGGACCAAGCCGCAAATCGTGCTGGATTGCGCGCCGAATGACGGTTTCGTTGAGCAAATCAGCGAGTTCCTCCCAGGGCCTGTCAACGCGGACATGCGCAATGGGATATGCCCCTCTTTCTGAGAAAGCTTTGAAAGCGCGATCTCTGATTTCCTGATTATCTAATCCCAATTGCCGCAATCCCAGCCAAAACTCTTTGTTCTTTAAGGGAGCAAGGCCATTGGAAGTTAAATACCCACGCAGCGTTCCTTCACCTCGGAATTCCGCGATCTCACGCAGAAAAAGAGGCCCTATCTCCAAGGTGCTGATCCGCCCTGCCAAACTATCACGCCCTGACTCAATTCGTAGTGCCGAGCTGCCGGTAACGATGACGCGTACGGCGCTGGTATCCACCAGAAATTTCAACTGCGGCGCCCAGGCATCCAAATTTTGAACTTCATCCAAAAAAAGATAAACCTGCTGCCCGTCATGTGCGACTTGATTAAAAGTTGAGCGCAGCAGATTTTGTTCAAACCAATCAGCCAGACGCAGAATCGGCTCTTCCACTTGGCGCAGCTCCGGCAGCTCGTCAAATTGAATATAAAAAATATGCATTGGTGGAATGCCTTCATCCAAAAGTGCTTGAATCATCTGAAGGACTAAAGTGCTCTTGCCGACTTGCCGCGGGCCTCTCAGCACGGTGGCTTTGGTCAAGCCGCTTTTCAGACGCCCCAAAGCGACGCTAAAAACCCAACGTTTAGTCGGTGGCAATGGCGCTTGTCGCAAGCCTCGCCACCACGGATTGAGACGATATAAATTGTCTTCAAGTCCTTGACTGAGCAAGGTAAACAGTGTTGAAGTCTTCATATTGGCCTTCGTCATTTTTGCTGTCGACAACAAGTGACGTATTGAGTTGCAAGACGTATATTATTTCGAAGTTTTCACTCTTTTGCTTTTATCATTGTTCGAATCGCATTCTTCGCCTCCCACGGATCGGCAATTTCCAAAAACGCCCAACGCCCGAAGCCGCCGTGGTTGTTGACCGCCGGTACCCAAAAGTTGCGGGCAGTGGCGGTTTTGGCGGCTTTGTCCTTTTTCTTTTCGCCGGTGACTTCAACGATCAAGTTGAGAATTTCGCCTTGCGGGTCGCGGAGGCGCACGATATAATCCGGAACATAATTGTGCTCGCCACCGTCGATGGTGTAAGGAATGGTGAAGCCGAGGCCGTGATTTTTCACGTAGCAAATCACTTCTTCCATTTCTTCGAGCGCTTGCGCCAGCTTCGCTTCCCAGTTGCTGTCCAGCACGACGTACGAGACGTGGCACTTGGCCGGGTTGGTCAAATAGGTTCCCTGGGTGGTGTCAAAATCGACGTACTGCGAGGAGCCGAGGGCGTCATACGGCCGCAGGATGGGCATTAAATTTTTTTCGCCGGATTGCGAGCGCACGATGGCGTGATAAATCCGATCCGCCGCGTCGTGGGCAAATTCGAGCAGAAGCAGCAGTTGCGGAAACGTGTTATCCTTATACGTCACGCATTCCGCCAGCCAGCGCTTGGTGAGGTGCAGAACTTGCGGGAAGAGCCATGCCTGCACTTCGGAATCGAAGCGGTGTTCTGGCGAGTGGCCGGCCTGTTGGCTGCCATCCTGGCGAAAATATTTTTCCAACACCAATTTGGCCAGCAAAAAAGCCACTTCCGCCTCGCGGCGATTTTTGAGATCGTCGAGCGTATGAATGCTGGACTCGCCGACGATGGGCGCATTTTCGGTAACGGTGGCGATGTCGATAGTCGAGAGCGCGTATTGGGAATCTTCGTTGAACGTGGCGGTCAGCTTCTCGCTCGGCAAATCGTAGCGGTAGCCGATCAAGCGCGGGAAAGTGATTTCGCCGGCCGCGCGTTCTTCGAGCGCGCGGACACGCGTCGGCGTCGCGCCGGTTTTCGGTTCCTTCGAGGAACCGGAGCAGGGAATAAATGAGAACGGCACACCGTAAACTTCGGCATATTCCGGATCGAATTTGCCTTCAGCGTTGGCGACATAATTCCGGCGGCGCAAGCCGCGCCCCACCACTTGCTCGCACAGCAGTTGCGTGCCAAACGCGCGCACGCCGAGAATGTGGGTCACTGTTTTTGCGTCCCAACCTTCGGTGAGCATCGAAACCGAGACCACGCATTTGATCTGCTCGCCGAGCTTGCCGGGCTTGCCGACGGTGTTCATCACTTCGCGCAGCAAATCTTCGTCGGTGAGGCTGTCCGAATCGCGGCCGGGAAAACGCGCGCGGTATTCGGCTTTGAATTCCTCGATTTCCGCCGCGGCAATTTTCTTGAACTCGGCGCTCATGGCTTCGCCGGATTCCAATTGCTCGCTGTCAACCAAAATCGTGTTGGGACGCACGCTCCAACGGTTGCCGTCAACATTGCTGAAGCGCGGCAAGTTGCCGGGCACAATGACGGTTGAGCCGTCACGCCGCTTTTTCTCCCAGCCGGCGATGTAATCGAAAACTAATTTCGAAACGTTGGTGTTGTTGCAAACGACGATGAAAACCGGCGGGGTCAATTGCGAGTCGCCGTTCTGCGCGGCCTTTTCCCAAAGCTGGTAATATTTTTCGTAGTTGCTGTAGAGGCTGTGCAAAGCGCCTTCCAATTCCGCCGGCAGTTTCGGCTCGCCGCTCACGGCCTCGGTGCTGCGGCCTTTTTTGGGCAAATGCTCGCGGATGCGATACCACAGGTCGCGGTAAGTCGGCTGCTCGCCGATCATCGAATCGTCCGCCACCGGCACGCGCGGCACTTTGACGATGCCGCATTCGATGGCGTCGATCAGCGCGAAATCCGAGACCACCCAGGGGAAAAGATCGTTTTCTTTGTAACCGGAGCCGCGCAGAAAGAAAGGCGTCGCAGAGAGATCATAAGTGACTTTGACGCCGAGCTTGGCTTTCACCGCTTCCAATCCGGAAATCCACACGCGCGCTTCTTCCTCGCGTTTTTCGGCTTCGCGGCGCTCGTCGCCGACGAGTTTGATCTCATCACCGCCGGCGCGACGGCGATAGCAGTGGTGCGCTTCATCGTTGATGACGACGATATTCTTTTTGTTGCCCAGCTCGCGGCAGACGCGACGAACCATTTGATCCGGCGTTTCGGTGAAGGCGCTGGTCTCGCCCTGTTTGAGCAGGCTTTTGGTGAGCTTGCCGGCGGCAGTGTGCTCGCGCAATTTGAAGGCGTGAAAGTTGGTAATGAGAATTTTGGCTTTGCCCAATTCCGTCAACGCCTCCGGCGGCACAATGTCGAGTTGGCGATAATAATTCTGCGGATCGTTCGGCAACAACACGCGCAGCCGGTCGCGAATCGTGATGCCGGGCGTGACGATGAGAAACGTGTCGCTAAAACGCGCGTCCTGCGAATTGGCGAATTTGTTCAACGCGTGCCAGGCAATGAGCATCGCCATCACCACGGTTTTACCGCTGCCGGTGGCCATTTTAAAAGCGAGGCGGAAGAGCAGCGGGTTGGCGTCTTCATTGACTTGGCGCAGTTTGTTCTCGATCCAGGCGTCGCCGTATTTCTTCGCCACTTCGGTAATGTAGATGGCCGTTTCCAGCGCTTCGATCTGGCAGAAGAACAGCTTGCGGTCGCGGTCGAGCCGCTTCCAATAATCCAGGAGTTGGGCCGTGGTCCTGGTCACGCCGATATAGCCGCCTTGCCGCCAGAGTGCGACGCGCTGGCGTATGTCGTTGATCAGGTCATTCGGCTTGATGCGCTCGGCCGTCCACTCCGTCTCGAAGGTAAGTTGTTTGCCTCTTTTCTTCGGCCGGGGTATGGGAATGAAATACGAACTGATGCGCCGGCTTTCGACAATCTCGTTAGTGATGCCCTCGTCGGAAAAGCGAAAATGCTGCGCCGGCTCCGCGAAAGGAGAATTGAGAACGGGGTTTTCGATGATGACTTGCTTCATTTGTCGAACCGGGATGAATCTTCTGGTGTTTTTGATGGTAAAACCCTAACGGAGTTTGCCGCCCTCGAATGTTTTAGACGATTTTTTTTGTGCGGTTAATCCCAACACAAAATTAATGCTGCAAAGCCGAAATGAGATGAACGATATCTCGGCAAAATTTATCAAAAGAATCTGCTCGGCGTGCTTTATCGAGATCAAAGCACGCAGCCAGGGCCGGTTGGTCGAGAGTTTCCACGTAACTCCGGCCGCTTTCCATTCTTGTCGTAAGCCATTCCTTTGCGCCTCTGATGGCTTCCGGATCGGGCGGCGGGTCGAGGCCGGTTGCAAGCCCGCGTTGTCCGCGCAGCGATTCTGCCGCCGCAAGAAACCACGATTCGAATTCACGTTTGGCGATCACCACGGCGAGAGGAACATCACGGCGCGCTGAAAGCGCCCGCTGCAGTAACTCCGGGCCAAGCTGTGCCGGACAGTCGTCGTCGCTATCAAGCAAAACCAGAACCGCACCGTGGCCCACAATTCGGCGCGCCGCCAGATCGACCGCGCGTTCCAGTTCACCTGCCTTGAGTAATTTGTTTTTCGGAATGCGAATGGGGGACGGAATGTGAATCGCCGCCGCTGGATCGAGTTTGGCCGCGAGGCGTCGAATCACTATCGGCACGGCCTCGCGGTCGCCGTGACCCTCGACAATGCATGCCATCTGGAGGCTCATTCTGCGTCTCCATTATCGAAAAGACGAAGCTGAGCCGCGGCGGCCTCGGTGTGCGCTTTCGGATCAGGCGCCAATTGATTGAGGCGCAAAAGCTCGCCGGCGGTATAGAGCCGGTCACGCAAGGCGGAGCGGCCGGTTTCGTCCAGCGGGCCGATTTTGGTTGTGCCTTGCTCGGCGACAACGGCGAGAATCGACTCGGTGTCGATATTCTCATCATCAAGCAAATCCGGACTGTGGCTGGTGACAATGATCTGCGTCTGGCGGCTGGCGTCGCGCAGACTGTCAAGCAATACACCGGCGGCTGCCGGATGCAACGCGACTTCCGGCTCTTCCAGCCCAACCAACGGCACGCGTCCAGATTGAGTAGAACCGTTAATCGACTGGAACAGCGCCACCAGAATACCCAAAGCCCGCAGCGTGCCGTCGGACATGTTTGCCGCCAGAAAGCGCCAGGGATCATGAGAACCCGCCACGGCTTGCCGGAATTCCAAAGTCTCTTTCGGACCGATAGTTTTGACTTGCACCCCACTGACACCGGGGGCGACTTTTCCAAGATATTCCTCGATGCGCTCCTTCGTTGCCAGATTATTCGCAGCCAATTGCCCCAGGACGCTGGCGAGATTGCTGCCATCGCGCGCCAGCAGCTCGCCGGCATCGGGCGGTTGCAGGTCACGAATACGATCCGGATTCAGATTATAAAATCCCATGTGCGAAAGGGCCTCATAAACCGGGCGAAATTCAGGTAGACCGGAGGCATTCACCAGGTAAAGCCGGTCAATTGCCGCTGCCGGAGCGACTTGCACGTCTGTCGAAATAACTTCACCGCTGCGAACCGTAAAGTGTGCCTCGTGAGTGATTGCTTCCGGGCCGCGAATTTTGCACTCTTCATTCTGAACTTCATAGCCACCCTGAGGGCGAGCACCGACGCGAAAAGCATAATGGCCGCTTGCACTGGAGCTTAAAATAAAATCCAGACGGAGGGCGAAGTGCGTGGGGTGCCCGCCGGAGCGTCGCCGCACTTCTTTTATGCCACCTCGGTCGCGCAGCGCATGATCGAGCGAAGTACGCAAGGCGTCGGCAACAAAACGCAGAGCGTCGAGAAAGTTGCTCTTGCCGGCGCCGTTGGGGCCGACCAGGAACGTCAAAGGACTAAGATGCACCTCGCAGGCGGCAATGCTTTTATAGTTTTTTAGGATGATTCGCTTGAGAAAAGTTGCATCACTCATAAGGGATCAACTCTGACGTTTAGCTTCGTTCATACAAAACCTTTCCCTCTCGCAGCGCCGGACGCAACACCGTGCCAACGAGATCGCCGCGCCGGGCGATTTCATCCGGCGTGGTAACGATGATGTCTTTGCCAATTGGAAAATCTGCCAGCGTCCGGCGTATCTCAACCGTGGTTTGGCGTTTGTTCGCCACTTGCGGCAACACCACCAGAAGATCGATATCACTTTGCCGGCCGGCATCACCGCGAGCTTGCGAGCCGAACAAAATGACTCGCAATGGATTGAAGCCACGCACGATGCGTTGGGTCATGGCTGGAATCAGTTCGGCGGTCGTCATCAAATAATTCTCCCGAGTAGAATTTAGCTGCATTCCCATCCAATTTACGAAAGTTGCAGGCGGATGTCAATACTTGTTAATTTTCTCTACCTATAAATACCTCCTCACCCACTCCTCCGCCCAGGCTTGCTTTTGTGCCAGGTCGGCGGGTTGGGCGGTCATCTGCGGGTGGGGGAGAGTAAAGAACTCGCCGTCGCCGCGGACGGCTTGGCGGTCGCCCATTTCGATGTAGCAATAGCCTTTGCCGTCGTAAACCTCGGGGGAGATTTGGCCGAGCGCTGCGGCGGCGATTTGATGCGCGACGACGCGGCCGTGGGCTTCGGCGAATACGCCGGCTTTGGGCAGCACGAGAGGCATCTCGGGTTTGAAACGACCGGGCAGCGGCACTTTGCACAAGTCGCCGATGGCGTAGACGCGATCCACACTCGTCTTCAGCGTTTTGGGATCAACCGGAATCCAGCCGCTGGCGTCAGTGAGGCCGGCTTCACGAATCGCTTGTGGCGCTTCGTGGGGCGGGATGGCGATGAGCAAATCAAAAGGCGCGGTGCTGCCGTCTTCAAAATTGATCAAGCGCTTGGCGCCGTCCACATTTTTGCAGCGCTTTTCGGTGGCGAGATGAATATCGCGTTTTTGCAATTCCTCGCGAATGAATTGCCCCATCTGCGGGCCGGCGGTTGCCATTGGCCGTGGCTCAACGGTGTGCACGCTCAATTTGATGTTGCCGCGGTGGCCGCGTTTGGTGAAATATTCGTGCAACAACATCGCGGCTTCGTACGGTCCGGGCGGGCATTTGAACGGCGTAGCGGGAATGAGCGTGACCAGCTCGCCGCGGTCAAATTTCGGCAAGATTTCGCGCAGGCGCAACGCGCCTTCGAGCGTATAAAAAGTTTCCGCCGCCGCTTCCAGGCCGGGCTCGCCCAGCCGCAGGCCGGGGATTTTGCCGAGGTTCATATCCGCACCGAGGGCGAGCACGAGAAAATCACCGTGAAATGTTTTTTTACTCGTTACGACTTTACGTTTTACCGGATCAATTTTTTGTACTTCGGCTTGGATAAATTCAATGCCGCGACTCGACAGGGCGCTCAAGTTGCGCGTCACTTGCTCCGGCGTGCGCTCGCCGAGCATGATCCACGTTTTGGTCGCGCCGATGTGGAAGGTGGAATTTTTGTCGATGAGAATGATTTTGTGCTCCGCCGGCAAAAGCTCGCGCAGCGTGTTGGCAGTGACGATGCCGCCAAAGCCGCCGCCTAAGATTAGGGTGGTTGTATTCATGGTTTATTCTCCTCGGAACTTGGTGAGCAGAAACGTTTATTCGAAATTCTCAGCCCCAACTGATAGATTAAGACCAACGGATTTTTTATCAGTTGGTCTTAATCTATCAGTTGGGAAACCTGTTTTTAAAAACATCTGTCACGCAAAGATCAATCTCAATCAGATCGTCCGTTCCAATTCTCTCGCCGCCGCTTGGATAATCTCAAACGCCTCTTCAACCTCGGCCTGATGCGTGCGAAAACTCAAAATGCACACGCGAATCACGAACGCGCCGTTGAGCAGGGTGCTGGAGAGAAAGAGTTTGCCGCTTTTGACGATATTTTCGAGCAGCCGGCGGTTGAAAGTTTCGATGTCGCCGCGCTGCGGCCGGTAGCGAAAGGTGATGACGGAAAGATCGGGAACGGAGAGGCATTCGAATCCGGGTTCGGCGAGAAAGCGGTGATACATCCATTGCGTCAGCCGCAGTTTTTCGGCAAGATTTTCGCGGAAGGCTTGGAGGCCGAAGAGCTTGAGCGGCAGCCAAACTTGCAAGCCGCGAAACGAGCGGGACAGCTCCGGTGAGTGCTCGGTGAAATTAATTTCGCCTTCCGGGGTAAATTGATCCTGCATGTAATCGGCGGAGAGCACGTGGGCGCGGCGCAAAAGCTCGCCGTCTTTCACCAGCAAGCTGCCGCAGCCATACGGCGTGAACAGGCCCTTGTGCGGATCGAGCACCATCGAATCGGAGCGTTCGATTCCCGCGAGTTTGCGTTTGCCTTCGTCACACAAATTGAAAAAACCGCCATACGCGCCGTCAATGTGAAACCAAAGCGAATATTTTTGGCTGAGGTCGGCCAATTCGTTTAAAGGATCAATTGCGCCGGTGTTGGTGGTGCCGGCGCTGCCGACAATGAGAAACGGCTTCAGCCCCTTTTGCAGATCGGCTTTGATGGCTTCTTCAAATCGATCCGGAACCGCGCGAAAATTTTTATCCGGCGGCAGCAAGCGAAGATTTCGCTCCGGAATGCCGGCGAGCATGGCGGCTTTCATCACCGAGTGATGGGTTTGATCGGAGCAATACAAAGTTCCTTTCGCGATGTCGTCGCCGAGAATGTGCTTGCGGGCCGCAACGATCGCGCTGAAATTGGCGAGCGAGCCGCCGGTGGTCATGATGCCGCGGCTGGTTTTGGGATATCCCATCAACTCGGCAAACCAATCGAGCACATTGGCTTCGAGCCGCGCGGCCGCGGGTGCGCCAAACCACGCGCCGACGTAACGATTCGTCGCCGCGGCGAGAAATGCGGCGAGAGCAGAAGGGTAGAGGCCGCCGCCGGGAATATAGCCCATGTAAGCCGGATGCGCGGTATTGATGGAAACCGGAATGACGCGCTCCATGAGAAATTTTATAAGCGCATCGAAATCCGCGCCGGTTTCGGGCGGCGGCTCACGCAGCGATTTAGCGATTTCTACAATGTTCTCTAAATTCGCGCGGGGGGAAGCGGGCAAATTCGCAATGTGATCGACGACGGCGCGGAGACAAACTTCGCCCATGCGCGTCATGACTTCAGGGGAGAGTTCGAGATTGGTCACTGGCAAAGCTCTAATGAGGTAATAAGATCGACGGGTTCACTGCATGATGATCAACTTTTTCGTTGTCGTAAAATTCTCCGTTTCCAAACGGTAGAAATACACTCCTTTCGCGACACGCTGTCTGTGCTGATCAAGGCCATTCCATTTTACGACATGCTTTCCCGCCGGAACCAGGCCATCCACCAAAACTTGCACTTGCTGGCCGAGCATGTTGAAAAGCGTCAGCCGCAGTGCCGTGGTTCGAGGCAGTGCGTAAGAAACTTGCGTTTCGCCGTAAACCGGATTCGGATAATTTTGCTCCAAAACAAAATCCCGCGGCGAGGCGGCGTTGGGATCCGCGACGCTGAGGCCGCCGCCCGGAATCGTGACCGGCAAAACCACATGCGAAGGCCGGATGGCATCAAGATGAAGCGTGTTCGTCGCCACAATCGTTTGGTTGTCGGCGCGAAACGGTTTGCCGGTGTTCGGATTGGGATCGAAACGCGGCGAGTTGCTGCTGGTGACGGCGACGCGAATGCGATGCCCTTTGTTAAACACCATCGCGGTCGACCACAGATCGACTTCACACGGATAAATCGAATCCGGCGTCATAAAATTTTCCTGCCACAGCGAATAGCGATGCCGCACGCGCAAGGCGCCGTCGCAGATCAACATCGACCGGCCATCGGGGTAAACATCGGTCAATTTAACCATGAAATCCGTATCTTTTGCTGAAGAGGAAACCCACAACTTCGCCGTGATTTTGCCGGCGATTTCCAGGGGCTGCGCCAAAACCGGCGTCGTGAAAATCAACACATCGGATCGACTCTCGACGCTGCGTTGATTATAAGGTCCGGCTTTCATGAACAAATTGCGGCCGCCCTCGGTCGGCGCCGGCTTTTTCGGATCGTATTGAAAACTTCGCGCCGCCATCGCCGCCGGTTTTTCCGTGGTCAAATCACCGCTGTCGCGAAAATAAAAAGGCGTCGGCGTCGCCCGCGGCGGCCAATCTTTTTCCGCGCGCCACTCGTTGCCCGGCGCGCCGGTTTCATCCGCGCCCATCATGTAATACTTGACCGCCGGCTCGGCCATGATGCCGTTGTCCCGTCCGAGCAGCCAATACTCAAACCAGCGTTGCGCTTCGATCAGGTCGTCGCGCTTGCTGTTCGGAAAATTCAGTTCGCCTTGCCGGGTCCGATCCCAATTGCCATGCGTCCACGGCCCGACGAGCAGTTTTTGTTTGCCGCGCGCTCCCTTCGCGCCGGTGTGCTGTAATCCGACAAAGCCGTTGATCGTGCCCTCGATAAAAATGTCGTGCCAGCCGCCCCAATGATAGATCGGCACGTCTACCACCGCAAAGCGCGATTCGAGATTGAGCAGCTCCCATTTCGCATCATATTTCGAACGCGACTCAACGAACGGCAGAAGGTTGCGGCTGCCCTGTAAAGTCAGCCAATTTTCAACCAGGTTCTGCAAAAAGACGCCGCCGGGATAAACCGCTTGCGAATAAAGATTGGTCGCGGCGATGCCCACAAACTGGCAAACCAGATGCGGCGGCGTGCTGCCGGCCATCATGTATTGCGTGATCCCAAACGCCGAACCGCCCCAGGTTCCCACTTTGCCGTTCGACCAGCTTTGCCTGGCAATCCATTCGACCGTGTCGTAGCCATCCTGCCGCTCTCCCCAGCCGTCGTCGAGAAAGAGACTGTCGAGTCCCTGTGAATCGTACCGACCGCGCGTATCTTGCGCGACGATGGTGTAGCCGGCTTTCACAAAGTCATCGAATGAATCAGTCGGGGTTAAGAAGAAATTGGTTTTGCCATAAGGCGTGCGGATGAGAATCGCCGGCCATTTTTGCCCCGGGGTTTCGGAGAGATAAACATCCGTCGCGAGCTTGACGCCGTCGCGCATCGCGACCATGTAGGTGGTTTTGACATAGGCGGTGAGAGGGGAAGCGAGCAGGATGACAAGCAAGGCGCTGTACCTGCTCAGGTGATTTCGCATTTTGTCTCCTTATCACGCGGCCATCGCCCTTCGTCTTTTGATTATGGGCACCGCTTTATAGAGCTGCTCCCACGAAGAGTCATCAAGAAATTCTTCGTTGCAGTTCTCACAGATCCAAATCCGAACGGCTTTGACCCATTTTTTTGAGACGTAAGAAAAATATCTCGCTTTTGTTGTCTCAGCTTCTTAGAGCCGCACATGCGGCAAAAATCGCCTTTCATAGACTACTCTGCTTGGTGTTGCATCAAAATACTAAATCTTCACAGAACTGTCAATAACATTTTGCTATCATGGTCTGTACATGGACCTACTGAATTCCAAGAATTGCAGTTTCGGGTTTTATAACAAAATCTTTAATGCCGGATAATTCGAGATAGAATCTTTGAATAAGCTCACTCAACTCAAACTCATCCCGATACGACCATTTGCCGGGCATAATTTGTTTGAGATGAACGGGAAATATGCCATGACGAACAAGCCACGAAGCCAGAAGGTATTCTTGGAAAGTTTCTTGAAATAGCCGGTAAAATTTCCCTCTTTTCTCAATAAAACCACTTTTCAATAAAAACTCGAATTCGGCTGACGTACAAACCTGAGGCGTTGTGTTCCACAAATTGTCTATTATTGCCTCTTCGAGATATGTTTTCGACGAGGAAGAACGGACCATTGCATAAGCTATGCCTTCTAATACCTCTCGCATTCTTTCAGTCCCTTTAGTCTTCATCCATTGCAAAAGAAAGGAGTGTAGAAATTCTTTATAAAAATCTGAAATTCTTTCCGGGACGAGCCGATTTTCTTTCAGCAAACGTATGGCCATGATAAATATGAATTGGTTGGAACACATGCTTTTCAGGTAGTGTTGATTTTCGAATATTTCTATCAGTTTATTTCTTAGCTCTTCATCATTGTTGATATTCTTTTTTATAAAATTGATATGATCTTCGAACGACAAAGGCTGAATTTGATATTCTTTAAAGCCGTCTAAACTGGCCTCCGCCCTTAGTTCGTATGATCGACTTGTAACTAAAAAATGGCTACTTTCGAGTTGCTCGGCAAGAGAAGAAAGCTGGCGCGAGGTTGTGTAAATGTTTTTTGCTTCGTTAAGGCCGTCGTAGATGAAAAGAAATCTGCCTTTATTTTCAAGATGCTCGAAAGCGTTTTCGTTTTTGTACTTTAACAAATTTTTGACGAGAGCATGAGCGAAGAGAATATCAATGTTGTCAGATGGTGAAATTTCAATTGGAATATAAGAAGCTTTCGAGTTTGTGCTTGTTAATATTCTTTTGATTATAGTTGTTTTTCCGGAAGCCGGGAGTCCGTGAATTACGAAGCAGCGCTCGGGAATTTTGAGGAGCGTCTCTTGCCCGATAAATTCGATGTTTCCGGGTTTAAGCGTTATGGGCAGAGAATGAATATCAAAACCATGCACTGTTTTGCCTTCTTCTTTTCCTGAAAGGCTATTAAGGTAAATATCAACGCGACGCGATACTTCCATATCGAGTTGCGTTTTAATGTATTGTGTGAGGTGATTGCGCACTAATCGCTCGAACTCATCTAGATTTGCATAAGGCCAATAGAAAATTTCTTCTGGCAAGGTTTCTTTAAAGCGCCTGATTTGTTCTAATTGTTCCTGTTCTCCTAGTGTTGATGGGGAATTGCCGTCCTGTCTAAAGTAGAGCATTATTTGCGGTCTCCCGTGTTTTTGCCAGCATTCATAGGCCGTTTTTATTTCATGTTCCGTGCCAGATAAGGCATTCTTAACTGGTGTCCCAAAACGCTTCCAAAATATTCCAATCAAAATATCACTCTGTTTTATCTCTAAATTGAGATCTATGAGTCCCTGTGGGCCGTCGGGATGTGTGCCAGGATGAGTATCGGCTTCCCAAGTTTTTGTCTCTAATCGTAAATTAAATGTTCCCGCAATACCACGATTAAGTTCTTCAATTATACGAGGTATCATTTGGCGTTCATCTTGAACGTCGTTGGGAGATGATACCACGATCTTGAGTACAGTTTTGTTTTCCATAAAAAGTTTTCCTGATTTTTTGTAAACTCAAAATACTAAATCATCATCGTCTTGTCAAGAATAAACGGCGGCAAACTGCCAACTTGCATTTCGCGGCATTCTTTGTTATTTTGAAAACATGGCAACTCTCAATCTCTCTCAAATCGAACCCGAACTCCGGCGCAAAATTAAAGGCGAAGTTTATTTCGACGATGTCACGAGATATTTGTACAGCACCGACGCCAGTTTGTATCAAATGCAGCCGGTCGGCGTCGTCGTAGCGTGCGATCAAGATGACGTCGTGCAGGCGATTCGCACCGCGGCGAAATATGGTGTGCCGATCTTGCCGCGCGGCGGCGGAACGAGCCTGGCCGGGCAAGCCGTCGGCCATTCGCTGGTCATTGATTGCTCAAAATTCATGAATAAAATGCTCGAACTCAATGCCGACGAACGTTGGGTGCGCGTCGAGCCGGGCCTCGTGCGGGATGAATTGAATCAGCAAATCAAACACACCGGTTTGCATTTTGCGCCGGAAACTGCGACGAGCAACCGCGCCAACATTGGCGGCATGATCGGCAACAACTCCTCCGGCACCCGTTCGATTGTTTACGGCAAAACCGTCGATCATATTCTCGAACTTCGCGCCATTCTCCCCAACGGTGATGAGGCGTTTTTTTGCGAGCTGGCGCCGGCAGAATACGAGGCAAAATGCCGGCAACAAAATCTCGATGGCCAAATCCACCGCGAAGTCCGCCGTCTCGTGCACGAAAACGAAAATGAAATCCGAGCCCGGTTTCCCAAAGTCATGCGTCGCGTCGGCGGTTATAATCTCGATGAGTTGATAGATCGGAAAAATTGGAATCTCAGCAAAATTCTCACTGGCTCGGAAGGGACTTTGGCTTGTAATGTTGAAGCTAAACTTAAACTTGAACCATTGCCTCAAGTGACTGGCTTATTGGCTATCCATTTTACTGCTTTGATGGACGCTTTATACGCAACTCAACCAATACTTCAACACCAACCCGCCGCCGTCGAATTACTCGACCACGTCATTATTGAGCTAGCCAACAACAATCTCGAGATCAGAAAACTTTGTGCATTTATTCACGGCAAACCGCAGGCGCTGCTGCTGGTGGAATTTTTCGGCGATTCGGCAGAAGAAGTCCGCGCGAAAATTGCAGCGACCGAAACAAGCTTGCGGCAGGCCGGACTCGGCTACGCTTACGTGCAGGCGCTTTCGCCGGAAGAACAGCATCGCATTTGGAACGTGCGCAAAGCCGGCTTGGGAATTTTGCAAAGCATGAAAGGAGATTTCAAGCCGGCTGCTTTCATCGAAGACGCCTGCGTTCCGACGGCGGTGATGCCAGATTACATCGCGCAAGTCGCCGCGATTGTGCGAAAATATGGCCGCGATTTGTCGATTTACGGCCATGCCAGCGTCGGCGTGCTTCACGTTCGTCCGGTTCTTAATATGAAGCAAGTCGAGGATATCGAAATTTTGCGGCGGATTTCCGGCGAAGTTTTTGATCTGGTGGTGAAATACGGCGGCGCCTGGAGCGGCGAGCACGGCGACGGCTTGGTGCGGAGTTATTTGAACGAGAAATTTTTTGGCCCAAAACTTTATCAGGCGTTTCGCGAATTGAAACGCGCCTTCGATCCGCACGGCTTGATGAATCCGGGCAAAATTGTCGAAGCGCCAAGCCTCGAAGAAAATTTGCGGATCAGTCCGGCTTATCAAACCCGCGCGATCAAAACACATTTTCGCTTTCATGAAGACGGCGGCCTGCATCGCGCCGTTGAAATGTGCACCGGCGTCGGCGCTTGCCGCAAGACGATGACCGGCACGATGTGCCCCTCGTACATGGCGACGCGCGACGAAGAACATTCGACCCGCGGCCGCGCCAATGCGCTGCGCGCCGCGCTGACCGGCGCGGTTTCCACCCAAAATTTTACCACGCCGCGCTTAAAAGAAGTTTTCGATCTGTGCCTTGCCTGCAAAGGCTGCAAGGCCGAATGCCCTTCCAACGTCGATGTCGCTAAATTAAAGTATGAGTTTCTTTCTCATTACTACAATGAACACGGCACACCGCTTTCTGCGCGTTTGTTCTCAAGACCCGACCGGCTGGGAAAACTCGGCTGCTTTTTTTCGTTTTTTGCCAATCCCGCGCTGAAAAATGCGGGATTGCGCTGGATTTTCGAAATGGCTTTTGGCATCGACCGGCGGCGGATTTTGCCGCTTTATGCGAAGCAAAATTTTTCGCGCTGGTTCAAAAAACATCAACAACGAAAAAGGAGGGAGGGAAGCAAAAACAATTTTGTCGTCCTCTTCAACGACACGTTCATGAATTATCACGAGCCGGAAATCGGGCAGGCGGCGGTGCAGGTGTTGGAAGCGTTGGGCTATCAGGTTATTCTCGCGAATGCCGGTTGCTGCATGCGTCCGGCGATTTCCAACGGTTTGCTCCGCGACGCGCTGCCGGCCGCCGAAGCCGTCGTCGAACGCTTGCATCAATTCGTCGTGCTAGGATACAAAATCGTGGGCTGCGAGCCGAGCTGCGTCTCCGCGATCAAAGAAGATTATCTTGATTTCGTGCGCGACCACGAGAAAGCCGAACTTGTCGCGGCGAATTTTTTATTGATCGAGGATTTTGTTTTGCAGCATATCGAAAAAAACGGTTTGCCGGCGGCGCCGCAAAATTTTAACGCGCCGATTCTTTATCACGGCCATTGCCATCACAAAGCTTTGTTTGGCACGACGGCTTCAAAAGCTGCTTTAGCCAAAATGACCAACTGCGCGGTTCAAGAAATCGATTCCGGCTGTTGCGGCATGGCCGGCGCTTTTGGATATGAAAAACAGCATTATGACATTTCGCTGAAAATTGGCGAGCGGCGGCTTTTTCCGGCGGTTCGGGAAGCGAGCGCTGAGCATCGCCTCGTGGCGAACGGTTTTAGCTGCCGGCATCAAATCGAGTACGCCACCGGCAGGAAGGCGCAACACGCCGTTCAAATTTTGGCTGAAGCTATCGGTGGCGGACCTTAAACGCTAATGAATAAATTTTATGCAGCAGAGTTGACTCGCGCCGTTTTTTTGTTATATTATTCCAGGCTCATTTCATTATTAAAATGTTAATCAATGTGAACAACGCCGTTGCGAGTCCCGTTTTACTCACACCAGAAACTCCGCCAAGACTTTGCGCGCGCCAACTGATTCTTGAACGCGTGCAGGAGTTGACGAAGCATGAGGCCGGAACGCGCGCGGGCGAGGATATCGAAGCCTTGCACGATATGCGCGTCGCCTCGCGGCGGTTGCGGGAAGCGCTCGAAATTTTTCGATTTTGTTTTCCGCCGAAAACTTACGATCGTCTTTACGCGCGCGTGCGCCGGATCACACGCGCGCTGGGGCAGGCGCGCAATGCCGACGTGGCGGTCGATTATTTCGCGACATTGCTGGCCGGCAGTCAAGATTTGATCGAGCAAATCGCGCTGCAAGATATCTTGCGCCGGCTCGCCAAGCAGCAAGCCCGGCTGCGGAAGAAAATGCAAGTCGAGCTCGATAAGGTGCAGCCGGCGAATTTGCAGCCGCGTTTTGAAAAAGCTTTTGACAATCTCGCGAAAATCCCGGCGTCGCGGCAGCGCGGCTCGCGCACGGCTTTGCTGCTGGCGCGGCGCTTGTTTGCGCAGCGGCTGCGGGAAGTTTTCGCCTGCTACCGTTTGATTAGAAACGAAAGCGATGTCGAAGCCTTGCACAATTTGCGCATTGCCGTTAAAAAATTGCGCTACGCGCTCGAAACGCTGGATTTCACCGCCGGCGAGCATGTCAAGGAGAATCTCAAATTTTTCAAGAAACTGCAAACCGTGCTTGGCGATTTGCACGACCGCGATGTTTTTTTGGAGATCACGCAAAAACGCCTCAACAAATTGCAAAAGCAGGCGTTTTCCGATCATTTGCTGAGCGGCTATCAGCCGGTCGTGACGACAATCACTTCACAGCGGCAGGATTTTTACGCTGATTATGTCAAGCTGTTCGGTCAGGCGAAAATTCAGGAATGGCGGCCGCGGGTTGTGCCGCCGCCGATCAAGAAAACATCGCCAGTTTCAGCTCCCAGCGAAAGTGAACTGCCAGTTTACACGCAAACAATGGTATAATTGGGATGAAGGTATTTTGTTAAATTCAAAACACCAATTTGAACACGGAGAAACGGAGCGCCACAGAGAGGACACGGAGATCGTCTATTTTTTAATTAAAAGCTCTTCTCCGTGATGCTCCGAGAACTCCGATGCTCCGTGTTTTGAGAGAATTTGATTTTTGTATAATTGACGAATGAAACCCAAACGACTCGCCGCCATCGATATCGGCACCAATTCGATTCGGTCGATCATCGTCGAGGCCGCGGGCAAAAAAAATTTTCGCGTCTTGGACGATGAAAAAGAAATCACCCGCATCGGCGAGGGCATGGGAACGCGCGCCCGCTTGTCGCGCGAGGCCATGCAGCGCGCCCTGCGGGCTTTGCAGCGCATGACGGACATCGCCCGCGGTTTTGGCGCTGAAACCGTGCAAGCCGTGGCGACCAGCGCCGTGCGCGAAGCGAAAAATCGCGACGCGTTCTTGCGCCGCGTCGAAGACGAGTTGGGATTGAAAGTCCGCGTGATCACCGCCGAGGAAGAAGCCTGGCTGGCGTTTTTGAGCATGCTGCATCATTTCGACATCGGCAAGCAGCGTTTTTGCGGCCTGGACATCGGCGGCGGCAGCGCCGCGCTGATTTTCGGATTGGGCGCCCACATTGAAAACATTCACTGCCTTCCGCTCGGCGCCGTGCGCCTTAGTGAAAAATTTTTCCATCGCGATCCGGCCTCGCCGGGCGAGTTCAAAAAACTGCGCCGGCACATCAAACAGCATTTGCTCCCGATAAAAAATTCCGGGGAAGCCGGCGCGCAAATGCTGATCGGCAGCGGCGGCACGTTGACGGCCATCGCCGAGCTGCACAAAGCCATGCAGCACGAAAAATATGCCGGCGTGCATGGCTACGAAATGAATCGCGCGCAAGTCAAACGCGTCCTCGATTTGCTTCGCCGCAAGAATTTGAAAGAGCGCCGCAGCATGGCGGGCTTGAATCCCGACCGCGCCGATATCATCATCGCCGGCGTAACCGTCGTGAATGAAGCGATGAAGGTTTTCGATATCAACGCGCTGAAAGTGAGTGATTTTGGCATTCGCGAAGGTTTGATTTTGCAAATGATCGCCGGCAATGGCGCGTTCGATAAAAAAGACACCTTGACCAAATTTTCTAAGGCCGATTGGCGAAAGAGCGTCAAGGAATTTGCCGAGTCGTGCCGTTACGAAGCGCCGCATTCGCAGCACGTGACGCGATTGGCGCTGAGCCTCTTCGATCAGCTTTTTCCGCCGGGCGACGAGAAAACCGCCAACGAGCGCGAGCTGCTGGAGGCCGCGAGCTTGCTGCACGACGTCGGTTATTTCATCAACTACACGCGGCACCACAAACACAGTTATCATCTGATCGTGCATTCACATCTGGTCGGATTTTCGCCGCGCGAGATCGCCATCATCGCGAATGTGGCGCGCTATCATCGCCGCGCCGAGCCGCGCAACAAGCATGAAAATTTTGCGGCCTTGAGCCGGCCCGACCAAAAACTGGTGTTGAAGCTGAGCGCGATTTTGCGTTTGGTCGACGGCCTCGACCGCAGCCACAGCCAGCGCATTCAGGAAATCCGCAGTGAACGGCGAAAAAAGCGTCTGGCGCTGTATTTGATTTCCGACAAAGACATCGACATCGAGATTTGGGGCGCAAAGCAAAAGGCCGGTTTGTTTGAAGAAGTTTTTAAATTGAAGATCGAATATAAACACGTCAAGCCGAAATCTTGATGAAGCAGGTTCTTGAAACGGCCAGTAAAAAATGGCGAAATCACTAAAATCAACCCGCGCATGAAACTGTTCGCACGCGCGTGTTGTCACATTCCATCGAGGAGGAAGTTATGGCTGCAAAATCCGATTCTTTGCTCAATGCTCGCAACGAGCTGAAAGACGGGATCGAGAATCTCCGCAAGCAGGCGCGGGAAATAAGCAATGCGTTCGCCGCTCACGCCGAAGCCGAAATCGCGGCGGTGAGCGGAGCCGTGCGCGATTTGCCGAATCCGGAAAGCGGCTCGAAAGCGGCGCGCCGGCAGCAAAAGCTTGTGAACCAGATGCTAAAACTCGTTGGCGGCTTGAAGGTCAAGCCCGAGAAAGGCCGGCTGAAAGATTTGCGCCGCGTTCGTGACGTGCTTGACGAGCTGAGCGGTTTGGCGCAGCGTTTCGCCAAATGACGAATCTCGAGTTCAAAGCGCGCCTGCAAAATGCCGAGCGTATTCACGCGGTTTTGAAGCAGCATCAAATTCCTCTCGCGGCGACGCTGCGGCAAACTGATACGTATTTTCACGCGCCAACCGGCCGCCTGAAATTGCGCGAAATCGATGGCGAGGCGGCGCAATTGATTTTTTATCAGCGCCCGGACCGCGCCGAAATCAAACGCAGCGATTATCTGATTGCGCCTGTCGCTTCGGCGTCGGCTTTGCGTGAGGCGCTGGGCGCGGCTTATGGCATTCGCAGCGTCGTGAAAAAAAATCGCGAGCTTTATTGGCTGCCGCGGAAATTTGGCGCGCACGCCGGCCGCGCCGCGCCGGATCTCATTCGCCTGCATCTCGATGACGTCGAAGCGCGCGGCCATTTTCTTGAAATCGAAGTTATTCTGCAAGAGGGGGAATCGCCGCAGCTTGCCGAAGCGGAGGCCGAATTTTGGCTGCGGGAATTTGACGTTGCGCCGGAGGATTTGATCGCAGAATCTTACGCGGATTTGTGAGCGGCTGAGTTTGCTTAAAAGTAAATCGCAAACTGCGTCGGCTGCCCCGGCTCGCTATCGAGCGAGAATTCAAACCGGTGTTGGGAAAGAATTTCCTGAATCATAGTCAGGCCGAGGCCCTGACCGTTTTCTTTGGTGCTGAAAAACGGTGTGAACAGATTGGCGCGGGCTTCCGGCGTGAGGCCAACGCCGGTGTCTTCGATTAGGACAAATTTTTTTTCACCCTTCTTGCCGGTGCGGATGGTGATCGCGCCGCTCTCTCCAATCGCTTCCATCGCGTTTTTAAAAATGTTGACAAAAACCTGCTCCATTTGGTTTTTGTCCATCACGATCGGTTCCAACGGCTTGTCAATCGCCCATTTCCACACGATTTCTCTTTTCTTGCTCTCCGCGCTCATGAGCAGAGCAATGTTTTCCAGCAAGGCTAGCAAATCGCAGGGCTGGCGCTTGGGCAGCGGCAGGCGCACGACGTCGGCGAAGCTGCGCATGAACGCATTCAAATGCTCGGTTCGGGCGATAGCCACTTTTAAAGCGTTCTCGTAATCTTTGCGATCTTCGTCGCGCAGTTGGTTTTTGTAATTTAAAAAAGAGTGCAGCAGCGAATTGACCGCGCCGATGGAATTGTTGACTTCGTGCGACATCATGCGAATCAGTTTCTCGTAAGCGGCTTTCTCGGAGCGCCGCAACTCTTCGGTCAATTCTTCCATCAAAATAAAACTGCGGGCAAAACCGCGATCGAGATACTGCGACTTTTGGCATTTCACCCGGCGCCGGCCCTGAAGGGGAATCACCTGCGATTCGCCGGCTTTGAGGCGGCTCAACGCTTCGGCAAAGGGCGTATGAAGCTCGACAAGTTTTTTGCCGGTCAAATTCTCCGAAGCCGCTTGCAAAATCTTTTCCGCGCTGGGATTGAGCATCGCGATTTTCTCATCAAAATCAAAGGTGATGATGCCCGAAGGCGAGGCGCGCAGAATTTTGTCCAGAAAATAATGCTGCTCCTGCAAATGCGTGCGCTCTTCGCGCAAGTGGTCGATCATCCTGTTGTAAACCGCAATGAGCTTGTCCATCTCAGGCTGACCAACCTCGTTGAACTTGGAGGTGAAATCCCTGTCTTTGATAAATTCGGCGCCGGTCATGACGAGATCGAGGGGCTGGAAAAGCGCGCGAAAGAGCTTGAGGGCGAAAATAAAAGAGATGACGAAGAAAGCTTCGACGGCCAAAAGCCAAATGCGTTTTTCCCACAATAAAAATATGGAGACGACGGCAAAGGCCAGGTGAATGAAAAGCAGATAGAGAATAAATTTGTGGCGTAGGCTCACGGGCACAATTTGATAAATGAACAACTTTAACAAACTCGCCCACAGAAATGAATTCCCACTGAAGTAAAAACCTAAAATACAGCCCTACAAACGATGTCATTCTGGAAGAATCTTTTTTCAAGTCCAGCACATTTTTTGATTGCAAAAAGATTCTTATGGAATGACATTTCAGTGGGATTTCTATTTTAGCGGGCGAGAAAAATTTCAAGATGAAATTCCGTATTTCTCAAACCGACGATACAACGCGGCGCGGCTCAGACCCAGCGCTTCTGCGACTTTGGTAATATTGTTCTGATGCGTGTTCATCGCTTTGACGATCATCGCTTTCTCCATCTCATCCAGCGTCATGCTGCCCACCGCGGGAAGCAGGTCTTTGCCGCCGCTATCCGGCTGCATTTGCATCGCCGCGGCGAAGTCGTCAACTTCAAGCGTTGTTTTGTTGCTCATCAAAACCGTGCGCTCGATCACCTGTTTCAATTGGCGAATGTTGCCGGGCCAGTTGAAACTTTGCAGCCATTTCATCGCGGCGGCGCTGATCGTCAAATCGTTGCGGCGGTATACATTCCCGATATTTTTCAGAAAATGTTGGGCGAGCAATGGCATATCGTCGCGCCGCTCTCGCAGCGCCGGCAAATGGAGGGCGATCAGATTCAAGCGATAAAGCAAATCTTCGCGGAACTCGCCTTTTTCGATCATTTCCGGCAAATTGCGATTGGTCGCGGAAATGACGCGCACGTCGACGGTGCGGCTGATGCTGGAGCCGACGACTTCGTAAGTGCGGTCCTGCAGCACGCGCAGCATTTTGACCTGACAATTCGGATCGAGGTCGCCGATCTCGTCGAGGAAAATCGTGCCGCCGTTCGCCAGCTCGAACCGGCCTTTGCGGTCGAATTTGGCGTCGGTGAACGCGCCTTTGACGTGGCCGAACATTTCGCTCTCAAACAAATTCGAAGAAATGCCGCCGAGATTGACTTTGACGAACGGCGCGTTCTTTCGCGTGCTGTTGTGATGAATCGCTTCGGCGATCAACTCCTTGCCTGTGCCGCTTTCGCCGGTGATCAGCACCGAGGCATCGGTCGGACTGACGCGGCCAATCACGTCGAGAATTTTGAGAAATTTCGGATCGCGCCCGACGAGGTGACGAAAATCATAACGCGCCTCAAGCTCTTCGCGCGTCAAAGCTTTTTCGTTTGTCGAAGATGACCTTGCCGCCGCCAGTCCCAACGCCGTTTTTACCGAGTGCAAAAGTTGTTCATTGTTCCACGGCTTGGTGATAAAGTCTGCCGCGCCGGCCTGCACTCCCTTCACCGCCAAGGCAATCGAGCCCCACGCGGTCATTAAAATGATTGGAATATCCGGTTTTTTCTCTTTGATTCCTTTGAGCAAGGCCAAGCCTTCTTCGCCGGTGGTCTTGCGGGAAAAATTCATATCTTGCAAGACCAGCCCGAAATTCTCGCGTTCAAGCCGCTGCAACGCCTCTGCCGGCGTCGATACCGCTTGCGATGAGTAACCGGCCTGCTTGAGCAGAAGCGCCAGCGAGGTGGCGACGGAGAAATCGTCATCGACGATGAGAATGGAATGGCTCATCAAAGTTTGCTTTCGTGCAAACAACTTGAAAACCAAAATTCACCATTTACACGCGTACAATTATTCTCAAAAAATTACGATTTAAATCAATGAAATGCAACCAACTTTTTACTTGCCATTAAACTCAAAAATTTTATATGAAAAATATGAAGAAATTCATGCCGATTAGAAAACACGCCGCCCTTTTCGCTTGCAGCATTTTATTTCTGCGCTGTTCCAACGATCAAGCCGTGACTTCACCGCCGCGGACTGATATTTTCAACAAGTTCACATTCCGCCAAATCGTTCCAGCTTCGGCTTTGCCGTCAGCGCCGGCCAACCTTAAATTTTTTCCCAACTCAAATGACTTTTTGGTGCTCAACAAAACCGGCGAAGTTTACCATTATATTCTCGAAAATCTCAGCGCGCGTTTCTTAGGCTCTTTCATCGTTCCTGCGGTCGCGCCGGCGCCGGAAGAAATCGGCCTCACCGGCGTTGCTTTCGATCCCGATTTTGCCGCCAACCGCTTTTTTTATTTTTGCTTCACCACCGGCGACAATAAATGGAGCCGCATCGTGCGCTATCGCTGGTCGGCAGATTATGCCGAGGTGGAAAAGTCGATAACGATGGTGAGCAATGTCGACCGCTTATTGCCGGACGAGCCGCAGCACGGCGTTTACTCCATCGTTTTCGGCAGCGACGGCTTTTTGTACGCCGCCATCGGCGACGCGCTGCAGCCCGAATATGCGCAAGATCCGCAATCGTTGCTCGGCAAATTGATTCGTTTGCGTCCGAGCCGGGAGCCGCAAGGCGGATATTCCATTCCCGCCGACAATCCGTATTTCGACGAAGAGGGCGTGCGGCCGGAAATCGCCGCGTTTGGCGTGCGCACGCCGTTTCGTCTCGTGGTTTGGCAGGATAAAATTTATATCGCCAATGTCGGCAGCAACAAGTACGACGAAATTGAGATGTACACTTTGGGCAAAGTAAATTTCGGTTGGCCTTACTGTGAAGGCTATTGCGAAACCGGCGGCTATCGCAATCCCGTGCTCGTCGTCAGCCACGCCGACCCGTTTTATCAAACGCAAGATCCGGAACGCAGCAACAGCAATCGTTTGTCAATCGGTGTTGGCGTCGCCTATGCAGGCGCCGGGCCGGATCCTTACAACGATCTGCTCGATAGCCGGCTGATTTTTTACGACGTGTATCAAGGTTACGTGCGCGCCGCCCAAATTCTTGCGGACGGCGCTCTAAACGACGATCAGCACATTTTCCATCTCGAATACATCACCGGCATGGATGTCGGACTGGACGGATATATCTATGGCACGACATTGTTTTCGCCGCAAGTTTTTCGGATTGAATTGAAGCAAGATGCTTTGCGCCCACAGAAATAGAAGTGCCACAGAAGAAAATTCGTTGGTAATCTTTTTGTCAGTGAGCAAATGATGCTATCATTTCAAAAAGTATCTGCATACACTCTCGTGTTGCTCTTATTAAAAATTTTCCCTGCGCACGCACAGGAGAGCTTCACAATCTCCGGCGAGCTTCGCATGAGAGGGGAGGGGAGAGACAATGCCGATTTCAACTCCGACCGGCTTGATGGAACCGTGAAAGTGCTCAATCGGTTGCGTCTCGGCTTTCTCCGCCAATTCGATCACGGCCTTCAGGTTTTTGCGCAACTGCAAGACTCGCGGATTTGGGGCGAGGAGGGTTCCAGCCTCGCGGCGTTGCGTACGGTGGATTTGCATCAAGCGTATTTGCAGGTCGATCGCGTTGCCGGACTTCCTTTTCTCATTCGTCTTGGCCGGCAAAAATTATCATTCGGCAGCGAACGGTTGGTCGGAAGCTACGATTGGGATAATGTTGGCCGCGCCTTCGATGCGTTGAATGTGCAGTTGGGTAACGACGAGCAAAAGCTTAACCTTTGGCTGGCGCAGACGCGCGATCAAAACGCGCCGGCTGTTGCCCGCAATCAAGAATTTGGCGGCGCCTATTTTTCTTCGTCTAAATTGTTGCCAATGGCTCTTGAGGCGTACCTGCTTGTTCTCTACGATGCGCGCAACTTTGAATCGGTGGCCAATCCCGCCGATCCCGGTGATCAAGAAGAGCCAAAAAAAACTTTGACACTTTATACCCTCGGCGCGCGCTTCAGCAGCCGTGGCGCGCAACGATTTTATTGCGATCTCGAAGCCGCTTATCAAACCGGCCAGCGCGGGTTTCGCGACATCAGCGCTTACGGGATTGCGTTGAACGCCGGTTATACTTTCGGGACTCGCTGGCGGCCTGTAATCCACGCCGGTTATCTTTTCGGCTCAGGCGATGGCGATCCGGATGATGAAAACAATGAGACATTCAGCAATTTATTTCCCGATGCCCATCGCGAGTTCGGCGCGATGGATTATGCCGGTTGGAGCAACATTTCAGCAGTGAAACTCGGGCTTGGCTTTTCACCGCGAGAGCATTTTTCAATCGGCGCGGATTGGCATCTGCTGTCACTCGCCAACGAGCAAGATGCCTGGTATCGCGCCGGCGGTTTCAATATCGGAACGCCGCAGGAATTTTACCGACGCGCTGTGCCCGGCGCTGGAAAACGATTAGGCTACGAGCTTGACATACACGTCACCCACGCTTACCGAGAGCATCTCCATCTTCAATTCGGACTGAGCAAATTTTTCGCCGGCAAATTTATCAAAAACACCGGCGGCTTGCGCGTCGATGATTCGATTTTCGGGTATCTCTCCGTGGCAATTAAATTTTGAGATGGCGAGAATCACTCGTTCATTAGACGGCTTTAGCCGTCTTGCACCTCTCAGCCCGATGGTTTACCATTGGGCTTATTCGTAATGCAGCGCCTCCGCCGGCTGAACTTTCGTTGCCAACCAGCTTGGATACAAACCAGCGATGAAAGTCAAGGCGTAAATCACCAAAAGAGAAACAACAAGGGCAAAAGCAAATACTTTGGCGCTGATAAAGCCGATCAAGTTGAGCAAGGGAAACTGTACTGTGATAATGACACCGAGCAACAATGCGAAGGAAGCCAGTACGAGCAGCTCGCCCAAAATCTGCGTGTGAATGTTTCCGGCGGTTGCGCCTTTCGCTCGCCGCAGGCCGATCTCTTTGATCCGTTGCGTAACGTTCTGCCAAAGCACGCCGACCAGTCCCAAGCCGACCATAATCATCAAAAATCCGGCGATGAGTCCGAGAATGATGATCGGCACGAGGCGAAATTTGAAGGCGATTTCGCGCATGCGCGTCAACGGCAACACTTCGAATGACCATTCCCTTGCCACGGCTTGCAGTTTTGCCACCAACTTTTCTTCAAATTCTGCAGTCGTGCCTGGCTGCAATTTGATCAAAAGATTCTGCGGCGGCCGGTTGTTCGGATCGTCCAGGCGCTTGCGCTCGAACAGATAATTACCCAGGCCGGCAAACTCGCCGCCTTGCCGGAAATCGGTGACAACGCCGATGACGCGAACATCTCCTCCATCCGACGACCAGGGCTCGAACTTTTTCTCAATCGGATCGTCGTTGCCAAAAAGCTCTTGGGCAAATCTTTGGTTGATGATCACCGGCTGCCAATTCAAGGCGTCGTCGCTTTTGTCGAACCATCTTCCCCGCGCCAGTTGCAAATCCATCACTTTGACAAAATCATCCGTCACTTCATTCACCTCCATCTCGACTCTTTTGCCGTCGTACTCGTTGACAGAAGTGCGATTGCCGAATCCATACGGCGAGCTGAGCGCGCCGGCAGCCATTTCGATTTCCTCGAAATCTTTCAGCGCCAAAAATAATTGCTCGGTGGTTTTGACCATTTCCGGCGACCAGACGTCATCCGTCGCCACTCTCATGTCGATGTTGATATTCCAGATGTTTTCGTAAGAGAAACCCAGCGGCTGGCGATAATTGTCGGCGTAATAAGCGCTGAGGGTGATCACGGCAAACATGACGATGAACGAGAAAAAAATCTCGAGCATGATCAACAGATTTGGCCGCTTGCGATTCCACACGAGCTTGATGAGATGTTTGATCATATCCGTATCCTTAAATTTCGCCCACTGAATTGAAAATCCCACAGAAGTGATTTTTCAGTGGGATTTCATTTCTGTGGGCGGCGTTTAGAATTATAAACTTTTCCATCTCAGCGCCTCGACCGGATGCAGCCGCGACATTTTCCACGCCGGATAAACGCCGGAGAACAGGCCGAAGAAAAGCGCCACGGCCAGGCCGTACAGGAAAATGCGATAATTGATATGGAACTCGGCGTACTGAATCAGGCCGCTGTTGTTGAGCACGTTCAAAATCAGCATCGCGCCGAAGAACGCGATAACGCCGCCCACGAGCGTCAGGATCAAATTCTCCACCACGAATTGGCCGACGAGCATCCACGACGAGGCCCCGAACGCTTTGCGCACGCCGATCTCAGAAGCGCGCTCCATGATGCGGCTGATGTTGATGTTGATGAGATTGAGCGTCGGCAGCAGCATGAAAAGAATCGCCAGCGTCAGCAGCAAAGCGAAAAGATGAGCGGAGTAGTCGCCGGTATTGCGGTCTTGCGAAAACAGGCCGCGTCCCACGGATTCGAATAAGGTTTCGGCGGCGGCGATGATGGTGTTAAACTCATTCGGGTTCGGAAATTCAACATTTTGAATCGCGCTTTGCAACTCTTCTTTAATTTTTGGAACATCGTCACGGTTCTTGGCCAGCATCGAGGCAAAAAAACTTCCAGTTGATTCGCGGAGATAAGCATTCGATTTAGCCGAGCTGAGCGGAACCCAAACGTCGGCGTAAGAGGTGATGCGAAAAATCGGCACGTTGGGCACGACGCCGACGACGCGAAAACTTTGGCCGTCAACCTCGATGGTTTTGCCGGCCGCCGGTCCTCCAGCAAAAAATTTTTGGCGCGTCGCCTCATTGATGACCGCCACCATGTTCGCCTCTTTCTCATCCTGCGCCGTAAACGGGCCGCCTTCCAAAAAATCGAAATCCAAAATCTCCCAAAACTGGCCGTCCGTGCGTTTGAAAAACAAGATGTGCTTGACGCCGTTTTTGAAGGCGCTAACTGTTGTTTGCATAGAAAAGATCGACACCTTTTCGGGAGTGGTCAGCGTGCGGACATACCGATCCAAAAACCAATACGGCGCCGCGCCGGTACGCGCCATGCCCTTTTCCGGCAACTCCATTCTGACGGTATAAATGCCGAGCATGCGGTCGGTTTTCGTCTCCGGCGGCAACGGACCAAACGCATGATCGAACAATGCAGTCGCCACCATCAACACCACCAGCGTGAAGCTGATGCCGAAGAGGCTGATGAACGTAAAAAATTTCCTTCGCAGCAAAACTTTCAAAGCGATTTTGAGATAGTTTTTGAGCATGGGTTTGTTCCTTGTTGCTTGTTGCTGGTTGCTCGTTACTTGTAGCTCGTAGCTTGTTGCAGGTTTATTGCTTCAACCAGTTACCAGCTACCAGCATCAATTCACCTGCCGCCCATCAAACAACCGCACCGTCCGCTCGGTTTTTTCGGCGAGACGCGGATCATGCGTGACCATCACCACCGTGGTTTTTTCGTTTTTGTTCAAATCCATCAGGATGCTCATGATCTCGTCGCCCATTTGGCTGTCGAGATTGCCGGTCGGCTCATCGGCCAACAAAATTTTCGGCTTGCCGACGATGGCGCGGGCGATGGCGACGCGCTGTTGCTGGCCGCCGGAAAGCTGCGAAGGAAAATGATACGCGCGCGAAGTGAGGCCGACGCGATCCAATGCGTGCAACGCCAGCTTGCGCCGCTCCGCACCTGAGAGCCGCCGATAGAGTAAAGGAATTTCCACATTGTCCACCACGCTGAGATCGGAAATGAGATGAAACGTCTGGAAAATGAACCCGAGCTGCTCGTTCCTCATCTTCGCAAGCTGTTTGTCGCGATAAGCGGTGACTTTCGTGCCGTTGAGCTGCACCCCGCCTTTCGTCGGCTCATCCAGCAAACCGATGATGTTGAGCAGCGTGCTCTTGCCGCATCCCGACGGGCCCATCACCGAGATGAACTCGCCCTTTTGCACTTCCAGATTGATTTTGCTCAACGCCACGGTTTCGATCTTGTCGGTGCGATAAACTTTTTCAACGTTGTCGAGTCGAATCATATCGTCTCCTTAAATTGGACTAAAACGTAATGCGTGAAACGTAATCCGTAACTTACGCTTTACGTGTTTACGTTTTACTTTATTTTAATTTCTTTCCTATGAATAAAATCCCTCACATCGGAAATGATCACTTCATCGCCTTCTGACAAACCTTCCACAACTTCGTACTGATCAAAACTGGCGAGGCCGATGCGAACCGGTGTTTTGTAGGCCACGCCGTCGCGGATCACAAACGCTTCGTGGCTGCCCTCGCCGTTGACAAACGGGCCTTTCTTGATGCGCAGCGCATGATCCTGCCGCGCCGTGATGATAAAGACATCCACGCGCAACTGCGGGCGCAGCAGCTTGCTGGATTTGTCGTCCAAATTCGCATTCAGCGTGATGACGCCGTTCTGAATCGTCGGCAAAATACTCGCCACCGTTCCGGTCAAATAATCCTCGTTGACTTTCACCTTCACCGGCAACCCGACGGCGAGACGAGTGGCATGTACGTCGGAAACCGTCGCCTCGACGCGAAACGCATTCAGATCCGCAATTTTTGCCAGCGTTTCGCCTTTGCGAACCGTTGCGCCTTCTTGTGAAAGCGCCCAGGTCAGCACGCCCTCGCGCTCCGCTTTGGTCGAGGCTTGCTCCAACTGCTGCCGGACTTCCTGGCGTTCATTTTGCAAAATGCGCAGCTCCGTCGCCACCCGCTCGAGCTGGTTCTGCAGCGATTGCTGCGTGTTGCGAATCGAGACCTCGAGCTGCTGCAATTCGAGCCCGGCAATGTCTTCTTCCAGCTTGGTTTGCCGCATTTGCTCTTTCGAGCTGCCGCCGATTTCAAAAAGTTTTTGCTCCTGCGCGGTTTTGGCTTGGAGAAATTCCAGCTTGAGTTTTTTGATCTGTAATTGCGTCTGCAAATCGTTCAAGGTTTTGTCGAGATCGATTTTAAAGCGCTTTTGCTCGTTTTCTTTGAGGGCGAGTTGATCGTTGAGTTTTTCCAGCGCCAAGGTTGTCGCGCTGACATCCAATTCAAAGATCGGCTCGCCTCGGCTCAGCTTCGCGCCGGGGGTTTTGATAATCTTCAACACGCGCGTCTCAATCGGACTCGGAATCACCTGCTCGAACTCCGGCGCCACCGTGCCCGAGGCGGTGATCGTCGCTTCAATCGCCCCGCGATCCACTTTCGCGGTGCGAATGCGGTTGCGATTCAAAGAGGGTGAAATCCAATCCGGCACCCAAATGAAAATGGCGACAACAACCGCCAAGGCCACGCCGCCTTGCATCACGCGTTTTCTGATTTGCTGCTTGCGAAAAGTTTCGTCGAGAGGGCGATCCATGTTCTGATTGCGGATTTATGACTGCGGATTTCGGAATTATACAACGTTAAAATTTGTGTCGTTTTGTACTCAACTAATGCAAAGGGTATTCCACCTGCATTATTCATAAACCGACTCAACACGTGTGGTGCTGAACGGATGTCCTCTGGTTTTTAAATAGCAGCACTATACGCCAGAAACGGCGATGAAAAAGTCAATCCCGTTTTGAGTCAAAA
>Ga0187892_10001809_pt1 | contig 46644 bp, 38 predicted proteins | sample MA1701073metaG_FD_139345 | JGI IMG/M metagenome (GOLD analysis project Ga0187892, IMG submission 139345) | Bio-ooze microbial communities from a basaltic lava cave in the Kipuka Kanohina Cave System on the Island of Hawaii, USA - MA170107-3 metaG ...
GGACCGCGAAGGCTAATGACGAAATGAACCGGGAGCCGGTGATCTTCCGCTGGAAAAAGTTCGACCGGCTCGATGCGTCACCGACCGGATATATGTCGATATTTTTGTGAAACGATATACTAGAGTCCGTGTTACGGCAAACCTTCGGCTGGCTGGGATGGTGGGGCTCGTCGCGGCCCGGTTCGGATTTGGAGCGAAGTCTCACCCACGCCTGCGTCAAGCAATGCAGCGACGGCTTTGGAGACGTCGGTGCGGAGCGCGTGCTCGTCAACGACGACCACCAACATCCGGCCGTGCCGGCCGGGTGTGAGTTCGCCCAGGCGCTCGAACACGCGCGCCGCCGGGACCTCGCGGCCATCCATCACTAGTTCGCCACCGCGGCCAATGGCGACGTCAAGGCGGGCGACGTCGGCCGCGCGGAAGATTAGTGTGCAACGCGTACCCTCCGGAGGAATGGCCGGCGTGTTGGCCTCGAGCCAGAGTTGCTCGTCGCTGGACGAGTAGTTCTGCGGCAGCGCGAGCAGGGCTGTGTCGAAATCGACAACGCACACGACGGTTCCGTCCAGATCGGCGCCGAAGCGGCCCTCGTCGAAGCGAAGTGAGCCGGCAAAGACCCAGAAGCGCTCGGTCAGCGGCTGGTCGGCGCCCGCCCGGCGCATCCATCGCGAGATGTCGTCGGTCACCGTCCGTCCTTCGCGCTCATAGCGCACGCTGATGGCGACCGGCGCCCCGTAGGGAGGCCAGAACGATTCGGAGTCTTCGTCGAAGCGAATGGGAGCGCCGGGGGCCAGCCCGATCAGTCCGAGTGCTTCATAGATTCGCCGCGGCCGGGCAGCAACACTGACGATGCTCTCGTGCTCGCGAGTCCGCGGGCTGCACGCGAACAGCTCGAGCGCCCCCTCGCGCAACACGACCCGCGCTTCGACCTCGATCTGTCGCAGCGGCCAGTTGATGCGGATGCCCGGCGCGAAGTCGACGACCTTCCCCATGCCGCCCGGTTCGGGCTGCGACGCAGGCTGCGAATCGGGGGTGCCGCCGGGGGCTTGCCCAAGCGCCGCGGCCAAACCGTTCAGCAGCAGCCATGTTGGACGCATCACCCAATGATAGCCGCATCCAACCCGAGCGGCGTAGCGCAGGCGTCTCGCCTGCAAGCACCGCAGGCCTCTGGCCTGCGAGTCTACGGCTTCCGTTCGTTGCTCGCCACGCGCGGCCCAGACTCCGGCGCGACTCGCAGGCGAGACGCCTGCGGTACGTGCAGGCCAGAGGCCCGCGCTACGACCCGCGGCCTCCTCAAAAGCCAAGGCAACCGACGCGCAGGCCACCGACGTACGTATCGCAGGCGTCTCGGCGGAGTCAGGAAACACGTGCGCGCGGCTATCGCTCTGAATGGCCGGGAACCGTCAGAACCCCGCTCGCCAAGGCGGGGCGTGTATGGTCAGTCCGAACTCCTCGGCCACGCTCTCGCGCCCACCCTTGGCAGCGTGGGTTCTGAGTCCGTCACGGATCGCCCACAGAGATTCAGCCGCGCGACTGCGCGAACGGCGCCAAGGCCTCTTCTTCGAGCTCTTTCTGGATCAGCACGCGCGGCTTGACCAGGATGAGCAGGATCTGCTCGTCCTTGACCAGCGTGCGCGAGCTGTACGCCCGCTTCAGCACCGGGATTTTGCTGAGGATCGGAACGCCGGCCTCGACTTCGAACTCGCCGGCCAGCTTCTGGCCACCCAAGAGCAGCGTGCCGCCGTCCGGGACGCACACGGTGGTCTTGAGCACCTGTCGCGTGATGCTGGGGAGCTGCACGAAGCCGGACGCACCGACGCCCGACACCGGACTGGTGGTGAACAGGAACGTCTGCAGGTCGAGCAGGCGTCCGACGCCCGGCCGCAGCGTCATACACACATAGCGGCGGTCGGCCGAGACGATGGCTTGAACGTCGAGCACGGCCCCGGTGCTGATGTTGCCGATCTGCGGCATCTGTGCGGCAGCGCCGGCCGCCACGACCGGCTGAAGCGTACTGACAAACGACTGCTGGTTGACCACGGCCACCCAGGCCCGCTGACCGTTAAACAGCGTCAGCCGCGGCGCCGTCAGCAGCGTGGTCCGCGCGTCGGCCTGCGTCGCCCGAAGCAGGAAATCGACCTGGATGTTGTCGAGGATGCTGCCGAACACGTTGAGTGCCGGCTGCAGGTTTGTCCCGGCGAACGAGCCGGGCAGGTCGCTGTTGATGAACTGCGGGTCGGTGAGCTGGAGCGTGTTATTGAGGATCGGAATCGGCGTGGCATTGCTACCCCCGATGAACCCCCGGCCTGTATTCGGTACCAGTCCCGGCTGCAGGAACGGCTGGTTAAGGCCCATCTGACCGGTCGCCATGCCGCCGCCGATCTGGTTCTGGTTGAGCGGCTGTCCGAGGTTTGGCGCCGCAGGGGCGAAACCGAGCCGCGTGAACTCGCGCGGGATGAGCACGCGGCTGCCATAAGGTTGGTCGAGGATCGGACCGGCCTGGTTCGCGGCGATGTCGTAGCCGGCATTGCCGCCGTTGAGGATGATGTCCAGGTCGAGGCCGATCTCTTCGAGGTAGTTGCTCTGCACCGTCAGGAACCGGGCCTCGACCGCGACCTGCACGGCCGTCTGCGCCCGCAGCTTGCCGAGCAGATCGGCAATCTCCTCCTGTGCGGCCGATGTCTGCGTGACGACGAGCTGGCCGTTGAACTCGTTGATCGAGCCGACCTTTCCGCCGCGTCCGATCCACGAGCTGGGACTGACCGAGGTGCAGATGAGATTGATGATCTCATCGACGCGCCGCTGGCGGTTGGTCTTGTATTCGCGGTCGGTGTCGAAGTCGTCGTTCTCGCCTTCGTTCCAGCTCCGCCGCGTCCTCTGCTGCCGCTTGCGAAGACTCTCGAAAATGTCGTCGGAGTTGGTGTCCTTGGCGGGCGCATCCGCCGCATTGTCCAGGTTGATCTCGGGCGCGTCGACGAAGTCCGGAATCTCCATGAGGAGATCCTCGATCGGATGAATCTCCTTGAAGGTCTCGCTGTCCAGCTTGGCCAGTGTCGCCACGGACACCACGCCGTCGCGGACTCGGTAGCCGACGGGGGCGTCCGGGTCGAGGTGGTCGAGGACCTCGGTGATGCCGCGGTGAACCGGGACATCGGTGCGCTGATCGAACGTCACCTTGGCCTTGGGCTGAATCCCCGCTTTGGCCAGATCGTTCCAATTGATCGAGAAGTTGATGTCCTGCGACTCGCCCAATTGCGCGAACACCTCTTCGAGCGGCTGGTCACGGAAGCGCATCGGGATGGCCCGATCCAGCTTGTTCCGCAGGGCCAGATCGCGCTCGCTAAGGCGCCGCGTGCCGCCGCGCGTCTCGCGCGAGATCAGCTCGAGCCAGTTCTTGGGGTAGTCGATGTCGACCACGTTGGGGATCTTGGCGTCCTCGACTTCTTCGAGCAGCTTCTGCGACTGGCGATGGCGCTCGGCGCGCGAGTTCCACTGGTTGACGTAAGACTGGCGGTCCTCGAGATCGTCGATCATCTCGCGGGCCCGCTCGTGCCGCGGATCGATGACCACGATCTGGCGGAGCACGTCGATGGCGCGCCGGTAGTCGCGGTCTTTGCGGTGCTGGAGGGCCTGCTCCATCAGGGCGTCGATCTGTCGGCGGCGTTCGTCCTCGATGCGCTGGATGCGTTCGCGGCGTTCGTCCGCAGCCCGCGCCCGCGCCGCAGCAACTTCCTGCTGGTTCCAAAGCTCCTCTTCCTCGTCGACAAAACGCTTGAGGGCCTCGAACTCCGCGCGCAGGCTCTCATACTTGCTGATCGGGTCGGCAAACTGCGAGCCGGCCTCGATGGTCTGCTCGGCCAGCAGCAGACCCTGACGGGCCTGCTCGAACCGATTGTTCAAGACGTGCTCGCGCACCTGCCGCTCGGCGTCGCGATAGGTGGCCACGGTCCGTTGCCAAGCCACGGCATCACGCTCTTCCATGGCCCGCAAGACGGATTGGGAGCCGCCCTCGACCTGGCGATGCTGCGTGGCCCGTTCCAGTCCGGTCACGGCTTCCGGGAAGCCGGGCACGAGCTCGAGCGCCTCCTCAAACAGCCGTCGGGCCTCTTCGTAGCGGCTCTCGTCGATGGCCTGGTAGCCCTCGCGGGTGAGCTCGCGCGCCCGAGCAGCGCGATCGTCTTCGTCGTCGGCGGCAATGACCGTCGACGGACCGCACAGGCTCGCCGTCGCCACCAATAGCAGCAACAACCGTCTAAGCGTTTGGGCGGGATTCAACGCACGTCCTCCTTAAGCTGTGCTGGCGCGGAATCGTTGGCGGGGACGACCGCAACCCCACACGCTCCGCGGCGACCTTACGGCGCTCTTCCGTTGGCTGGATGGCACTCGAGCCGGTCCTTGCGCGAAGGGTCCGGCTCAATTCAACTCGTGAGTCTAGGGTGTCTGCACGGCCGCCGCAAGCGGTGGGGCCGGCATAATCTGCGCCGGGACGGCGCTGCACGCGATCGGCCCAACGCCTCAGGGCTCGACCCCGCCGCCGCCGCCCTTACTGCCTCCCCCTCTTCGTCCGCCGTCCCTCGGCTGGCGTCCGCCACTCCGGTCTTCGGGAGCAGGTGGCGGAGGCGTATCCGGCGCTTCGACCTTCTTGGGGTCCCAGAGTTTTTGCTCGAGCAAGTCTCGCTCCGGGTTGTTGCTGTCGACGCCCAGCAGCCGCTCGCGCAGCTCGCCGTGGGCATCGCGATAGACCAGAGCGACCGTGGACTGTGGTGTCGGATCGAAGGCGATACCGTCGTGAGTCCGGCTCGGCCGGACGCGATGATAGAGCAAGCCATCGTCGATGGCCACGGCCGTCGCGCCGGTGTCGAACAGAACGAACTCCTTCACGGGTTCGTTGCCCGGTCCCGGTATGTCGATACGCTCCTCCTCGATGACGCGCTGGCCGGCCTTCACGTCGACGTCATTCTTCAGCCAGACACCGTTGAACCACTTGAAGACCTGCACCTTGGCGCCGGCGCCGCGGGCAAAGGTCAGGAAGAACCGTTCCTCGGTCGGCACGTTGACCGGCTCGGACGGCTCGGACGGCTCGGACGTCATCACCACCTTGGCGGCATCCTCGGGGTTCCGCATTTCACCCGGGAAGCCGGCGTAGCGGTTGAGCACGCGGAACCGCACGCGGTACTGGTAGGTCTGGCCCGATGCAACGCTGCCGGGCTCCGCATCGACGGCCCAGACCTGCTGGACGGGCGCGATGGGCAGCGTTAGGCCAGGGTTCCGGGCGCGATCGCGCTCGGCCTCGGCCAGCGCCTTTTCCACGCTGCTCAGCAGGTCATCCGCCACTTTGGCCAGCTTGTCCCGCTTGGCCGCCTCTTCGAGCAATGTGCTCAGTTGGTTCTTGATGGCGAAGAGGATCTGTCGGGCCTCTTTGAGCTTGTAGATATTGGCGGCGCCGCCCTCAAACATCTTCTTGGCTTCTTCGAACTTCAGGCGCTCCTGTTCGACCAGGCTGGGTTCCTTCTTGGGCGTGGGCGGCGCAAGATCGGTCTGCTCGGGGTACCGCTTGATGATTCCCGTGGGCGGCTCGCCGCCCAGCTCGATGAAGGGCATGTCCAAGTCAACCGGATCGACGTCCTTGTACTTCGGGTAGAGCCACACGTCGCCGGCCACGACGGCGGCCAGAAGGGGTCGCATGAAGTCGAGCTGGCGGTACGGATGAATGGCGTCCTTGACGAACGCCAGCGCCTGTTCGAGCTGTGGAAGCGACATCTTGCCATCGGTCAGCGACAACTCGGGCGGCTGTGGCAACTCGGCGGCGCCGAAGAGCTTTTCGACCGGCTGCCATTCGCTCCACTCGCCATCGGGCTGCAACTGGCGGCGCTCGACATCGAGGCCGAGGAACGGCGGCTCCGTGAAACGGTAGCCTTTTTCGGCGTTACGCTTGGTCTGCTCGCCGCGATCGAACATCGTCGAAACCGTCACCCAGTTGGTGGCCGTCGTCTCGGCTAGCGCGAGCATGGAACGGCCCACCGTGGCGGTCGGGGCCGGCGGCGTCACGATCGCGGCCAATTCGACGGTGCCCTTGGCCCGGCTGCCCAGGTCAGGAACGCGCGGCCCAAACGGGGTCGGTGCGCGAAGCTGCGTGGGCAACTCGCCGCTGGCCAGCACGTTTTGCAGGCGGACGAGCCGGGGTGTGGGGTTCTCGATTTCAGGCGCGGGGTGCTGGGCCACGATGATCTGACTCCGCAGATTGTCCGCAGCTTCTTTCACCCTCAAGTCGATCTCGCCGGGCTTGACCGGTTGTCCTTCAAAGGGAATTGTGTTGGGCGAACCAATGCCGTAGAGCACGAGCGCGGCCAGGAACGCCAATCCGGCGACACCCAGCACGCCCTTTTCGAGGTGCCTTTCGACTACGCTGACGGTTTGTTTTGCCATGATGTCGACTCCACATCGGGCTCGGAAGTCGCCGTTCCGGCCACCTCATCACCGTGCGCGATGATCGGGGTGGCATGGGCACGGGTGGGTGGCATGGGCAAGCGGCCGTTTGCTTGCCCGTGCAGATCAGGCGACGTTCTCGGGTCACCACGGGCAAGCGATCGTCGCCAAAAGCCGCGACGATCGCTTGCCCATGCCACCCATGCCATGCCACCCATGCCATGCCACCCACGCCACCTCATGCCACCCAACCACCCCGTGGATCACTACCAACTTAGGCTATCCCTGCGGCTGGGCCTGGGGCCGCTGCCGGCCCAGCTCGGCCAGCGTGTCGTCCGGCATGAGCGGCGTATACGTCTCGCCGAAGAAACAGCTCTCAAAATCCATCACGACCGACACGCACGGATCCTCACCATAAATCTTGCCGGTCATGCCCACGTTTGGCGGCACGACCTCATAATTGATCCGCAACGGGCGGTGGAACCGGTCGCGGCAAATCTCGTCGACAATCAACGGGATGTCGCGCACGTCCACCACCATCTTGACGGCGAACTGTACCACGTCGAACAGTTCGTTCGAGGCATTCGCGTTGGCGTAGATGTCGGCCACGCCGGCCACGGGCGCCGGCTCCGGGCCGCCGGGCGATCCGATCCGCACGGCCTGTTGTGTATCGCCGGTGCTCAGCACGTAACGGGAAACGCGGATCGAAATCAGGTCCTTGATGGGCAGGACGCCCACCCACGCCTTTCCGCCGGCCTCCTTGATCTGGTCGGCCGCCGCGCGGTTCACATTGGCCAGGCGCTCGATGACATCCTGTTGAATCCACAGGGCCACCTGCGCATCCCACATTTCGACGGCCTTGGAGGGGTCGTTAGTGCGGATAGCCGGGTTTCGCTGCAGCGCCTCCGGCGAGACGTAGCAGGAAGTGCCCATCGCGCGGGCGAGCGCCGAGCGGATCTCCGCACTTTCGCGAGCGACTTCGTCGTTCGGCACACCCGTCGGGCTGGCCGTCTGCCCGGTTGGGGCCGGCTGCTCGGGGTCGCGGCCGGGCGATCCTGCCGGATCTTCGGGACTCGACATTCGCGCCTTCTTCTCCTCTTTGATTCGCTCGTCCTCGATCGCGATGTCGCTGGCTGAAGGCGGCGTGCCGACCGTCAGTTCCCCGATGTTTAGCAGCTTCAGCAGGCCGTCCATCTTGTCCTTGTAGGCCGTCCCGAACTCCAGGTTCTTCTCGAAGTTTGGCGAGGGGAAGACGCCGTCGACCAGCGGCGTGTATTCGTTCATGTCCACGGCGCGGGCCAGCACTTGCGTGTAGTGGGTCTGGACCGTCGCCACCCGGTTGCGCTCGTTGTCGATGGCCTGCTTGTTGATGGGCGGCCGATTGTCCGGGCCGCGGCGGTATTCCTGAAACCGCTGCGAAACGGCCACGGCCTGCTGCATGTCCTGCGTGATGGCGGACATGGCGGTCATCTTCCATACGCCCGCCACTATCGCCAGCAGGGCCACGAGGCCGCAACCGATTAAGACGGCATGTCGTTTGACGAGATCCACGATACGCTCCCTTGGTTCAGCCTTGCGGACTCGCGCCGGACTGCGCGGCCGCCTGAGCGCCCTCCGGCGATGGCGGCGGCTCCGGCAGATCGGCCAGCACGACCTCGACGATGATGTTGAAGACCCAGTCGTTCTTGATGTCTTCGCCGGTCAGCGGGTCCTTTCCGGTGGCCAGTGCAGGCGCGTCGCCGCCGCCTCCAGACGGCTCCGCGGGTTCTCCGCCGCGCCCGGGCGAAGGCCCGCCCGGCATGCCACGTCCGCCCACCATGCCTCGACCGCCGGGCGCGCCCCCGCGTATGGGCGCACCGCCTGGCATGCCGCGCGAACCAGCCGTTGGCGGCGGCGAGCCAGTCTCGGCCGGCGCGGATCCGACCGGCGCCTTGCTGTCAATGACGATCCGATTGATGTAGAAGCCCTGCTTGGGTTGGCGGCCGTTCTGGCGCAGCGGCTCGATGAACTGCTGTTGCATGAACAGCACGTTCTCGCCAGCGGTGGCCTTGTACGGCGTGCGGCAGCGCAGACGAACGAGATAACCGGTGTTGGCCGAACCGGCCACCGCGGCGACCGGCTTCAGGTCCGCGCGAATATCCACCTTGTCGGTCAGCTCTTCGCTTTCGAGCGCGGTGTGGTACTCGGTGCGAAAGCTCTCGATGAAGACCTCTTCGCGCTGATCGCGGGCCAGCTTGGGGGTGGCCTTGATCGCCTCTGCATACTCGGTTCCGCTCTTGACATCCCTGAGCGCCGGCGGGGCTGGCAACGAGTTGTGAATCACGTCGAAGAGCTTGATCAACACCCCGCGGTCATCGAGCAGGCCGAGGATGCGGTTGATCTTGTTGTCTTCCTCCTGGCCCTTGCCGGCCGCATCATTGAAATGCTGACGGAGGGCTTGGGCGGCGTTCAGCACCACGTTGGCGTACTCGCGCGGCGGCATGGTCCCCGGCCCCTGACTGATGATGTTTTGGGCCTCGTTCTCATCGGTGACGGACCGGGCTACAGCCCCCGCGTTGGCCTTCAACGCGCTCTGGTCGCTTCCGGCGCGGAACCAGATGGTACCGGCCGCCAGCGCCAGGCAGGCAGCCGCGGCGATGAAGTACGGGTTCTTCTTGCTCCAGACGATCTGCCGGGCAATCTCGGATGGGAGCAGGCTGGTCGAAATCTGCGACAGGTCGAGACCCTGAACGCACAGGCCGTAGGCAACACCAAAGCTCGGCAACTGCTGTTTGAACTGCTCAGCCGTGGCCAGGCCGGCCGTCGAGAGCATCTTGAACGCCTCCGGCCTGACGATCGGCAGTTGCAGGTTCTGTTCGATGTATTTCTCGAGGCCCGGGAGCTGGAACGCGTTCCCCAGGCCGATCACGCGGCCCAGCTTGGCATCGCGATGCGTCGACGTGTAGAAGCCGATCGACCGTTGCAGCTCCTGTACGAGGTCGGCGAAGGTCGGCCGCAGCGTCTTGAAGATGTCGCGGGCATACTTGCTGGTGGCCGCGGTGCGCTTGAGCTTCTCGGCGTTGGGAAACGAAAGCTTGAACGACTTGACCAGCGCATCGGTGAAGTTGTTGCCGCCCAGCGGAATGGTGCGCGTCCACAGATGAAACTTGTCGGCCACGACCAGGTCGGTGTTCTCGGCGCCGATGTCCACCAGCACGGTCGTATCGTCGCCCAGCAGCTCGTCGAAATAGACCGCGTTGTAGAGCGCCAGCGGGGCCGACTGAACCAGGATCGGCTCGATGCCGGCCTGTTCGAAATGCAGCAGGTAGTCGCGGACCAGCGCCCGTTTCATGGCGAAGATGCCAACCTCGATCTCGGGCGTGTCCGGCTCCTGGAACGTCTGATAGTCCCAGACGACTTCGTCCATGTCGAACGGGATCTGCTGATCGGCCTCGTAGCGGACCAGGTCGGGAATCTTCTTGGCATCGACCGGCGGCAGCTTGCTGAAACGGGCCAGCGTGTGCTGGCCGGGCACGCTCACGACGACCCGATCGCCGGTGATATCATTTCGCGAGAGGAACTTTTCGAGCGCGTTGGCGATCAGCGTGTCGCGGTCGGCGTCGGGCTGTGAGAGGATTTTGGCGTGCTCGATGTAGTCCTGTGCGACCACTTCCAACTGGCCTTCCAGGCCAGGCCGAAGCTTGAGCGCCTTGAGGGCGCACTTTCCAAGGTCGATGCCCCAGACACTCTGTCCACCAGCCATTGTGATCGACTCCCAAATCGGGCGACGGAAGCGCGGTACCGGCGCGCTCCATCGGCCTGTTCTGCCGACGCCAAGCTGGCCAAGTATCGACCCGGCCCGGCGCGGTGTAAAGGCGTGAAAAGCCCCGTGTTTTCTGCGGCCAACCCCTCGCCGATGGCGAGGCTTCAGCGTCGTGCGCCCCGAACTAAGACTACCGCTTCCGAACGTCGCATCGTCTGCCCGAGTGACCGCGGGAAAACGTATGAATGAAGGTAGGTACTCCGTCACTAAGGCAGGTGACCCGGTCCGAAGCACGGATCACGTTGCGGGGGCACGGCTCTTAGCCGCCAAGAGTATTCCACGCCGGTCTGAACTTGTCAACCCCAAAATTCCGCGTCGTGTCGAGTTTTTTCGGGGGCCGGGCCGCAGCTAGTGTGGCATGGCCAAGCGCCAGCGCGGCCATGCCCGGCGGCCCGCATGCCCGCACTTGCGCCTGGGCATGCCACACGTGGCGCGACTTCGCGCACGCCGAACTAAATCGTTACAATGCGCCGCGCAACAGCGCTCACAGTCTACTCCTGCGGAAGGGGCCACGTGGATACGTACAGCGGTTGCTATTTAGGCGTTGATGTCGGGACCGGCAGCGCGCGGGCGGCGTTCTTCACTGTCAACGGCCGAATGCTGGCCAACGCCGCCAGCGATCTTCAGCTGTGGCGCCCGCAGGCCGACTTCGCCGAACAGTCGTCGGAAGCCATCTGGCAGGCAGCATGCGCATCCGTGCGAAATGCAATGCGCGACGCCGGCCTTCGGCCGCAGCAGGTGCGCGGCATTGGGTTCGACGCGACCTGCTCGCTGGTCGCGCTGGATGCTGCCGGGCAGCCGGTCACGGTCAGCCCAACCGGCCGCGCCGAGCAGAACGTCATCGTGTGGATGGACCATCGCGCGGTCGAGCAGGCCGAGCGCATCAACGCCATCGGTCACGACGTGCTGCGTTACGTCGGCGGGCGCATCTCGCCCGAAATGGAGACTCCCAAGCTGCTCTGGCTCAAAGCGCGACGGCCGACGAGTTGGCAGCGCGCCACGCAGTTCTTTGACCTGCCGGACTATCTGACGTTTCGCGCGACCGGCCGCGATACACGTTCGTTGTGCTCGACCGCGTGTAAGTGGACATATCTCGCTCATGCGCCGCCGACGATCCCGGGCAGCGTCGGCGCCTGGGACGCCTCATACTGGCACGCGATCGGGCTGCGCGAGATTGCGGACGAGGGCTGGTCGCGTGTTGGCCGCATCGTGCGGCCGATGGGTGAACCAGTCGGCAACGGCCTTTCCGCGCGGGCCGCAGCCGAGTTGGGGTTGGCAGAACGAACGCCGGTCGGCGTGTCGATCATCGATGCGCATGCCGGCGGGCTGGGCATGCTGGGCGCACGGCTGGACGGTGACGCGCCAACGCCGGAAACGATGGAGCGCCGACTGGCGCTGATTGGCGGCACGTCGAGCTGTCACATGGCTGTCTCGCGGCAGGCGCTGTTCGTCCCGGGCGTCTGGGGCCCGTACTTCTCGGCCATGGTGCCGGGCCTGTGGCTGACCGAGGGCGGCCAGTCCGCCACCGGTGCGCTGATCGATCACATCATCCATTCGCACGCCCGTTCGCCAGAACTGACACAGGAGGCGCGCACCACGGGTCGGAGTGTCTATGAACTGCTAAATGCGCGGCTCGACGCGCTGGCGGCTCGCGAACGCGTCGAATTCCCTGCCGCCCTCACCCGCGAGCTGCACGTCCTGCCCTACTTCCACGGCAACCGCTCGCCCCGCGCCGACGCCTCGCTGCGCGGCACGATCAGCGGCCTGAGGCTATCCGACAGCATCGACGACCTGGCGTTGCTCTATCTGGCCACGATCCAGGCCATCGCCCATGGCACACGGCACATCATCGAAACGATGAACGCGCACGGCTACGCCATCGAGACGATCTTCGCCTGCGGCGGTGGCACCAAGAACCCGATCTTTGTTCGCGAGCACGCCGACATCACCGGCTGCCGCCTGATCCTGCCGCTCGAGCCCGAGGCCGTGCTGCTCGGCGCAGCCATCCTGGGCGCCGTCGCGGCTGGCGACTTCGACTCGGTGCTCTCCGCCATGGCCGCCATGAACGCAGCCGGCCAGGCGATCTCGCCGTCGGGCGGCGACACGGCCCGATATCACGCGGCCAAGTACGCCGTCTTTGGGCGAATGTATGACGACCAGATGGCCTACCGAAGCCTGATGACGCTATAATACCGTGATCGCGGGTTCTGCGACTCGCGATGGAGAAGGAGACATGGTCGTTCGCAAGCCAGCTGCGGCTTGGCTGATGCAGATTCGCGAGCAGATCGGGCAACTCGCACGCGTTGCTCCCGATTGGGACAGCTATGGTGCGGCCGCCGTCGATCCCGAAGCGATACAGTCTGCCCTCGACATCGCTGACGCGCTGGCGGCGCATTCCTCGATAGCACCGCCGGTCGTTACGGCTACTCCCCACGGTCACGTCGGCCTGTGTTGGGATACGGGGGACCGTAGCATCGACGCGTCCATCGATCCCGACGGGGCCATCGAAATGGTCGTGATCCATCGCAGCAGGCGGGGCCGCGACCGTGAGGTGCGCACGAGCGATGTTGGCGATTTGGTCTCGGTTCTAACCGAACCTTGATGGCTGCGCGTTGCCTGACGAGTGGCCTTTGGCTGATTCCGAGATCATCTCATCCGACGAGATCATCCTTCGGCGCTTGCCACGTCCCCGCGCCGGCTGCCCAGCAACGACCATCTCGCGCCCCGCGATTGGAATCACGGCGACATCCTTCTCGTTGTCTCCTCGCAAAGGCGAAGACTATCCGTCGTGGAGCCGCGCGGCACTCACCAGCCCGGCCCAACTGCTTTTACTGGCAGCTCAACAGGGACATGACGTGTCGGGATGGAGCGTTGTGGCAGTGACGGTGGCCGACGTGCGAGCGCTCGGCCTCGAAGTGCGGGCGGCCCCGACTCCAGATGATCCAGGTCACTGTCTCATCGTCCCGGCCCCCGGGCAGACTTTCTCTCGCCGAGTCTGGAGCCAGCTCGCAGAGCGAACGCGCGTGATCTACCGCGGCACAGCCAACAGCGGTTGACCGCGCGGAGCGGCGCAACTATACCTTCCGCGCATGGCAATTCAGTTTCATTGTCCGGGCTGCCGGCAGCCGGTGGAGGTGGACGACGAGTGGGCCGGCAAGCTGGTGGCCTGTCCGTATTGCCGGCGGACGGTCACGGCGCCGGCGGAGTCGTCGGTGGACATCAGTGCGATACCGGCCGCGAAGCCCTTGAGCGTCGGCGCGGGCTCGCCGGGTGCCGCTGCGACGATGGCGTGGGGCGCCGGGGCGGCCGCGGTCGAGCCCTCGCGCAATCTGGTCGCCCTGGTAGGCCTTTGTCTGGCGGTTGCGGCATGGGCGGCGTATGTCGTTGGCAACGTCATCATCGTCTCGCACGCGAAGGATCTGCTGGCCGGCAGCGCGTCGCCCGCGGCGATGCGCGAACAACTCATGGCGAAGTTCGCCACGAACCCGCCCGGCTGGTTCATCGGCACCCTGCTGCTGTTGATGGTCAGTCTCGGGCTGTGGGTGGGGGGAATCGTCTGCAGCCTCATCGGCTTGCGTTTGCCGCAGCGGCGATCCCTGGCGATCACGGGTATGGTGCTCTGTGGGGTCTATCTGCTGCTGCTGGTGGTTGGCATCGCGGCCAACTTCGTTGGGTAGCCGCTCGGACGCGGGCGTTAAGTCAAGTCATCCGCAGTGTCCACGCCAGCGGCCTCCGCGGCAGCACCGACCAGCCCCTCGAAGTCATCGGCGCAAATCGTGCGCAAGTCGAAGCAGATGGAGTCGTCGCGAACGCGTGCGACGACCGGCGTCTCGGCAGTTCGCAAGCCGGCTGCAGTCGCTTCCGCCGAACGCTGGGATGGACGCCATTGGACGACGACGGTCGGTAGCTCCTCGGTCGGGAGCGAGCCACCGCCGGCGAATGAGACGTCCGAACACACCATGAACGACTCGTCCGGCAACGCATCGCTGAGCAGCTTGCGCAGCCGCTCGGCCTTCGAGGCCAGAATGTCGGTCGTAGCCGCCAGCATCGACAGCACCGGCACGCGCTCGATGGCGTGCTGCGGATCGGTGTAGAGCCGCACCGTCGCCTCGAGCGAGGCAAGCGTTAACTTATCGACCCGCAACGCGCGGGCCAGCGGGCTGCGCTCGAGCTGAGCGATCAGTTCGCGTTTTCCGGAGATGATCCCCGCCTGCGGACCGCCAAGCAATTTGTCACCAGAGAAACAGACCAGGTCTGCCCCCGCCGCCAGCGATGCCTGCGCATTCGGCTCGGGCGGAAGTCCTGCCGCGGCGAAGTCGAAGACCGCTCCGCTGCCCAGGTCATCGACGCAGATCAGCCCGTGTTCGTGAGCCAGCCGTGCGATCTGGTCAATCGTGGCCGACTCGGTGAAACCGACGATGCGGTAATTGCTGGCGTGCACCTTCATCAGCAGCGCCGTCTGGAGCGGCGTAACAGCCGCCGCGTAATCGGAGATGCGCGTGCGATTCGTCGTGCCGACCTCGCGCAGGACCGCCCCGCTGGCGGCCATGATCTCCGGCAGCCGGAACGAGCCGCCGATCTCGACCAGCTCTCCTCGCGACACGATGACTTCGCGGCCGGCGGCCAACACGTGCAGGATCAGGTACGTCGCCGCCGCGTTGTTGTTGACCACCGTTGCGGCTTCTGCGCCGAGGATCTTGGCAAGCAACCCAGCGACGTGATCGGTCCGCCGGCCGCGCTGGCCGGTCGTCAGATCGAGTTCCAGATTGCTATAGCCCGAAGCCGTTTCCAGAATCGCGTCGATGGCCTCCTGCGCCAGCGGCGCGCGGCCCAGGCCGGTGTGCAGCACGATGCCCGTGGCGTTGATCACGCGCCGCAGCGATGGCGTGCTGTGCTCGGTCAAGATGGCCTCCGCTTGACCGAGGACCGTTTCGATGTCCGTATCCGGCACGTCGCCCGCCAGGATGCGCCCGCGCAGTTGGTCGACGGTTTGCTGCAGCGCGCCGACCACCAGCGATCGTGACGTGGCCGCGATCCAGGCCTGAACGACTTCCTGCTCGAGCAGCGTTCCGATCGACGGCAGCTCGCGGAGGCGGTCTTGCTTGGTGCGCAGTAACTGAGGTTCGCTCATCGCTGTACCGTAGACCTCCAGGTCTCCGCGTGTGGCATGCCCAAGCGAAGCGCGGGCATGACGTTGTTGTGCGCCAGCATGGCCGCGCTGCGCTTGGCCATGCCAGCCATGCCGCCCACGCCACTCAGCCGCGCGAGCAGTCGCCGACAAGGATGTCGGCGGTACAGCCGGCAAGATGCCGGCGCTACGTAGCCCGCACACGCACGTCGCCCACGCGGCGCGTGAAACCGACCCGGTCGAGATATTCTAAGAACGGCACGGCGTACTTGCGACTGGAGTCGAGCGCCTCGCGCAGCTCGGCCACGGTGACGGGCCGATTTTCGGCGATCAGGCGATCGACGGTGTCGCGCAGTGCCCGCTCGGCATCCGCGTGCAGATAGAGCTCCGCGTCGATCTGGGCCAGTTCGCGCGCGGCCACGGCGATCTTCGCCATCCGCGTGACGCGTTGCAGGTTGGTCTGCCGGGTCGCCCGCAGCTCGGCCAGTGCCGGCGGCTTGAATCCGGCCTGGCGATACTCATCCAGCATCATGGCCAGGCACTTCTCGTCGGCAGCCGACAGCGCCGGTGCGTGCTCGGGCAGGGCGGCATATCGGCCCAGCACCTTGATCCGGCCATCGGCCGTCATCCGCTCGAACGCCAGCTTGCCGATACCCGCACCGGCCTTGCGGTCGATCCAGCCGATCAGCGAGTTGACCGGACAGCCCGGCTCGTCGGGGTGAGCCGCGTGGAACTTGACCAGTTGGCTCGACGCACGTCCGAGTATCTCCTCCCAGGCGGCACGTGTCACCCGGCCGTCGGTCGTGCCGGCGGCACTAGCCGACGCTCCGCCGGCCGTCAGCAGTACGACCCTCCCGCGCGTCGCAAGCTCGTCAATGAACTGCGGCACGTCGTCCGGCGAAACGCCAGCCCTCGCCGCCATCTGCAGAGGCTTCAGCGCTTCAAAGCCTGCAAATCGCCAGGCCTCCTCGACCCGCTCGACGTCGCCGCCGGAGCGCAGCGTCTCAAGCCCGCGTACATCATCCGTAGGAGCGGTCTCTGACCGCGAACCGACTGACCGCGACGCGGCGGCGGCCAACCGCACCCGGCTTCTCTTCCTTGCGACAGGCCGCAGCACAGCACCGCCGCCAATCGTATGCGTCGCATTCTCGTCGCGAAGGATGAATCGCTGGCCATACACGGCCGTCAGCGGCGCGGCGAAACGTAATTGAGCGAAGAATTCGCGTGTGTCGCTAGCCCCGCTCAGCACGACCAGCTTGGCGATCTGCTCGGCTGTGCCCAGGCCGACGCGGACGCGCTCGACAGACCGCTTGACTCGCGCCCCAAGGTCCTTAAGCAGCGTCACGTGCACATCAACCATTCGCGTCGGCGTCAAGTAGCCCGGGGTGGCCAGCTCGAACCCGCGTTCGACGATCGTCCGTTCAACGCCGATGAGGTTTAGCGCCGCCCGCTGCCCGGCCAGCAGCCGATCGGCCGTGCGGCCATGCGACTGCACATCGCGGACGCGGCAGGTCAGACCGACCGGGTGCAGTTCGAGCGTATCGCCCGAGAGTACGCTGCCAGCCAGAACCGAGCCCGTCACCACCGTTCCGCGGCCCTGGACCGTAAACACGCGGTCAATCGCCACGCGGAACGGCCCGCCGCGACGACGCTCGGGGACGTCGCGGGCGAGGCGCCGCAGGGCCTCTTTCAATTCGGCGATTCCCTCACCGGTGATCGACGAGACCGGCACAATCGGCGCGTCGCGCATCGGTGTGCGCGCCAGCAGCTCGCGGATATCCTCGGCCACGATCTGCCGCAGCTCTGCATCCACCAGATCGCATTTCGACAACGCCACCACGGCCCGATGAACGCCGAGCAGCGCCAGAATCTCGACGTGCTCGACCGTCTGCGGCATGACCGAGTCGTCAGCCGCCACGACGATCAGGGCCACGTCTATGCCGGTCGCTCCCGCCACCATCGTACGGACGAACTTCTCATGCCCCGGCACATCGACCACGCCAAACCGGACGTCGCCGAGATCGAGCTCCGCAAATCCCAGCTCGATCGTCATCCCGCGCCGCTGTTCCTCCGGCAGCCGATCGGGATCGGTGCCAGTCAGGGCCGTAACGAGCGAAGACTTGCCATGATCAATGTGCCCAGCCGTACCGAGGATCAAGTAGCGTGCGGGCGAAGCCATCGGGACGATTATTGCTAATCGTTCAATGTGCTGGCAACCTGTACGCATGAACGTTCCTCTCGAAACAATCGGCTGCGCCGCAGCGATGGCGGTCGCAATCCACGCTGGCATGGTTGCTTCACCACCTCTATACGTGGCTGAAGGGTTGTCGATGATGGTCGCCGCCGACTCGTATGACGCTTCGCTGGCCGGGCTGGAGATCCTGCGGGCCGGCGGCAATGCGTTCGACGCCGCCGCGGCCGTGTCGTTTGCGCTCGCGGTGGTGCGGCCTGAAAGCACGGGGCTGGGTGGCGGCGGCTTCATGATCGGTTACAAGGCGGCCGAAGGCTCGATCGTCGTGTCGGACTTTCGCGAAACGGCGCCGGCCGCCGCGACCAGCGACATGTACGTCCGCCAGCCGACCATCACCGGCGACTTGTCCGCCAGCGAGTATGGCTACCGGGCCGTCGCCACACCGGGCCTGGTGGCCGGGCGAGTCGAGATGGTCAGGCGGCATGGCAAGCTGCCGCTCGATGTGATCGTCGCCCCCGCCGTTCGACTGGCACGCGACGGATTCGAAGTCGACCGCACTTACGTCGGCTGCGTCAACGACGTGGCCGCAACGTTCACCAAGCATCCTGAGCTGAAGGAGTCCTGCGATTACGTCTGGCGCGTGCACGCCCGCAGCGGCGATCCGCCCAAAGTCGGCGACCGGCTGGTCCAGCCTGAGCTTGCCAGGTTGCTCGAGAGAATCGCCGCTGATGGAGGCCGTGCTTTCTACGACGGTCCAATGGCCGACGCGCTCGAAGCCCGCATGAAAGCGCACGGCGGTCTGGTCACGCGGGCCGATCTCGCAGCGTACCGTGTGAAAGAACGAACGCCGCTGCGGGTCGGTTATCGCGGCTTCGAGCTCATCACCATGCCGCCGTGCTCATCGGGCGGCATCTGCATCTCGGAAACGCTGAACATCCTGGAGGGTTTCGACCTGCCCGCGCTCTGGAAGGCCGACCGGCCGCAGGCGCTGCACCTGATGATCGAGGCAATGAAGCACGCCTTCGCCGACCGCGCCCGCTGGCTGGGCGACGCTGACTTCGCGCCGGTGCCTGTTGCCCTGCTCACCAGCGACCGGTATGCGGGCAGGCTGCGCGAGCGCATCATGCCCGATCGCGCGGCCGAGATTGCGACTTACGGCATCGCCACACTGCCCGACGACGCCGGCACGTCGCACTTCTGCGTGGTCGACCGCGAGGGCAACTGCGTGGTCAGCACCGAGACGGTCAACACGACCTTCGGTTCGCTGGCCGCCGTTGACGAATGGGGCCTGATCCTCAACAACGAAATGGACGACTTCACCGCACGGCCGGGCGAGCAGAACGCCTTCGGGCTGATCCAGTCCGACCGCAACGCGGTCGCGCCGGGCAAGCGGCCGCTGTCGAGCATGTCGCCCACGATCGTTCTCAAGGACGGCAAGCCGTATCTGCTGATCGGCGCCTCGGGCGGCCCGCGGATCATCAGCGCCGTGCTGAACGTGCTCGTGAAGGTGCTTGACGGGGGCGAGCCGCTCGACGAAGCCATCGCCGGCCCGCGCGTTCATCACCAGTGGCAGCCCGATGAAGTGAACTTCGACCAGGCACCCGACCCCGCCGTCGCCGAGGCGTTAACCCGCGGCGGGCACAAGGTCTCGTCGCGTTATCGTACCGGCATTGTCCAGGCGATTCTGATCCGTGACGGGCAGCTGATCGGTGTGTGCGACCCGCGCAAGGGCGGCCGCCCGGCCGGCGAATAGGGGACGCCCGCATCATTCCTGACTCGCGCCACGTGCGAAGTCGCTCATCAGAATGACACGGTCCGGGCAGCGCTGGGCCAACGGCCGATCTGCGGTGACGACTCTCGTCTCCAGAATCTCTGCCAGTGCAACGAACTGAGCATCGTACGGCGAGATTCCGGAGCGGATTGCCGTCCGGAGAACAAGAAGCGGGTCGGGTTCCTGTTCGCTGGCCACCAGCACCTGCGCCGCGTGCCAGATGGCGATGGCTGAGTCTTCCGAAAGCGCGGCTGCTCGGTGATAGAGCCACAGCACATTCAAGAACTCGCTCCTCCACTGAGGCGGCGCGATCCAAACCGGGTCGGCATCGTACACCTGCTTGGCGGCTTCCGTGTCGGCGCCGTGGATGAGGAAGTACGCGATCAGGTTCGTATCAGCCACAATCATGGGCGGCCGAGCGTCTTGGCGCGCCTCAGCAAAGCAGCCGTCAGGGGCACCTTGCCTCGCACCCGAACTCGATCGAAGTACTCCGCACTAGGCCGTGGCCGCTCGCTGAGCAGCATTTGCTCCAGCATGCTCAGGGCCTCCTTGTTCAGGCTGCGGTGATTCCGCTCCGCGCGCTTGCGAAGCAGCTCATGCAGCTCCTTGGGCATGTCTTTGATCAGTACGCCCGGCATCGGTTTTCTCCTTCGGCGGCGCCAAATCGCTACCACAATGATAGCACTCTTGCTCCTGGGCAGCAACCGTAGCCCGCGCGCGCCGCGTGCGTGCGGTGCAGAAGCACGCAGCCCGTATGGGTTCTTCCGGACGAAGCCGTCGCCGTTGCTGAACCCTGAACCCTGAACCCTCCCTCCGTGGACACGCCCCGCGCGTGGCCCTAGACTGAGATTGGCAGCGTCGCCAACAGAGCACTGCGTGGATGCGGCAAGCAGCAGTTTGTTCACCTTACCGCCGACCGCGCCGAAGGTGCGCCTGACGATCGTTTCCGGCAGCGGCGCGGGCATGTCGCTCGAGCTGACCCGCCCGGTCACGTTCGTCGGCCGGCGCGACGGCTGCAAGGTGGCCCTGAACCATCCCAAGGTCTTCGCGGTCCACGCGGCCGTGGTTCACACCGGTGAGGACGTGTACCTGCGCGACCTGACCGGCAAGGAGACCACGTTTCACAACGACCTGAAAGCCATCTGCGAGCGCCTGGCGCACGGCGACACGATCCGCATTGCCTCGTGGGAGTTGCGCGTGAGCATCACCGGCCCCGGGAGCCCCGCATCGCCCGACGAAGTCCCCATCATCGTCGAACGGCTCGACACCGGGCGGACGCACCGGCTCAGCCGCGCCGTGGCCGTCATCGGCCGGCGGAACTCCAGCGACATCGTCGTGCCGGACCGCGAAGTGTCGCGCTCGCACGCGGTCATCTTTGGCTACCTGGATGGGCTTGCCATCTGCGACGCGCTCAGCAAAAACGGCCTGAAGGTCAACGATAAGTTTCAGCGCTTCGGCCGGCTCACGCCGAACGACATCGTCTCGATCGGCCCGCACCGCTTCAAAGTACGCCGCGGTGCGACCAGCCCGGCCGGCTCCGGATCACCCATCGTCCGCGAGGCGCCGGCCGAGGCCATCGATGACGACGACATCATGGAAATGCTGATGGACTCCAAAGCCGACCGAATCGACATCCGCTCCGACAAGCCGTGACCTCTCCCGGAGTTGGACAGCCCTTCGCGGCCCACTTCTTCGGCCAGGCGTGCGTCCTTATCATACGCCGGTGCTAGCGCCGGACGCACGGTGCTGTATGATCGCGGGAGCTCTCAGCCGATGCCACGCATAGGCCTGACGATTCACACAGCCTTCGAGCGGCACCTGACCGGGCCGGGCCATCCCGAGCGGCCGCGACGGCTGGTGGCCATCCGCGATGCGCTGTCGAAGGCCGGATTGATCGAGCGCTGCACGGCGATACCACTCCGCCGCGCGACGGATGCCGAGGTCGAGCGCGTGCACACACGCGCCTATGTCGAGCGTGTGATTCGCGCGTGCCAGCGCGGCGATCCCTACATCGACGTGGCTGACAGCGCCATCTGCCCGGAGAGTTTCGAGATCGCCACGCTGGCAGCGGGCACCGTGCTCGAAGCGGTCGATCAGGTGCTGACGGGCCAACTCGACCGCGCGTTCTGCGGCATCCGTCCGCCTGGACACCATGCCGAGCGCCACCGCTCGATGGGCTTCTGCCTGCTGAGCAACGTCGCGCTGGCGGCCGAGCACGCCCGCACGGTGCATCGCGTCGAGCGCGTCGGAATCCTCGATTGGGACGTACATCACGGCAACGCCACGCAGCACATCTTCGAGGCAGACCCAGGCGTGCTGTTCATCAGCCTGCACGGCCACCCCTACTACGTCTATCCGGGCACCGGCTTCGAAGACGAGACCGGCAAGGGCGCCGGCATCGGCTTCACGCTGAACATCCCCATGCTGCCCGGCGCCGGCGACCGCGAGTACCGCGCAGCGTTCGAACAGCAGGTGATCCCCAAGCTCGACCAGTTCGCCCCGCAACTGCTGCTGATCTCGGCCGGCTTCGACGCCCATCGGGCCGATCCGCTGGCGCCCATCGGCCTGGACACCGAATCGTTTGCCTGGATGACGCGAGCGGCCGTGGAGATTGCCGATCGCCACTGCGGCGGCAAGCTGGTCAGCGTGCTGGAGGGCGGCTACGATCTGGAAGCACTCGGCGCCAGCGTCGCCGTGCACGTGAACGCGTTACTCGAATAACCACGGGAGCCAGATGAACACGATCGCGATCATCGGCGCATCGACCGACCGTTCCAAGTTCGGCAACAAGGCCGTGCGGGCGTACGTGGATCGCGGCTGGACAGTGTTCCCTGTGCATCCCAGCGCGGGCGAGATCGAGGGGCTGCGCGTCTATCGCTCAGTTTCTGAGGTCCCGCAACCGCTTGACCGCGTGTCGATGTACCTGCCGGCCGAGCGCACACTGCCGCTGCTCGACGACATTGCCGCGGCCGATCCGGAGGAATTCTGGCTCAACCCGGGCAGCGAATCAGACGAACTGATCGAGGCAGCCACGCACCGCGGGCTCAACGTGGTCGCGGCTTGCAGCATTGTGGACATTGGCGCTTCGCCGGCCAACTACCCTACATGACGCCGCGCCGCATACAGATCGTCGGAGTTCCGCTCGACCTCGGCGCCGGCCGCCGCGGCGTTGACATGGGTCCCTCCGCCCTGCGCGTGGCCGGTCTGGCTCGCGCTGTGCAAAAACTCGGACACGAGGTGAGTGACTATGGCGACCTCGACGTTTCCCTGCCCGAGACGTCGGCGGCCGGCCGCGACAACCTGCGCTTTGCCGAGAGCGTTCGCCACATCGACGAGCAGCTCGCCGCGGTCATCGAGAAAACGTTGGCCGACGGCATGGTCCCGCTGGTCCTGGGTGGCGACCACAGCATCGCCATCGGCAGCGTGGCCGGCTGCGCCGCCCACTACGCCCGGCGCGGCGAGCAGATCGGCCTGGTCTGGCTCGACGCGCATGGCGACTGCAACACGCCGCAGACCACACCATCCGGCAACATCCACGGGATGTCGCTGGCCTGCATCCTCGGCCTGGGCGACCCGGCGTTCACCGAGTTGCACGTGCGCCAGCGCAAGGTCGATCCGGCCAACACAGCCCTGGTCGGCATCCGCGACCTCGACCCTGGCGAGCAGGACAACCTGCGCGGGCTGGGCGTCACCGTCTTCACCATGCGCGAGATCGACGAGATCGGCATGAGCGCCGTCATGCACCGGGCCATCGCCGTGGCCAGCCGCGGCACCGCAGGCATCTACGCCCAGCTCGACATGGACGTGCTCGATCCCGAGGAGGCGCCCGGCACCGGGACGCCGGTGGTCGGGGGCGTCACGTACCGCGAGGCCCACCTGGCCATGGAACTGCTGGCCGACTCGCGCAAGGTCATCGCGCTCGACGTGGTCGAAATCAACCCGATCCTCGATGAACGTAACCGAACCGCTCAGATCGCGATCGAGCTGATCTGCTCGGCACTGGGCAAGAAGATCTACGGATAGCCAGACGGCAAGGCCGGCGTCGTCTCGAACGTTCACGCCAACAGTTCGCGCAGGTAGTCGAGCGATGAGGCGTAGATGCCCGGCTCCTGGCTCTCGCGCGGGCCGGCGATCTCGAGTGTGCGAATCCGCTCGTGGCGGACCCAGGCCCGCACCGCGTGGCAATCGCGCGGGTCCGTCAGCTTGACGATGGAAACGGGCTTGCCCAACTGACGGGCGGCCTCGATCGTGAGCGCCGTCCCGCCGCTGACGTGCGACCGCAGCAGGACCAGCACGCCATCAGCATCTTGAACGTTCTTGCGCGTGCGCTCAGCGTAGTCTTCCGTCTGGGTCTCCTGTAGCGGGTAGCGCGTGGGTATGACGCCGTCTTCGGCCTTGCGTCCGAGCGGACACCAGCCGCCGCAAGTGATGCCGAACTCGAGTGCGGCATCCAGCCCCGCCCGGTCCACACCGGTCTGCCCGCCGCTGATGATCTTGTCGATCATGCTCCGCTGTCCGTGAACTCGAAACAGTTGAGGTCGCTGGTCCGAGCCCTCAATGGCGCCTCCACCAGCTTATGCACGCCGCCCTGCAAAAGGGAAGGCGGCTCCAAGGTGCCGGGGGGCGAACGGCGGAGTGGGGCAGTCTAGCGCCGTCCGCGTGGCCGGCGCGAGGGTCTGGCGGACCTGCCTGCCGCCGGAGGGCCAAAGATGTCGGCAAGCTTCACCGCGAAACCAGGCAGGAGACGCGTCGTCAGTGTGGCCGAGCCCGTCAATGTCTGTTTGCTCCAGCGATTGAGGTGGCGCGTCAGGACGGTGATGGCCCGCGTGAAAGGATCGAGAATGAGATAGAGCCGCACGCCCGCTTCTAGGTATCCCGCCGGTTTGATGTCGTAATCGCGCTTCTTGCTGGACTTGGAGACCACCTCGACGACGATGTCCGGCGTCCAACAGTCCCACGGTTGAGGGTCATCAACCGGCTGCGGCGTGAGATAAATCGAGATGTCCGGATGTCGCTCCGATTCGATCTCCGTCATCCGCAGCGCCGATTCGCTGCCGCCTCCCACGTATTGGATCGTTCCCGGATTCGTGAAGGCATAGACATCGACGTGCATCCGCATCCGGAAAACGACGATCCCGTGTGGCATGTCGGCCAGATCGGACACGACGACGACTTCTCTCTCAAGCTCGTAGCTGTGCCCGGGTTCGACCTCGGCGCGGGCGAAGTCCTCCAGCGACATGCGCATTCCGTCGTGTTCGGGTCCGATGTGCATTCTGGCTAACGCCCTTCGCATGACTGACCTGGCTCGATCATATCATCCTGGCGACTGAAAGCGAGCGCACAGCCGCCTCCGGGTGCATGTCCGGTTTTGCGGATCGGTGGGCTGCGCATCGCCCTGAAAGGGCGCGCTATGCCAGCCCAGGAAAACGCCCTCGTTGTTCTACACATGTTCGCTCCGATTGTGCTAGTCTGGCTTCCGTTTCTAACGGGCCTATGGATGGGCTCGGTGTTGCAAGCTGAGTCAAGGATGGGGACGTTGCACGCGCTGGCCTGGAGCCGTGACGAGGAAGTGGGCTGCGCGTCGGCAGGCTGGTCAACAGCAGGGGACCCCAACCGCGATGGATGGCGGTTGGGGACCCCAGCCACTCCACAGGCTCGGCGCCGAGCGGGCCGCCATTCCCATCGAGGAAAAGACATGGAGCAGGTTCGGAAGGTGATTCAATACTACTTTGCGGTGAATGATCGAGGTCAACCATCGGGACGAGAAGCAGATCATCGGCGTCGGTCAGGCACCGCTCTGCTCGCCGAAGTCCGTGGATCGCCAGCCGGCCTTCGCGGTGGCGAATTCCTCCATGCTCTTGCTGGCGGCCATGAACGCCTATGGCCCGGAACGGATCGACGAGGTCTTGCCACTGCCCCAATGGCAACAGCACGGCGCCCGTTGCCGTTTATCGACGCACAGACGGGTTCAGCTTCTTCGACACGAGGTCTGCGGCCTGACCCTGGAGGAGATGGCCGATGCGAATCGACCAAACGATTTCGTAATCAGCCTGGTGCCAGACACGAAGTCACCTGAGCTGACCCTGCCTCCCCTCCCGCCGCTGGCCTACGCGAGACGCAGCTGACTTCTCCGAGCTACCGCGGAAACGGCCACGGTCCAGCCACACAGGAGAAGTGCCGAACTCCAGTCGCAGGCGAGACGCCTGCGCTACGCGGCGCGGCCAAGTTCCAGAGCTGCGGCACTCGTAGCGCAGGCCTCCGGCCTGCACGTACCGCAGGCGTCACGCCTGCGAGCCACGGCCGGGAAGGCCGCGGGGCGAAGCACGGGCAAAACGCCCGCGCCACGGTAGCTACTTCTTGCCGCCCTTCGCGGGAGCGGCGGGTTTTGCGGCAGCGGCGGCCGGCTTCGCGCCGGCGGCCGGTTTGGCGCCCGCAGCGGGTTTCGCTCCCGCTTTGGCCTCGGCAGCCGGTGCAGCCCCGGCGGCCGGCGTGGCGCCAGCAGCAGCCGTCTCGGCCTTGGCTTCCTTCTTGGTCTTGCCGCCCGTGGCCGCCTTGCGGTGTGCCACTTTCGGCAGGCCGAAGGGCGAGCGGCCGTCTACCCAGCGTTCCAGTTCGCGAAGCTTTTCGATCCGCTCGGCACGATTCAGCACGTTTCGGTGCCGGGTCAGGCTGGCTTTGCTCTTGAGCGACTTATCCATCGACATCGTTCTACACCACTCCTCGTGCGCCGCGACACAGTCGCTGCTACCATTGATCGCGAGTCAGCGACATGACCTGACCCTCGAGTTTGTACCGACCGCCAGACTTCCAATAGGCCTGGCCGATCTGCTGTATCCGCTTCCAATACTGGTCCAGCAGTGCCTTCTGGGTCGGATCGTCCGTGTTGAATCCCTTGGTGGTCATCAGCGAGAACTTGCCACGCTTCCCGATCTCGACGATGTCGGTCTCGATCCCGTTGTCCTTCAGGAACCTCTGAGCCTTGAGCGCGTCATCGCGAGCTTCCTGAAAATGCTGCACCGCGATGTACGTGTTGCCCTTGATCCAGATCGGGCCGCCCGTTTGTTCGGTCCTTCGGCTGGCCACGAGCGGCTCAGCCGGGTCGTCCTTCGCAGCCGCTGCCGCTCCGTCGGCCGGCGCGAAGGTAATGGGCGAGCGGCCGACGCCCTGGAACACATCCGGATTCACTTGACGCGCGCGGGCCGCGTCGATCTCGTCCTGGACCGCGACGGCCATCGCCTTCTCGTGGGCGTTCCAGCCTTCCTCCATGCCAACCTTTCGGCCGGCGCGACTGCCGAGTCCGTACGTGACCGTTAGTACCACGAGCAACCCGAACAGCACGACCGCCCCGCTGATCGCGGTGAACGACAGTCGCGCTTGGCCGCCGCGTAGCTCAAACAACGGCGCGGCCGTTAGGGACGTTGCCGACGGCGGCGAATCCGGCCGATCGGCGGTCGGCGTCGAATCGCCCGGGTCGCTCGGCTGGACGGGCACGTCTGTGGCCGGCGCGTCCGTGACGGCGTCAGCGCTCGGCTTCCCATCCTGCCACCACTTCGGCAGCGACGGACGCACCGCGTCGGCTGGTCGCGGTTCCGTCCGGATTACCTCGAACAGCGCCGGTCCATGTTTCGACTTGGACATTTTTGTGCCTCCCTGCAAGCGTCCCCAGCGGTCTGTCCCGACGACAGCAGGGTAGCGGATTGATCGCTGTTTGCAAGGCCGCATTGCGCCCCCGAAAAGCTCAATCACCGTGCACGGTCACGCGCGGGGTTGGCGCTCCCCGTGCGAACACGCCATCGCCATCGGTGTCGTCCAGCGCGGGCGACGTGGCGCCCAGCTTGATGGCCCCGCGCTCGCCGGGCGGCACGGCCCGTTGGTCGGGTGTGTACAGCTCGTGTCCGTCGAACAGGCCGGCGTAGGGCGGAAGCGTGCTGCTTGCCGTGGACGGGTCCGGCCCACGCGCATCACCGTCGGTATCCACACTCACCGGGCTGGTGTAACAGCGGTGGAGCTCTTCGCCATCCCACAGGCCGTCACCATCCGTGTCGTTGTTCTGCGGATCGGTCTGGTAGGCGTATTCCTCATTGTCGCCCAGACCGTCGAACGGAATACCAGCGACGATGGCGCAATCGCGGGCGGTCGCCGGCCATCGTCGGCATCGCGGCCGGCAGGGCTCCGGACGCGTTGGCGCGCTGCTGCGGATCGGCTGCGGCCACACCTACCGTGGGCGCAGCTCGAACAGGACCTCGACCTCCTCTTCGGTTGTCGAGTCGGCGAGCCGGAGTGTGGGGTCGCAGAAGGGTTTTGCCAGGTCCTCGAATAGCGCGATCCAATCGCGCTTGATAGACAGGCGCGTCGCGGGCGTGAGCGCGTTGGCCATCCGGGCCAGCAGCGGCGCGATCGGCCGCAGACCGACGTCCCAGACGTGCGCGTGCGTCCGCGTGGCGAACGGGATGGCCCGCACCGTGCGCAACCCGGCCTGCTCGAAGCGCCGCTCCCACGTGACTCGGTCGCTCATCGACGGCCAGGTGGCGAAGCGTCCGCGGTTGATGATCGACAGGAATTCGTCGCCCAGTCCCGAGCGGAAGCGCTCCAGCGTACAGCTCAGGATGCTGTCGAGCTTGACCTCCAGAATCACGCGGCCCGCCGGTGCGCAGATGCGGCGGATTTCCGCCAGGAACGCGTCGATCCGCTCGACCCAGTAGATCGCATTGCAATACACCGTTTGGAACGCTCCGTCAGGCACAGGCAGCGGGCGATTGTTGTCATGCTCGATCAGCCGATCATACAGAGCGAGGCGGCCGGCCTTCTCGAGCAGGGCAGCCTTCCAGTCGGAGCCGCAGGCGATCGTCGAACTCGGACGCCGCACGATGCCCGGGCGATACGCCTCGTCGACGTGATCGAAGATGTCGGCATGGCTGGTCTTCACGCGATCAAGATGAGCGACACTCGTGAAGACGTCGAACGCGTCGTCGAACCGCCCACCGGCATGGAGAAAGCTGAACACGCCATCGCCGCAGCTCAGGTCGATCCACGGGGCTTCGAGCCGGCACGCATCCAGCGCGTCGGAGCGCAGCACCATCCAGAACGCGTTTTCCGGCCGGAGCCAATAGGCGCTGAGAAAAGCGTGTAACTTCCCTCTCGCCGCTGCCATTACTCGCTCAGCCGCGAATGCCAATAGTTCGGGTGCCGGCTGTGATGCTTGACGGCTAGCACACGCAGCTCATCTGGGAGCACGCGATAGTCGATGCCATACGGAAAGCGCCGCATGACGAAGCGCCGCACATCGGCTTTGACGACGCGCCACCGCTCGGGCGTCTCCGAGATTTCCGTCATCGCGGCGTCGAATGCACGAAGGAAGCGGCGGCCAAGTCCGGAGGATCGACGCTCATAGAACTCTATGGCGTCGATAAGTTCCGCCTCAGCCTCTGCGTGATAGCTCAGCCGCATTCGAGTACGCGCCGAGCGGCCTCCATAACCTGCTCGTGGCTACGACTGACGGCCGTTCCCGATGACAGCTCCGCGTCGCGTCTCATCGCCAGCGCGACCGCGTCGTCTTCCTGGCCGGCCCCCCGGGCTGAACCATCGATACTCTCCCACAACGCCTCGGCCAGCGCGACTCGCTCCGCGAGTGGCAGCGCCATCAACTGCTCAGTGAGTTGTTCGGTTACCATCACTTCTTCATAGCCATCCGCGCGGCAGATTTCAAGCGGGGTCAATTTAGACTTAAGATGGCGCGATGGCCAGTTCCTGCTCCAGAAACGCCTCAACCGAAATGGTATCGACGCGGCCGAGCGCGTATGCGTCGCTGCCGCGCTCAATCCAGACCGGATGCGTCGTGAAGGCGTGAACGAAGCCGGCGGCACGGCAAGCGGCCGTACTGGCTTCGGAGAAACTGCCGTACGGATACGAGAACGGACGCGGGCTGACGCCCAACCCGTCATTGAGCAACTGAGCCGACTGGGCGGCATCGTCCATCTGCTCGTCCGGCGTGAGGCGCAGATAGGGTTCGTGGCCCAGCCCGTGTCCACCAATCGTGTGGCCGGCCGATTGCATGGCGGCGAGCTGGTCCCACGAGACATACCAGCGCGACGCCACGGCGCTCGAGTCGCCGACGTGTCGCGCGAACAGCTCGTCGAGCATTCGATTGCGCAGCTCGATGGGCAGCGTCTGAGTGAGAAGGTACTTAAACGTGGCGCGGGCAGCAGTCTCGTAGTGGTAGGTCTGAACGGCGGCCTGCGCATCCACGTGCTCGAGCCAATCGCGCGCTCCAGCGTGCGCCGCTCCCAGCCAGGCGGTAACCGCGGCGGCGAAGCCGTCGTCGCCCAGGCGGCACTGCAACAGGTGAATCTGGTGGGCCGGCAGCATGCGCCCGTCGGCCAGAACTCGGGCGGGCACGAAGAACGTACCGCGCAGGCCGCGGGCTTTCAGCCGCGGGCAGACCACTTCGGCGTGATCGGCCAGGCCGTCATCGAATGTCAACGTGAATGCGCGGCGCGGGAGGTCGCCCCATCCGCTGAACCAGGCGTAGAGCTGCGGCCAGTCGACCGGCTCGAGCTCGGCGCACAACCGATCGAGCTGCCGTTCAAACGTGGCCAGGTCGAGCCCGCGGATGCCGGCATCCGGTCCGCCGGCGCGGTCACGGACGTAGTGGTACATGACGGCCAGACACGACGATTCGCTCATGTACCGCAGACCTCCAGGTCTGCGCATCTCATGCGAGACTCGCGGGCGAAGCCATAACGGTCCGTACGCAGAGCGTCGAAACGGACCGCGGCCCAGGTGAGTGCCACGAAGCCAGCCGGACCCAGACTCGCGGACCGAGAGGTCTGCGGTACACACTCATCGGCACGTTCCGAAAGACTCTGCAATCTTCTCGGACCCGGAGCTGTTGCATCCGGGCGGGCGACCTCATAGGCTATTCGCGGGCTTTCGGAGCAGGCCATGCGGGCCGATCGATCATCGTGCAAGTCAGGCGGCACTCTGGCCCTACGCCGGTTACTCGTGGCGATCCTGATCTGCGCCGGTTGCCGTGAAGAGCGGCCGGCGCCGAAAATCATCTCGCTCGTCGGCCGAGTCGAGTCGATCAAGTTGAACACCGGCCAGGTTGAGTTCAGGTTCTACCACGAAGAGCGCGACGCCGAGGTAGTCGAAGAGGGTCTGGTCACGAAAGAGACCGAGATCCGGATCGACGGTCGTGTCGTAACGCTGGCCGATGTTCGCAGGGGCGACCGTGCCAACGTGGTCATTCGCGTCGAGAAGGACCGGGGCGAAATCGAGTACGTCGCCACCAAAGTCGAGATCAGCCGTGGTGCTCCGGCTACCCAGCCGGCTGCGCCGCCGGGATCGTGAGGTGCTTCGATGATGCCGCAGCGTGTTGGGGCCGGTTTGCTCGGGTCGTTTGGCGCACTGCTGTTGGGCTGCTCGTCAATCGCTCCGCCCGATGTGCGACCCTTGCCGGGCGATCCGGCACTCCGCCAGGCCACGACCGACACTCCGGTTGCCGAAGCCGACGCGCCGCCGCCTTCGCTCGGAATGGTCCTGCACCGCGGACAGGCATATGAGCTGCGCCACTTGCTTGACCCGGCAATGCGGGCGGCCAGTGCGGACCCTTTCGTTCAGGAGTTCGAGCCCGACGAGATGTATGCCGGCCTGTGGGGGTCTGCACTCGCCGAGTGGTGATCGGCCGATGGCCTGTCAACGATGTTCGTACGGGCAGGATGGCCGCGGCCGCAGAAGCGGGCAGGATGCCCGCGGTCCGAGAGGCGGGCAAGATGCCTGCGGGCCGGCGCGCGGCGAACCGCGAGGATGAGCGGTTCGTACAGCGACTATGGCGCAAATTGGGGGGCACATCTCGACCGAGCGTCAGGTTCGTTTGGCGTTTCTTGGTTATCTCGGCGTTTGCCTGATCTGGGGCACGACCTACTTTGCCATCAAGGTGGGCGTGAAGTCGGTCTCGCCCTGGCTGTTGGCCGGCGTGCGATTCCTCGTCGCCGGCGCGGTGTTGATCGTGGCGGCTCGCTTGGCAGGCCAGCGACTGCCGCGCGGCGCGGAGTGGACGCGGCTGACCATCGTCGCGCTCTTGCTGCTGTGCGTCTCGAACGGTTGTGTGGTGTGGGCGCTGCAGTACGTCGATAGCGGCGTCGGCGCGCTCGTCATCGCCACGCTGCCGATCTTCACGATGGGCTGGCTGGCCGTCGGCGGGCAACGGCCGACGCTCATGAGCGTGGCCGGCGTGCTGATCGGCTTCGCCGGCCTGGCGATCATTTTCTGGCCGCACAGCGGCGTCAGCGCAACCCATCCACGCTATGCCCTCGGCGTGGCGGCCCTTCTGCTCGCGCCGGTGACCTGGTCGCTCGGCTCGGTTTATGCCCAGCGGAGGCCCGTTTCCGTGCCACCCTTAATGCGCGTGGCGGTGCAGTCGCTGGTCGGTGGCGCGCTCATGACGGTTCTTGGCCTTATCGTCGCCGGCCGGGCTGGCTTTGCTCCGGCGCGCGAGGCTTGGATCGCTCTGGCCTACCTGATCGTGTTCGGCTCGATTATCGGCTATGGCTCCTACATCTATGCCATCGAGCATCTGTCAGCCACGCTGGTTTCGACGTACACCTACGTGAATCCCGTCGTGGCGCTGGCCATCGGCAGTTGGTACGGTGGTGAGCGGCTGGACGCACGACTGTTGGTGGGCGCGGTCGTCATGTTGGTCGGGGTTGTACTCGTTAACCGGACACTGGCCTCCGCCCGGACTCCGCCACCCCGTGCCAGCATTGACAGCAACGGCGAAGCTCGCGAGCCGGCCCTGGTCGGGCCACTGCGTGAACGCTGTTAGTCGCGTGCATGATGGTTTTGCACCACACGGAGCGGCATCGGAAAGTCCGCAGGCCGGAGCCGCTTCCGAACTGACAGCCTTATCGGTTCCCCGCGCGTCGGCAGGATGGCATCTGTCAGAAGTCAAGATAACTCTGCTTTCGGCTCCGTCGCACCGCGCGACCGCCATGCCGCGCAGCCACAGGGGTGTTGAAATCCGAAGCGATTGGATTAGCGTATCTTGCGCGATCGGCTGGTGAGCGCGGTCGGCCGGCCATCGCGAACGGAGATACAAGATGCGTCGCATCAGCCGGGGGAAGGCGTGCGCGTTCACGTTGATCGAAATGCTGGTCGTCGTCGGAATCATCGGCCTTCTGGTGGCCATCCTCGTGCCCTCACTGGCCAAGGCGCGCAGCTCCGCCCGCAGCGTGGCCTGCCTGTCGAACATGCGCCAGATCGGCATCGCTACGCGCATGTATCTCGACGAGCACCGCGGCGGGTACTTTCACCATCACGAGGGCTGGGTGCTCGACGACGGCACGCAGGTGGACGACCTGCCGGCCGACGCCAGCGCGTGCTCGGGTGGCGGCCTGGGCAACAGCCACGCCGAGAAGCCGTGGGTCATCTTCCTGCAGCCGTACCTGCGCAGCCGCGAGGCGGGCTTCTGTCCGGCCGACATGACGCCGCGCTCGCAGCGGCTCACGACCACGCTGCAGGACTACAATGGCGCGATCGAGAGCACCGACGAGGACCCGCCGCCCGATTCCGAGTTGGCCATCGCCGAGGAGCAGCACCTGACGCTGGTAAGTTACCTGCTCAACTCGGTGTTCTCGCACCGCTCGTGCCGCTACGCGCTGGAGGGCGCGCTGCACGGCTTCCTGACCGACCCGATCTCACTGACCATCAAGAACCACAACATCATCGTCTATTCCGAGCGCAACTCCGAGGCGATGAATGATGCGGCCAACAAGGCCTACGGATCCGTCGGTCAGGACGATTACGACACGTGGGTCGGTGAGGCGGCCCTCGTTCGCTGGGGCGACGAGGCGGGTCCGTTCGGTGACCAGGGCTGGATTCGCTACAACCGCCACCGCGGCGCCGCCAACGACGTCTACCTCGACGGCCACGCCGAGCGGCAGCGCAGGCCCAACGCCCGCCGCGATCAATATCCCGACCTGCTCGTCCGCCAGCCGCTGGCCGACCCGCCGCAGTAGGTGATCCGATCCGATTATTTTGCGGTGCTGCGCGGCCGCTGCGCACACTGCCGCTTGCCTCGCGCGGGTTGACGGTTGGACCGTTCGCCTTAGTATCGCGCCTGCGGTCAACACCGGCCGCGGAAAGGAGCAACGCTCATGCGTCGTCGGTACGTCGTCGGACTCACGTTTCTCGCACTCGCCCCGGCATGTCAGCAGCCGTCCGAGCGAATGCGCACGTCGGACCAAGCCCCGCTGCTGGACGGCATGGGCCGCCATCATCGCGGCATCACCACGTCGTCCAAGTCAGCGCAGCGCTACTTCGATCAGGCCCTGGTCCTGAGTTACGCGTTCAATCACGACGAGGCCATTCGATCGTACAAGCAGGTGGCGCAGCTCGACCCCGACTGCGCCATGGCCTGGTGGGGCGTCGCCCTGTGCAACGGTCCGCACATCAACAATCCCGCCATGGACGCCGAGCGCTCGAAGGCCGCTTCGGACGCCATTCAGAAGGCGCTCGCGCTGCAGGACAAGGCCAATCCGACGGAACAGGCTCTGATCAGCGCGTTGGCCGCACGCTATGCGGATCCGCCGCCGGCCGACCGCCGGCCGTTGGACGAGGCCTACGCCGCTGCGATGGAGAGGGTTTGGAGCCAGAACCGTGCCGACGCCGACATCGGTGTGCTTTACGCCGAGGCGCTGATGGATCTGCAGCCGTGGGACTTATGGACGCGCGACGGTGAGCCGAAGGGCCGCACGCTCGAAATCCTGACGGTTCTGGAAGACGTGCTGCGGGTGGCCCCGAACCATCCGGGCGCGAATCACCTCTACATCCACGCGGTTGAGGCGTCTTTGCAGCCGGAGCGGGCCGTGGCCGCCGCCGATCGTTTGCGCAAGCTCGTTCCGGGCGCCGGACACCTGATGCACATGCCGGCCCATATCGATGTCCGCACGGGTCGTTGGGCGCAGGCGGCTGTGGCCAACGAGAAAGCCATCGAGGCCGATCGCAAGTACCGCGCGGTCTCACCGCGGCACAGGTTTTATCACATCTACATGGCACACAATCACCACTTCCTGTCGTACGCGGCCATGATGCAGGGGCGGAGTGCGCAGGCCATCAAGGCGGCGCGCGACATGATCGCTGGCGTGCCAGCCGAATTCGTCGAACAGCAGGCGGCACTGGTGGATGGTTACATGCCTATCGCACTCGACGCGCTCAAGCGCTTCGGCAAGTGGGACGCGATTCTCGCCGAGCCGGCTCCGCCGGCGTCGCTGCCGATCACCACGGCACACTGGCGATTTTCGCGCGGCGTGGCCTGTGCCTCCCAGCGCGATCTTGACGGCGCGGAGCGTGAGCGCAGCGAGTTTCGAGCGGCCGTGGCGCGCGTGCCGCAGGACGCCGTGATGGCCATCAACCCCGCACACCGGGTGCTGACGATCGCCGGCCACGTGCTCGATGGTGAGATCGCCTTTGTCCGCGGCCAGATGGACGAAGCGGTCGCCAGCCTGCGTACGGCCGCGCAGCTCGAAGACGAATTGCAATACATGGAACCGCCCGAGTGGATGCAGCCCGTTCGGCATACGCTCGGGGCGGTGCTGGTCAGCGCCGGCCGGCACGCAGAAGCTGAGCGAGTCTACCGAGACGACCTGGCCCGCTGGCCGGAAAACGGCTGGTCGCTCTACGGCCTGGCGACGTGCCTCAAGGCCCGCAGCGCTCCCGAGGCCGCCCAGGTCGAGAGGCGTTTCAAGGCCGCCTGGTCGCGGGCCGACACGAAGATCGACACAAGCTGTCTGTGCGCGAGCGAGACGATCGCGCTCAAGTGAGCTGGCTTGAATTCACCCGGACGTCAGCTGCCAGCGGCACCCACGATTGAACGTCGACACAGCTCGGCCGCCCAGGCAGCATCGTCGCGCCCGAACGGCGGGGTCGGTGGTTTTCGATAGTCGATGACCAAGCCGTAGAGCGCCCTCGCGTAACACACTGAAAGGATCGGCTGCAAGGCAAGCTGCACAGAGTCCCGGTCGCGCACAGGGATCGGAATTTCGGGCAGCGGGTCGCGGACGGTGAACGGAAAGACGCCGCACTTCGGACGATGCCGCGCGGAGTGAACCAGGACGTAGTAGTCGGCCGGCGGGAGCGGCCCCGACATCGGCACGCGGGCGCCGGTGCGTAGGAGGTCAAGTTCGACCAAGCTGATTCGGCTCCGCAGAACTTCTCGCCGTTTCCGCAGATACTCCTCACAACCAACGCTACCGGCCCGCTTGTTGGTGGGAGATAGCAGCTCAATCACGGTGATCACTTCACGTGTTCCGGATGACTGCACGACCAGAAAGACCTCGCGTTGCTCTTCCTCCTCCAAGTCCGCGATAACGAACGGGGCTGCGAGCGGCTCCTCGACCAGAACGTTGCCCGGAACGTCCGCCGTGCGCCGGGGAGCCACCACCGCCAGATCCGCCCGCGCCGTGTGCGTAAGCTCAACCGGCTCCTCCGTGACGTAAATGCGCTCTTCGATCTTTACGAAGTAGTTCGGGGCGACACGCTCGGCCAACGCCTCGCGCAGTGTGATCAGGAACGCCTGGTGAAAGTCTGGCCACAGCGCGGGCGATTCGAGGTAGGGGTCCATTCCGGGGAACGGCGACCGCTTAGCTCTCTCGACGTCACTCATCACGCACCCTGTCGGTCACAGATGCAACCTTTCGCGCCGCTGCGCAATCATATGCATGCGCCTCGGGCGCTGGCGAGCACCGCGGCTGATCGGCCCACTCGGTGGCGGTGCTCGCCCTGCTCACACCCACCCGCGCAGCTTGCACGCCTCGGCCACGCGCTTGACGGCCACCATGTACGCGGCGGCGCGCATGTGCACCTTGGCCTGGTCGCGCATCTTGTTCACCGCCGCGAAGGCGTGGGTCATCTTGTGGTCGAGCTGGCGATAGACGTCGTCCAGCGTCCAGTAGTAGTTGTACGTGTTCTGCACCTGCTCGAAGTACGAGACGGTCACACCGCCGGCATTCGCCAGAAAATCGGGCAGCACGAAGATGTTGTTCTTGTGCAGGATGACATCGGCCTCGGGCGTGGTCGGGCCGTTGGCCAGCTCACACACGATCTTGGCCTTGATGCGGCCGGCATTGGCGTCGGTGATCATGTTCTCAAGCGCCGACGGGTAGAGAATGTCGACCGGTAGCTCCAGCAGGGCGGCGTTCGAGATCGGCTGCGTGCCGGGGAAGTCGCTGACGCGGCCGGTCTCGAGCTTGTGATGCACCAGCTTTTGCGGATCGATCCCGTCGGGACTGGTCACGCCCCCACTCGAATCGCTGACCGCGACGAGCTTGCCGCCGCACAGCATCTCGCGGTGCAGCGTGGCGGCGAACTGCCCGGCATTCCCGAAGCCCTGAATGGCATACGTGGCCTTGGCCGGATCGATGCCGCGCACTTTGCAGGCCTCGCGCACGATGATGCAGCCGCCGCGGGCCGTGGCGTCGCCGCGGCCTTGCGAGCCACCCAGCGCAATCGGCTTGCCGGTGATCACGCCCGGATGCGACTCGCCCATGATGGCCTCGAACTCGTCCATCATCCAGGCCATGATCTGCGGCGTCGTGTACACGTCGGGCGCGGGCACGTCGCGATGCACGCCCAGCTCGCGCCCGACGGCGCGAATGTAGGCCCGCGCCAGCCGCTCCTTCTCGCCGTCCGACATCTCTTTCGGGTTGCACGTCACGCCGCCCTTGCCGCCGCCCAGCGGAATGTCCACCACCGACGTCTTCCACGTCATCCACGCCGCCAGGGCCCGCACGGTGTCGATGGTCTCGTCCGGATGCCAGCGCAAGCCACCCTTGTTCGGGCCGCGGGCGTGGTTGTACTGAACGCGGTAGCCGTGGAAAACTTTGGTCTGTCCGCTGTCCATCTTGACCGGCAGCGTGAAGCGGAACTCGCGCATCGGCCAGCGCAGCAGCTCATGCGTGGCGGCGTCCAGGCCCAGCAGGCGGGCGGCTTCATCCAACTGGCTTTGCGCGATCTTGAACGGATTCAGTTCGGACATGCAAGGCTCCCAACAAGCGCGTGGACTCGAACGCACCCGGCGACGACGCGCGCCGGTCGTACGACCTGACAGTATATCCGCAAACGCGGGAGTCGTTAAAGTGGCGGGTACAGCCACGGTCGACGGCCAAAGCTCACGGCCCGCTGGCGCCGTAGGAGGCCTGGAAATACGAGAAATCGGCCAGGTCCGCATCGGCGTCGCCGTCGGCGTCGAACGGAGCACAGCCTGAGCCGGCGGGCACGTCGGGGCCGGCGAGGCACGCTTGGAACGCAATGTAGTCACCGCTGTCGATCTGCCCGTCACCGTTGAAGTCGCTGCCCGTGAGCACGAGCTGCCCGCAGCCGAGAAGCGTGATGCTGACGCCGGTTCCCATGTTGATAATCTGATCCGCGTAGATGCGGACGTTCTCCAGCGTAATGGCGGCCCCGCTGTCCAGAATGAACGTCTGGGCATACAGGGCTTCAGTACATGCGTCCTGTGGCGAACCGGAGTTGTTGTTGAACGTGTCTCTGAACGTGACGTCGGCCCCGCCGCTAACCTGGACCTGACCCATGGCGAAGTGCTGCGTGGCCATCGGGAACGAAATCGGTCCGTCATCCTTACCCGCGACCTCGAAGTCGACAGACATGCCGGTCAGCACGAAGTCGCCCTGCATGCAGTCGAAACACTGTGGCGACATGCTCTGGTTGATGAAGCTGCCGGCCAGCGACATCGCTGCGGACGACTGATACGATACTACGCCCGGGCCGGTGAGAATGAAATCGCCCAAGATCACCGTGACCGCGGCATCCGCCACAATGAAGATCGGCGGTACGTTTTCGCCTTCCAGCAAGCATTCGTTATCGTCCAGTCCGTCAACAATCAGGGCCTCCATGACTTCGAGCATCATGGCATCCGAGAGGTCCATCGTTGCTCCGTCCTTCATCGTAACGGTTGCGGCGGATAGTGAAGCCGACGTGTCGGGCTCGGCCGGGTCAGCCTCGTATCGGGCGCCCGATTCAAGGGTAAGCGAACCGCTCAGGGAGATGGCCGCTGATCCGGTGACGTGGATTTGGCCGGCGTTCATGGCTTCCATCGTCGTCCCAGTGATGGAGGCCAAGCCGGCGCCGGGCCGGACCTGCAGTGTCCCGGCATCGGCAACGTACTGGCCGGCGCCGACGACGGAGTCGTCGAAGTCGACGACGTCGCCGACACGTAGGGTTCCGCCATTCGTGGCGATGAACGCGCCGTTGTTTGTCTTGGGACCGGGAGCGTAGAGGTTCAGTCTCTGACCGGGCTGGTTGGCAACGACGCGTCCCAGATTGGTCATTTGGCCAAAAACAATCCCCTTGCCGTCGATCTGGTGGTTGGCGGCATTAGTGAACGGCGTCCGGAAGGCGCCCAGATGGGCCAGGGACTGATGGCCGAGGCGAACACAGTCGTCGAACGTGCCGTCAGCGTCATCGCCCATTAACATGGCGCTGGCCTGGGTCGGGGCCAGATGCGTGCTGGTCGCACCGCCTTGGCCTACCTCAAGGATGCCGCTATTGGTGATCGCTTCAGAGAAGCCGCCATTCTGGCCATCGGGGACGACCATGCCCTGGACGGCCACGTTCACCAGTTCGGCACCACCGATCAGGTGAATCTCGCTGTTCAAGTCAGTCGCGGTTGCCGATCCGCCCATGACTTGGCTGCCATTGATCTCGAGGATGCTCTTCGCCCCGGCCTCTCCCGCACCAGCCGCACCATCGGTTGCGACGAGCGCGCCACCGCCGGTCTGATCGATGACCGGCGCGTCGAGCACGAGCCGCTCGCGATCGGTTGCCTCGAGCGTGCCCTGATTGACGATCGTGCCGGTAACGATCAGGACGCGCACATCGGCGCCGCTGCCGTCGTTGACTTCGATGTGCGCCCCGGCGCCCACGGTCAGGCTGTCGATCGTGGGCGAGACGTCCAGCGTCACGTCATCGTTCGCCTGTGGCACGTCCACAGCGAACGATTGCCCGGATCCATTGTCTGGGACGATGGGCGGGCACCAAGCCTCGTCGTCGCTCCAGAAGCCGGCGGCGGCATTCCACGTGCTGTCGACCGGTCCGGCAAGCGGGCACTCGTCCGGAATGCCGTCGACGTTGCAGTCATCACTGATGCCGATTGGCCCCAAGTCACAGGTATCGGGGACACCATTGTTATTGCAATCGGCGTCGCACGTCATCGTCAGAGGATCGCAATAGAACGGCCCGCCCGGCGCTGAGCTGCCCCCCGAAATATCGCATTCGTCTGGAATTCCGTTGTTGTTGCAATCAGGATCGCAGCCCAACATGCAATAGAATGGGCCTCCAGGCGCTTGGCTGTCCTGCGATATCTCGCATTCATCGAGCACAAAGTTCTCATTACAGTCATTGCCGGCCAACTCGCTCAAATCGGGGACTTGGTTCCCATCGCAATCCCGGCTCTCGTAGCAGCCTCTGTCAAGAAACGGCGGCATTCCCTCTCCCATGTCGTCCTGATTCACATCGTCGGCAAATCGCGGTGCGCCATCGAGGTCGAACGGAACTCGCTCAGCGATGATGCCATCCTCGTCGAGATCGAACTCATCGTCTGGCGCGTATGCTGCATAATATATGCTGCTCGCGGCGTCAACGCATGGGGAAGCCGCCATCAGGCGAAGGTTGTCGTCAACTGTGCCATATACTTCGTCGCTCCCGTTGTCGTCAACAAACAGTGGCGTAGCGGTATTGTTGTTCATACCCGTGCCACTCCATCCGGTATCGATAGAGCTCCACGACACTTCTACCGCGGGGCCTCCAGCGATTCCTGTGGACGCAATGTTGCCATGCACAACGGAGTTGAGTACGTACGGTCCCGCTGAGGTTGCGCTTGTTCCAAAAGCAAATTGAACCGCGGCGCTACCTTGAACTTGACTGACGTTATGGCTAATCGTGCAGTTCAGCATCAAGGCGCTGTCGGCCGCAAAGAAACAGGCGCTGCCCCCCGAAAGAGGTCCCATGCCGGAGGCTTGATTTCCTGAGAAGAGCGAGTTTGTCAAGTTGACGTGTCGCCCGATATAGACACCGCCGCCGGCGAACGCAGCGGCGTTGCCATACCAGTCACAATTGGCAGCGCGAACATAGCCATCAAACGGGCCAGCAGCGGGCGACGTATAGAGTCCGCCGCCATCGCTGCCTGCAGAGTTGCCAACGAAAGTGCAATAGACCATGCGCAGTGCATAGTGCCTGAGGATACCCAGGCCGCCACCAAAGTGCGGGGTATTGTTACCGTCGAACGAGCAGCTTCGCAGTGAGATCGTATCGTTGGGCGGGGAGTCAGGATCATCGCAGAACATGCCTGCGCCACCGTGCGTGCCTCCGGAAAACATGACTGTGCGATTGGCTGCGAAGCGACATTCGAAGAAGGTCGGGCTGCTATTGCTGGAATAGGCCCCCCCGCCGGACAGATCGGCTGAGTTTCTCAGGAAAGTGCATCGACTGAACGTAGAGCTGCTATCTTCAATGCGCAGTCCACCGCCGCGACTGTGATTGCCCGCTCCGTTCGCGTTGCCCCCGGTAATTGTAAAGCCGTCAACCTCAGCAGTGGCGCTGGTTGCGCTCACGACGTGATAGCTGTTCTCGTTGTTTCCCGCGAAATCCGGACCGTCATTTCCAGCCAGGTCCCCACTTAGAGTGGTAACGTTGACGACTGGGTTTCGTTGACTGATCTCAGTCTCAAGGCCCACGAAACCGCCATAGACCGAGACGCCTGGGACGAGCTGAAATGTGCGCGTGCGCTCGCCACTCGGGCCGGTCGGCTTGTATGTTCCGGTAGCAACCCAGATTTGCGTGCCCGATATGGCTGCCGCGAGTGCGTCCTGCAGGTCCGTGAACGCGTCGGCCCAGCTCGAGCCGTCGTTGGCGCCCGTAGCGTTGGCTTTGACGTAGAGAATCTGCTGGCCGACGGCAGGGCAAGTGATCATCCAAGTGGTGACGATTGCCACGGCCACTCGATGCCGGGTGGGTTGTAGGCGAATAGCGGCCGTAGATGATCGGTGTGCGGCCGTCGGGTCAGCGGTGCATGCGTACATCGTGGTCCTCCTACGTCGCCGGAGGTCGCCCAACGAGCGCTCGGACCGGCTACGCGTCGGGCGGGAACTATCCCTCCTGAGGTTAACCAAACCGGGCGACAGTTTCCAGTGAGACAGGCGTAGTTGCGTCGAAGGTGAGCGCTGGCTACGGCGCTCGGGTTTGTGAGGCTTCGGCAAGGGCAGCTTCCACCTCCTTGCGGAGGTCATAGAGCTCGCGGGCGGCATCGAACCAGACGTAGCCCTTTTCCTGCGACACCATGATCGAGCTGGGCTGCTTGAGTTCATGAGGCCAGTTCACATCGGCAGCTTCGAGGTGTTGGCGAGCCGATTCCGGATCGCCCTTGTGAACCGAGGCGAGGGCGAGAACCAGCTGCGTCACGCATGGCAGAGCGCCTCCGGGGTTGTGTCCGCGTTCAAGCGCAAGCTCGGCTTCTGCGGATGCCCTTTCGTACTCCCTGTCACGCAAGTAACTGAGCGCCAATAAGCGTTTGACCTGGCCGTCTTGCTCGTCCGCCAGGCGGTCGGCGTTAACTGCGTCACGGTGCGCGGCGTCTATATCGGCTGTTTCCGACGAGTTCAGGCGAACGCGGGCACGCACAGCGTACGCCGCCGCATCTTGCGGCCCGTCCACCTTGGTGCATTTGACGGCGTTCTCGGCGCTGGTGAGTGCGTCCGGGCTTCCCCGAGCCCACTGCAGTCCCGCCAAGTTCCGCCAGGCAGGCGTGCCGTCCTTACTTTCAGTACCCTGCCCGCTCGCAGCCTCGGCGAACTCCATCTCCGCCAAATCGAACTTGCCCTGAAATGCCCGCACGATTCCCAAGTTGGCGAGCGCTGAATTGTGGACGTTGATACGCCCGCTAGCCTTGTCCGCAGATTCCTCCGGGCCCGGTTCGCGCGCAAGGCGAATTGCCTGTTCGTACGCAAGGGCAGCCTCGTCGTAGCGACCGAGCTTACGGAGGATCGCACCGTTAAGGTTCCATGCGCCGAAGTTGGGAGATTCGATCTTGGAGGCTTCTTTCCACAGCTCGGCTGCCTTGTTCAAGAGCGTGGTATCATCGTTGGCGTCGGCTGCCTGCCTTTCAAGCACCCACGCGAAACTGTAGCGCGCTTTGGAGTTTTGAGGATCGAGACGGATCGCCTCCTCGAATTCGCTCTGGGCTTCAACGAACTTCCTCTCGCCAGTCAGGCGGATTCCGTCCTTCAAATGAGTCTCAACTTGCCCGTCACGAAGTCTGGCATCGGCACGCTCCCGGTCCGCTTTCTCGCGTTGCCGGTCATCTTCTGCGCGCTGGCGTTGGGATTCCGCGAGCTGCCGCTTGATCTGCTCAGCGCGCCGCTGGCGCCCTTGCTCGATGAGAGCGACGGTGGAGACGAGGAGAATCAGGCCTGCAGCAACCGTCGTCACCGCGGCGCGTCGGCGCTTCGCAAGCTTGATGGCGCGCCGAATCGGCCCCGGCGGGCGGGCGGCGATGGGCAGGTCGTTGACGTATCGCCGCAGGTCGTCGGCCAGTGCTCGGGCGGTGGCATAGCGCGAGGCGGGCGACTTTTCCAGGGCCTTCAGACAGATCGTGTCCAATTCTCTCGGGACGGTGGCGTTGATCTTGCGCGGGGCAGTCGGGTCGCGGGTGATGATCTGGCTGAGCACTTCTTTCTCGTCGCTGCCGGGGAAGGCCGGGCCGAATGTGAGCAGCTCGTACATGACGGCGCCCAGCGACCAGATGTCGGTCTGGTGGTTGAGCCGCACGCGCTTGGCCATGGCCTGCTCGGGGCTCATGTAGCGGACCGTGCCGAGCAGCGAGCCGGTCATGGTCATCGAAGCGTCGGTGACGGTCTTGGCCAGGCCGAAGTCGGCGATCATCAGCGTGCCGTCGCGGGCCAGCATCAGGTTGCTGGGCTTGATGTCGCGGTGGATGATGCCCTCGCCGTGGGCGTAGTGCAGGGCCTCGGCCGCGTCGGCCACCCAGCGGGCCACCTGCTCGTAGAACACGCGGGCGCGCCCGCTGAACGTGCTCCCGGCCGCACCGCGCGAGTCGGAATCGGGAACCTTCGTCGGCGCGGTCAGGTCAGTGCCGGCGGGTCCTTCCGAAGTCAGCTCGCGCATCAGTTCCGCCAATTGCGCCGACGAGGTCGTCGAAAGGTCGATCTGCGCCAGCCGGCGAATGACCTCATCGAGCGAGCGGCCGTCGATGAGCTGCATCGTGTAGTAGTAGGCGTGGTGCGACTCGCCGAAGTCGTAGACCGGAATAATGTTGGTGTGGTGCAGGCGGGCCGCGGCCGAGGCCTCACGCCGGAAGCGGGCCACCGTGTCCGGATTCGCCCGCCCGGCGATAGCCGGCAGCAACTTCAGGGCCACCACGCGACTCAGATTGCTCTGCACCGCTCGATACACGATCCCCATCGCGCCCCGGCCAATCTCGTCAATGATCTCGTAGCCGGGCAGTGTCGGCCCCGCGGCCGAAGATGGATCGGTCGAGGCTTGCACCGCGGCCACGAACTCGGTCGGCAAGGGGTCGATGCTGGCCCGCCCATCGTTGTCGAGCAGACTGGCAACGCCGGCCTGCAGCTCAGCGTCGCCGCTGCAGGCGCGGCCGAGAAAGCCGGCCCGCTCCTCCGGCGGGAGGGCGACGGCCCGCGAGAATATCTCGTGCATGCGCTGGTACACTTCCGGCGTCATTTCGTCACTCGTCGCCGGCCTCACCCATCCGCGGACTGACCGATTCTCCCACGCAGCCACGCCATGGCCATGCGCAGGTCAGAGGCCGCGGTGCGCTCCGACACGCCCAGAAGCTCCGCGATCTGGGCCGGCCCCAGGCCGGCGTAGTGCTGCAGCATGAACGCTTCACAATGCCGGGCGTTCAGCCGGCGAAGCTCGTCGAGCGCGGCGTCGAGCAGTAACGCACACTCCGCCGCAACGTCGGGCGCGGCGGGCTCGCTCGAGCCCTGCAGGACCTGGTCCACCGAGAGGCTCGGCCGGCCGCCGCCTCGCTTCTGCGCCCGCCGGCTGCGGGCGTGGTCGGTAAGCACGTTGTGCATCGCCCGCACGACCGCGTTGAACAAGTGCCGGCGATCCTCCAGCTTGGGCAAGTTCCCGCCGCGAAAGACGCGCAGGTAGGCCTCATTAACCAGGGCGGTGGGCTGCAGTGTGTGGTTGGCCCGCTCGCGGCGCATCATGCCGTACGCGCGCCGACGCAGGTCGTCGTACACCAGCTCGACCAGCTTGCTCTCTGCCCGGTCGTCACCCGTCGCGACCCGCTCAAGTAGGACCGTGATGGCTTCGCTGGACGCCTCTTGGGGCACGGAAGCGCCTCCAGAATCGAACTTCGCATCCGAAGCGGCCATTTTACGCAATGCTCTATAGGGAGCAACTCCCCGTCCGCACGACGGTCGGTTCACCGTCAGACAAACCAGAGCACACGCAAAAGGAGCGTAGATGGCCATTCGAGGTCCCGGCTTTGTGTTTCGGCAGTCATCATTGGAGCGCTTCGCGGCGCGGCTACGCGCGTGGATCCTCGCCTGTTCTGGGTTCACTCGTCGACGGGGTCTGTCGGCCCTGGCCGTCATAGCCTTGGCCCCGCTGCTCATTTCGAGCGCACGACAATACGGCTCGTCCTCTGGCATCCGTCCAGACCTCGAGCGGACCCTCGGCAGCGTGTTGCAACACGCCGACAAAGCCGTGTTCGCTGTGGGCATCACACGGTCCGACGGTTCCGGTTTCCGGCCGATCGGTTCGGCGTTCAGCTTCACGACCGGCCACGAGTCGGGGCTAGCAACCGCGGCCCACGTCGCCTGCGCTCTGGAAGAGCACATGAAGCGGGGCTTCCGCGCAGTGGCTCGTAACGCCGCCGGCCGAGAGCTCGAAATCGTCAATACGAGGATTCCGACGATGTTTCGGCACGCGCTGCGAATCTCCGAGCATCAGTACCGGGAGGACGCCATCGGCCTGACGCGCGTCACCGAGGCGCTACCTGCTGATGTGGCGGTGCTTATCGTGGCTGGCGAGTTGGGCGACGCATTGCCCATTGCACCGTCCGAAGCCTTGAGCCGCGGCCGCGAAGTCGCCGTCGCCGCGTTCCCATCCGAAGGCGGATACGAAGCCACTGCGGTCAGGACAACCTTTGGTCACATCGCCAGTACGCCGTCGGATCGGACCGTCGAGACATCCGCATTCGTTACGGGCGGCTCCTCTGGCGGCGCGCTGCTCGTGCGCGAAGGCGTCTGCGGAATTATCGTGGGCGGGCGCATGATCAACGACGATGAGACTCGGATTCCGATAGGACTGAACTACGCGGTCCGCTCCGAGGCGCTCGAGAAACTGCTCGTGGGCGACTTTGACGGGCGAAGTTGGTATGACCAATGGAGGCAGCAGCTCTCAGAACGGTACCTTCCAGCGATCGGCGTAGCTGAGCGCATCGCCCGTCTCTACACGTGCGACGCGGCAGAGATGGTTCTCGAGTACGCTGTGCCCGAGTCTGACTTGCCGCACGTCAAGACTATCACGCTGAACGAAGGGTTCGAATACTGGGTATCCGCCGCAGCGACCGACTTCGGCGACGCGGACATCGTGGTCTATAAAGGTTGGGACGTTGTCGGCGCCGACCTTGCCGAGGACTCGTTTCCGCTCGTCCATCTCGCCGACCCTGGGCTGGTGCATATCACGACCGACCTAAGCGGCGAGGCCGTGGCCGGAGAGCGCATCGATGTCCGTGTCTTCCGCTGTCCGAGCGACGGCCCGCGATGATTGGACGCGCTTCTCGCGCCGCGCCGCTGAGGGTGCATGACGCCCTCGCGGGGCCTGTTGAGCCATTGCCGCCGGCCGCCCGACGAGTGACACGACGATGACGTGTACGACAGGAGGCGGGTCTTCCGCCCGCCTCCTGATCATTTCATGGCTGTGCTGAGGCGCGACGCGCGTTCTGGATCCCCGGCGCACCAGCCTGACCCGACTAATGAGGGAACACTTGTGATCCACACAACGAACTGTCGATGCGCTATACTGCCTGCGCCCAATGCCTATGCCTACACCCGCAGTTCGGTCGGGGATCCGGCCGACATTCGTTCCGGTCTCGACGTGCAGCGCGAGGCCGTCACGTGCGACGCACGCCGAGCGCGGCTGAATCTCCTGAGTTCGAGTTTCGCACTTTTTTGAGGCCCCGCGAGCTCCCGCACTGAACAAAAGAGAGCCTCCTGGCCGATGCGAGTGTGTCGTGAACGGATTCACACGCTTCGAGCAGGGAGGCTCAA
>Ga0187892_10001810_pt1 | contig 46630 bp, 36 predicted proteins | sample MA1701073metaG_FD_139345 | JGI IMG/M metagenome (GOLD analysis project Ga0187892, IMG submission 139345) | Bio-ooze microbial communities from a basaltic lava cave in the Kipuka Kanohina Cave System on the Island of Hawaii, USA - MA170107-3 metaG ...
CGGCAGGTACTCGATTCATGGCAAGGAAGGTGGTCCGGCTTTCGTGCTCGACTGCGTCAAGGCGCCGTACTGGACCGTTCCTGCCGCCCTCGGTTTCGTGGCGGCCGCCTCGGCCCCGCGCAAAACCGTCGTGTTCGGTACGATATCGGATTATTCGGGCGGCGCCCGCCGACGTTACCGCAAGGTGGCACGGGAAGCCTTGGCGGTCGCGGATCGTGTTGTTTTCGTCGGTCCGCATTCGAGTCACATGACGCAGCTTCGTCAGGGAGAGGCGGGCGACAAGCTCTTCGCGTTTCAGACGGCCTATGAGGCAAGCGCGTTCCTGGCGCAACCGCTGTTGCCGGGCGAACTGATCTTCATCAAGGGCTCCCTCGGGGCTGACCATTTGGAACGGATCATGCTCTCGCAGCTAGAGACAGTGGTGTGTTGGCGCGAGCATTGTCGAAAAGTGAGCAGTTGCCTCGACTGCAAGAGCTACCGTGAGCCTACACCCCCACCATTAGGAGTGTTTCACGAGGTTGAGACATGTTAGGGGCAGAGCCTCTCTGGTGCTCAGTTCGGCAACGGCAAGTTCGTCCTTCGTGCTCGGTCCCGCAGCAGACCATACACAACGACCTGCTTTGAGAACGTCGCGACGTAGACCTTGCCGTTGGCGACGATAGGCGTATTGAACTTGGCGAGAGCTCCAAGGTCGTCTCGCACGGCATTTTGTTTCGAGTTCCAAATCTCCCGTGACAAATCGGTGGCGTCGAAGGCTCGTAGCGTGCCGGCAACGACCTGCTGATTCGCATCCTCAGATGACGTCACTGCCCAAAGGATGCCGGTACCTGCAACAGCTCCGTTGGCTGAAACGGAAAGAATTCCACCCTGTGTTGCTGCAAGCTCTTGTGTCTGCGAGGCCGGTGTTGGATCGAGTTGCCCTTCGCGGAAACGAAACATCTTACCGCGATCTAAGCCCCCCCAAAGGTAGAGATGGGCCCCTTCCGGACCGTTCCAATAGGTTGGGGTGCCATGTATTCCTCCCTCGGCGGCCATGAAGCTTTGCACAATTTGGTCGTCCGCTTTTTTGCGGAAATGCCCAAGCTTGCGGCGGTCCAAGAGGTAGAGTTTGCCCTGCTTGCCTCCGCTCACGAGAAGGTTGGTGTCCGGGACAAGCAGCACGCCCGCTGACCCGAGGTCGAAGTCATACTTGTTGAGCATCCTGAAATTGAAAGGAATGAACCAATCGAGCACCGCTCCGGAAGGACCGAGCTTGAGAAAGGCGTTGCCAAAATCCTGTCCACCCTTGTGCGCTTTGGCAGTCCCGTTGCCGACGGTGAGATAGAGGGTCCCCCACTTGTCAGCGGACGGTCCGGAATTCGACTGCCAAATGCCACCGGCCGCGCCGGTAGGCGTGACCACCTTGGCGAACGATTGCTGAAGAGTCACCGCGTCGTAGCCGATGATCCATCCGTGGTATGGCCCAAGATCGCAGTGGGCGCCCCAGGCGATGTAGACAATCCCATTGGCGAGCAATAGCGCCGCTCGCTGATTTTGGATCGCTGGATCGAAGTGGAGCACGCCGTTCGACGAGCTGAGACCAGACCCCGGGACGCTGGCCTCGATGACGACCGGGCTGTTCGGTCGTGGGGCTCCGGTCGCAATATCCAGTGCGTGAAGCCGTTGGACGAACGCATCTCCTTCCTTGCTCCGCGCGACGATATAGATCGTTTGTCTCCCGGAATGGATAACCGGGGTGCTTACGATCCCAATGTTTTCCGTAAAATCGCGGCAATTTACCCCAACCTCACCCGTCTTGACGGGCCTCGCTCCAGGCACGCTATCGCTCAGGTTTACCTTCCATAGGGGCTCGCTTGCGTTGGGATCGTCGGCATCGAACGCATAGACGGTATTATTGACCGTAGCGACATAGAGGACGTTTCGGGCCCCCGCCTCCGGAATGTCGACGCTCGGAACATACAGGGGCTGAGCATAGACCTGATCGTCAACCGCGCGGCTGAAGAGCTTTCCGAAATCGGCTTGATTGACGTTTGTCGTGTTCAGGAGTGTTTCGGAAAGGTTCTGCCCTGTGCGCGCGTTGTCATAACGCTGGGTCGTAACGCCGACCTCGCTGGGCCCGCAGGCCGCCAAGCAAGACAGAACTATTACGATAACAATCAGATCCAAGCGCTTCATTCTGCGCCAGTGATGTTTTCCATGCCGCTTCTTCGACAGCGCAGATGGGCTCATCGGCCAAACGTCGGTACTTCCGTCTTTTGAAGCGGCTCGAGGCCGGGAACTCGGTTGCAACCTCCGTCCCTCCTCATGACGCAGAGATCTTTGCGCGTGTGTTTGCGCCAGCACTTCACTGTCGTGTAATCCTTCGGCAAATCTTTTCTCGATGAGCGCTTGACCAGAACAACGTCAAACGCGCTGGCCAACATGGCCAACTTCTCAATCCCGCGTTCGCGCGTTTGGTAAAACGGAACATCACGATGGAGATAGGCGTAGCCCCCGGTGTTCGCCCAAAAAACGTCGTAAAGGAGAATACCACAGAGTTTCGGACTCTTGGCCAACAGAAACTCGGCTTCGATCACGGCGCGTGCTCGATACCACTCCTTCGAATTCTTCGATGTGACCGCTAGGGCCAGAGAAACTGCAATCCAGAGAAACCCGGCCGCCATTGCTGCCAACCACGCGCCCTGCGGCGAAACCGTCCGCAAGCGCTCAATGAGATCAGCCGTTCCCATCGCCGCAACGACGACGATACAGGCGGTCGCGGGAAAAATGAAACGGTACTCCTTATGGGGAATGAGCGAGTGGGTCAGCAGGATGGCGATGATCACGAGAATCCAAAGCATCGACGATCGGGCCCGCAGCATGACGAGGAGTATGAGAATCGGTAGCGCATAAGACCATCGATCAATGAGTCGATGAAAATACCAATCCATCGGCGCCACACCGAAGCGTGATGCGACACCCTCGAACGGCTGAAAGTTCTCGTCGGGATGATAGAGACTTGGAAAGAGCAGTATGACGCCGAGGCGGATGAAAAATGCCACTAACAGTACGGCAATCAAAAGCCAATCAATCTTCGTGCTGGCGACCCGCAACATCTATTCCTGCAATATCTCGCAACTGGTTCGCGGATTTTGGTCCGATGCACATACGCGCGGGCCGCGGACCTCGTACAACGTAAAGAAGCTCCCTGCGTAAATGGGCCGCAACATGCGAACGCTTGCTTGAGGCTTTCTTTTCCCATGCACGACCAAGACCGCATCGAAGTGACATGGAAAATAAAAGAGGTGGGGCCAGCGTTGGCAAAGGAAACTTTGTGTTTTTGGATTCTTGCTTCCGCCTGCCGCGAGTTTGTTCAAATATTTGACGTGGGTGGGAATGCCTTTAATAGGAGCACGGGGGGCGAAAGGAGCCATCTCAGGCTTAACATAGATAATGTGCTGACCTTTGGTGGCGAACATTTGAGGGCTGAAGGCGCTTCGGTCGATGATGGCGAATTCCGCAATGTGCCAGTAAAGCGGACTTAGCGGCACGCGGGACCCTATGGCGGTCATAAGGCGAGAGCCGCGCGGCAAATTGGCAAGTGCAGAGCGAAATTCCAGGGCCTGGCGATCATAGGTCGTCCATTGCCTGGCCAAATTGAGCGAAAGCCAGGCCAAACCCACGAATACGGCTACGACAAGTACCGCCTTGAGTGGGCGAGAAAGCCTGATGTCACATGACGCAAAAAGCACTGCGGCAGCGAACGCGGGAAGCCGAAGATGCGCTAATGCGCCTCCCATCGCGCGTTCCGGCATAAGCAGAGCGCCAAGCGCCAGAGCGATTAGGGGAAGGTGCATTCTCGGATGAACGAAAACTTTGTGTCGCCACATTCCGAGTCCGAACAGAAGCGCGATAACCAGGATCAAATATGTTGCAGGCTCCCCGAAACTTGTCTGCACCACGGATTCGATACGTGCCGGCAACGTGTCGATGATACTGAACGCGATTTTGCCGTCCGTTGAGTTGCCAGGCTTCATCAGAAACAGCAAGACGACCGGAAGCGAAATAATCGCCATGTCCACAAATGGCCAAGTCATGTTGCGCCACGTGAGTCGAGGGTGGTGGCTTCGAACGTGGCGACCAGAAGCAGAAACAGGATCGCTGCGACGAGATGGCTGAAGTAGAGGATCGTTGTCGCGGCGCCAAAGATCGCCACCCTCAACAAACGGGGCCAATTCTCGCTCGCAATCCAACCTGCGAAGACCGCGAAACACAAGCCGGCGGCGAAATAGTAGTTGAGGAAGCCCCACATGAAATTGGCGTTATAGGCGAAGAAGGCGCTGATGAGAGGCGCCACTCCCCATTGGCCGTAAAGCGCACGATGGATCAGCCATGGGCCCCACACCCACAGGGCCACGGCAAGAGAGAGGAACACCTTGGTGGCAGGCTCTAGCGTCAAGACCCGGCCGAGTGCAGGGACCGCAATCTCGCCTGCGAGATTGGGAACCGGCGTCCACGCGATGCCGTAGAATGGGGAAAGAGTTGCGCCACCCCCTGCGAGATAATACCCAGCCAGCCGCGCGGGGTAATCCGGCATCGCGGGAGTTACCACCGCCCAAAGCGGCCAGACCATGATAGCGAAAGCAAGAACCGATGCGGCAATGGGCCAACTGCGTCCAGCCAATCGCGGCCAGCGAGCTGTTCCGTGAGAGAGCCGAGGGCCTACCGCTTCTGCCAAACTAACAGGCTCGCCATGAAGTCGGAATCGCCATCGACGAAAACAACCTCCCAATCGTAGTCCTTTAGGTGATTGTGCAGCGCGACTATGAGGGGGGCAATATTATTCGCCTCACGAAACACTGGGACAACGACAGCGACATCATTACCCGGCAAGCTTCATCTCCTGCATGGATACCCTACTCCGCAAGCGATAAGGATAAAGAATCCGGCTCGCTTCCTCAATTTCGGACTTGGTTATCGCCGAGCGCACCATGGTTGCGGCGGAAAGGTCGCTAGGTCGCCTGGCACCGGGGCATCCGAATGCAGGCTTGGCTGCAGCCGCGAGGTTCACCTTCTATAGGGGGTCCGCTTGCGTTGATTGCGGTGTGGCGGTAACGAAGGGAGAACATGGCCAACATGCCCAAATACTCACGACGGGATTTTCTGCGCCAGACGACGGTGACGCTCGCCGTTGCGGCTCTGGCTGCCGCATCGCGTTCAGGACAGTCCACCGCTGCCGATACACGCATTGCCAAGAGTTTCATCGATGCATCGGGAGAGGAATTGGTCCTCGGCGGCAAGCCGCTGTCCTGGTGGGTCGGGACCTTGGGACTGCCCTTCCATGTCTCTTATGCGCCGGACATCAGGGCGAACCTGCTAGCCTTCAAAGACGTCTTCGCGCGTCTCTATCCCAAGGGCGAAGTTCGCTACGCCGGCAAGGCTTCCACTCATCCCGCCGTCTTCCGCATTGCGGCCGAGGCGGGCGTCGGCATCGATGTGGCATCGCCCTACGAGGCGCGCGCAGCGCTCGAAGCGGGAGTTCCGCCGCGGCAACTCGACGTCAACGGCAACGCCAAAGATGACGGTCTTTTGAACCTCGCCATCGGCAACGACATGCTGATCATCGCCGACTCGGTCGGCGAAGTTGAGCGGATCGCCGAGCTCGCCAAAGACCACGCGAACCGCCCGCGGGTGATGTTGCGTGTCACCGGTTTCGATCTCGAAGGCGTCACCTCGAGCGCAATTTTCACCGCCGGCGAGTGGAGCAAGTTCGGAATTCTGCTTGCGGATATTCCGCCGCTGCTTGCGCGCCTCGATCAAATGCCGATCACGGTGCTCGGCTTCCACACCCATATCGGCAGCCAGATCAATGACCTCAACGCCTACCGGCTTGTCCTCGGAAAGCTCATTGAGCTCGGCGCCATGCTCAAATCGGCCGGCCACGATTTCGAGGCCGTCAATATCGGCGGAGGCTTCCCCGTTTCCTACGTCAGCGAGGAAGAATGGGAGCAGATTCTGCGCCGCATTCGCGATGGCTTCATCGCCGCGAAAGACGGCGACCGGAGCAAGATCTATCTGTGGAACAACGCCCCGGGCGATTTCGTCATGGGTCCGGATGGACTGCCAACCACGGAATGGAAGGGCGAGCTCTTCACCGCGCGCTATCCCAAGGAAAAAATGCTCGAAGCCCTGCTCATGAGCGAGATTGCGGTTGGCGGTCGCACGGTGAAGGCCATTGATGCGCTTGCCGAGGCCGGAACGCCGACCCTGCTTGTCGAACCCGGGCGCTCGATCGTCAGCGACAGCGGAGCGACGTTTGCCCGCGTCGCCTACGACAAGGTCGTGGCCGGTGCGCACAATTTGATCAGCCTCGACCTTGGCGTGGTCAACTATTGCGAGGCGATTGTCGCGCTGCCGGCGCGGCATTGGGCGCTCGCGACCGCGCCAAACCGCCGCGATGCAGAGCCGTTCGAGACCTTCATTTGCGGCAATCTCTGCTTCTCCGCCGACATGCTGTCGCGCCTGAAGGTTGCCTTCGCGCGCAGGCCGGTCCGCGGCGATCTTGTCATGATTGCCTCGACAGGGGCCTACAACCCCACCTTCTTCGCTTCCAACGCCAACTCCTTCCCGAGGCCGGCCCGAATTCTGCTCGAGGCGGACGGCACCTTCACCTATCTCAAGCGTGCCGATACTTACGAGGACATCTTCTCGATTGAGCGGACATGAGACCGCTGGGGAAGATCGGCCAAGGATGTTGGGCTAAGAGGCTACGTAGCGCCACCGCCCCAACTTTGCCAACCAGCCAACGATTGGGACGCGCTAGGTCTTCCAGAAGCCTTTCACCGCGCTGAAATCGGCATAAGCGCCCCGGGCTTGGTCGAGAAGCTTATCTGTCTTCGCCTCTTCTGCCTCGAGCATGGCGGCGGCATGAGCACTGAGACCGTCACCCTTGGAGGCGAGCTCCTCTTTGCGCACGGCAATGTCGTTGAGGCGGCCGAGGGTATCTTGCAGCTCTTTTACCGAGGTAAGCGCTGCCTCTCGTCTCTTGGCTCTTCCATGACCAGGAAAGACCCCGACAAAAAACTCCGTCATGTATCGCAGTTTCTTGGCTTTGATGCGGAGTTCGTGACGCGCCCCTGCACTAAGCTCGCGCAAATTTTTTCCCTCTTTTCTGATTTGTTTGCGCCGCTTGGCCAGAACCGTAGCGGCATGTTTTTGTACCGGCCGCTCGGTGTCAGCGTGTGCCGCAGCGCTTTTGGTCCAGGGACCGGCTTCAACCCACTCGACAACATCGAGTAAACCTTTACGGAAGCGGTCGGAACGCAGAAACTCTCTCGCCCTGGCATAGACTTCACCGCGCTTTGACGTGAGGTCACGACTGACCTCAGCAAATTCCTTCTCGCCAGCGTCAGTCTCGCTCAGATGTTTCAGCACATCGGCAGCAAATACATCGAGATCGCGCGCTGGGCCGAGCTGGTTTGTGGCCCATTTCAGCTCCGCCTTCATCCTCTCCTGGCCGCCTTCGGGAAAGAGCTTGGCGAAGACGGCGAAGGCGGTGCGTAAACGGCGCAGACCGATACGCATTTGGTGCAGTGCTTCCGCATCGCCCGCGCAAACCCCCGGCTCGTTGGCTATGATTTGACGAAGGCAGTTTTGCCCAATTGCTCGGAAGGCCTCCTCAACCGAAGTTTTTGGATCAAGCTCGAGCGGCCTAGCCTTCTCAGCGGTCGGCTTGTGATTTTCGAGGAGTTCATAGCCGCGCTCAGCCTTGGCCTTGCCTGTTATTCGTAGCGGCACAATCGCGTCCAACTCTCGCGCAAGGCGAAATAGCTCAGCCGCTTCTCCCTGCTTCAATTCGAGTTCAAGTTCGTGAATCGGAACTTGGCGTTCACCGGCATCGACCTCACCTCGATCGAGCGCAACCTCAATATCCGACCCATTTCGCTTAAGCTGATAGATTGTTCGTTCGACACGCGTCTCAAAAACGGGGCGCAGAGCATTGCGAACGCGCACGCTCAATAGTGGCTCGAGTGCAGTGTCCCGTGCCGCGATCAAGTCAATTTCATAACGCTTCAGTTCATGCTCCCATTCTGACCGGTCAAAAATCCCGGAGCTGCCGTTCGTGCTCTTGATCGTCTGCACGAACCGTCCATCGGCATCGCGCAGACGCAAGGACACCCCCGCATTGCGCAAGACCAGGTCGGGTGTATCGTAATAGGTCGAGTGGACAGCTTGGCGCTTGCCGTCGGTCGCGAGCAGGAGATGTGCTTGGATAAGTGCCAGATAAGTAGGATCAAACTCTAACTTGAGTTCAATCTCCCTGAACTTCGGCACTTCGCCGACGCGTGAGATTACATCATCCATTGTTACCACCCACGCACAAGCGTGACGCGACCTACCGCATGTACTCCAGCCGCTTGTTCAAGATCTCACTCATCGATGCGCGAATACGATGTGCTTTCGCGGCATGTGAGCACGTGGCAAAAATTGCTCCCCGGTCGCCCCGCTTCGCCGGGCTTACTGCGTTTGATGTGCGTCCGCCCGAGATTGGCTAATTTATTTCTTTGTCATAATCAAATGGCGACTGACGCCAAACTGTCATGTGAGCTATTTATCGTGGCTGGAGGCGTAGGAGGAGGCGCGGGCAAGCCTACCGCAAAGGATAGCCGAACATGACAATCGCCTCGATCAATTTCGAACTTCTTGCCAATGCGGGATTCCCACCTGCCACCTTCGAGCCGGGTGAGACAATCTTTTCGGAGGGCGACAGAGGCGACCAGATGTACGTGATCCGCAAGGGCGAAGTCGAAATTGAACGTGACGGGAAGATCGTTGAAACTTTGTCCGCCGGAGGCATTTTTGGGGAGATGGCACTCATCGACGGTTCGCCCCGCGCTGCCTCGGCGCGCGCAAAGACGGCCTGTGAACTCGCTCCTATCACCGAGAAGGCATTCGTGTGGTGCATGAAACGCCCTTCTTTGCCCTCACCGTCATGCGCACGCTTGCCGACCGCTTGCGCCGATGGCCGAGAAAATAGGGTGTGATCGCCCCATAGGATGAAGTGGAAAAGGCCGCGTTCGTCTTAATTTTTCGATGGCGAATCGGCTAGATGCTATTCAGCGACCTTAGTGAGGGTCGTACTGGACAGCCTCAGCCCCGACACAGTCGGGGCTCATTTTTTCAGCAATTATTGTGACACAAGGTGTGCGGTTTTTTTGATTTCGGTTCTTGCTGCTCCCATCGATCTTCGACGAGATGGTCAGGCTCATTCCCTGAAACTCTTGCAGCATAAAAAGTGCGTGCGTAGTCACAAGATGTGGGTGCTCCTAGTTGCGAAACCGGAATAAAATGGGTCGAGTCGCGAGCCAGCGCGTGGAAAAGCACATTAGAGGGATGGAGCGAAAACCTAAATCCGCGAAACTTGTCGTGGCAGCGAAGGATGGGCGACGCGTTTTACTCGTGAGGCGACGCCGAGATGGCCTTTGGACGTTCCCGGGCGGAAAAAGAAATGGCGCATCGGAGAGCTTGAAAAAGTGCCTTAGCCGTGAGATTCGAGAGGAATTGCCTCGGCTGCGACTGCGAAAGTTCCATTTGTGGAAGAAGGTCGGCGGCGTGAACGGCATCAGCGGGCGCCAAATGAGTGACGCCATATACTTCACCCGGGGAGCTAAGGGTAGCTTGACGATTGGAGATCGCAGCGAGATCGACAAAGCTGAGTGGCGGCGTCCTTGGAAGCTAAAGGTCACCCCCACATCGCGTTACATCCTCTCCCGATTGCTCTCGGAAGGCCTCATCAAACGCTAATCTTTTGTCAGCCGCGTTCCCCGAAACGCAATCCACAAGCAAACTGCTGAGGGCAGGCTGTCGCCAGAGACGAAATCGTAAAGCAAAGGGGGCCGATCGAGTTGAGTGAATCAATGAGGGTGAGAAAGCTCTCAGCTTCTCTGGCACCGCAGTGATCGGGCGATGGGATCGAAGCAGGAGTGGCACGACTCCCTATGCTTCGTTCGGGCGAAAATTCTTCTCGGTCCAGCCATCCTTCAAAAATTTGCCGTCGATCTTCGCTTCCGTTCCAGGAATGATTTCCGCACCGAGTTGCTTGACCTTCTTTTTGGTGGCCATGCGGCTGGACGTTACGTAGTCGTCCGCTGTTGGGGCGTACTTTCTGAACTTGAACACCTTCGGCATTGCCTATCCTCCCAGTTCGACAAAACCAAGCCTGCGGGATAAGTACCATGTACTTGCGAGGATCAGGACTTAACTATCGCGTCCTCAATAGTGACGGCCTGCGTTTTCTTCGATGCCAAAACTCTCGCTTCTTCTTTTGATTCGACAGCGGTCGCAACCACGCCGTCTGGCGAGACAATCACGACCAAGTAGGGCATCCCAGATTTTGGCGGGTGATAGATGCCAACCTTGATCTTCTTACCCTTCGGCATCAGGGAACCTCCCCCAGCGGATGCTGCCGGGTCAACCCAGCCGCGCCCGGGCAGCTCTACTGCGTTTGGCTATTTGATCTTCCTGTCATAATCAACTGCCGACTGACACCGGACTGTCACAGATGCTCGCGGCAACCGTACGCAGTGGGGTTGCACCTACATGCCAGCTTTGTACCGCTTATCGGACGCACCATCCGACTTGGCGGAACCACTCTGGAAACAATGCACCGAGGCCAACCTGACTCTACCGAGGCCTCCTTGTGCTTGCTCGACAATGGCTCGGCTTTGGTGTTTATTCGCCCTCACCTGCAAGGCAGCCGAGGGAACTGCGGCTTTTCGTCAATGCGAAGAAGTCAGCGCGTAGGTAATTCTGGGTCGAGCACCTGACGGGGCAGAACCTTGAGACAGAGCCTAGGCGCTTGCGCATTGGCAGCCATAATGGTGGCGATCGTTTCATTTGCGGTGGGAGCTTCGCCGCTAATGAAGAGCCGCTCCCCATCTGATTCTATTTCTTCTCGAATCTCGCCGTTCCGTCCCGCACTCATCTACGCCAAGGAAGGAAGTCCAAAGCTCGTCGACGGGCGTTGGAATCTCGCCCAGAGTGAGTCCAAGCTGGGCATAAGGCTTTCAGATGACGAGACGAAACAACTTATGGCGTGCACCGGGCAGATCGTGTGTGAGACGCCCGGAGTTCACGACGAGGACGAGGACAGAGTTGGAGTCAAAGTTACCGCGACCGCGGTGAGCGTGCTCAGACCGGACTTGCTGGTGACGGCGAAGCACGTATTCTTCAAAGGCAAAAGAGCAGTGGTGTCTTTTGGAAGCTGTAGCTTCCGCAGCTATTTGCGTAGAAAGGTCGCCATTCCCGTTCTTGTCGAGAAGGACCAAAGGAAGGGATACGTTTTTAACAACGAGGATTTTATCGTCCTTCGCCTTAAGCGCGAATTGGAGGGCTGCAGCTCGTTTGCGATAAACGATTCTGATTCATCTCTGCGGGAGGGGGAACAGATCCTTGCAGTGACCGGTCACCAGGTTCATGCCTTGAATAGAATTTCGGGCCGAGAACCGGTGCTCGCGAAGGGAAAGATAAGAAGGGTCCTCGAGGGAGTCCTCGGGGGACCCCCGTTCTACTACGCCGACATTGATTTCGATGTGGGAGGTTCGGGGGGCGCGGTTTTCACTTTAGTGGATCGACGCCCACGATTTCCGCACGCCGGTCACGCGCATGCGACTCCGGTTTCAGATGACGAAGGTCGCCTCGTCCTGAGGGGAATAACGGTGGCCTACGGACCGCGTGCGAAGAACAATCGGCCCTACAGCGACGAGCGGAACTATACGATCATCATTGGCCTTCAGACGGAATTTAGGGATCTGGTCAAGGGCAAAGCCCACAAGCCGGCTGCTGTGGAACCGGCACCCTGTCTCCAAGGCGGGGCGGCTAAGATCAATGTGCTTTCAGAATCTATTCCCTTGACTCAGTCAGAAACACTCGCAGCGCTCCTTCAGCAACACGCGTGCAGGCGCGACGCGACGCCCGACCGCAAAGCTGGAAAGGCGAACGCCAATTGCACAAAGCTCGCAAAGGGATTGAAACTGGCCGCATCGCAGCGAGTAAGAGAAAAACATGAATTCAGGCTGAAGAACGCCACAAGCTGTCGGATCTGCTTCACCTATGATCGTTGCAATCACTACGGATGTTGGGTGGAAGCGGTGAGGTTAAGCGCCGAATCAACACTTTTCGCCGGAGTGAGAGAGCGGGCACCAGTGATCAAGAACCCGCAATTCTGCAAGTAACAGGATTTTTCTCTCACCCGGGCGTCGCGTCGGGCTCGCCGCAATTGGCGAGGATCTCGGCGCGCACCTTGTCGCGCAGCCGGATCGCGGCGGCAAAATCCTCGCCCTCGGCCAAGACCAGCGACCCCACGCGGACCGAAACGGCGCCCCATCGCGGAAACCAATGGCCGCTGCGCAAGATCGATCGGGTCCCTCGCATCGTGACAGGCAAGGCCTTCAAATTCTGCCGCGTCGCGATGACGAAGGCTCCGAGTCGGAAGGCGAGCAGGCCCGGCGCCCGCGCAAACGTGCCTTCGGGAAGAAACACGAGCCTCCTCCCGGCTCGCGCGGCTTCCAGCGCCGTGTTCACATCCTCGACGCCGCCTTCGGGATCGGTCCGATCGACGAACAGCGTACCCAATTTCCTCAAGAAGGTGCCCGCGAAGACCTGTCGCTCGAGTTCTTTCTTGGCGACGAAGGCGGGCTCGCCCGGGATGAGCGCCGCAAGGATGAGCCCATCGAGATAGCTCGAATGATTGGCCACGATGATGACGTCTTTCTCGCTTGGCCAAGAGCCGGTCACGCTAACCCCTATGCCGGTAAGCCAAAGTGCGGCGCGCGATGTCCGGCGCACGACTGCCCACCGCCGGGCCAGACTGGGAAGCAACGGAACCGTGACGAACAGAAAGGCGCCCGCCAGCACGATCACGCTCCACCACCAAGCGGCATAGAGATATTCGCCGGACGTGCGCATCGCCCGGCGCAATTGCGGCCTCACGCCGGCAACGCCAAGCCGCAGCATTTGCCGCCACAGCGGCTGCGGTCCAGTAAGGAGCTTGCCCCTCTCGAACATCTCGCGGGCTGATGCGCGGCGCAGCTTTCCGCTCGATGTCTTGGGGATGGTGTGCGGCGGGACGAGGACGACCTCGTCGGGCTGAGCATCGAGCAACGGCGTTACCGCCTCCTCGACCCGCTTGCGGAGCTCGGCCAGGGCCGCCGCGTCGGTCTCGCGCGTCTCCGCCAGCATGACGACTCTTTCCGTGCCGCGCCGCTTGTCGTGACTGCCGAAGGCGGCGACGCAGCCTTTGCGGATGCCCGGAACGTCGCCCGCCGCCTCCTCGATCTCCGCGGGATAGATGTTGCGGCCGGCGCGGATGATGAGGTCCTTGGAACGGCCCGTGAGGTACACCTCGCCGCCCGCGATGTAAGCGAGGTCGCCGCTGTTCAGCCAATCGCCGTCGAACAGCTCGCGGGTCTTGGCCGGATTGTCGAAATAGCCTCGTGTCGCCGATGGACCGCGAAACTGGAGCCGCCCCTCCTCCCGTTCGCCGAGCTCGCCCGTGGGGCCGACGATGCGAATTTCGTGTCCCGGCAGCGGGCGCCCGCAAGCGGCGATTTCCAATGCGGTGCGGTCGTCTTGTGCCGAAGGCTGCGCGCGCCCGTGCCGCGTGAGCGTCTCGCGGTCGATACGATCGAAGAGCGGCGCGCGGCCAAGCGGCGGGAACGCCAAGCCGACCGCATCCTCGGCCAAGCCATAGACCGGGACCAGGGCTTCGGGCTTGAAGCCATATTTGGCGAAACGCGCGGTGAATTGGCGGATGATGTCCGGCGATACGGCTTCGGCGCCATTGAACACCATGCGAAGCGAGCTGAGATCGAGGCCGGCGAGGGCTTCGTCGTCGATCTTGTGCACGCAAAGTCCGAAGCCGAAATTCGGCGAGGCCGAGAGTGTCGCCCGATGATGGTGGATCGCCCACAGCCACTGCTCGGGCCGCACGAGGAAGGTGAGCGGCGACATCACGATCAGCGGAGCGGCGAAATAGAGGCTGCCGAGCCAGGCGCCGATCAGTCCCATGTCGTGATAGAGAGGGAGCCAGCTCACGAACACATCGGACGAGCTTGCATTCATCGCCGCGCCCATGGCCCTGATGTTCGCCAAAAGATTCGCATGCGTCAGCACCACGCCTTTGGGATCGCCGGTGCTGCCCGAGGTGTATTGAATGAGAGCCGTATCGGCAGGCTGCGCCGCGGGCGTTTCGCTTCGGCCTCCCCTGTTCAGCGCCTCGACGCTGAGCGTCTCGACGCTGACCACGTCGCGCAGGCTCTCGACCTGAAGCTTCAGGAGCCGTGCGATTGTCGCCGCCGCGGGCGGGGCGATGAGCAGCGCCGCCCGCGCATTGCGAAGGATGCCGGCCTGCCGATTGAGATGTTCCTCGATTTGCGAAGGCCGCGCCGGCGGGTAGATCGGCACCGGCACCCCGCCAGAGTAGAGCACGCCGAAAAACGCCGCGAAGAACTCTGGGCTCGTCGGCAGCATGATCGCGACCCGATCGCCAGGATCGAGACCGGCTCGCATCAGGCCATTGGCGACGGCTCGCGCCTGTTCGGCGACTTGCCGGTAGGTGAGCCTCGTTTCCTCCCCGTCGCCCTGCCAAAGCACGATATGAACCCGCTCGCCGTGATGGCTCACGTGCCAGTCGAGCACCTCCGTGAGCGTCTTGGCGTGGGCGGGCGCCGCCTCGACCGCGCCCTCGGCCACCGGCTTCCGGCGCGCGACATGCATGGAGGGCGGCGGCGCGGCGCCGGCAAGCAGAGGCAAGAGATCCTCGAGCGTCTCCAGCTCGCCCAACAGGTGCTCCGGCAGGCGCACGGAGAAGGCGTGCTCGATGCGCAGCAAGAGTTCCGCGCGCGTCAGGCTGTCGAATCCCCAGTCGCGCTCGAGAGAGCTGCTCAGTCCCGCTGCTCGCGTATGGTCAGGGTTCAGTTCGCGGGCAAGCTCGCTCGCGATCGCGACCAGGGCCTGGCCTGCGTCTTCGCGGGACTTTATTTCCTTGTCTGGCGCTTCTTGCATCGGCGCCTCACTCTTAGCACTCGGGCCGTGCCGGCGCATCAACGCAAGGCTGCGAGGAGCTGCTCGGACTGAGCGACCCCGCCCCCGCCGTGCTAGACTTAGGCCCATGCGGAAATTCCGTCCCAGCGACTTCCAGCGCATCGGCCTCGTTCTTTCCGTCATCTGGATCGTCATTGGCGGCAGCTTTGGCTGGAACCACGCCTACGACGACGTCGACGCCAATTTCAAACAGTGCGTCGCCGCCATCAAGACCGCGCCCGACTTGCAGGCCTGCCGTGATGCGCGCAACAGCGCGCTTGCCGTGCCGAGGGGCGTGAGCGCGGCTGTCGTCGCTTTCGGCCCGCTCCTCGTCGTTTGGCTTGTCTGCTACGGGCTCGTTCTCCTCTATCGCTGGATCAGGCGCGGCTTCCAGGCCTCGAGTTCGGCATAAGCGGCAAGGCTTGCGCCGATGGATGCGGCGAGTGCTATGCTAGGGCGCTGGGAGCGAGCGGGAGGGCGTAGGGGATGACAGACGAAGTCCAAGCGGGAGAGCGGCAGGGATTTGCGGCGAAGCTGCAAGACGTCGGCGGTGCCGCGCGGGACATGAGCCACGCGGCGTTGCGCGAGACGCTGAGCTGGAGCGCCTATCAATGGAGCGTGCTTGCGCTCCTCACCGCGATCTTCCTCCTCGTCGCCCTCTCCTACGGCGGGATCAGGGCCGAGCTTGCAGCGCTGAAACAGAACGCCGGCACCTCCGCCGAGGAGCGGACGGCGATCGAAGCCGAGCTCGGCAAGCAAGTGTCCGATCTCAAGTCGGGCCTCACCCAGGCTCTCACCGACATGAAGTCGGCGTTGGAGGACGATATCGCCAAGATCAACGCCAAGCTCGACGCGCGCAACGCGCCGAAACCGGCGCCGGCGCAAAGACCGGCGAGGCAGCGGCAGCCATAATCGGCCCTCCCCCCCTGCGATCTGAAGCTAAGACGCGAACTGGGGGACCAGGTCGCCAAGGCGGGATCGCTTAACGCAGCGAACCTGCCGCAAGCTACATGCACTACTTGCAAAGGCAATCGTAAGGCAACTCAGCCTTTTCCTTCCCGCCGTAACCAACCCAGCAGCCCCTTGCCCAATTGGGCTTGAGATTGTATCCGGCTCGCGGCCCATCCCCTGCATCAGCCGCGCATACGTAAAAATCTTGCCCATGTAACCTTGCATCGGCGCTTCTGTAGTCCCCGCTACTAACAGGCTGCTTGCCGGCGGAGCGGCACACGTCATCGCAAGACATCCTATTCCCTGGTAGCCATTCGGGGTCATGAGCAACAGCCGCATCAGCATAAAGTAGGGCGACGACCATTGGTATGAATGATAGATGTTTCATGATTTCTCCCCAACCATCTGTGCTACTCACAAAGGCATCTGCTCTGATAGCCGTCCTGCTCGGCGCCTCCCCAGCCAGCGCGGCAGGAAGCCTTGAAGTTTCTGAGATGATATCCGGCCCGATAGCCCTCGCTGCCGAGGTTGGCGGCGCATACGAAGAAGGGTTGTCGATGCAACCGTGGATTACTGCTCACATAGGTACCGCTGATAACTGGGCGGGAGGGAGAGCGGCACGCGTCCTCGCAGGTTGCTCCATATGCGGGATAATAATCCACCCACGAAGGCTCGACGCCGGTCTCTGAACAAAGGCATTGATATCTTGGCTCGGCCCTCTCCTGACCGCCGCGGCCAACCCAGCAGTGCCTCGACCAATTTGGTTTGAGATTATATCCGGCTCGCAAACCCTCTCGGCTGGCGTTGGCTCGGCATACGAAGAACTCTTGCCCATGCAACCGCGCGTCAGTGCTCCTATAGGTGCCGCTCACAACAGGACGGGAGCGCGGGGCGGGGCACACCTCATCACAAGGCCTGCCGTTCCCATCTGTCCAGAAATAGGCAAATGCGGCGTCCGAATAAAATAATGAGAAGATTACGGAGACGAGCGCCAGAGATTTCATGGCTATCTCCTAGCGTGAGATCGTCAATGCCTCCCAAGCCGCCCCCGGATTATAGTCTAAATTGCGGGACCGTTGACAGAGAGAACTCCTGCGATTAGTCGCGCGGTCTTCGATCCTCCGCCCATCAGACGCGGTAGCCTGCTCGCCGGATCCGCGAATGCTTGGTAATCGGCCCTCCCCTCGCGGCGTGCCTTGCCAATCCGGCTTTGCTGCGGGTAGAACGGCGGACCGCCTAACGCGCGCGCCCGAGTGGCTTGCAGGGCCGAAGCCGTGGAGCCACATATCGCGCTGGTGGGGGATCGTCTAACGGTAGGACAGCGGACTCTGACTCCGCCAGTCTTGGTTCGAATCCAAGTCCCCCAGCCACCTAGATCCTTCATAAGTTTCCGGCGCGTGCCGGGCGCTGTTATCATCGGCACGGCCGGGAGCATGTGGGTGTGAGCCCAGAGGAGAAGATCCGTGTCGATGCGTAGAAGGCGCCCGCCTCGGCGGCTTAGGAGCACGGAGATTAGATTGGCGGTTGCGAGTGGCGATGGACCACCAGCCCTGGCGGAATTGCGGTTGGGCCATTTACGGCCTCCCTTTCCCGGCAGTGCCCTTGTACTTTAAGCGCCCGACGATGGGATTTGGTTCCATCTCCCTAGGAAGTCGCGGAATAGACAAACGCGCGTACGCGAAAAATCCGCGCTGTTTTCTCGAGAACACGCGTTCCGCGCGCCAATGCGGAAGCAGCCGCGCGTAGGCCGAAGTCGTATAGCGTGGAGGACTGAGCGAGTAGCGACGGGGTCCGCCGACCGCACTGCGCCCATCGGTTAACCCGCGTTTACGATTCCTTCAGGGCTGCATGCTTGATTCGTTGTGCTCAATCGAGCGGTGGGTTGGCACGGTCTCTCTTTAGCCCTCCATCTCGTCGGGGAGACCGTGCCTTCCCGTATCGAAGGGGGCGACGAGTGATTCTATCGGCAGAGCAGCAGTGTCGGGTGGCCGCTGTTTATGAGAGCGCGGTCGAGGATGCGAGTGTGCCTCCTCCCGTCCGTGCTGCCTTTGCTCGCAAGGCGAGAAGATTCCGCACGCTTGCTCGAGTGGCAGCCGAGATAGAGGCCACAACGGTTGTTAAGCAGGCACCGATCCTGAAGCCGGATGAAGAACCCGTTCCGGAAGATTCCAGGTCGGAACCGGTTTGGAAACCGCAAGCAGAGTACCAATCGCTCGCAGAGCGACTTGAGATGGCAAGGGCGGCTAGCGAAGAAGCTAAGGCTTTGCAAGCCCGCCAAAGATATCTGGGAGCGTTGGCCGTGCAGAAAGTCTGCGGCGGCCGGCAAGCCCTCCCGATGAGACTTGTGGCCCTTGTGGCTATTGTTGCCCTGACGGCAGTGCTACTGGGTTGCACAGCGACCCAGCGAACCGTCGCAGGTGCCACCTTGGGTGGGGCGGCTGGGGCAGCCGGCGGTGTTTTTGTAGCCGGTCCTATAGGAGCCGTCGCTGGAGCCGCGGGTGGCGCAGCCATCGGTGCCTATGCTGCGGGCCCCACAGAGCAGCAGCTTCGCTCTTACTAAGCGCTTCCTTGCCTGGCTATTTGTCGGGGGGCTATTGAGAGCGGCGGCGATGTATTCGACGACAGTCTGGCGGTGATGAAAGCAGGCGGCCAACAGGCTAAGGCTCGAAGTGTTACGGAGCGGTCGAACCTTGGTCGTCCTGCCCGGTCTTCGATAAGAAGCTCACCAAACCAGAGTGGCGTGCGATACCTCTGATCTGATCCATATCGAGATGCCGGCTCGTTGTCTTGATCCAAGCAACCGGATCAGATCGCGCCAACCAATGCTGCATGACGCAGTTGACTGCGTCCTCCAGGTGATCGAAACGCGTGACCCTACCGGGCTGGAACCTGGATGGTCGCATCCAAAAAACGACGGCCGGCTGCGTGAGATCGATCTCCATCTCAAACATTAGAGTCGAGCAATCCTAAACCTTCCCTAATGGCTGAGACCCGAGCCGTTTTCTGCACGGTCGGGTGCATGGAACCGCATCTGCAAATGGGCGTTTCCCTACCTTCTGCATCCAGTGCAGCGTACCCGGAGGAAACGTCATGAAAGCATTTATCTCGATGGCCGCTTTAGCTCTCGCAATCGCTTTCACCGGCTCCGCCTTCGCAGGAGACGTTACGAAAGCTACCGACAAGGCGAGTTGTGACAAGGCCGGAGGCATGTGGGACGAGGCGGCCAAGACGTGCTCTGAGAAGAAGAGCAACTATTAGGGCCTGACACCCTTGGGACCAGCACCTTCGGCGAGCCCCTCCCCCAGAGGACCCCTCTCGCCGGACCTGCCCCTGCAAAGCCCCGCCGATTAGATTCGTGCGGGGCTTCCCCTTTCAAGCTGCGGTGAACGTGCTAGCGACTTTCTTTGACGCATTGCGCAAGCCGGTCGAACGAGACACGACCCCCGCTTGATGGAGACAGGATGAATCGAGCAAGCATACTCATGGTGAGGTGCCCGACCACGGGCTGCGAGCTCTCAACCGGCGTTGAAATGGATGCGGCAACATTCGCCACCCTTCCTGACATTCGCGCGCACATAAAGTGCCCCGCTTGCCGCCGCGATCACATTCTGTCCACTCGCGGCGCCTGGCTTGGCAATCCTGCTCCTTCCGTACCTGAGTTCACGTGGTTGTTTATCAACAACCAAAGTCTACCCAACGATTAGGGAGACGAGCGCATCATTGATGCCCCCCAAACATGCGCGCAATGCGCCGAAACCGGCGCCGGCGCAAGACCGGCGAGGCAGCGGCAGCCATAATCGGCCCTCCCCTCGCGGCGTGCCTTGCCAATCCGGCTTTGCCGCGGCTAAAACGGCGGACCGCCGAACGCGCGCCCCGCGTGGCTATTGCGCTGGCGAGCGACGTCCATCCACCATGGTTGAACTAAGGGTGGACGGGCGGCGAAATATCCGTTACGGCCACCAAGGCGGAAATGTGAGCGGAACGGGGCATATTCAGACTTCCAGTGGCCATCCAAATACCCGTGCTAGGATCAAAAATTTCCGCGCTAACCGATCGCGTTTTTGCATCCCAACCGTTCGCTGTGCCCCCAGCGACAACTACTTTCCCATTAGGCAACAGTGTCGCCGTATGATCGGCTCTGGGATAGATTGGATCTTGCGCTAAGCTCCAGCTCTGGGTGTTAGGGTTGTACAATTCAGCACTGCGCAGCGACGTGAACGGCTCCAACTGAACGCCGCCCACCACGAGAACTCTACCGTCGGGGAGCAAGGTCGCCGTGTGGCTCCTACGTTTCTGGTGGAGCGCGCCTGTCGCGTACCAATTTTCCGTTGTCACGTCATACAGTTCGGCGCTTGTGGTTTCCCCCAACGCGCTAGTGAGTGTCCCACCACAAGCCAAGACTTTTCCGTTCCGTAATAACGTCGCTGTATGATGGTACCAATTTTGGAAGGGACCATTGACATTTCGCCAAGTTCCTCTTGTTGGATCATACAGTTCGGCTGTGGGATTGGGCTCTGTTGAATTGCGGAACTCACCCGCTCCCCCGAAGACCAGAACTTCGCCTGTCGGAAGGAGAGTTGCAGTGTGGCCGTAACGACCCTCAATCATTGCACCAGTAGGAGCCCAAGATTGAGTAATCGGATCATAAACCTCGGCGATTTTGGCGTACCCTCCGTAACTCAGACCGCCAGCGATAAGCACTTTGCCGTTTTGTAGCAATGTCGCGGTAGGACCATTGTTGCGAGGGTAGATAGGAACGCTTGTCGGTACCCACTCCCGAATTTTGGAATGGTACAATTCGGCAATCCCAGAGTTAAGTTGCTGCAAACCGTGAGCGAGCAGAACCTTCTCGGTTGGTAGTATCGTCATCGCTGCAAGCCATCGGGGGTGCCAGGTATGGCCGGTAGTCGTCCATTTTTCGGTAGCCGGATCGTAGGTCTCGGCGCTGGTAAGGTCGTCGCCTCCGCCAACCACCAATACCTGTCCAATTTTGGGAAGAGGCCGATCCCCGGGCGGCCTTTTCGGCCTAGCTCGCTTCTCGCGCCGCAACTTTTGCTGTGGTCGTTGACCAGTAGCCACAACTAGCCCCACGGTTTAAGCGCTGACGAATAGTCTGCCATGATCGAATATGTTGCGCCAGGGGAAGCTACAAGGGCGCTTGTTCCGAGGATCGTTCGCCGCTCGCTGCGCCCGGTTAGGAAGCCCCTAACTCACCCACGCTTTCGCTTGCTGGCTTGCCTAACCGTTTCTTGGAATCGCCAGGACCCGGTATAGTGCCGCCCATGAATGTCCTGGCCGACTCTGCGGCACGCTCAGCGTTCCTTGCGCGCCTAAAGAATATCCTACTTCAGCCCAAGGCCGAATGGCCGAGGATTGAGGCTGAGCCTGCGACTGTCGGCAGCATCTATTCGAACTATGTGATCTATGTTGCCGCCATTCCCGTGCTTTGCACGTTGATCGGCAGCCTCGTGTTCGGCTATGGCGCCGCCGGCATAAGCTATCGACCCTCTTTTGCAGCGGCGCTGACGACCGCCGTCCTGCAATACGCGCTCCAGCTCGGCGCGGTTTATGTCTTCGCCCTCGTCATCGACGCTCTCGCGCCGCGCTTCGGCGGGCATCAGGATCGGGTGAGCGCCTTCAAGCTCGCCGCGTATTCGGCGACAGCAAGTTGGCTCGCCGGCGTGTTCACGCTCGTGCCCGCGCTCAGCATTCTCACCATCCTTGGGCTGTATAGCCTCTATTTGCTCTATACCGGCGTCCCGGTCCTGGTGAAGGTGCCGCAGGAACGGGCATTCGCTTATACGGCTACAATCGTCGTCGTCGGCATCGTCCTTACGCTCCTGGCCGCAGCGCTGTCCACGTGCTTCCTGCCGAGTCCCACGGCACAGGGTGAGCTGAGCGGCAAGCTCAACCTGCCGGGTGGGGTGACCGTAGACATGGACAAGCTCGACGAGGCGACCAAGCGCATGGAACAGATGGCCAAGCGCATGGAACAATCGCAACAAAGCGTGTCGAGCGACCAATCCTCGGTCGGCACTGAGGAGGTCGCGACTCTGGCGCCGATCGCCCCTGACGATCTCAAGGCACTCCTTCCCGAAAGCCTGCCAAACGGGTTCACGCGGAGCGATGTCTCCACTTCGACCGGAGGGGCAGCCGGAATGTCCTTTGTGACGGCAAAGGCGAACTACACAAAGGGCGACAAGCGGATTACGCTTTCGCTCATAGACCTGGGGGCGGTGGGCGCCTTTGCCGCGCTCGGCGGCATGTTCGGCGCGAGTGCAACGGAGGAGACCGAAACCTTCTATTCCAAGATGGGCCAGGTTGACGGACGCATGACCATCGAGGAATTCAACCGCGAGACCGTGAGCGGCAAGTTTGGCGTCGTCGTGAGCGACAGGGTTCTGGTCGATGCAGAAGGCTCGGGCGCGACCGTAGAGGAGCTCAAATCCGCCGTTCAAGCCGTGGACATCGGCCGCATAGAGGCACTCGCCAAATAAGGGCCGGATACGCCGGCAGATCCCAAGATTGCCGCCACAGGAGATTGGTTGCGGTTACAAGCGCGCGGCTCGTGAGGGGACCGATCAGCGTTTGCGCCACTCCTCGATATTCCGCCACTAGCCTGCACGGCTCGCTGGACAGTGTAGTATCTTCACCTCAAATTTGTGGATTTCAGAACCAAGCCCTTGGCATCGCGGATTGCGGTCGTGAACGTCGCATCTAACCCGGACATCCTCATCATCGGTGCCGGCCTCGCCGGAGCCGCCGCGGCTGAGGCGTTGGCCGCACGCGGCTTTACCCTGACCGTGCTCGAGGCGCGCGACAGGGTCGGCGGACGCGGGTTTTCAAGGCCGTTCGCTCATAGCGATGAATTGCTGGAATTCGGTGGGGCCTGGATCAGGCCGTGGCAAACACATATCCGCGATGCCTGCGCGCGCCATGAAGTGGCTTTGCGGCCCCGCGCACCAATCACCGAGCGCCGCTGGTTCCGCGATGGCGCGCTGCATAAGGATGCACCGGCACCGCCTGAGGAACTTGCGCAGCACGAACGTTGCGTCTCGCGCATAGCTGCTGATGCCTTGTTGCTGAAAAAAGGTGAGGAACACAATGAGCTAGGCCAATCACTGACGGACATCAGCTTCGCGGGCTATTTGACGCGCATCGGCGCCCCGCAGGCTACGCGCGATCTGTGCAGTGCCTGGTGGACGGTCAGCGGCAATGGCGATCCGGCGCGGGTTCCCGCGGCTGAGTTGCTGTCGAGCTGCGCCCGTGGCGCCGGCGCGCCCGACAGGATGATCGACGTGCGAGCCGATACGCTCGTCGGCGGCGTGACGCTGCTCGCCGAGCGCATGATCGTTGCATCGGGCGCAAGCTTGGTGCGGAGCGCAGCGGTCATGAGAATCGCGCATGGTCCCGACGGCGTCACGGCTGAGACAGCGGACGGACGCGCCTGGCATGCCGGGGCCGCCTTGCTGGCGACTGGGATCAATCCGCTCGCCGCGATCGCGTTTAGTCCGCCATTGCCACCGGCGCAAACCGATGCGCTGGCCACCGGTCATATCGGCGCCTCGGTTAAGATCTGGGCCCACGCGGAGGGCGTCCCGGTTGGTGTGCTTGCGACAGGCGGCTGCGATGGCATTGAATGGATGCTCTCAGACCGCCGGGCCAAGGGTGGCGCGACATTGATCGTCGGTTTCGGGCTTGCACGAAACTTTGACCCGCAAACGCCCGGCGCGGTCGATGCGGCGGTCTCTCGCTTCTTCCCGGAAGCAAAGCTGGTCGGATTTGACTGGCATGATTGGGTCCGCGATCCGTTTGCGCGCGGTACTTGGCTCGCGCCGGTGCTAGGCGCTGAACAGGCAGTTGCGCCTGCGACCTGGGGAATGACCGGACCGCTTGCCTTCGCATCGTCCGACATTTCACCGAAAGATGCGGGCTATCTCGACGGCGCGATTATTTCCGGGTTGAGGGCGGCAGAGGAGCTTAGCCAGTTTTTCGGCAGAGACTAGCGGCGCCTGGGCGACATCGGGCGGTTGCCGGAAATTTTCTACCGGACTTTGCCCGCCTGACCGTGGCGCCGGATCCACTCGGCGATCAACACGAGGACCAGCGTGCCGATCATCATGAGGACGGCGAATGCGATCATCACCGGCAGGCGACTGGCATAACGCAGTTGGCCGAAGAGAAAGACGGGAAACGTCTGCTCAGTTCCGGTGAGGAACAGGGCTAGAGCGAATTCATCGAGCGACACCGTGAATGCCACGAGCCAAGCGGCCAGGATCGAAGGGGCAATAAGCGGCAACAAAATGTTGAAGATGACTCTTCCATAGGGTGCACCGAGGTCCATGGCCGCTTCTTCGAGATCGGAATCGAAGCCCGCCAGCCCGGCAGCTACAATCAAAATCACGTAAGGCAAAGCCACCACGGTGTGAGCAATCGCGACCGTCCACAGTGAACGATCGATGCCGGCGGCGAGGAACAACACTAAAAGTGCCACGGCCAGAATGATGACCGGTACGATCAGCGGAAGCATGGCCAGCGCGAAAAGTAATTTGTCGCCACGAAAGCTAAAGCGCATCAACAGCACCGCAACCGCGGTGCCCAAGGCCGTTGCGGCGCAGCTGCTTCCCGCCCCCACGAGGAGACTGTTGCGCGCGCTGCGGAGCAATGCGGGGGAGGAAAATACTTGTTCGTACCACTGAAGAGTCAGGCCCTGGAGCGGAAAGGCCAAACTGGTCCCCGCATTCAGCGAGAACAGAAGCAAGACCGCGAGCGGCAGATAAAGCAGCGCGATCAGCCCAACAAAGTATCCGGTCAGAAGAGAGAAGCCCCCTTGCTCGCTGACCGTAGACTGTGTCGCCGTCATCTTGGCGGCCTTCACGTTCACGAAGCGGTGTGCGAAGGCGACCAGTAAAAGCGTTACGGCCAACATCACCACCGAAAGGGCCGCACCCCGCGGCCAATTGGCATTCCTGGTGAAGAATTCCTGGACGATATTCCCATACATGGTGCCGCGGCTCCCGCCCACCAGCAGCGGCGTTACGTACTCGCCTACGGTGGGGATGAACACCATGAAGAAAGCGGCCAGAACACCGGGAAGGCTCAGCGGGAAAATGATCGTCCAAAAGCGCCGCCAGGAGGTGGCGCCGAGATCGGCCGCCACCTCAACCAGCTCGGGCTGTATGCGTTGCAAAGCGGCGCAAATGGGCAACGCCGCGAAGGGGACCCATACATAGACAAGCGCAATGACGACTGCCGTACGGCTGTAGAGGAGACCACCTATGGGCTCGGCAATGACCCCCAAATATATGAGAAGACTGTTGATAGCTCCTTCAGAGCCTAGCAGAAACTTCCAACTCATCACCCGCAGCAGGAAACTGGTCCAGAACGGAATGAGCAGCAACATCAGGCAAAGCCCAGCAGCACGCCCAGCCCGGAATACGAGAAAGTAGGCGACCGGATACGCCAAGGCAGTCGCGATCACAGCCACCCCGAAGGCCATAGCGATAGAGATGCCGAGAAGTCGCCAGTAACTGCCGATCGCGAAGATCGTCTGGTACTGCTTTAGCGTCGGCGCGAAGCTAAAGAGTTCGCCCTGCATGTCGGGGCGGAAGCTGAGCGCGAACATGAGTATAAGTGGAACTATGAAGAACAGGGCGAGCCATAGAAAAGGCGGCAAGGACAGAGCCCAGAATGTTGCCCGTCGCTGCACCACTCCGTGCTACCCGCTTGTCCCGCTTCGCGCTCGTTCCGCCCCGCTCATTATCGGCAGCGCTGGCTTGCCGATCTAAGGCGCTGCCTTGACGTCCGTCCACATGGAAGTCCACGCGTCGCGCTGCTCGGCAGTAAGTTCCGGTGTAAAATTGGTCCGTTCCAACACGCTCGGATCATCGAGCGAAAAGGCTTGCTTGAGCGCGGGATCGGAAATGTTGTTCATGACCTCGCCGTTGGCGGCCCCGTAGTTGAACTCATTGACCACATTGTTGGCCGTTGCCTCGGAAAGCTTCTCGTTAATGAACTTCAACGCAAGGTCCATGTTCTTTGTCCCCTTGCGGATGCCATAAGCGCCGACCCAGGAGGCGCGACCCTCTTTCGGATTGGCGTACACGACCGGCACGCCTTTTTTCACGAGCGTGGCGTAAGCCCCTTGCCAGGCGTAAGCCACCCACACATCGCCGACGGCCATCGCATCGACCAATTCAGGCTCGCCGACCCAGTAGACCAGGTTCAAATCCCGCTGCTTGCCCCACTCGTCTTTTATGGCAGCGAGTTGGTCGGGGGTGATGTTGTGCTCGTCGTACTTATGAAGGTAAGCGGAGACCCCCACAGCCGACGGCCCGTCGTCATACATGGAGATGTGTCGATTGTATTGCGGGTCGAACAACGCCGACCAAGAATCGATCGGCCCTTTGACCTTGTCGGTTCGATACAGAACGGACGAGAATCCCCAATCCCAGGGGATAAAATATTGTTTGCCGTTGAAATTGCCAATCTTCTTTAAGTTCTCGGGGACCTTGTCCCAGTTCGGGATCTTGGTTACGTCGATTTCTTCGACCAGCCCCTCATCGACGTATCCCTGTAGCCAACCCGTATACGGATGAATGATGTCGGCCTGGCTGCCGGCTTTGATCTTGCCGTAGATATCGGCATCCGACGCCCCGATCTCGAAGTTCACCGTGACATCGGGATACTTGCTCTTGAAGTCCGTCCAGAATGTCTCCGCGTCGTAACCGGGCCAATCGAGGACAACAAGTTGGCCACTCTCTCCCGCGACTGCCCGACCGCTTTCGCGCAACGCGCCAGGCAGCGCGGCGAACACGAGGAGTGCCAAAACCGGCAAACGTAATGCTGTTTTCATTTGGGCCCTCCACGAACACGCCAATGTTGAGACGCGAAGTAATTTAAGCGTGGGATGTCCATCACCGCCCAAAAGCCTGATCAGATTGTTCGCAGGTCATGCCACGCCTTGGAGCCGATGTGGGCGAGAATTCAAAGTAGTGTAGCACTTCGAAGTATAGCACTTCGATGTTTTCGCGTAGCAAATATCCACTTCGCCTTGGCTGTATGGCGAAAATTCGGGCGATATTAAGAAGAACCACGCCGCGACGACAGAGAGGACCGTGGCTAGCATTCCCGGCCAAAAGCCAGCGAGTAGAGTGGCAAGCACGATGGCGAGGGAGTAGAGGGTGAACGGGATGCGCCCAAGCACATAGTCCCCGATGCTCCACCGGATTGCCGTCGCAACGGCAACCGCAGCTATGGCAATTCCATAAGTTGCGAAGGGGTTCTTCCGAAGGAGCTGTATGCGCTCGGCGAGACGCGGAACTGCGAGATCGGCAGAAAGCGGCATAGCAGTCGGCGCAGAACAATCCGGGACGCTAGAGCCTCGACATTATAGAGGCGTGAAGAACAGGAGTCGCGTCCATCAGGCCGTATGTCCGCTTTGGGTCAAAAGCTGACCCGATGCCTCATTCGAGGCTAGTTGCCGCTGCCGAAGATCCCTCCGAAGAGACCCCCTCGGCCAAATATGCCGGGGCGCTTGCGCGTTTCAACGGGCTCCTCTTCAGTGGCTGCTTCGGAGTCGGCAGTGACCTGGCTGTCCTTCTTGGTCGCTTTTGGCTTCGGACCGGCAGACGGATTTGCGGGCTTTCGACCGACTGCGGCAGGCTTCGGCTGAGACGGCGCCGAGGCGGCCGGCACGCGCGGCGAGGGCGGCAGCGCGAGCGCGGCCTCATCGATCCAGCCGCTCGCACTGCTCCTCAAGTCCTGGATATGGGCAAAGCCTCCATTGCGGCCGATCACGCGGAACGGCCGGCCGGCGGGAAAGCCGTATAGAGCAGGTGCAGAGGCGGACGGACTTGCCAGCACTGCGACGACCAGGATCGTTCCCGATGCCGGCACCTCGGGCTGCTCAGCCTGTTCCACCGCCCCAGTCTGTTCGACCGCCGCGCCGGTCTGTTCCGTCTGTGCGTTCGGCGCGGTTGCAGTTTCCTGCGCGGGTGGTGGAGTTTGCGGGACGGGAGATGTCGCGGCGGCGGGCGGTGGAGATTGGGGGACGGCGGACGTCTCGGCAGCGGGCGGTGGAGTTTGCGGGACGGGAGATGTCAGGAGCAATCTCTGCCCGAACTCCGACCACATGGCATCCATCCGCGTAAATTTTCAAAAGCTCATGCGCCACGCGTGATTTCAAGTGCATGCAATGCCTGATTTCTAAACGCAAAGTAGGACCAACCCATTGAGAACGGGGAGACCGCTCCGCCGTGCCCCTCCTGGTGACAGCGAGGCGTAATCAGCGGCAAATCACGCCCGGACATACGGGCGTAACGATGACTTTCCACTCTTTGCACTGCCCTGCCGACTTCCGTACGCAACGCAACGTCGTCCTGCAGCATCCGGGACCTGGCTTCCTGGTTTGGACCTTGATTAAGGCATTGACGCCGTTCATCGCTGACTGCCCCGGCGTCACCGGTGCAGCATTGGCTGCAATGCCAAGTAATGCCGCCATAAGAACACCAGCACAAATGCAGCTGAGGAGACGCAGATGGCTATCCATCAGAATCCTCCCTTACTGTTCACGGACCCAGCTTCGAGTTGGTCTGGCGCGGAGGGGTGGCGACCGCGCAATAACGCCGCCATCCACAGCTCCGTCGGAAACTCGCCGCCAGATCTTATGATCTTTTCGCCCATTTCAACCGATGTCAACATAATCCCGTCCATGCAATCGCTCGCAAATGTGCCAAGCTCAGATTGCGCCATCCGGCGAAGCTGCTTCTGCGCCATCATAGCCGCGTGGACGCAGTGAAGCTGGCTAGGGTTAAAAGCCTGGGAACGATTGTCCCACGTTTGCGTAAGCCATTGAGTTGATCGAATTGGCGTAGTCCGCTCTTGGGCACCAAATTCCACCATTTTTTGCTCAGCCTGGATACAACCACCTGCACGATTGTCGATCAGCATCATGGATGAATGTCTGCTATCGCGACCAAATCCGACAATTATCGCGCCGACTCCGATGTCGGACGTAAACGGACATTGCTGCCGCGTCTAACAAGCGTCATCGATTTGAAGGTTTGACAGAGTTCAGCCTCAGCACTTTGGTTGTCCTCTGCAAGCTGCGGCTGATCTCAGGGCTCTGCTGCGGCAGATGTGTCCTGAGCGTAGGAGCAGGCCCGAATTGTCTGAGCCGAGGCCCTTGTCCGTAAGACGGTGTCTGATTTGAGCGCATTATTCCCTGCTGACCACCCGCCCTTGGAAGGCCGTGCTGCAACTGCCTCGTTGCCGACGGCGGCGTCAGCCTGAGGTCTCTTGACCGCAGCGCTTGGCCGGGTGCGGCCTGGCGCGGCATCATGGTGCCGGCGCAGGCTTGCCCGCGTTTCTTGCCCGGGCAGGCGCTCGGCCCCGCTTCCGGCGCCCTCATGTTGGAGGAGCCGGCGTTGCCATTCGCGCCACCGTCAATGGGCCCATCGAAGGGGGAGGGATCGGGGCACCTACCATTGTTGCACATCTGCTCCAGAAACGGCTTGATCGGGTTGGGCACCGGACCGATGGAACCCCTGCCGCTCGGCGTCACCCGCCTGAGGTCCGGTTCGTTCAGGCATTTGCCAGGCTCGGTATTGTCGCAAGGAGGAGTGCTGCCCGCATTGCCACCGCTTGGCGTGTCGTCGCGGCAGACGGTTCTTGTGGCGTCGTCAGGACCGGGCTCGGTCCAGCACCGGCCGCCCGAGGCGGCGTAGATGCGGTCGGTCATGCGGCGGCGGCATTCCTTGAAGTCGACGAGATGACCGTCATCGCCGCGGCAGATGTCCGACCACGGCGCGCCCCACGCGGCGGCGCGCCGCCTGCCCTCGCAGCGCGGGTCCTCGCCACCGGTCCCTGGCAGGTCCTGCCCCGTGGGGTCGATGGGAGTGTCATGCCGAGCTTGGACTTCCTCATAATTCCGCCGATGATAGATCTCGTTGTTAAATGCCTCGTGAAATCTTAGCAGAGCCTCACGCGCCCGCCTTTCAGCCGCCTGTGCGGCGCCTTGCAGATTAATCTCCCCTAGGGTAATACCCCCCTCACGACCGTGTTCTCGTTGCCAAGCCAAATAACGATCTCGGGCCTGCCTCGCTGCTCTCTCGGCGTCGTAAGAGTCTACAAGTGCTTGGAGTGTACGTTCCTCTGCCTCAAAGAGTGCCTCCAAGGCCCGTTTCAACTCACTTTCTCCCCCGTTGGCGTCCGCCAGGGGACCCGGATTAGCCGCCGAGCACTGCGGGGTTGACGGTGGGGTCGTATTTGCCATCGCCGGCACCTTGGGCACCCTGGCCGCCGCCGTTGCTTCTCTGCCGGTTGATGCAGCTTCGTTCCTGATCGGTGAGGGCAGCGGTCCCAACTCTCCCCCCCGCCGACACGCAAGGGGTGCAGATGCTGATGGCCGTCCCCGTATCTACCGCGGCGCCGAGGAACTGCATGCACTGCCAAATGCGCTCGAACTTGCCCTGATCGATCGCGTTGGTCAGGTCGCGCCAGATCTCACTTCGCACGCTGGGCGGGAGGCTTTGCTGCGAGGCAGATGCGACAGCCCCGCCCGTGTCGCTTGCGGCCGGAGCGCCCAGTGCCGGTCCCGTCACCAGAAGAAAACACGCGGCTCAGGCGCATAGATACCGCGCGATCCGGTCGCTGCCTCTGAAACCATATTCTTTGTTGAGGCGGGTCATGGTTGTCTCCTTTTCGACGGTTGACTTCCCTTGGTCGCCGTCAGGAGGCAGAAGGTTCAAAGCGGCCTGGCTAATTATTTCGATGTTAGTATCAAAGGTTACTCAGCAAGCAGGCATTCGGTCGGCAAAACCCCTAGATAAAACCCTAGATTATGGAAGCGCCCACTTGGGCGCGTTTGGTGCAAGTCTGCCAAGGGAGGATGAGATGCTGAAGAGATGGTTTCCGATGTTCAGGGCGGCTCTGATTGCTGGAATTTTCGCCTTTGGCTTGATCCAACCCCCTGCCAAAGCTCAGCCGAGTGTAGGCGCGGCGTTCTGCGATGCGTCCGACACATGCGGCCTGCGGGCGGAAAAGGTGAAGCACGGACCTGGCTGCATGCCCAAAGGCAGATTGTTTTTCGAGAATTGCTGGTGGCAAACCTGGGGCTGCCGTACCCACCCCAAGATCCGGTACCACTGCCTCTCCTGCCCGGATCTGCCGGGCGGGCGTTGCCCGGGGCGTTGAGACGATCCTCGGCAGTCTGTGGCGGAAAGCCACAAGGCTTGCTTCAAGATGCAGATAGAGAGGGGCGCGCACAGCGCATCGCCCGAGTGCGATGCTGGCCGCTTCTTACTTGGTCATTCATCGGAGATGTTTCAGCGGCAGGGTCAGATGGGCAAATAGCCCGCCCGGGTTCCATTTCTTTGAAGAGTTCACCACGGGATCAAAAACAACCATCCGCGCGCCGTACGATTTGGTCAGGAAAGTGGCACAAGGCGAACGTAGACCGATACGAGCAGCAAGATTAGGCGGCAAACTGTAGCTCTCGTAGTCCTTCCAAGAGCTGCCTAAAGGACGGCTCCGGGACCTTGCACATCGTTCGATAAGTATCGAGGAAGGACAGCCACCGGATGCCTCATTCGAGGCTAGTTGCCGTTGCTGAAGATGCCCCCGAAGAGACCCCCTCGACCAAATATGCCGGGGCGCTTGCGCGTTTCAACGGGCTCCTCTTCAGCGGCTGGTTCGGAGTCGGCAGTGACCTGGCTGTCCTTCTTGGTCGCTTTTGGCTTCGGACCGGCAGACGGACTTGCGGGCTTTCGACCGACCGCGGAAGGCTTCGGCTGAGACGGCGCCGAGGCGGCCGGCACGCGCGGCGACGGCGGCAGCGCGAGCGCGGCCTCATCGATCCAGCCGCTCGCACTGCTCCTCAAGTCCTGGATATGGGCAAAGCCTCCGTCGCGCCCAATCACGCGGAACGGCCGGCCGGCCGGAAAACCGTATAGAGCAGGTGCAGAGGCGGACGGACTTGCCAGCACTGCGACCGGCTGCCTTGAGACCAGGATCGTTCCCGATGCCGGCAGCTCGGGCTGCTCCCCCGTCTCGCCAGCCTGCTCGACTGCCGCGCCAGTCTGTTCCGTCTGTGCGTTCGGCGCGGTTGCAGTTTCCTGCGCGGGCGGTGGGATTTGGGGAACGGCGGACGTCGCGTCGGCGGGCGGTGGAGTTTGTGGGACGGCGGACGTCGCGGCGGCGGGTGGTGGAGTTTCTGGGACGGCCGACGTCGCAGCTGCGGGCGGTGGAGGAGCTGCGACCTCAACAGGCGCATTCTGCTCCACTTTCGGCTCGCCAAAGTATTGACCCGCGCGAAGGAGAATCCCCGCGACAAGGCACAGGCCGGCTACGGCAAGAAACGCCATCCGTTTCGAAGAGAACGCCCCCCGCTTCGACAGGGCCTTCCGCGCGACTTCTAGGTCCATGCCCGGATCATGGCATGACCGGACTTCTCGATCCACAAGGGGTTTTCCACCGGAGGCTGTGCAAGATCTGGCAGCCCTGATAGGCCCGCGAAATATCGTATACTGAGCAGAAATAATCGCACTGGGAAGGGCCTGTCGGCGGGAGCGAAGGCGATGTATGCGCCCGGATCCATAGGGCTGCGTCTATTTGCAGCGATCTTTTGCGTGCTTCCGCTCGGCGCCGATGACGCACGGCCTGAAGATTCGAGCGCTCAAACGCGGCATATCAACGCGCAACGGCTACAAGACACGCTCGAGAAGTTGAGCGAGTTCGGCCGCAATCCGGAAGGCGGCGTCACGCGCCTCGGCTTTTCACAGACCGAATTGGATGCGCGGACCTATGTGATGGGTCTCATGAAGGATGCCGGCCTTGAGATGCGCGTCGATCCGGCCGGGAACATTTTCGGTCGACGCGCGGGCTCAGATCAACTCCCGGCGCTCCTGTTTGGATCGCACATAGACTCGGTCCCCCACGGCGGCAATTTCGACGGAGCGTTGGGTAGCATGGGCGCTATCGAGGTCATCCGCGCGCTCAATGACGGGCACGTCACCACGCGCCACCCGCTCGAAGTCGTCATCTGGACGAACGAGGAAGGTCCGCACTTCGGGATCAGCGCGTTGGGCTCCGGCGTTGCGGCCGGAGTGTTGGGACCGGAGATCCTCGACCGCAAGGATGACGATGGACTAAACGTGGCCGACTGGCTGCGACGTTATGGACAAGATCCTTCTCGTCTGACCGACGCGCGCATTGCGCCCGGTGCGCTGGCCGCAGTGCTCGAGCTGCATATCGAGCAGGGACCGGTTCTTGAGGAATCCATGGTTCAGATTGGGGTCGTAAGCGGAATTGTGAGCCTCAAGCGCTGGAAGTGCGTCGTCGCTGGCTTCGCCAACCACGCGGGCACGACGCCCATGAATCGCCGCAGGGACGCGCTCGCGGCAGCCGCGAAGGACCTGCTGGCCGTCCGCGACGTCGTGCGGGCTGCGTCTGGGACGCAGGTCGGTACTGTCGGTTACTTGAAGGCCGAACCTGGTGCTCCGAACGTCATTCCCGGCCGTGTTGAGTTTACGGTCGAATTGCGCGATCTCGACGCTGGCAAGATCGAACGGATGTGGCAGCAGATTCAACAGAAGTTTGCGCAGGTGGACAAGGAAGAGGGCGTCGAGACCAGTTGCGAAGTGATCAACGACATCGCGGCTGCACCCAGCGACCCGTTTGTACAAAGTGTCATCCGCGAGGCCGCGCGGTCGGCCGGCCTGTCAACTGCGGATTTGCCCAGCGGCGCCGTGCACGACGCAGGAGAGATATCCAGGATTGCGCCGATGGGCATGATCTTCGTGCCGAGTCACGACGGCATCAGTCATTCGCCGCAGGAATTCACTTCGTGGGAGGACTGTGCGAACGGCGCGGAAGTCCTCTACCGCTCGATTCTGCTGCTAGACCGAAAGCTGCAGCCCAACTGACGTTCCCTGGCATTCCATTTGATTCACGTATTACCCGCGCATGCCAAGTGCCAGTGCCGGCCAAGTTTTAGATCCCAACTCACCGGGTTGAACCGCCCGCAACCGTTCTGCGGCAGGCATGTCATCTCGCCGAATGCCACTCGGTCCCCGAGGTCGTAGAGATCGACGCGGATGAAGTCCAACCCTCTCGCCAGACGTGCGGCGATGTCGAGCATTTGCTCAAGGTTCGGCGGCCTGGGCACCTCGTAGAGGATCGGAGGATCGGCGAAGTCGAACTCCTGGCGGTGCCATTCGGGATCGTAGAAGGCGCGCCGCAGCCCCGAGAAGCGGTCGGTTCCGACCTCGATCATGCGCGGGACGCCATCGAAGCAGAAGAACTTGCAGTCGTTGGGCGGGGGACCGCCCGCGGACAAGTGCTCCTCGACGAAGACTGTCTTCTCGATGCCCTTGTAGCACCACTGGCCGCGGCGTTCGTAGTTGTCGTATTTGAGCCATTTCTTGGCCAAGGCCGCGAGGCGCCGACGATCGACTTCGACATCAACGCGGCCGTGCATATACGTATGCCCCTGGCCGTGGTTCGACTTCATCACGAAACAGCGGGGGAGCTGAGCGGTCAGCAACGAGTCCGGCGACCGCGTCGAGAACAGCACCTCGGGGATGGCAACGGCGTCGCCCGCGCGCGCGCTCACGTAGTCTCTGACCGCGAGTTTGTCGGAGAGGACGTGAAAGAGTTCCCGGCGATCGTAGATGGACCGGTAGAGGATCTTTTCGTTGAACGTTCGCGGTCGCCGCAGGTTCGGCCAGCGACCGTGGTAGCGATGGAATCTCAGGATGCGACCGTAGCTCGCGTTCCAGGCAAACCACTGAGATTTCGCAAGCGCACGCAACCCATGACCGGGCGACATGCGGCACAGTTTTCCGTCGCCCATGCTGCGAGTCAACAGCCCTGCCCCTCGGTCGTTTCCTAGCATATCGCCGCGGGGCGCTAGCGGATGCACTCCCAGAGGCGGTCTTCGTCGTCCAGCCGGTCGATCTCCATTCCCTTGAAATCGCTCCGCGCGACCACGCCCAAGACACGCCCGCGCTCCGCGACCGGAAGGTGGCGAACCCCGCGATTGTTCATCTCGCGCAGAGCATCGATGGCGTAACAGCCCGGAGCGATGGTGACGGGATCGTGTGTCATGACTTGAGCAAGCGTGGTCGTCTCGGCGCTCTTGCCTTCGGCAAGGGTCCGCACCGCATCGCGGCCAGTGAAGATACCGATCAAGCGCTGCTGGTCGTCAGCCACCAGCACCGAACCCTTTCTGCACTCCCACATGCTTCGGCACGCCTCCCGCACCGTCGCATGGTCGGGGAGAACCAGCAGCTTCTGGCCCTCGATGATGTCCGCGAGCTTTCGGTTCATGATGATGCTCTCGATCCAGCGCGGCTCAGGGTTTTGCTCCTAACCGCTTTCAACCAGATGATAGCACAATGGTCCTTGACCCGCATCAATGGCTCTGACTCATTGCCTTTGTCCGCTTTGGTTCGCTAATCTGTAGGCGGACCAAAAGCGTTTGGGAGGATGACATGCCGCGTTTTGCTCTTGCGCTCGTCTTGTGCGCTTCCGTGCCTCATGGCGTTGCCGCAATCGGCGCGAGCGCGCTTGCTCAAAACAGCGAGCTGTCTCGTTGCCTCGACCCTGCGACCATTCTTGGAGCGGGAGGCGACGTCTCGGACAAGGAGCTCGCGGCGGCTCAAAGCGCCTGCGCACAGCTCAAGCAATCCTCAACCGACAGGGAGACGCTGGCGAGGATCAACGGGGCGGCCGGGACAATCGCCAAGGAAATGCAACGCCGCCAGGCCTCGGCCCGCTGACAAGTTCGTCATACCGGTTTCCTTGTCATTGCCCGGCTTGACCGGGCAATCCAGTAACCGCTTCGGTCACGCGGTGAGTACTGGATTCCCGCTTTCGCGGGAATGACTCCGAGCTGTGACGAGCGCGCGACCTACACCGACCAAGGCCCGAGGCGGTCGGAAGGGTGCCGTGCCGTTTCGTGGAGAGCCCCGTGCGCCGCGCGCCATCGCGCGGGAAGCCAGCGGCGCAATGTCAATTCAATGAGACGGAGCGGCGATGCGCTCGCCGCATGGTCCTCGCTTTGGACCACGATGGCTCCGGATTGTCCTGCATGCTTCTCGAGCCATTTCGGCCCAGGTCCGCGCATATAGTGCAGCTCGGGCCGGTAACGATCGGTGAGATAGCGCATCTCTGAACCTCTAAGCCCCCTCGCCGGCCTCGCTTTGAGCCGGCCTTCGCCCGAGAGTGGCCACAAGCTCGTTGCCAACGGGTTTATTCCTTCGGCGGACATGCGCTTCTCTGCGCTAGGGTTAATCGACCGTGCCGACGGTCCCACGCGCAAAGGCCGAAGGCCATCGATTCTTCGATCGTTTGCGCGAGGCGGCGGTTCTGGGCTAGGCAGGACGTCGCGCACGCGCGCGCTTCAAAACGGGATAGGTGAGCGATGCACTTGAACACGCGCCGCCGGGCGCTCGGTCTTCTTCTTGCCGCCACAGCCGCGATGCGGCTCCCTTCCCTGCCGCCCGCCTTCGCGGCAAAGGCCGCCAAAAATGAATGCTTCGAGTCCAAGGCGTTCGGCCCCTGGAAGGCGCAAGCGAGCAACAGCCAGGCCGGGGCGCGCCTCAACGAGGTGGAATTTGCGGGCGACGCCTGCGATCTCCGCATCGAGGTCCAGGTCGCGCCGAGCTTCGATGCCAAGATCGTCGTCTACGGCGATCCGGAAACGACGAAACTGCCCAAGAAATTCCTGATCGAGCCCGAGAACCGTTTGATCGCATGGGCCGAGGACGGCAAGGAGGCGGTGAACGAGCCGCTCTGCGGCAATTGCACCGATATTTTCGACGACAAGGTGAGCATCGTGCTGCCGCTCGCCGTCGCACCCTTGCTTCGCGAAAACAAATCCATCGACATTGCGGTCAGGCTTGCCGGCAAGGAGGAATGCCGGTTCACGCTCGATGGCGAGAGCTTGCGCGCGGCGCTCGACTGGGCCGCGGAGAAAAAGACGGCGCTGGCCGAAGCCCATGCCGAGGAGAAATGCACCCCGCCCGAAGGCTGCTTCATCACCACCGCCTGTTGCGAGGCGCTCGGGCTCGACGACGAGTGCTTCGAGCTCAGGGCTCTCAGGCGTTACCGCGATGACGTGCTGGCGAAGCGGCCGGGGGGCGCGGCCGAAATCGCACGCTATTACGCGCTCGCGCCTCTGATCCTGGCGAGGCTCCCCGGTGCTGCGCGCGGGCGCGCGTTGCGCTCCCTCTACGCCCGCTACATCCTTCCAAGCGCTATGGCGGCAACGCTCGGCCTCAACGCTCTCGCCTATCGGCTTTATTCCCGGATGCTGCGTGAGCTCGCCGGATCCTTGCGCCAAAAGGGACAGGGCCCTCAAGACTAGCTCGTCATGCCCGGACTTGATCCGGGCATCCACGATTCGACGAGTGGCAAAGCGGTAATCGTGGATGGCCGGGCCAAGCCCGGCCATGACCAGTCTTGAGCGAAGGAGAGCACGGCGCAGGCTTCAGTTCTGCGCGTGGCGCCCGCGCCTGGCCCCGGCTTTGCCGCATTAAAGCCGACTTCGCGCCTCACTCGATGGTTAACCTTCGGGCCAATAAGAAAAAAACCGAGGCGAAGGTGTCGTCGCGGGAACTTCTTTTCGGGGGTGGGCGTATAAGGGGGGACGCGGGGGTGTGTGTTGCGTTGTGTTCGCGTTGTCAGTCTCCTTCTCGCCGGGCTTGTCGCGAGCGGACCCGTTGCGGCCGCCGATAACGGCGCGCCCAGCGATGGGGCCGAGGCGCTTCGGCTTGCACTAGCCGCCGGGCAAACGGCTGCTTCCGAGACCGCGCTTGCCGCCGACATGGCGAGCGTGTTCCCGCAAATCCATCCAATCTTGGGCGATGCCGGCGCGGCCAATCTTGCGCGTCTCAAGACGCGTGAGGTCGATCTCGCCTTTGTCGCCACCGACGTCTTGGCCGAGGCGACCGTCGAGGACGCAACTCTCCGCGACAGCCTCGAACTCGTGACGCGGGTCGCCCCACAGGAAATTCACGTTCTCGCCCGGACCGATATCGGCAAAGTCTCCGACTTGTCTGGGCGGCAGGTCAATTTCGGACCGCCGGGCTCGGCCTCAGCGGTGACGGCGGCCGCGCTCTTCAAAGCGCATCGAGTCGAAGTCGAGGCCTTGAGCTTCGACGCGACCGATGCAATCGAACGCCTGAAGCAAGGGGCGATCTCCGCCGTGGTCGTCGTTGGCGGAAAACCGGCACCGGTGATCGGCGCCATTTCAGCAAATTCCGGCATCCATCTCCTGCCGGTCTCTTTCAGCGTTCCTCTTGAAACGGAGTATCTGCCGACACGGCTTGGGTCCGCCGACTATCCCAATCTCATTCCGCAAGGCGATGAGGTGGCGACGGTCGCGACCGGCCTTGTGCTGCTCGCGGCGACATCGAAAGACGATTCCGACTCCGCCGGGCGCGTCGCCCGCTTCGTCGATGCGGTGTTCCCGCGTTTCGCGGAGCTTCAGGCGCAAGGGCGGCATCCGAAGTGGCGCGAGGTCAATCTCGCCGCGACCCTGCCCGGCTTCAAACGTAATTCAGCCGCAGCTTCATGGCTCCTTGCTCAGCAAGACGCGGCGAAGCGGCCGCTGACGGCAAACGCCGATGCAAGTCAAGGTCCGGCGCTTCCGCAAAGCATCTCCATGAGCGAGGAGCAGAAGGAAGCGTTGTTCGAGCGGTTTATCGAATGGCAGCGAGGCAACGAGCGCTGAGGCGCCGCAAAGAAAGAGAAGGAACGCAAGGAGAGAGTTGGCAGTTTAGCACACCGGCGCGTTCGTGCGGTATGGGCGCGTCTTGACGGGGAAACGGGGCGTAACCCGCGCGCGGGGCATTCGCGCGGGCGAAGAAGAGGGAGTAAAGCGATGACCGGTTCCACGACGCCCGTGACGGAGCAGCCGGATTGGCACCCCGTCCATCGCGCCAATGCGCTGCTGCGCAAAGCCTTGCAAAGCACGACTGAATCCTTCGGGTCCCTTGAGGCCCGTTACACCGCCGAGTCGCTATCGAGCGCCATCGACAGCGTCATGCAAGGGCCGGTGCACATTACCTATCCGAGGCCGCTAGCCGTGCGCCTCGATGATTTGGAGATCGAGGAGAAGGCGATCCCGGGCCTCGAGGCTCTCATGCACCCCCTCACGCATGGCCCCGGCGATCAGTTGGACGATTTCATCGGCGATGACGGCGATCTCGCCGAGCCGTTCGAGCAGGACGAGACTCTGGGCGCCCCTCCGGAAGTCTGGGACGAGGAGAGCAGTTCCGACTTCGATGAACTCGAGCCGCTGCCGCTTGCCGTCCCGCTTCATGCCGAGCCGCGCAATCTGCCTCGGCAGGTCCATGTGCAGACGCTCATGGGTGAGTTCCGCCGCCGCCAGCGTTACGCAAGCTTGCTCGTCGCCGCCTCGATTGGCACGGCTATTCTCCTCACCATCGGAGGCGTCGTGGTTGCCGCAAGCCTCGCCAGCACCCCCGCCAGCGGCGACAATTCTTCGCCGGCGCGTTCCACCTCCGTCGTCTGGCAGGCGCCGGGCAAGATGGCTGCCAGGGTTCGGCTCGCGGTGGTAACGACAAATCGCGCCGCGAAGGGCGAACAGCTGCCCATGCCGGCCGAGACCGAGCGTCAACGCGGATCCGGTGCGGCTTTGCCGGCGGCGCCGCATGCCATCCTTGCCGCTAGCGCGCAGCAGATTGCCTTCGGTCCGCTCCTGCCGCCGGTTCACGCCCGCTACTTCCTCATCCGCGGGCTTCCGTCCGAGTCCACGCTGTCAGCGGGGCAGCAAAGCGGAAAAGGAGCTTGGCTCGTCAAGGGCGAGCATGTCCTCAACCTCACGCTCAGCCTCGGCCAAGCCGCCAGCGGGGATTACCCGGTCGAGGTCTATGTTCTCGAGTCTGGCGACGGGCCGCAGGCGCGGCGGAACTTCGTGTTGCGGGTCTCCTCACCCGACCGCGCCTATGTTGCGGCGTCGAGCCCGAGCTTGAGCTTCGCCTTGGCCCCCGCCGCGTCAACCACTCCCGCCATCGAAGAGCCCGTCCTTCCGCCCGAGCCGGCCGTGCTTAGCGAGAGGGCAAGGCAGCTTCTCGGCGAGGGCGACATCGCCGCGGCGCGGCTCCTTCTCCTCCATCTCGCCGAGCGCGGCGACGGCGAGGCTGCCTACGATCTCGCGCGCACCTTCGATCGGGAAGGTTTGGCCGAGCTTGGCGCCAAGGGCTTGGACGGCGATCCGGCCCGCGCCCGCGGCTGGTATGAGCGCGCCTCGCAGGTCGGCCACGTCAAAGCGGCCGAACGTTTGAAAGTCCTCGCTAGTCTTTCGGGAACAGGTCCGTCCGACTAGTGCGAGGAGGGCCGCAGCTGCTCATCCGAGGGAAACCAATCGGGGGGAGTAGAGTGGCTGCGGCCTACTCGTCTCAGATGAGATGGCGCCGCCTTAGCTCGGCGAGCACCGTCTCGGCGAGAGTATCGGGCACGGCCTCGCTCGTATCGAGCTTGAGCTCCGCCCGCTCGGGCGGCTCGTAGACGGAATCGATGCCGGTGAAATTCCGGATCAGCCCCGCGCGCGCCTTGACGTAAAGACCCTTGGGGTCGCGCGCCTCGCACACTTCGAGGGGCGTATCCACGAAGACTTCGATGAACTCGCCCGCCTCGAACAGGTCGCGCGCCATGCGCCGTTCCGAGCGGAAGGGCGAGATGAACGACACCATGACGATGAGGCCGGCATCGACGAACAGCCGGGCGGCTTCGGCCACGCGCCGAATGTTCTCCACGCGGTCCGCATCGGTGAAGCCGAGATCCTTGTTCAGACCGTGCCGAATATTGTCGCCGTCGAGCAGATAGGTGTGGCGGCCCATGGCATGCAGCCGCTTCTCCAGCGCGTTGGCGATGGTCGACTTACCGGCGCCCGAAAGTCCGGTGAACCACAACACGCACGGCTTCTGTTCCTTGAGGCCGGCCCGCGCCCCTTTGTCGATGGACAGCTCCTGCCAGCGGATGTTGGTGGCGCGGCGCAAGCCGAACTCGATCATGCCCGCCGCGACGGTGGCGTTGGAGAAACGGTCGATCAGGATGAACGACCCGGTGTCGCTGTTCTCGGCGTAGGGGTCGAACACCAGCGGCTTGGCGGTATTGAGGTTGCAGGATCCCACCTCGTTGATTTCGAGCGTCTTGCCGGCCACGTGATCGAGGTTGTCGACGTTGAGCTTGTATTTGAGGTTGAGCACGGTCGCGGTAGTGGTCTGGTTGCCGCATTTCAGCGTATAGGCGCGTCCGGGCAGCATCGGCTCCTCGTCGAACCAGATGATGCGTGCGGCCATCTGATCGGCGACCGAGGGGGCATTGGCGGCAAGCGCGATGACATCGCCGCGGCTGACATCGACCTCCTCGGCAAAGGTCAACGTGACGGCGTCGCCCTGCTCTGCCGTATCGAGGTCGCCGTCGGCCGTGACGATGCGCGCGACATGGCCGCGCTTGCCCGAGGGGTAGATCGCCACCTCCTCACCGCGACCGACCTTGCCGCTTGCCACCGTCCCGGCATAGCCGCGGAAATCGAGATGCGGCCGGTTCACCCACTGCACCGGAAACCGGAACGGCCGCTCGCCCACTTTGCCTGTCGCGTCCACCGTTTCGAGGTGACCCAGCAGAGTCGGCCCGTGATACCAATGCATATGCGCGCTGGGCGTGACCACGTTATCGCCCTTGAGCGCCGAAACGGGAATGGCCGTCACCGAAGCCAAGCCAAGCTGCCGCGCGAAGGCGGCAAACTCCTCGGCGATCGCTTCGAAGCGCGCTTTGTCGAAATCGACGAGATCCATCTTATTGACGGCAAGCGCGACCTTGCCGATTCCGAGCAGCGACAGGATGCAGGCGTGACGCCGCGTCTGGGTGAGGATGCCGCCGCGGGCATCGACCAGCAGAACGGCGAAGTCGCAATTCGACGCGCCCGTTGCCATGTTGCGCGTGTACTGCACATGGCCGGGCGTATCGGCGACGATGAACTTCCGGTGCGGCGTGGAAAAGTAGCGGTAGGCGACGTCGATCGTGATCTTCTGCTCGCGCTCGGCCTGCAATCCATCGATCAAGAGCGCAAGATCGATCGGCCCTCCCCGGCCTGCACCCGCCTGGCGCTGGCCATGCTCGGCACTCTGGATCTGATCCTCGAAGACCAGATGAGAATCGTAGAGAAGGCGGCCGATCAGCGTGCTCTTGCCGTCATCCACGCTGCCGCAGGTGAGAAAGCGCAACAGGCCGCGATCCTCTTCAGCCGCGATCCGGGCCTCGACCCGCGCGCGCGCGTCCGTTTGCCCGCTTTCGCCGACGACGCTGAGCCGCGCCATCAGAAATAGCCCTCCTGCTTTTTCTTCTCCATCGACGCCGCCTGGTCGTGATCGATGACGCGGCCCTGACGCTCGGAATAGCGCGTGGCGATGAGTTCCTCGATGATCTCTGGAACGGTGGCAGCCTCCGAGCGTATGGCGCCGGTCAAAGGATAACAACCGAGCGTCCGGAAGCGCACGCGCAACATCTTGGGCTTCTCGCCGGCATCGAGCGGGAGCCGCTCGTCGTCGACCATGATCAGCGTACCGCCCCGCTCGACCACCGGGCGGTCGGCGGCGAAATAGAGCGGAACCACCGGAATGTTCTCCAGGTGGATATAGGTCCAGACATCGAGCTCGGTCCAATTCGACAGCGGGAACACCCGCATGCTTTCGCCGGGACCGATCTTGGTGTTGGCGATATGCCAAAGCTCCGGCCGCTGCCGCTTGGGGTCCCAGTTCTGCGCGGCGTTGCGGAAGGAAAAGACCCGCTCTTTCGCCCGCGATTTCTCCTCATCGCGCCGCGCCCCGCCGAACGCCGCATCGAAACCGTGGGCGGCAAGCGCCTGCTTGAGCGCTTCCGTCTTCATAATGTCGGTATAGAGCGCGCTGCCATGCGTAATGGGCGAGATGCCGTCTTTGACCCCTTGCTTATTGATATGGACAAGGAGATCGACGCCGAGCCGCCGCGCCTCCTTGTCGCGAAAGGCGATCATCTCGCGGAACTTCCAGGTGGTGTCGATATGGAGCAGCGGGAACGGCGGCTTGCCGGGGTAGAAGGCCTTGAGCGCAAGATGCAGCATCACCGACGAATCCTTGCCGATCGAGTACAGCATCACCGGATTGCGAAACTCGGCGGCGACCTCGCGCATGATGTGAATGCTCTCCGCCTCGAGCTGGCGGAGATAAGTGGAAAGACGCTGTTTCATGGCTTCGATCTAAACCGGACGACTTGGTCTTCGGGACCTTCCGGGGACTCCCCGGTGACCTGCGCTTTCGCGCCTTGCGGCTTGGCGATCCTCGCGGCCCTGCGCTCCTCGGCGAAATAGCGATAGGCGGAAAACGGGATCACGGCGAGATAAGTCACCGAACCGACCGCGAGCGTCAGCGCCGGGTAGGTCAGGAGCACGGCCATGAACGCCGCCGCGAGCACGAAGACGGGAGGCACATACTCGCGCGGGATCCGCTGTCCGATCAGCTTGCCCGAGAAGGTCGGCACCTTGCTCACCATCAGAAGCGCGATGGCGAGCGTATAGATGAGGACGAGCGGGGTGAGGCTCGGCAGATGCAGCCCGAGATCCTGGACATAGATCGGCAACAAGAGAATGATGGCCGCCGCCGGCGCCGGCACCCCCACGAAGTAGTTGCTCTTCCATGCGGGCGTATCGGTGGCATCGAGCGCCACGTTGAAACGCGCCAGACGAAGCGACGCGCATACCGCGAAGACCAGAACCGCGATCCAGCCCAGGCTGTGCAGGTCCTCGAGCGCCCAGTTGAACATGATGATGGCCGGCGCCACGCCGAAATTGACGAAATCGGCGAGGCTGTCGAGCTCGGCGCCGAACCGCGAGGAGGCCTTGAGCAGGCGCGCGACGCGGCCGTCGATCCCGTCGAGCACGGCCGCAAACACGAGCGCCGCCACCGCCAGATCCCAGCGATGCTCGATGCCCATGCGAATGGCGGTCAACCCGGCGCAGAGCCCGACCAGGGTGAAGATGCTCGGGATCAGCACCCTGACCGGCACTTGACCGCGCGTGAAGACGGTCTGCCGCCGCCTGCGCTCGTCGCGTTCGGGATCGAAAGGAGGAAACATGGCGCTACTCCTCCGCCAGTTCAGAGCCTATCGCGGAATTCAATGCTCGCGTCTCCTTGGCTTGCGGGACCTCCGCCAGCACCGTCTCTCCGCCGATCGCCGTCTGACCGACTTCGACGCGGGGCTCGGCGGTGGTGGGCAGATACACGTCGACCCGGCTGCCGAAGCGGATGAGACCCAGGCGCTCGCCGCAGGCCACGCTACTCCCCTCGCCCTTGAAAGTCACGATGCGCCTGGCGATGAGCCCGGCGATCAGCACGAGGCCCACCTTCTCGCCGGTCGGCGCCTCGATGACAAGGGCGTGGCGCTCGTTCTCCTCGCTCGCCTTGTCCAGTTCGGCATTGAGGAAGGCGCCCGGCTTGTACGCGCTCGTCACGATGCGGCCCCCGATTGGGGCGCGCACGAGATGCACGTCGAAAACCGAGAGGAACACGGAAACGCGCGTGAGGGGGGCGCTTCCAAGCCGAAGCTCGCGCGGCGGCACGGCTGAGGCGACGGCGACCACCCTGCCGTCGGCGCCGCTCACCACGAGGCCGGCGCGCGCGGGCGTCACGCGCGGGGGATCGCGGAAGAAATAAGCGCAGTAGGCCGTGGCGAGCGCCGCGAGCCAGCCGAGCGACGGAGCAAGCGCGAAGAGAATGAGCGTGGCGAGCGCTCCACCTGCAACGAATTTGTAGCCGTCGGGATGGATCGGGACGAACACGCCCAAGACGCTGTCGAGAAGGCTGTGAGGCTTATTCATGCGCGGGCGATGGTTGGCTTATGTCGAGGCAAGCGCCTCGTCCTCGAGACGTTCGGCCGCGCGGGACGGTGGCAGCTCGTCGTCGCCGAGCGCCTGTGACAGACGCTCGCGCGCCTCGTCGGCCTCCCGCTGCCGCGCCCACAGGCTGGCATAGAGGCCGCCTTTGGCGAGCAGCTCAAGGTGCTTGCCCTGCTCCACGATCTCTCCGCGATCGAGCACGATGATGTTATCGGCATGCACGACGGTCGATAGGCGGTGAGCGATCACGAGGCTCGTGCGTGCGCGCGCCACCCGTTCGAGCGCGTCCTGGATCTCGTGCTCGGTATGGCTGTCGAGCGCCGAGGTCGCCTCGTCGAGCATCAGGATGGGTGGCGCCTTCAGGATGGTGCGGGCGATCGCCACGCGCTGCTTCTCGCCGCCCGAAAGTTTCAGGCCGCGCTCGCCGACCAGAGAGTCGTAGCCGAGCGGCAGCGTCATGATGAAGTCGTCGATCTGGGCGAGCCGCGCCGCCTCGCGCACCTCGCTCGGGCTCGCATCGGGTTTGCCGTAACGGATGTTGTACTCGATCGTATCGTTGAACAGCACTGTATCCTGCGGCACCATGCCGATCGCGGCCCTGAGCGAGGCTTGCGTGACGTCGCCGATATTCTGGCCGTCGATCAGCACTCTCCCGCTTGCAAGCTCGTAGAAGCGGAAGAGAATGCGCGAGATGGTGGATTTGCCTGCGCCCGACGGTCCGACGATGGCGACCATTTTTCCCGCCGGCACCGTGAAGCTCACCTGCTTCAGGATCGGACGCTCGGGATCGTAGGCGAAGCTCACGTTCTCGAATTCGATCTCGCCTTTCTTCACGCGCAGCGGCTTGGCCCCCGGCCTGTCGACGATCTCCGCCGGCTCATGCAGCAGAGCGAACATGGTCTCGATGTCGATCAGCCCCTGCTTGATCTCGCGATAGACCATGCCCATGAAATTGAGCGGCAGGTAGAGCTGCATGAGGATGGCGTTGATCATGACGAATCCGCCGACGGTCAGCGCGCCGCTTGTCACGTCGCGCGCCGCAAGCAGCATGCAGGCGACCGTGCCGACGGTGAAGATCAGCGCCTGGCCGGTATTGAGCAAGCCGAGCGAGGTGTAGGTGCGGATCGCCGCCCGCTCGTAGCGCGCCATGGAGGCATCGAAACGCCGCGCCTCGAGGTCCTCGTTGCCGAAATACTTCACCGTCTCGTAGTTGAGCAGGCTGTCGACGGCCTTGGCGTGCGCTTCGGTGTCGGATTCGTTCATGTCGCGCCGGATGACGATGCGGCGCTCGCTCGCCCAGAAGGTGAACCACACATAGAGCGCGACGGTGAGAAACACCACCACGACGTAAATCCAGCCGAAATAGTAGGCCACCAGCCCCGCGATCATCACGAGCTCGACCGCGGTCGGAATCGAATTCAGCACCGCCATGCGCACGATGGTGTCGACGCCGCCGACGCCGCGCTCGATGATGCGGTTCAAGCCTCCGGTACGGCGCTCGAGGTGGAAGCGCAAGGAGAGCTCATGCAGGTGCCGGAAGGTGCGGTTGGCGAGTTGGCGGACCGCGTTCTGGGCCACCACGGTGAACAGCACGTCGCGGAACTGGGCGAACAGCACCATCAGCACGCGCCCGACGCCGTAAGCGATGATGAGGATGGCGGGGATGGCGGCGAGCGCGAAGCCGGAAAGCCAGGGCACCGTGCCGGGGCTCGCCTC
>Ga0187892_10001811_pt1 | contig 46624 bp, 46 predicted proteins | sample MA1701073metaG_FD_139345 | JGI IMG/M metagenome (GOLD analysis project Ga0187892, IMG submission 139345) | Bio-ooze microbial communities from a basaltic lava cave in the Kipuka Kanohina Cave System on the Island of Hawaii, USA - MA170107-3 metaG ...
CTCGCCCGTACTGTGCCGATCCTTGTGCTATTCCCCCTTCTGCTTGGTCTTCTTGATGATCGTCAACTGCCACGACGATGTCGGTGGGGCGTTGCCTTGATCCGCCACGAAAGCAGTGCACGCAAGCTTCCTCGACGTGGCGAGAATCCGCGCCGAGCCTTTAGAGATGGAGCCGACAGCCAGGTCCGAGCTGATCGAAATCCCAGCCGCCACGCTTCCGAATGTCACCGTGGCGCCGGGCGCGACACTGAGCGAGGTCGCTACAGCGTCGTTGGCGGGCGCGCCGCCACCGGAGAGGAATACCTCAACGCCGACCTGCATGGTTGCCGTGTCGGTGGAGGTGCATGAGAAAAACGTCGCAAGGCCGATGGCCCGGATGACACCCGGCACCGAGTAGAGGTGAATCGTCGTCTCGCCCGGTATCAGCACCGGCAGTGGGCTGTCGGCAATGCCGGCCTGCGCAGGCGTTACGAGCCGAGAACCGAGGAGGAACGAAACCGCGACCAGTGTGAAGCGCTTCATGTGGAACCCCCCTTTCGTGTGTTCGTCGCTTTCAAGCGACTCCCTACACTCTCGTGTTCGAATCGGCCATTACCGAAGTTCTGTCACCCGCCGCCGAGCCCTTCGTCAACCCTGAGGGCCGGTACCTCGACGATCACGACCGATGGCGGTATCCGCTCTCGATTGCTTTGTTTCATGCGTCACTCCGTCAGAATCTTCAGCGTCCGACGGAGCGGCTCGCCCAAGGTGATTTCCCCGCTCTGCCCGGTGGAGATGAGCCGCAGCGGTGCGTAGTGATGATTGATGCCGTGCGGTGGCAACGAACGGGGGCTCCCGTTCCCATTCCGTGGCCATTCGACGTCACCCGTGGCCACGCGCGCCGGGATGAGCCAGAAGTCGCCTGTGCGGTACGGGGGCTGCGCGCTCGGAAACTGCACCTGCACGCCGTTCTCCAAGGTGAGCCATCTTCTTTCCTGAACGAGCAGCGCCCCATCTTCGGCGCGCTTCGGCTTGCCCTCTACCTGGGGCGTCTTCGGTGAGGCATGGTCCCACCGGCGCACCAACGGATGCTTCGTCGGGTTCGTGCCCACGTTCCCTTTCGGTGCTTGCTGGAGAGTGATGCGACACTGGTCGCGATCAACGGCGTGCACCTGAAGCAGGGGATCGGCCCGATTCTCCAGCACGTAATCGTCGTCCACGATCTCCACCCAGTCCCCCTTCTTCAGACTGAAGCGGTCGTCCTTACCCAGATGCGCGACGCTGACGGTGCTCTCGATTACCGCGAGGATCGGAAGCACAACCGAGCCGTTGTCGCGCGACCACTTGAAAGTGGGCTTTTCACCGGCGAGGTCGGCTCCGGTGTGAATCTCCACCCGGTAGAGCTGATTTCCACTCCCGCGGTAGCGCATCTCGGGTTGGATAGTGCAGGGGTCGGTCGGCGTCTGGGAGACGTAGGCTTGGGCCCGTAAGGTTGGCCTCCGGCGTTCAGACAATCCTTTGAGAAAATCACTTGCGGCGGCTTCCGTCTTACTGCCGAGGAGGGGCTCGACCTTGACCTGCCAGACGACCTTGCTGCGGGTCGCAGTGTCGGCACCACCCAGCGCAATTTCACGGATGCTGCCTTCCTTGATGTCACGGTCCTCGAGATGGGTAATGTGGCGTTCCCAAACGTCGAGGTACACGAGGTAGCTGCTATCACCCTGCAGTTCTGTGGGAAAAGGATAGTCCGGCTGGTCCATGTACGAGCGCCCGGCCTCGTTCTCGCACAGCAACCCGTTTACGTAGTAGTGACCCGGGGAGATCTGGAAGTCGGTTCCAGCGTCGGTAATCTCGAACCCGCGATCTGGCCCGCCGTGCTCTCCGATCAGGTCTCTTGCCAGCGCCTGCAGGTAGTGCAGCAGAATCGCGGCCTGCTCGTTCCAGTCCGCATCGAGCTGCACACGCCCTTGCTGCATCAGCACGCGCAGGAAATGCTTGCTCGGGTCGAAGGTGTCGCGGGAGAAATCACCCCGGAACTCCCCTTGCGTTGGCCTAAAGTCGGTTGGCATGGTGTCCTCCTATGTAGCGAAGACGATTCCGGCTTCCATGCCAGCGGGCGTGTACTCGTCGAGTCGCGCCCGCAGATTGGCCGCGCGCTGCGGCTGGTAGAGGTCGTGGAATGCGCCCATCTCCGACTCGTCGTCCGCGCCGCGGGTGATCTCCTCGGCACAAGTGTGCGCGAGCTGACAGTACGTGGGTGTACCGTAGCGGGTGCTGTTGAACTGCGGCCGGACCCGATTGCGCTCGTATTCCTGCGCCGCGGCGATCGCGGCATCCAGCTCGTCTGGCTTGAGGGGGGGCGTTGTCTTCGCTCGCTCCTGCTCGGCCCTGAGCGTTTCGTCCCGGATCGTCTGTATGGCCTTGCCGGGCTGGCACTCGTACCGGCGCGGCGTGCGCGATCCGGGCGGCACGTAGCAGAAGCGCATGCAGCCGTGCTGGCGGCGAGCCACGCTCACCAGCCCGTGGAAGATGCAGTTCTCCGCGAGCTCGATTGCGTGCGCCTGCACGCAGCCGATCACCGTGCTGCGCGCAATCGTCAGTACCGCATGCGCCACCGGGTGACCGGGCGCGTCTAGCGCCTCCCGCTTCGGGCTGGTGGCGTCGAGAATGCTGTCGCTGATCCGTATCTGGATCGGATCGGTCGCTACCTCGTCCTGAATGACCTGAATGGCCTGAATGACCTGAATGGAGCCTAGGATGCTGTGCTCGATCGTGACCCGGGCCTGGGTGCGGCGCAGCTCGAGGCTCGGCTTGGCCGGCTGCTGCGGTTCGCAGTCGCAGCCGAGCGTCCAGCCGGGTACGAGGGTGGAGTGGCGGATGACGAGCTCGGCCAGATCGCCCGGGGGAGCTGTCGGCGTGTTCTCGTCGCCACCCTTCGATTGCACCGGAGAAGCGGGCGGCGGTTCCGGGCCGGTCACCTGCACCGGGCGGCCGACGATCAAGAGGCCGTCGAGCGTCATCCGGCTCCCGGGCTCGGCTGATATCCTCAGCGCATCGACCAACGCGCGCCGCTGGTTCGACAGGGCGATCACCGGACGCCGTCCAATGGCGGCGCGAAGCTGCAGGCTCTGCTTCGCCGTCAAGGTGATGCGAAGGCGTTCTTCGTACAGCCGGCTGTCAGTGATCTCGATGACCGCGTGCTGCCAGCGCTCGCCCTCCTGCGACTGATCTCTCCCCCACTGCTTGAGTGCTTCGGTGATGGTCGAATACCCCCCACCCCCAACCCGGTAGAGAACATGCTCGGCGGGTTGCGAAAGTAGCCGGCGGTACTCGCCACCGCCCATGTCCGCACTGAAGGCGTACCAGTACGAGATCCACACGACGCGATCGAGCGGCGCGTCCCTCAAGGGAAACGCGATCCGGCCGCGCTCCGGATCGACGGCCACCTTGCTACGCGCAGGCCGATACACCCAGTCCTTGAGGTCCGCGACGACAATCTCGCCCGCCGGAATCGGCTGCCGCGTCGTGTGACCGCCCTCACCTTCGTCATCGGGGGCGCCCAGCAATATCTGCAGGCTCTTGTCCTTGCCGTAGTAATCCTGCGGGTGGTCCTCGAACCGCAGCCGGCGAATCGGCGTCGGCAAGTTCAATTCTTCCGCGATGTGCGTAGGCTCCGGCTCCGATTGCGGGCGGTTGTACAGCGCGGTGTCGTTGCCGAGGACACTGAAGGTGTAGCAGTGCGGCAGCTCATCGAGGCAGTATGCCGGCGTCTCGGTTACCGAGTACGACCGGAGTCGCCAGACGAACACGCCGACGCTCGGGACGTTGTGGCGGCCCTGGCTCTTGCAGGACGCGATACTGCGCACGTCGACCGTGTGCGCCAGCGTGTCGAACGGGCCGCCAGCGCGGTCGAGCGCGTCGCCGTCGCGAAGGTCGGCTGTGCGCCCGCGCAATGGCCGTTGGTGATTCAAGTGCTGGGTCCACCCCAGCAGCGTGTAGAACTCCACGGCACGCGCCGGCCAGCCAGCGACGTCGTTCGCCAGCAACTCGAGGAGAGCTAGCGTCCCCTTGCGGCGCCGGTAGCGTAGCGTGTTGGCGACGTCGCGCCGCGAGATGAGGATCCTGTTGCGCTGCCTCCCGTAGACGGTCGCCACGTCCCCCGGCTCGCCCGCCTCGTGCACGAGCCGGTACCCGATCAGATCACCAATGTACGGCACCACCCAGTCCTGGCAAGTCTCGATGAACCAGTTGTCGTAGAGCTGGGTGATGTCCTCTTCGACAACGTCAACCTGCTCAGTGATCACCCGCAGCAGGGCCTTCAGAACGTAGCCGTTCTCCGCATCACGCTGGCGATAGACAGCCGGCAGCAAGTCGTAGAGGCGATCGACGCGCGGATCGAGGTTGGCGCTCATAGTCAGTCCACCAGATTTAGGATCAGCGTGTCGGAGACGTCCGGGCTCAGGAAGGCGATCTGCGCGGGATGGATAACGCCACGCTTCGTGTCATCACATCGCGCCTGCTCAACGGTGATCCGGCCGTTCGGCGGCAAGGCGAGATCGAGCGTGCCGGCGCCGGTGAACAACGTTTCGGCCTTCTCCTCATCCATTGCGGTGAGCGTGTCCGCGTCAACGTAGTCGACTCCCTCCACTTCCTGCATCGTGCTGATGACCTCGCTGAGAAACACGTTCTGTGCCAGCTCGCGGCGCTCGAAGCCGAACCTTTCCAGCAAGGTCGCGCGTATGCGCGGCGCAATCGACTCCCATTCGTACTCGGGTAGGATGCGGACGTTGGCGCTGATGACGAGCAGCAACAGCTCGCGGATCGCCAGCTCGATCGGCTGGTAGGGGTCGCCCTGCTCGTGCAGGGCTCGCAGGAGATTCCGGTACAGCTCCGAATCGACATCGATGGGTGCGTCGTCGACGGCGGCGATCGTGACGTACACGAGCTGACGGTGGCCGTCCGTCAGCGCCGCGGCGCTGGCCTTGCCGATGCCGGCGAACGAGCGTGCGAAGTCGGCGTAGTCCTGCACCGACACGAGTCGATCGAGCGCTATCACCGCCAGTGGCACGTTGCGACGGGCCTGCTCGCGGCTGTCTGGATCGGCGCCGCCCGAGGCGCGCTGTGGGTTGATGACCCCCTTCACACCGAGCGGGCGGGTCGCGAGCAGGCTGATCTGCCCTTCCTTGACGTTGCCCGCCCTGCCAATGCCGGTCCGGTAGACCGCCCTCACGTTCTCGACCCCAGTGGGCAGCCGCGCCCCGCGCTCGCCGTCGCCGAAGATGGCCGACGACTTGAGCTGATCGTCGGTCTTGGTGATGAAGCTTCTGTCAGTGCGACCCAACTGCGCCAGATTGGCCACCTCACGCCATTCGACGCCGTTGACACGGAGTTCCAGCGTGCTGGCCGCGCCCGCCGGCGTTGGGGCGGGTAGGTAGGTCAGCGGGGACTGCCGCAGCGCGAACTCCTGCAGCCCCTTGCTGCCGTCGCCGCTGCCGAGGACTTCCGCGCGCATCTCACCGTGCGTGGCCTTGACGACGTTGCCGTAGATGGTGACGGTGTCGCGCTTGTAGCAGTAGGCGAGAGGGGTGCTCAGCTCGAGGAACGAATGGGTCTTGTCCCCGGGGAGATCCTGCAACCCTGCACTTTCATCATTGGCGGCACTTTCATCGTTGACCAACGTTCGGTGTACATCTTGCGTGACTCCTGAGATCATCGCAAGCTCGCTCGTCCGCACGCCGCGGACAGGATCACCGTCAGGCGTCTTGATGTCGGCGCGCTCGCCCGAGACGATCACCCAGCGGCCTGATTGCAGGCCAGCATGCAACTGGGCGAGCTCGATCCGGCTGGCGCTTTCGGGAAACTTCGTATTGGAGCCGACGCAGCTGGTCAGCGGCTCTTGGGCCAGCTTCAGTTCTTCGCTTTGGGCATACACCACTGTCTGCCGGACGGCCTGCATGGGCTCTTTGGGATTCCGCCCCCGCCCGTGTGGCCTCCACCAACGCTTTCTCATCGTGATGCGGGTGGTCTTTGCAGTAATCCCGTAAGCTGCGCGGGTAGTCGAAGTCACTGTGACAGCCGTGAAGGGCTCCGGGTCGAAGCTGTCGGGACGTAGAACTAGTAAGTTGCTGCCGGAACCGATCTGGTCGTACGCGTTGTCAAGGTAGAGAATGTCCTCACCTTCACCTTTATCGATGGGCCACTCTCTCCAGTGCTCCGGTAACAGAGGCGTGCTACCCTCGAACTGAATTTTCGGTACATTGTGCCCAAAGAGCGACGCTTTCACGCGGAACGCATAGACCCGAACGAAACTCGGCTCAGTGACGGTTGCGTCTGCCCACGCCTGATACAATGAGCTTCGCAGCTCTGGTCGTAGTGCGGACAGTAGGCGCGGCCGAAAGTCACCATGAAGGCCCGCTAGGCGCTCGAGATCGGCTTCGAGAAAGACGCTGCTTCCAGGAAGACGCACGCGTGCCACGCTGAGCCGTTGGATCAGCTGGCCCAACACGGAGGAACGCTCCATCTTTCGAGTGTCCGTCGATCCGTTCTGCAGGGCAGGCGGTGTCGGGAGCTCCTGCAGCTCAACCCGCGTTCGGTCAGCCGCGGCGTCCGGCTCGAGCTTCTTGACGTGGCGTACGATCCAATCGTTCGGCGGTTCGCCAAACAGGAACAGCAGGGGATCACCCGGCCGCAGGTTGGTTCCGGTTCCGGAGAAATAGATCACATCCTTGTCGATCGACTTCGGGCCCGTCGACAGAACGATCCGCTGCGGCCGTGTCAGCCGTACCTGCAGGTTGTTCCACTGGGCGCGGGCGTGCAGCGCCTCCGACGTCTCGAATGACTGCGGCAGCTCGCCGGGGCCGGGGAGGCTCTGGACGCGGCTGCCGGCGGGGATCTCGACGCGGGCGTCCGGCTCCAGGGTGTAGGCGAGGTAGACGCTCGAAGCGACGCCGGGCCGCAGCCGGTAGCCGACCAGGCGCGCCAGCTCGAGAATCGAGCGGCGCTCGGTCGCGGTGCGCAGATATCCCTCGTTGGCGATGCGTTCCTGGTAGAAGGTCAGCACGTCGGCGACGGTCGCCCACGCATCCAGAAGAGCAATTGCCGGATCGTCGGGCGTGCGCGCCGTCAGGCCGGACAACGGATAGAGCCTATCGATAATCGGCTTGCCATCTGCATCGTACTCGTGCCGCAGGACATCAACGGGCATGTTCGACAGGCGAGCCAGCAGGGTTTCGAAGAATGTCGCGTGCGTGCCCACGCGGTAGGCCAGCGCGGGCAGCCCGGGCCGGTTGGCGACGGCGATCGGGGTCGCGTGCTCGACGCCTTCGCAGCAGCCACACGGCGCCGTCATCGCCCGCCTCCCATGACCAGCACCAGCCGGCCGTGCTCGGGGAAGTTCGGATCGTTGTCGAGCTGGGCGACCTCCGTCGGCCCCACGAGCAGGACGCCACTCGCGATCTCACCGTTGTCTCCCTCGTAGAGGCGCTCCAGCTTGGTGACCTGTACGCTCTCAACGCCAGTCACCGCCTGCGCTGCGGCAACGAGCCGGCTCAGGAAGATGCTGCCGCCGAACGTGAGATTGTCGGGGTGGAAGAAGCCGCGCCGGCCATCGGCAAGCAGGCGGTTGCGGAACAGATCGAGCAGCGCCGCCTCGACATGGCCGCGCAGGTAGTGGGGCAGAACGCAGACCTGCAGCGCGATGTCCAGCGGCACATGGCGAGCCTGCTGGACTTCGAGGTCGTGCCCCACGCGGCGGTAGCGGTGCAGGTGGCCGGCGATGCGGCCCAGGACTTCCGCGCTGGCCTCTTGCGTGCCGGCAGGATCGATCGCGACCTGCGCTTCGTACCAACTGCCGGTCCAGCGCAGCGCCGCCGCGGCGCGCTGCACCCCGATCGAGTGTTCGGCGGCGGCGCGCTCGGCAAGTAGCGCGTAGTCGTTCGCGGTGATGGCGCGCTCCAGCCTGTTGCGGAACGCGTGCGGCGCAACGAGTTTCACCTCGGGTAGCCGCTCCGGATCAACGCCGCCCCGCGCCGGCAATGGATTGCGCACTCGCAGGCCGGCGCCGCTCTGGCTCCCCCGAAACACCATGTGAGAGATCGCTTCGGCGCCGACGTTGCCGGCGGTGCCGTTGCCGATGCGGTAGGTAGCGGCGAAGGTCGTTCCCGCTTCCGGCTGGCAGCCCAGCTCGCCGTCGCCGAAACGCAGACGGGCTCGACCGGCATCGTCCACTTCGGCAACGAAGTGCCGGTCGTCGCCGCTGCTCGCCAAAAGGTCTCGCTGTGCCGTCCACTTGGTCGCGTCCGACCCGGCGAGTTCCACGTGCGGCAGCGCCCGGCGGGCGTCCTGATCGAGGCACTTCGAGGCGGGCGTATTCGCCCCAGGCGGCGGCTCGTGGAACGTGAGAGGTGCTTTCTCTAGCTTCGGGCGGAACCGCCCCGGGATCTTCGTCACATCGGCAGGCCAACCCTCCGCCTCGCACGTCGGCTCGCTCTCCTCCGCGGGCACTTCGCCGGGCAGCTTCTCCTCCACTGTCTTGCCGTGGTCGACCAGGATCACGTTGCCGCGGGCGACGCTGATGCCCTCGATCAGCTCGCACTTCGGCGCCGGCCCGATGGCCGAGAGGCAGAGCGGGAACGGCAGCGCGTCCTCGGGCGCCCATTCGATCTCCAGCACCGGGACACCGTACAGGTGATCCACGTGTCGCGTGACCTTGGTCAGCCGCACCGCATGCCGGTGCGTGCGATCAGCGTCTTCTCGCTGGCCGGTCTTGGCGCCGCGCACCTCCTCGAAAACGAGGATGTCGCCCTCTTTCACCTGGAGCGCTCGCTTGCGCTCGGCGGAGGGCGGACCGGTCGCCTCCTGCTTGAGGGGTGGTTCCTCCGGAATTCCCGGCGGCGGCTCCGGTTGCAGCCACTCGTCCTGCAGCGTCGCTGACGTGGCGCCGCGCGGGAGGCAGCACTGCCGATCGCCCCACGGATAGAAACGGATCGCGTTGTGCGCCGGGATCAGCTCGGTAGACGCTACCGTCATCGGCTCGAAGACCTCGTACTGTGCTCGCGGTACTTGCTGCAGGTCCTCTTCCGAAACCACCCAGCCGCTGATGGGCAGAGCCTCGTTGTACCCGGTGATGAAGAACACCTCCTCGGGGTTGCAACGAAGCGGCGTATCGGTCTCGACACACACCCAGGCGCGCGCATTGCAACCGTCGTGCATCGGGTAATCGATCAGGCGGACGTGGCGGCGCACGGAGATGCGCTGGCGCGCGGTGTCGAGGTAGGCTTCGGTGGCGACGGCGTCCTGGTAGTAGCTGAGATGGTCGCCGGCGTAGGCGAGCAGCTCGACCAGCGCCATGCCGAGATCGGGCACGTGGCGCTCCTGCCAGTCGGGCATGACGAGCGCGAGCCGGTCGAGAATGAGCTGGCGGAGGCTCGCGTAGTCCTTCGCCAGGTAGTTGATCTCGGGCTCTACCCGCTGCGGCGGCGGGCAGACCGGCTCTACCTTACAATCGAGATCGGTCGGGCAATCGACCCGGAACCCGAACTCGACGCGGTAGTAGCGTTGATCGAACCCCGGGTACGGCACAACGACGGGTTGACCAGTCTCGTCGGTTCGATGGTGCACGAGCGCCAAAGTGTACGGAGAGAAATCGCCGGCACGGTCCACGGTGATGCCCAAGCAGTCGTCGCGCTCGGGATCGCCCGACTGCTCGGCCTCGACGCTCAATACCACGATTTGGCTGGCTGGAATTCGACGGCCGCCCTGGATGAGGATGTTTTCGGGCTGAACGTCGGTGGGCACTTGGCCGAAGACGTGAACGCACAGGATCGGCTGCGTCTTCGGCTTGCCGTCGGCGTCGAACAGCTCGACCTCGACGTAGTCGAGCCCGTTGCGATGCTGCCTGCGCACCTCGTGGCGGCGCCGCTCGTCCAGGCACGCGACGTTCAGCACATCGCTCATGCCGTCCTCCGCTCGAAGCGTTCCTGGCGCGCCTCACCGGTACGCAGCACTGCATACTGGACCAGGACGTAGAGCGTCGCTTCGTCAGGGGTCACCTCTACGGCGCGGACCTCGATCAAATCGCCGAGCCAGCGCTGCAGGCCGGCCTGAATGGTGAACTGCAGCGCCGCCGCCAGCTCCTGGCTGTTCGGCGCGAACACCATCTGCAGCAGCCCGCTCCCGAAGTCCGGGCGATTGACGCGCTCGCCCGGTGTGGTGAACAGGAACTGCTCGATCATGTCGCGTATGTGATCGGCGTCGTCGGTGGTGGCGGTACCGCCGCGGCTGTCGAGATGGAGTGGGAAGTCGATGTGCATCACGTGCCCTTCACGCGCGTCTGCGTCGAGATGATGTTCAGACCGGTTCCGGTCGGAGCGCAGGTGGCCTGGCTGCTCTTCAGCAACACCGGCTGGCCGCCGGCACGCACCCGCGTCGCGGCGTTGGTGAACTGCGCGGTGGCACATGGCCCCTTGCCTTGGGGGGGCGGTGGCTCGATGCAGCCGCTGATGGTGTACGTTGTGGACTGCGTGACAATCGCTTGCCCGCCGACCTTGACCCGCTGGCTTGCCGTCACCGGCTGCGCTTGACCCGTGTGGAGGCATTGCACGGTTGCGCCTTGATGCAGCAGCGGATCGGCCATCACTGCACCTCCAGCGCATCGCCGTTGATCGCGACCGTGTTCCCGCTCAGCTTCACTTTCGCGTCTTTGCCGTTGGTGATCTCGATGCCGTTGTCATCGATGATGATCTTCATGCCCTTCTTGGTCTCCACGGTAATGCCGGCCTTGCCCGACGAGTCATTGACGGTGATGGTGCCGACGCCGGTTCTGAGCACCTTCGTCTCCGGCGAGTACTGGCTCACGGGCACCTCGTTCTCGCCCCAGAAGCAGCCGGACCAGATCGGGTACTCCGGATCGCCGTGCTCGAACTCGATCCACACGAACGAATCCTTCGGAGGAATGAAGAACATCCCCACGTTCTTCCCAGCGTACGGCACGCACGGCATGGCCCAGCCGCTCTCCTCATCGCCGAACACGTCGGGCACCTTCGCCTTGATGCGGCCGAGCTTCTTGCCCCGGTTGGCATCGCTGTCGTCATTCTCCGTGACCACGCCGCGGTACTTGCCGTAGAAGCGGCGGCCCTCCGAGTCGTTCATTTTCCGACGGCCACGGTGTTCGACGTCGCGCCCAGCCCTTCGCGCTTGAGGGTGAAGCTCTGGGTGTACCGGCCGCGCTGGATGCGGTGCGTGACGCGTTGCACGTAGTAGGTGCCGTCGTAGCTGCGCCCGGCGCCGCGCACGTCCACGGGTCGGCGTGCGCGCAGGACGCGCCCGTAACGCACGGCGTCCACCGCACCCGAGGCCACCACGGCGTCGGCGGATCCCATCGAGGCGCTGAGCGCTCGTAGGATCGCGTCGGACAGGCTGAGATTTGCCGTGCTGCTCGACTGCGTCTTCCGGAGCGCGGTCGCCGCTTTGCTGCTCAGGTTCGGGTTGAGACTGGCCGGCAGCGGCACGAAAATGGCGCGCTTGGTCGTCGGCTCGATGATGCTGAGCTGCGGCGCCGCGGGCCCGAGCGCGTCGAAGCGGAAGTTTATGGGCTGATCGACGTTGGTCAGCGGGCCCATGTTCATCGTCAGCGCCGGCTGCGAGGGCCCCTGGCGCTTGTCGGGCCCCCAGTGCGCCGTGGTGAACCCGGGGATATCCGTCGGCTCAACGTAGAACACGAAGCCGTTCTTGCGCGCGAGCTCCTCGACGTACTCCAGATCGGTGCCATGTTGTGCCGGCTTGCGCTCGGACTCGGACGGCGTGTCGTCCGTCTGCTTCACGTCCGGCCGCAGGCCGTAGGTGGCGTACGCCTGCAGAATGGTGGTGACGATGTCGGAGTCCTTCTGATTGGCGTACGTCTTCTTCTTCTCCTCGAGACCGAGCCGGGCGCCAATGTCCTCGCCCTTCACGTCGAGGATCGAGCGTCGCGGCTCGTTACTCGGCACCATTTCATGCTGCGTGATAATGCCGTCGATGAGCACTTGCGGCAGGGCGTTGACGATGACCATGACGATGACGCGGTTGGGCGGATCGAGCGTGCCGTCAGCGAGCAAGCCGTAGTTCATCTGCGAGCTCCTGCCGACGGCGAACTTCATCTCGAAGCCGTCACGTCCTTCGTCCGTATTGACCACCTCGATCTCCCGCAGGGCATCGACGACGGCGAACGGCGCCGGCAGCGGCACGGTCGGCCCGATCAGGAGTTGGAGTCGCACACCGAGATCGGGCATCGTCTCACCCGCCCTGCGGCATCGCGATGCGCAGGCGCCGCCCGACTTCGATCAGATCGTCGGGGTGCATCGCGTCGTTGGCGTCGCACAGCCGCCAGAAGAGTTCCGGATCGCCGAGGTAGCGGGCAGCGAGGTTGTCGAGCCGATCCCCTTGTGTCACCGTGTGCTCGGCGACGATTGACATCCCCGCGCTGCTCGGCACGATACGCCGGCGCAGATAGGCCACCGTGCGGCGATCCGCGCTCTCAACGGTGGCGACCTCGATGCCCGCGTAGCGACTGTTGGGAGGGAACATCGCTCACCTCAAATGATCTTCAACCCCGCGCCTACATTCTGAGCGCTGCTGGCGACGTTGGCGGTGGCTAGCGCCTCCTTGGCGACCTGGTGCGCCATGAAGAGCGTGTAGCCGGGGTGATCGACCTTCAGATCGGCGTAGCTGAGGACGTAGAGCGAGATGTCGGCCCGAGCCCGGATCGGATTGAGCAACGGGTCATACGCCTCTTCGGTGATGCTGAGACTGGTCAGCCGCACGGGGAGCACGCGTGCCGGTCCCCAGACGAAGAGAGTGAGGGGCGCCTCGGGTGGGATGATCTCAATGTTGCCCGCTTGCGCGAGGACAGCGTCCGCGATGACCTTCGCGCTCTTCGGGTAGAGCAGCATCTCCAGCGCCGCGAGCGCCGGCGAGACCCCGGACGCAACTGCCAGGGGGTTTTCCTGCTCAAGCTGATCGGCGGCGTCGACTTCGATGTTGAGGGTGATGGTCTCCTTCGGCGGTCCCATGAGGCGGAACGCCTCGGAGCGGTCGCCGTCCTCGCCGCCCGCGGCGCGCGCGTCCAGCCGCCGCGTCATCGTCTCGGGGTTGTATTGAAACACCACCACACTGACGAGCGGGTTCGTGGGATCAAGCCCGACGATTGCGCCTTTGAGCAGGCGGGGGGAAATGGGGGATGCGGTCATGGCACTTTGCGTCTTCGCACAGTCCGTTCACCCGTCGGGCTAACTCCGGCCGCTTGACCATTCCGGAGGGTAGTCCCTCCCGCAAAACACCTCCGAGGGGTTGCCGGCTTCCGGCGCTGTTGCATCTACCGCCGTCGTACGCTTCAGCGTGTCCGAATCGTACCGCAGCGGAGTGATGTCCCCCACGGCCGAAGTGCCGGCATCGATCAGGACGATGCCGCCGCGGAGGGGAAGGCGGAAGGTGTGGAAAGAGGTCATGGATGCTATCCCTTCATCATCGTTTCCATTCGTTTCGTGTTCGGGAGTCAGACCATCGGTACCCTGCTAATCTCTACTCGTCGGTTCATCGCCATGTTTTCGGGAGTGGTGTTGGGAACCCGGGGATCCTCAGATCCGTATCCGCTAGCGATGATCTTGGACGGATCCACACCTTCAGCTGCCAAGAATCTCTTGACCACGCTTGCTCTATTCCGAGCGACCGTCTTGTTGCCTGGTTCCGGGCCTGTCTTACTTGCGTGGCCTGCAACAAGCACGTTGACATTCGACGGCAATGCCGTCGCGCTTTTCGCGAGGTGCGCTAGCACCTCCTCATGTTCTGGTTTCAGATCGGACCTCCCGACCGCGAAGTTCCAGAGAGTGTGCACGTTTATCCCGTGCACAACATCAACTTCCCACCTGCCTTCCGGATGATCTGTTTCCCACTGAGTTTCGTTGTGCGTCGAAACTTTCCTTCGGAGGACCGACGGACCTCTTGTTTCTAATCGAGGTGCTTGACGGCCCTGCATCACGACTCCGGATCCCACCTCTGCCTCATGCTCGAATGCGCCGTCCGGCGTGGCGATCTGGAGTTCGGCTTCAGAGGCGCCAGTTTGCTGCACCCTGAGCGTTGGCCCATAGGCAAGTAACTCCCTCCCCTCAGTCAGGCTTGGCGCATACTGCCAAAGGTTGGAATCGGACCCCTGGACGGTGTGGACCAATTCGTGCGCGAGGAGCAGGCGCCCGTCGCTGGTCGCTGGCGCGTAGGTTCCCTCCCCGAAGACGACATCTGCCCCAACGGTGTAGGCCAGTGCGTGTATCGCCCGTGCCGACTCGACCGCCTTGGCATCGCTGTGCACGCGCACGCCGCTGAAGTCGTGCCCGAAGCGGGGCTCGAAGAAGGCGCGGGTATCCGGATCGAGTGGCTGGCCGGCGGAGCGCAGCACGTCGTACACGATCGGCGGAACCTCGGTGGGTTCGTGATCGTTTGTCGCCTTACGCCGCAGGACTTGCTGCTTCTCAGCGCAGGCAGCGCATCCGCCGCCACCCGTGTGCGTGCCGCAGGTGCACTTCCGCCGGAGCACACTGCTACCCAACGATCCGGTCTGCCACGGTTGGCGCTGCTGCCGTCCGGTCTTGCTCAGCACATAACGCTCCTACTCGATGGAGGGTTTCGACCCCCACTCGCCGACGCCCGAATTCAGCGCCTTGTGCGGCGTCTTCTTGATGATCGTGAGGTGGTTCATGGAGGTGACCGGCGACAAGCAGCGATCGGCGACGAAGGCTGCGCGCGCCAGCTTCTTCGGTGTCGACAGGATCCTTGCCGAACTTTGACCGACTGGTCCGAAGCCGAGATCGGACGAGATCCCGAGAATAACCGGGGTTGCCGTGCCAAACGTGACGGTGGCACCGGGCGCAACGCTGAGCGAGGTCGCGACCGCATCATTGACCGGCGGACCACCTGGCCCGAAGAAGAGTTCGACACCAACCCGCATGGTCGCCGTATCCAGCAAGGTACAGGAAGAACAAGTTCCAAAGCAGCTGAGACCCCTGACACTGGGCACGGTGTAGAGGTGCAGGGTGGGCTTGCCCGCCTCCAGAACTGGAAGCGGGCTATCGGCCACGCCGGCGAGCGCCGGGGTCGCCGCGATGTCAATACCCAGCAATGGGACCGCAATAAGGGAACTCGCAGCCGGCGCACGACTTCGGCCAGCACCGGATCGCGGTCTAAGCGGTCTAATATGTCACCTGCTATCAGCTCCATCGCTCCCCACTCGTACAAAGCCCCTCATGCAAGATTCTTCTCTCAAGTGAGCTTGCCTGCGACCTGCACCGGCAGCGTCGTGAACTTTGGGGCTGTACTGCAGCGTGAGAAGCACTCCACCGCCGAGGTGTCGGGTCGCGGAGTGAACCTATCCTCATGGCCTGAACCCTCTGAACCGGATCGGTGGTCTCTGTCGAGTCCATTCAGGCTATCGGCCAGGCCCGTTCGCACCGCCAGGAGACCAATGGGGTTCGCTCCATTGGAATCGGGGATCGCCGTTCTCGTCGCAGCACAGGCAGGCGAAAATGCTGATCTCTTCGGGGTATCGATTCACTCTGCAGTGGTAGCTAATTGCGGGCGCAAGACCGCAGTCCGTAATCGTACATCGTTCGATCTGGGAACCGACCTGGTAGCAGTCCCCGAGGTCGTTCGGCGTAAAGTCCCGATGGGTTTGCCTCAGTAGAAACTGCACAAGAATCTCATCGCGGATTTCATCTCCAGTTTGGAGTGGCTCTTCACAGAACGGCGCCCCATTTCTTCGCATACAATCGGCCCGCCTCCGTCGTCGTTCCCTTGTTGCAATGTCCTGCTCGCTCTCCGCCTGCGGCGGCTGTTCTGCCTCTGGCTGCCGTTCTCCTGCTGACTGCGTTTCGGCTTCCCGCCACAACGTGTCCCACAGCTGAATGATTTCCCACACCATCCAGATGGTCAGACCCAGGCCAATCAGATCGCCGACGGGTAAAGGCCCATCAGCCGCCGCCAGACTGGCGGCGACAGCGCCCCGAAGCGCAAAGCGTCTGACTATGACCCGCCAGAATTGTCGCCACCCAGCCCGCCGAGCGAGACGAGAGGCCGTTTTGCTCGCGAGTTCCCGAGCTGCTTCGGCCTGTGCTGGAGTCAGGGGAGCCCTCAGGCGCTGCACGATTGCCGGACTGATACTTACCGCTGCCGCAGACTGCGAAGGCTCTGAGGTGCGGCCGTCAACTACGGCACCGCTTAGAGCTTCAGCCTCCATTTCTAGCAATGTGCCGCTATCGCCAATGCTCACACTGTTCGAGAGCAAGGGTTGCCCGCGTTGCTGCAGGACGTGCGTCAGTTCGTGCGCTAGTAAGCGTTTCCCCAGCGGCGTTTTGGGCGCGTATTGGCCCACCCCAAACACGACATCTCGCCCGACGGTGTACGCCAGCGCGTTCACCGCGGCGGCCGACTCCGCGGCCTTCGCATCGGTATGGACGCGCACGTGGCTGAAATCGTGCCCAAAGCGCGGCTCGAAGAAGGCGCGGGTCTCGGAATCGAGCGGCTGGCCGGGCGAGCGCAAGACTTCGTCCACGATCGGTGGGATTTCGGTCACCTCGTGGTCGTTTCTCACCTCCCGCTGGAGCGTATGCTCTTTCTCGGTGCAGGCGCTGCAGGTTGCGCGGCCGCCGGCGTGGGTGCCGCAGGCACACTTACGTTGGAGCACACCGACAGCGGGCGTCGGCGTTCGCGGCGATCCACGTTGCTGCTGCCCGGTCCTGTCTCTCACCTTGGGCTCCTACTCGATGAACGGTCGCACCGCCTGGTTCACCGTCGCCTCACTGGCCCTTCTGCCTCGTCTTTTTGATGATCGTCAGGTAGACCATCGTGGCTGGCGGGGCGGTGGAAGGATCAGCCAGGAATGCCGTGCAGGCGACCTTCTTCGAAGTGGATAGGATCCGCGCCGAGCCCTTGCTGAAACCACCGCCGAGGCTTGAGTTGACGGAAATTCCGACAGCGGAGCTGGTCCCGAAGATCACCGTCGCCCCAGGGCCGACCGTGAGGGAGGTCGCGGCGGCGTCGTTGGCGGGCGCCCCGCCAGCCGAGAGGAACAGCTCGACGCCGACCTGCATCGTTGCGGTGTCGGTGGACGTGCAACCGAAATAGGTACTGAGACCACCCCCACCGCCGATCACGCTCGGCACGGAATAGATGTGGAGAGTGGTCTCACCCGCCATCAGGACGGGGAGTGGACTATCGGCGATGCCGGCGAGTGACGGGGTCGCTACGATGTGACTGGCCAATAGCAGGGCCGCAACACGCACGAAACATTTCATGTGAATTCCTCCTTCTTCTGTCTGTTCGCCTCCGCCTACTTGAACAGATCCGTATTCACGAACTCCGCGTCCACGAGCGACCAGAAGTCGACCGCCAGGCCCTCCTCCACGTAGGCGTACGGCAGCCACCCGTACCCCTTCTCGCCCCACGCCGTGCCCCATGAGTTGCGAATCAGCAGCGCGCCCTTCTCCTTGCCGATCTTCTTGGCATCGTCGTAGCCCACGGCGACCATCGCGTGGCCGCCTTCGAGCTTGTCGCCGGGCTGGGGCATCGGGATGTCCCCGGTCCCGTCGTTCACCCCGGGCATGGAGCTGTACACCGAGAAGCCGAACATCGACGGCAAGCCCCCCGCGAGGGACTGGCGCACAGCGCTCAACGCCTGGCTCGACGAGGTTCCGCGCGGGTCGAGGCGATAGTACTTGATCGCCTTAAAGCTCTGACCGAAGGCGTAGCAAAAGGCCGGCGGCTCGTCGTCGAATTTGCTGATCTTGTATGGCCAATAGGTCTCCGGGGGAACGCCGAACAGCACGAGGGCTTTCATCGTGTCGCGCAAGTACGCGCCTTGGTCACCCGTCCAGCCGAGGAGGTTGCGCGTGGCCTTGTAGAGAAACAGACGCGCCCCGTTCAGGTACTTGCCAAACGCTCGGCGCTGGAAATACTCCACCAGGCTGACGCCGGCGTTGGCGGTGCACGAGCCGAGGTTCCCCTGGTCCTCGATCGGCGAGCACCACTGGCGCAGATCGGTGGACTTTGGCAGCGTGCTCTTCGCCGTCTTGAACGACCGTGACTTCGCGAGGACCGTCTTCACTTCGGTCGCCTCGCGCGCGTAGTCGCGAAAATCCGGCAGATCCCGCTCCCAACCCATGCCGCCAAATCGATTACTCTCGTTCATCGCTGTCCTCCTCCCGTTGTGCCATTGGTGACTGTGTCTTCATCGAATCCTCCGATGGATCTGGACGCCGCTGTACACGGCGGCGGCCTTCTGCATGTCGTGGTACTTGGGTGGTGGGGTGCCGGTGGTTCGAGGTGCTCGAGTGCCGATCGTTCGCCTGTTCGGCGGGCTTGCCGGCGGCATGTCGGTCGACGCAGTGTCCCGCGAGTACGGTGTGAGCGCACCCGCGCCTTGCCGACCACTGAGTGACCAAGGCGCGGGTTCTCGTCGATGCGTATCCGCCGCCGTCCCGGCATCCCTGCTCTGCTGCGGCGGCACTTGACCACGGCGGCAAGGCGCGTATCGTCGCTGAGTGGCGACGGTCATTGTGGGGGATTTCGAGTGGGACGATCGGAAGGCTACCGCCAATCTCAGGAAGCACGGAGTGTCCTTCGAGGAAGCGATCACGGCGCTCGCCGACCCGCACGCCATCACGGCGCCGGACATCGGCATTCCCGACCGCTGGGTCACCATCGGTTGTTCGGTTCTGCCGCGAGTTCTCTTCGTCGTGCACACGGAGGGTCTCCCTGATGGGCGGGTTCGCATCATCAGCGCTCGCAGGGCGTCGGCGAGTCAAAGGAGGAAGTATGAAAAGGGCTGACCTCGCCAAGCTCCCCGAAGGAGATCTGCGGCGCTACGACTGGTCCAAGGCGACCCGGGGGCGGTTCGCCGCAAAGGCGGGTAAGGTCTCGGCCCTGCTGCGAATCCTCGATCCGGAGCTGGCGACGCGGTTTCCGGACTCGCGGTCGGTTAACGAGGCTTTGCGCGCGCTCGTGATCCTTGACCAGGCCCTGCCGAAGAGGCGGGGCGGCAGGAAGTGGGCGGCGTAAACGCCGAGCTTCAGATCCCGCTCCGCAGTCCGAGGCCCGAAGCCCAGGGTCTGGCCTCATTTCTCCCCCTCCGTCGCCTCCGGCAGGGCGGCCCGCTGCCCGCACCCGCACGAAGCGCTGCTGGGCGTCGCACGGAAAGGGCGAGCATGGGATTTTCTTCTCTAATCCTGGCGGCTTCACGTCATTTCCGTGGTGTGATGACGATTTCCGGTCCGGCGAAACCGCCAAATACTCCGCTGGCGATCGCGTTGAGAAGCGGAATGTCGCTGAACGTCGGGAGCGGGATGAATGCAAACCCTGGAAGTAGATTGCGATGGAATGCGAAGGCGGTGAGGCCGACGCCGATGACCACGCCGACCGCTACACGAAGAGCCGGTCGCATATTGCCGCCGCGCCCGACCGAGACCGCAACAACCGAACCGATGAGCGCGGCGAAGAACGACCAGACGTAGTTCCATCTCCAACGGACGTCGACGTACACTTCCTTGGGCCGGGGGGTGATCGGCGTTGCCGTGATCCGATAGGTCCCCAGCGATGAGGCCACAAAGGGGAAGGAAATACTCGGCGTCGCATTCGTTAGACGAAGTGTCTGCATCATCACCGGAGTGACCGTCATCCCCTCAGGGTAGACACGGTCGACCTGTAAGGTGAGGTCGGCTTCCTGCCTCAACAACCTGGGCTCCAGCGTGATCATCACCGGCCCTTCGAAGAGGCCAGCCTGTGTATTCGACACTCGCAGGTTCGTAAACTCTGGATCGGAAGGCTTATCCTTCCGTGCAAAGCGCCGCTCGATCCTATAGATCGGGGCCGCAGGAGCTTGGTGGAGACTGCCACCGGCGAGCTGTATCTTCCGCCCGGGAGTCAGAGAATCAAAGGTGTCTTGCTCGAGCGCCTGGCGCAGCGCGTCTCTGAGATCCGACGGGTCGTCAGGAATCTTGCCGTGGTCGCGAATTACCTTGCCGATTGCTCCCGGAACGACGTATCGGGCCACCTCGTAGCTCATGAGGCGGAAGTTCTGCGGCCTGTTGTTCAGTTGGCTTTCGAAATCTCTCTTCAGCTCCTCGACGTCGTTCCTTTCCTGCCCCAGGTCGCACGAGTCGCCCAAATTGGCCGCCGCCTCGCCAATCGTGTACGAGCCATCCGGCGCCTTTTCCAATAGAGTGCTGTCGTAGCCAACGAAGAAGAACTTGGATGCGCCTAGCGCTACCAGTCTCCCAGCAACCTCCGTGGCCCGTCCAGTTGGCCCAAGGATGAAAATACTCGGCACACCGTTCTGCAACATCGCGCGCAGGTCATCGTCGGACATAGAATCGAGCGTACTCCACGCGATGTCAGCCGCGTACTCGGCGGAAGCCAGCGATTCCTTCAGCGCCTCGCGCAAGCCCAAGCCATACTTTTGATCGTCGTATAACAGCACGTAGGGCGGCGCCGCGACACCGTCAGCGATATGGCTGGCGTACTTCTTCATGCGCTCCCGATCGTCGAGCGTCGCGCGGAAGAACCATGGATCGCGATTTTCCGTGAGCGCCGGCGCGGTCGAGAGTGACGTGATGATGGGTACTCTTTGGTCTCCCAGTGTCTCCCGCAGACGCTGCACAACCTTCTCGGTTGAGTCGCTGTCGACCGCGCCCAGAAGCACAACGACCTTGCTCTGCGTGACGAGCTCCACAGCCTTGGTGGCGGCATCTTCTGGGTCGTCGTAGTTCTGATAGATCGGGGCGAGGGAGCCCTCGACGTTGCCGACCCGCACAGTGCCGCCGTGCTTGAGAAACGCCAACTTGATGCTGTCCGCGTGCGACTGCCCATCCGCGTTGCGCGACGACAAGATCCCGATGGGAATCGCGTTGCCTTGTGCTAGCACTGCTGACGGACAGGCGCAGGCGACGATCAGCGCGGTCAACAGCGTGGAAAGCGCGGTAGGTGAGTGCACCCAGCCGGGGTGAGGGCCGGCTGTCGAATGTATGCGACCGGCATCCGGGAGCGCTGCTGAGACGCGGTTCCTTCCTGTCTCGATCGATGCCATGGGTGAAGTGCCTCCAATGGGTCTTTCGTCGCTAATCCCCCTTCTGCGTCTTCCGCTTGACGACGGTGAGCTGCCAGGACGACGTGGGTGGGGCATTGCCGGTGTCGGCAACCCACGCGGTGCACGCAAGCTTCCTCGACGTGGCGAGGATCCGCGCCGACCCTCGGCTCGGGAGGCCGATACTGGAATCGATCGAAATCCCAACGGCGGGGCTTCCGAAGATCACCATCCCACCGGGGGGAACGTTCAGGGAGGTCGCAACTGCATCGTTGACGGGCGCGCCACCCGCCGGGCCGAAACCCTCCACGCCGACCCGGATCGCGTTACTGTCGGTCGACGTGCAGGCGAAGAACGTGGAGAGGCCTGCGGTTCGGATGAAGGCTGGGACCGAGTAGACGTGGAAAGTGGTCTTCCCCGCCTCCAGCACCGGGAGCGGGCTGTCGGCGATGCCGGCGAACGCCGCTCCGAAACTCCAGTACATGCCGAGGATACTCGCGGCGATTGTATACGCCGTTCTACGTCGTGGTCTCATCTGCGGTCCTCCTTTTCTGATGCTGAATCGTGTGAGCTTCTTCCTATTCGTCCTTCCGCCATTCGTGTTTTCTCGAGCGGATCCGCCCGCGCCGGAACGGCGCGGTTGCCAATCGCCGCGCACACGGCACCCGCGATCTGCTCGCCGAGGGCAGCCGGGAGCCGTTGCGGCGTGATCGCAGGGCCGGTGAGCGTGGCGAGTGCGCCGCTGTGCAGCAGACCCGGCGCAACTCCGTTCTGTCCGAGAAGCTGCGCGAGCTCCTGTTCGAGCGCTTCGCGCAGGCGCAGCGCTTGTTGAGGGGCCAGCGAGACCCCGTCGAGGACGAGCCGGTCGATGTGCAGCGTGATCCTCATGCGCCCCCTCCGGCGGCTTCGAGGTGGCGGAACTCGGCCTCGTTGATCGGTCGCTCGAGTTTACGGAACTCGGCGCGGGCGGCGCGCAGCACCAGCGGCATGGTCACGGGCGTACCGGCGCGGGCGGCGAGGAAGGCGGCGCTGAGCGCGATGTTGGCGATGCTGCCACCGGTGAGGTTGAGGCGCGCCAGGCGCTCGTTGTCCAGGCCGTTCGCCGGCGTTTCGGGCGGGAAGACTTTCTGCCAGATGAGCTTGCGCTCGGCCGAACCGGGGTAGGGAAAGGTCACGATGAAGCGCAGGCGGCGCACGAACGCCGGATCGAGCGCGCTCTTCATGTTGGTGGCGAGGATCGCGAGACCGCGGTACGCCTCCATGCGCTGCAGGAGGTAGTTGATCTCGATGTTGGCATAGCGGTCGTGGCTGTCCTTCACCTCGCTGCGCTTGCCGAACAGCGCATCGGCCTCGTCGAAGAACAAAATGGCGCCGCCGTCCTCGGCGGCGTCGAACAGGCGGCGCAGATTCTTCTCGGTCTCGCCGATGTACTTGCTGGCCACCGCCGACAGGTCGATGCGGTAGAGATCGAGCTGTAGCTCGTTCGCCATCACCTCCGCGGCCATGGTCTTGCCGGTGCCGCTCTCGCCGGCGAAGAGCGCGCTGATGCCCAAGCCGCGGCTCATGCGCTGCCGAAACCCCCACTGTTCATAGACGCCGTATCGCTGGCGGACCTGGTCACAGACGGCGTGCAGCAGCTCGATCTCTTCCGGCGGCAGCACGAGACTTTCCCAGGTTGCCTTCGGCTCGATACGCTGTGCCAGTGAGTCGACCTGCGGCCGGGTGTGGAGCACGCAGGCCCGCCAGACCTGCGCACCACTGAGCGGCTGCTCCCCGGTTTCGCCGTCGCGGGTCGCCGCCGCAATGCGCTCGATGGCTGGCATGCTGAGATCGAACTGCCCGGCGAGCTGTCCCGCGACGCCGTCCACCGCAGTGCCCAGCAGTGCCGTCCAGGCGGCTTCCTGCTCCGCGGGGCTTGGCTTGCGCACATCGATGGCGAGTGTCGCCGCGCGCACGTGCGGCGACATGTCCCGGGAATCGAGGAAGAGCACACCGCGGGCGCTTCCGAGGAAACGCCGCAGCGCAGACGCCTGCGCCTCGGGGGCTGCCGCGTCGACTCCAGAAGAAGCGTCGAGATAAAGGGCGACGGGCGATAGGAGCGGTTCACGCTCCCACAGGCGCATGAGCGTTTCCAGCTCGCCGAGATGCGCCGGCAGCAGCTCGGCGGGCAGGCGGTAGAGCTGTAGGCCGAGCGCCGCCGCGACGGCCGACGCGACCAGGCGCTTGCTCGGTGCGTCGGCGCCGAGCAACTGGATGATCGGCAACGGTGGGCCACTGGCCGCGTGCACGACCCGTACGAGAGCGTCCACCAGCTCCTGCTGCGAGTTTGGCACGATGGCCTCGCCGCTCGGAGGTGGCAGCGGCGACATGAAGGGGCCCAGGCGGTCGTCCAGGTAGTTGAGCCCCTTCAGGTAGTTGACGATCCGCTCGTCAGCGCGCAGGGCGCTGGTCGTGAGCGGCTGGGCTCCGGGCTGAGTGATCTCGATGAGACGCCAGTGGCGCAGCGGCCGCTGCGGCGACAGGGCGTCCCAGGCCGGATCGTCGAAGAGCGCGAAGGCCAGGGCGAAGGTCGGGTACGCCCGACCCGGATCGTCTTGGGCGCGCGCACACAGCCCGGCGATCCGCGTATCCAGCTCGGTCGCCGCGCACAGGAGCAGCGTATCGCGCTCGAAAGGCGAAAGACCCAAGCGCGCGGCGAGAATGATCAGGGCGGGCGGCGGCTGCGCCTGAGACGCCGCCGCCTTCATGGCCTCCGCCGCGGCAGCGACCTGCTCGTCCGTCACCTCCTCGGCCTTGGGCAGGGGCTCGGTGCTCGGGGGCTGCGGGAGAGTGCGGGACCCGCCGACCCATCTCCGCGCGTCGTTGGTGGGAAGCGGTGTGGTCACGTTGGCGGTGGTACGGCCCGGCTCTGCCGCCAGCCGCAGCAGCCGCAGGCGCAGCCACGCCAGCGCGGCGCCGAGATAGCGCTGATTCGCTTCGAGCCACTGATCCGCGGGCACAACCGTCATGTGATCGTGACCTTCTGCGCCGGGTCGAACTCGAGACCGGGCGGTGTGCCCGCCACACGCAGCGGCAGGCTGTCCATCCCATCGACTCGAAGCCGGACCACGGCGTCTCTGACCGCCGGTGCGTTCGTGATCGCGAATCTCAGGGCGTCGCTGGCGGCATCGCGCGGTTGGGCCGCCACCTCGCGCTCGCCGATCAGGAGCGTCGCCGGCTGATCCGGCAGCACCTTCGGTGAGCAGCGGATCGTCAGCGTGACCGTGCCGGCGGCGTCGCGGGCCACGGGGCTCGGCGGCGCGATGCTGGCGATGCGCGGCGCGAAGGGAAGCGGCAAAACATTGGTGGAGCGTTCCTTCGCGCCGGCCTTGATGACGACGCTGACCGTATACAGCCCGGCCGCCCAGTCGGTCTGCGCCGCTGCGTCGTCTGGAATCGCCAGGCGGATCTCGGTGGCCGTGCGCTCCGACGGTGCAATCAGGAGCCCCTCTTCAAGCAGCTTGGATTTCAGACGTGGATGTGTCAGGCGAACCCGTACCTCATCGCCTCCGAGATTGCTGCCCGCCAGAACCAACTGGGCCCCCAACCATGCGCGTGGATACGACGGCGGCCGCGGCCGCAGGTCAGCCGATTCCGGGTCCGTGACGTGCACATTCTCCAGAATCGGAAACGGGCCAACGACACTCTCAACGCCGCGGTCATCCTTGCCGCGGTGGAGCACCGGCAGCGGCACCGGCGCCGTCTCTTCCGCGTCGATGAGGATGACAGTGCCCCGATAGGTTACCGTCAGGACGTACGGTGTTTGGAAGAATACCGACCAGAGCTTCGACAGCTCTTCGAGCGTGAGCGGAACGGGCGTGAACCGCACCATCTCGACAGCCTCGGCGAGATTCGAGGTCGCGAGGAAGGGTTGGCTACGAACTGCGTCCGCAATCGCCTGGCGTGTGAGCGCCGGGCGGGCGTGGAGATCCCGCACCACTGCGCCCAGCATGCGCTGCGGCTCGAGCTGCGCCTCGTCGCCGTAGAAGGCGAGGAGATAGTCGAGGTCCAGTGCCGCCCGCGGGCGCTGCGCGAGCCGCCCCTCGGTGCCACGCGTGGGTAGATCGGTGTTCGACAGGGCGCCGTTCGGTGCCACGTGGTAGAGAAAAAGGTGCGCGCGGCGCTGCGGGGTGCCCGCGCTCGGCGTTGTCTCCGGACGTCCCGTGACGACGTCGGCCCCGGGCACCGCGCCCTGCACCGCGCTGCGGACGTTCTGGGCCAGCGCCGTCGTCACCGTGGCGATTGCGAGCGCGTTGCTCACGGTGCGCCTCGGCTACTGCGCTGCCGCAGGTATTCGTCCAAGCTCATCACCGGCGGCGACGGCGGCTTCCGGGCCGCGGGCGTGGGCGGCGGCACCGCCTTGACCTCGACGCGGCCGATGGTCACCTGCACGACGGTCTCCTTGTGCGACGGCGCCGCCCAAGTCCGCGCGGGAGCCAAGCGAGCCATGATGGGACGCACGGGCTCCGCCGACGGCGGGGCCTCCGAGCGCGGCATTGGCGGTTTCGGAGGGGTTGCGGGGTAGGCTGGCGTAGATTCATCCATGTTGCCCCGCGAGATCGGCGAAGCCATCGCACCTTCTAGAAACGCGACGCGCGCACTCGGCGAGGGCGTTGGCGCCAGCGAGGGCGCGATCCGTGCCGATTGTCTGTCGTCACGCATGCTTGCGCGCTCGATCACCGTCACCTCCGGGCGGCTATCCGCTCTGACTTCGGGCGGATGTGGTTCCCGCTGACCTTCTGACTCGCCAGGAGAGCGAGCAAAGGTGGGTGGCCGCTGAGCAACGTTGCCTTGGCCCTCGCTGGCGGTGTCCGGCGCAGGTCGACGGGGCGCGGAGCGGACTTCCGCCCTGCGCCTGGGCTGGCGATGTTCGACCGAGTCGTCCGGCAAGTGGGAGTCGAAGGACTCGCCGGTGAGGTCGGTGCGAGCGGGGCGGTATGTGTGACCACCGGATGCGAACTCAGAACCAACAGTTGGAACACTAACGCCGCGGACCAGCGCGCTCACGGAAGTTGCGTCCACGCTTGAAGGGACCGAGGGCGGCGCGGGTTCGAACAGCGACGGTAACCGCGGCCGGATGCTGTCGAGCACCCCTAAGCTCTTCGCGGCGAGTACGTCCAGGTAGTCCATAGGCGATGCCACGGTCATCCCGACGCGCCCCCCAGGCTCAGGTACGCCTGCCGGCGGCGGGCGCTCATCCTCAGGATGTCCGCTTCGCGCCAGGCGTACATGGACGCCAGGGCGTGAACCTCACTCAGGGTGCGCACGGCCCATGCGTCGACCTCGGCCCAGAGGAACGACGCGATATCAAACAGGGCCTGCCATTGATGCCCGCACTGGGGACAGGACAGGGCGAGTTCCACCTTTGCTTGCGGGTCCAGCTCGCCCATCCGCTCGACAACCGCCCCCAGCGTCTCGGCCGGGACGGCCGCCACCGGGCACGCCTCGTTCCGGCAGCGGGTTGCCAGGATGCAACGCTCGAGCAAGCGTTGCCGCGCGTTGCGGACGTCCTTCTCTCCGGCGACCGCAACGAGATCGACTGTGTTTGGCAACCGAAAGGTCATTTCGTAGTCGTCCACGGTCAGTGTCGAGAGATCGATCGCGTCCGGTGGTCGCGTCGCTCCCAGTTGGTTGGTGGGGAATCGCAGCTCCAACGTTTCGCGACACTGCGGACACGCCGACACCCCGGCGAGCTCGGGGCCGAACGTGCGTTCCCGCACGGCCAGCAGTGCTGCATCGCGCGCGCCGATCGTCATCTGACCAAAAGCAGGCGCGGCCACGTCCGGAAACGCGGCCGCAAGCAACCGCAGTGGCCGCTCGAGGTGCGACTCGTTTGATCCGACTTCCCAGACCTCCAACAGGTCAGCGGCCGAAATCGCTCGCATCCGCCCAGAATCGAAGTCGCCCGTCATTCTTTTCCACCGTGCGCTCCGCACTCGGGAGTCAACACTCCGGTCACACCGGCGGATTCGTAAAGCCCTCTTCGGCCGGCTCGCGCACCTCCTGATCGCGCTCCCAGCCCTCGTTCTCGAGCTTGATGTGCTGGATGGCGACGGCGTTGGCGTTGGCGTCGAAATCCGGGAGCGACTGAAACTCCGAGACCCAGCAGCGGTAGATCTTGTAGGCGAGCGCGACCTGGCCGGACTCGTTGTAGACCTCGAGGATGATGTCCTTGCGGAAGTCCTTCAGCGACACCTCCGCGCCCAACCCGGCGCCTAAGTTCCATACCTTGTTTGCCCACTTCTCGAACTCGGTGTCGTGGGTGACGCCGCGCTCGAGGGTGATCGGCTCGTACTTCGTGCGCCCGGGCGACTTTCGGCTCGCGCTCGGGTCACCGCCCTCGCGGTGCTCGACGACCTCGGTGGTCCGCTTGAGCGCACCCACCTTACTGACGCCGGCAACGTAGCGACCGTCCCACTTCACGCGGAACTTGAAGTTCTTGTACGGGTCGAAGCGCTGCGCGTTGACACTGAACTGAGCCATGTGCGCTCTCCTCTCAGGTCTCGATCTGGCCGGCCATCTGCTGGATCTTGATGATGACGAACTCGGCGGGCTTGAGCGGCGCGAAGCCGACGACGATGTTGACGATGCCGAGGTTGATGTCGTTCTGCGTCGTCGTCTCCTTGTCGCACTTGACGAAGTAGGCATCGCGCGGCGTCCGGCCCTGGAAAGCGCCCTGGCGGAACAGGTTGTGCATGAACGCGCCGACGTTGAGGCGGATTTGCGCCCACAGCGGCTCGTCGTTGGGCTCGAAGACGACCCACTGCGTGCCGCGGTAGAGGCTCTCCTCGATGTAGAGCGCGAGGCGCCGGACAGGGATGTATTTGTACTCGTCGGCGAGCTGGTCGGCGCCGCGCAGGGTGCGCGCGCCCCAGGCGACGCGGCCGGCGACCGGGAAGCTCCGCAGGCAGTTGATGCCCAGCGGGTTGAGGATGCCGTTCTCCTGGTCGGTTAGATTCGCCTCCAGCCCCTGGGTGCCGGTGAGCGATGCGTCCAGGCCGGCGGGCGCCTTCCACACGCCGCGCTGTGTGTCGGTGCGGGCCATGACACCGGCGACGATGCCGGATGCAACGAACGCGCCGATCTGCCCGTCACGGAGCGGGTCGGCCTGGCGCACGCGCGGAAAGTACAGAGCGGCGTTGCGCGCTTCGACGCCCGAGAGACCGAGGTCCGCTTGCAGCTTGTCGGCCGGGGTGGAGAACAGATCAGGGTCCGTATCCCAGTTCGCAGGGGCGTCTACCAGGAGCATCGCCCGTCGCGCGAAGCAGTACGGCAGGGCTTGCTGGTACACGTCCTTTGGCGTGTCCCCGCCGCGCTTGTCGGGCGGGATGCAGAGGAGGTTGAAAAGATCGGCCTGCTCCAAGGCGTACAGCCCCTTCTTCTGCGCAAGCCCGTTCTCCGGAAAGAAACTGTTCGCGGTAAGGGCAGCGCTGTCGACCGCATCCGCTGCGTCCACTTTGCTCTTCAGGGTCTGTTTCGCACCGTCCAGCTTGGTCTGGGCGGCGCTTACCTTCTGCTTGGCCGCATCGATTTCGGCTTGACTCGGGGGGGTCTTCGTCTCGGCGGCGACCTGGTCCTTCTTGGCAGCGGCCAGCTCCTGGTCGGCAGCAGCTACGCCGGCCTCCGCCTTGCCGACTTCGTCACTACCCTCGGTGATGCTTGGAAGCCTGTTCGGGTCGTCGAGGCTCGGCTTTTTCCAGCGCACCAACCGCGACTTGTCGTTGAGCACTCGGTCGATGCGCCGTGCGCTCTCGGCCACCGAGAGGTTACGAAAGAACTCTGTCGAACCCCCAAGACCCGTATCAGTGACCGTGAGGTTGAAGAGCTGATCGGCCGGAAGGTCCATGCTGGCGGCGACCTCTGCGGGGACCTTCTTGTCCAACGTGGCGCGTAGCTTGGTGCCCCATGAACCCTCGTATGCGGCCGCGAGTGTGAACTCGCCAACTTGGACCAGGGACGTTGCGGCCTTCGTGGTATCGCCGTCCTTTACGGGCTCGTAGAGGCGCACAATGATGGCTTGCGCCCCGCCGTTGAGAAAGAAATCGCGCACGGCGTAGCTCATCGGATAGTTCGCCGACAGACCGCCGAACCGGCGCTCGAAGTCGGCGAAGCTCGTGATGGTCGTCGCCTTGTCCTTCGGGCCGCGTCGCGCGCGACCGATGAAAGCAGTGATCGACGTGGCGACCCCCGTGATCGTGCGCACGCCGCTCGGAATCTCCTCGATGTATACACCTGGGTACTGCAGCTGTACGGGCATGAACTCATCCTCCGCAACTCTGACTTCGGCGTAACCAATCACGGACCCGTCTGTACCGCGTCTCGTTGGGTTTCACTCGCCCTTCTGCTTCGTCTTCTTTACAATCGAGAGTTTGGCCATGGAGGTTGGAGGGGCGTTGAAGGGGTCAGCGAGGAACGCGCTGCAGATGATGCCGCTGCGCGCCGTCGCCAGGATGCGGGCGGATCCCTTGCTGAATCCACCTCCTAGAGTGCTATTCACACCTATCCAGACTGCTGGGATGGTGCCGAACAGCACCGTTGCCCCCGGCGCGATGTCGAGCGATGTGGCGCTCGGGTCGTTGAAGGCGCCGCCACCAGGGGCCCCAAATATTTCGATGCCCACACGAATGTTCGCAGGCGTCGTGTTCGTGCACGCAAAGTAGGTCTCGGCGCCGCCCGAAGCGATCACCCCCGGCACCGAGTAGAGGTGAAACGACGGCTGGCCCATGAGCGGTGGAGGCGAGCTATAGAAGAACTGCGCGCGCGCACTCCCGGCGAGCAGCGCCAGTGCGGACGCCGTAACGACAGCCACCGATGAAATCTGCCTCATGTCCTTGCCCTCCTCCAGGGTTGTGAGCTCCAGGGCATACGAACATGGGGGCGTCTCTATAGCGTCTCGCCAGCGTCTCGGCACCTTCGACGGAGCCTTTTTTCGAACTTTTGGGGTCTCCCAGCAGGGAACGCTACGCCGGTGAGCGGGCTCGCGGTGTAGAGCCCCGGACTTGCGTAGCATCGAGTGATGGGTGCTTCACACCGTACGTTACGCGGTGGCGAACGACGATGACGGCATCGGGTCACCCACGCCGCGCGTTGACCCGCGCTCGATGGCAGCGGCGACGCCAGCGAGCGCGGCGCCATGCAGGCGTCTGCGGCAGGTACCTCAGGAGCGGAAGCCACCCGCGCTCGTGGTTCACCCAACGCGGCTATGTCGGCACGATGCCTGGCCTTGCACGCAGGGAAATGGCGATTTACCGTAACGAGATGGACATTTCGGTCACTGCATTCAAGCAGCGGTGTCTCGACATCATTCGCCGTGTGGAAACGCGCGGGGAGCCGGTCACCATCACCCGGCGTGGGAAGTTCGTTGCGCGGCTGGGGCCCGCACCTGGTGGGCCGAAGGGCGCCGGGAAGCTCTGGCAGCGGTTGCGGGCCATGGGTGGCCGCTGTGACTTCGCAGCCGAGGAGTCGGTACTGCGGGAGAGAGACCTCAAGGCGCTGCGCTGCGTTGAGGCCGTTGCTGGAAACGCATGTCTGGTTGTGCGCCGCAACGATTCGGATAACCCTGAGCGATACAGGGTGTTGGCAGCGCCGCTGCCCGGCTCGCAAACTTCCAAGCCTTGAATCGCTTTACGCCGTGCGACCCTGGTGCGCCGTTCGCGAGGCGCCGCGCACCGAGGCGATCTCCTGCTGCACTTCCGTCAACAGGCCCGTGAGCACGGTTTCCAGTCGTGTGAGCCGGTCGAAAGCCTCGGGCACCAGCTCCTTGCCGTTACCGTTGGACCCAATCAGCAGCGGGGGGCTCGGTGAGGGTGCTCCGTTGCAGCGCTGCTCACGGATCTGCTGATAGAGGCGCGCCGTGTCGGCGGATGGCTCCACGTCCAGCTCGTCCTTCAGCGCCGCCATGCATCGCTGATACTGCCGCAGGGCACCGGTGCAGTCGCCGGCTTGATAGTGCAGGCGCATCAGGTGTTGATAGGCGCGCTCATGCGCACGGTCGCAGCGCAGAATCTGCTCCGCGAAGACAACGCCCTGCTCGAAGGCCTGGTGCGCTTCGCAATAGCTCAGCAGTTTTTCCAGGATGCCCAGGTACATGCCTTGGAATCGCTCGCGCTCTCGCAGGCACCAGTCCTGATACCAGCCACCGAGCAGGTCACCGCGGTAGATCCCCGCAGTCTCCTCGAGCCTTGGGGCTGTTGTGCCATCGACCTCTCGCGCCGGCAGGTGGCGGACCCTGGTCCACCTCTCCTCGAACGCGACGACGTCCACCCACGCCAGAGCCGCCGGGTTGAACTGCACCCAGTCGGGCGCAGTCAGCAGCGTCGGGCACCGCGCCGGCTCACCGGCGGCCCGCAGGGCGTTCTGCAACTGCCACAGCGCCTGCCGCAGATACTTCTTCGACTGGACCGTCGACGTCTCACCCCACAGCATTCCTGCCAGCGTCTCCCGGGGGTGCGGTCGATCGCGGAAGAGCAGGAGGTAGGCAAACAGCTCTTCGGCCTTCCGGCAGCCGAGACCATCCTCCGCATGGCCATTGTGGGATACGGAAAAACGTCCGAACAGCCGCACCTGCAATCTCGAGCTGGATGACATGGCGATTCTCCCGTACGGAAGGCTACCTTGATAGGGCGCAAGAGACGCTCACGAGCGTGCGATCATTTGGCGTGCGGTAGAGATGACGTGTTCCGTAGACGTCGAGGCTGGCGTCCTGAGCAAGTTGTCGTTCTGAGATTGTGTGTTGTGGCGTGTCGTTGCGGGAGGGCCGGCTGGGACGGCGGACAGAGCGGGGCAGGGAGTGGGACGATTGGACGGCTCGGTCGGGGTGGCCGAGAGGCGGCGGGTCGTTACCCGAGCTTGAAATCCGTCTTGCACGCATACGTGGATCGACCGGCGGGTAAATCGTCCTCCGGTCGCCGGGCCCCGAGGCCGGATTCGGCGGTGGTCCCTCGTGCTCGCGACAGCCCAAACCGCGGGAAGCGGCCCCTGGCCTTGGCGGAGAGTACACCGCTGCAAAAGTCACCGTCAAGAAAAAGTTCCGGTGAGGGGGTTGCGAGGCGCCAGTGGACCCGCCCGGGGTCATTCGCGTGTCGTGGATTCGAATTTGTCCGGGACGGGATTTGCGGCCGCCCGCTCTCACCGCAGGCTGGTTACCTACGTAGTAGTACGTAGTGCAAGTCTCTCCTTCATGCCCGTGGTAACCCCCCAAAGGTTGAAGGACCGCCCGGACCGGCGACTCAGTGCGTCGAGGAGTAGGCGGGTTCCGTCGGCTTCGGGAGGAGCGCCCGCGACGAGGTCATGTAGGAGAGAGGGCCCTCAATACTGGGGACGCAATAGCCGCCGTCGTCGTTGACGAGTCGCGTCGTTCGGAGGCATAGAGGCGCTGTTCGAGGGCCTCCGGGGCCCGCCCGTCTGCGTCGGCGCCGCCAGCAAGGACAACGTCGGGTGGTGTTCTGATGCGAAGGGATTCGTTGCCTACAGACGCATGGAGAGAGGTCCCATGGTGAAGCGGAGACCCAAGATGAAGGCGTCGGTTCACCGGCCCGGAGGTTCGGACAAACCCAACTCCGGTATCCGGGTTTCGGGCGGTGCCGAGTTCCCGGCACACTTCAAACCCGTACGCGCCGCGGACGCCGCCAAGGCGCGGGCGCTTCTCGCCGCCGCGGGACTCAAACCCGCCCTGGAGACGAGCAGCGGCGGCATCGTCGTGCGCGCCACGCGCTCGCAGATCGAGGGGTTGACGGCGACGACGATCAAGGAGAAGGCCGTTTCCTGCCGCGTGAACCGGGCCCAGCGCTCGGTGGCGCGGCGCAGCTACGAGGGACTACCGAGCAGCGTCGCTCCGCCGCTCGACTCCCGTGGCTTGGGCCGGTTCGTCTTTCCTGTGCCGTTCAACTACTGGCAAGTGCCTTCGGCCTACCCTCCGAGGGTTCCCTACTACCACCTTCATCCGGCGCGCGATCTTGCCAGGCTCTTCGGCGTCGAGCCCCTGCACGCGCGCGGCATTCGAGGCCAGGGAGTGCGCGTGGCGATGATCGACTCGGGCTTCTACGCGCACCCGTACTACGCCGACCGCGGTTTGCACGGCGGGAATCTCACCATCGGGACGCACGCGGTGTTCGGCAACCCGAACACCGATGAAGTCGGTCACGGAACGGGCATCGCGGCGAACGTCCTCGCCATCGCGCCGGAGTGCGACTTCCACCACGTCAAGGACGACGATGATCCGCTTGCTGCCATGGTGTTCGCACGGTCGCTCCAGCCGAACGTCATCACCTGCAGCTGGGGATGGCCCGAGGACTACGTCGCCGACGTCTTCACGAACTTCCCGCAGAGCGGTGCCGCGGCGTACCTGCGCGATCTTGAGGCGGAGATCACCGGCGCGATCGGGGACGGCGTCGCCGTGCTCTTCGCTTCCGGCAACGGCCCCTTGCCCGGGTCATGGCCATCGAGCGTGCCGGGCGTCATTTCGGTCGGAGGGGCGTTCGTGGACGAGAACCTGCAGCTCTCCGCCTCGAGCTACGCCACCAGCTTCGTGAGCTTGGTGACGCCGGGACGCGTCTGCCCCGATGTCTGTGGACTCGTCGGCCCGGCGCCGTACGGACTTCTCTTCGCGCTCCCCACACAGCCGAACAACGACTTCGACGCTGACTTCAGTGCCGTCGACGGTACCACACCCGGGGACGGCTGGCTGATCGCCAGCGGCACCTCGAGCGCCACTCCGCAGCTGGCGGGCATGGCGGCCCTTCTACGCCAACTACACGGCCCGATGGCGCCGAACCAGGTGCTCGCCCGTTTCCGCGACATGGCCGTGGGCGTCCATCAAGGCCAGACGGCAAGCGGCTTTACCGCCACGTCGGCACGCCCGAACGCCGCGACCGGCCACGGATTCGTCACCTTCCGCCGACCGCACATGCTGCACGGGTACACCGGCCTCTACTGAAGGGGGAAAGCCACCGGCTCAGTAGGACTCCTTCAGCCTGTCGGGAGCAAGCGGGACGTACCAGCGCTCGACGAGCTGCTCGACGGCCGCCGGTAACCGGGCAGAGTTGGGGATCGTCGGCACGCGGACGCGCCGTCGCACCGGTCCCACCCGCTGCTCCCGGGGCGTGGAGTCCAAAGAAACGCCGAGGCGCTGGGCGATCTCATCCGGGTCGGCGCGCAGAACCAGCCGCTGCAGGCCCGGTAGCATCCCGACGTCGCGGAAACCCAGAGCACGAAGCCGACCTTCGAGATCAGGCGCTCGTCCTGCCTTGGGGACGAAGTGCAGTGTGACCTTCACGCCCATAGTCTACCCGATCCGACACCGCCCGGTCCATTCGTGGATAGCCGCGGCATACGCAGCGGTTCTCTCAGCGGTGTCTCAAGCGGCGATGCCGCACCCTGCTGAAGCCGTTGCTGGATCTCTACCCAATCAGTTTCCGTGTCGGAGCTTCCTCGATGTACTCGAGGCGCCGGGCATGAGCGATTCGATCGTGCGCTTGAGGTTTTCGACGTCAGCGCCTGAACGGTCTCGGACGACGTAGATCGAGGTCAGGGACGTTCTCCTGGTATGGGGAAAGGTAGGCTTGGCCGCGTAGCCGCTCGCGCGCAACTGCTCGACGAGTCGGTTTCGTTGGGAGGGAGAGAGGGTTGCGCGAAGTCCGAAATGACCGCCACGGCGGGTATCCAACTGCTAGGCGAGAGTGCGCTTGAAGTCGATCAGGCCGCGGCCGTACTGGAGCGTCGCCCTCGTTGGCGAGGCCTCGATGGATGTGAGGTTGTTGCACGGGCGAGGATGCCGGCTCACGCCGACCCGCCGTCACGCACCATACGTGGCACGCGGCTGCGGCGTGATGGGCACACTCACCTGACGTTCCTCCTCGGCAAGGAGCAGCTCGACGAACTTGTCGAGCTGCTCATTGTTGTCCTCGGCGGCCAGCGTTCCGAGCTCGCGGAGTTCGAGGAGGTTGTCTCGCTCCACGTTGTCCATATCCGCGTTTTCGCGTGCGAGCTTGGTCTGAATGCGGAGATACTGTTCCCGTTTGCCGACCGCGTCGAACATTTGCGTAAGCTGGTAATCCACCACCTCACCAACCGCAGACATCATGATATCCAGAACGGGCAGAAGCCACTCGCCGGCGCCAAAGCCCTTCGCCTCCCTGTACGGATAACCCTTTTTCGCCTCCCCGGTGCCGAGCGAGAGGATCACCATGTCTTTCGCCGTTGGCTTCGACCCCATCGTGCGGGCCTCGGCATAGGCGCAGAGGGCGGGATTATTGGCAAAGACGCCACCGTCTATCATCGGATAGGCGACGTTGGTATCCGAGGTCACCTCGGCGCACTCGAAGAACACGGGCGCCGCAGAGGTGGCGCGGGCGACGTCCCGGAGCAGGAAGTTCCGACTCGGGCGGATCTTGGCGTCGTGCTGGGTGAAAAAGAAGGTCCGCCGCCGCTTGATGTCGTAGGCGGTGATGAGACAGGGCTTCAGGAGGTCGCTGAGCTTCAGCTCACCCAAGTACTCCTTGAGCGCCGTTTCGATGCCATCGGCAGGGTACTTCTCATCGAAAAAGCCGGCGCCCGAGCGGAGCCGGTGCCAGAGTGACCTCCGGAAGATCTGCGAGCCGCGCTCGAGGTATAGGTCGACGGCATCGGCGGCGGAAAAGCGCGGGCGGCTCCGGTCCGTCGGATCCGGGCACAGATAGATGCACGTCAGAATGCCGCCGGTGCTGGTGCCGGTGATGAGGTCGAAAAAGTCGGCAATGCGCGCGTTCTCTGTCCCGGTCTTCTCGTGAAGTTTGTTCTCTAGGGCAACGAGGGTTTGTGCTGGGATGATGCCCCGGATACCACCACCATCAATCGACAGAATGCGGGTGAAACGGGCCATGGCCTCGGGGCGCGATTCGCTGAGGTGCCGGCTACCACAGCGAGGCTTGAACCGCAATGGGGCGGCTGTGCCCAGTGACCAGTATCAACGCGCGTACTGGTAAAACCTCGGGGTGAGTCCGCCAACCTCTCAGACGATTCTGGTCCTGTTCTCGAATTCCACCCCTCCGCGCTCATCCACGCGAAAGGCGTAGCTTTCCTTCTGATCGTCCTTCGCGCTATGGGTGACCACCAGAACCCGTTTTCCGTCCGTCCGCACGTGCACGATTCCGAACGTTCTTTTGCGGTAGGCGTTGTGGATTCCATCGAGGACCTTGCCGTTGGCCACTAGTTGCCCGGTTCCTTTCACGGCAACGTCGCCCACGCGCTCGAAGAAAGCGACCATCTCGGTCACGTAGATCAAGGGCTTCTCGACCGTACCGCGCGAGTAGCGGCCCAGCGCCCCGACCAGACCTGCACGGGGATGGATATACTCCTTCGACACGTTCTCGTCGCCCGACGAGATCACGCTGACCACCGGATGGACGGCCTCGAGCGCGCGCGGGCTGAAGTCGGCGGAGCCGTGGTGCGGGACCTTCAGGACCTCGGCCGTCAATGAGATCCCGTCCGCGCTCGCCCGTTGGAGCAGCCGCTCTTCGGCCTCCGCATTCAGGTCCGCGCCGAAGAGAATGCGGGCGTTCCCGTAGGTCAGCCGCAGCACGATCGAGTGACCGTTCACGGTGTGGGATGCCGAAAGCGCCTTACCGCCCGGCGTATGCAGAAAACGCAAAGCCGGCTGGCCTCTCACCGCGTCCGCGATGGGGCCCAGCACGTGCACCCTGATGCCCTCATCCGCCAGGAACGCGAACGGCTCGTGGTTTCCGTACGTCAGGCGTTGAACTCGGAGCTTGCTGTTCGCTCCCTTCAGGCGCTTGAGGGCTTTTTTCCAAGCCCTGAAGGGCTCATTCATCTGGGCGTCCGGCACCGCGGTGAGATCGTCCTTGAGGTCTACCGCATAGACCTGACCGTCTGCCTCGAGGACCTTTCCGAACGCGTCTCGATCCTTCTCCACGGTGCGCTTCACGAGGCCGTTATGAAACACCCGATCGGCCGTGATCAACGGCGAGCCATCCTTGCGGGAGGCCTGGACGAGCTTGGTCAAGCCCGCGAAGTGATCCGCGTCCCCGTGTGTGACCACGACGGCATCACAGTGCAGAGGGGAGCGGGCGAGGATGTGCCCGTAGGCGCGGCCGATGTAGTTCCGGATGTGTTGTGCTTCTCCCCCATCGATGAGGAGAATGCGCCCGCCCGGCGTGTCGACGATGGCGCCGTCGCCCTGTCCCACGTCGACGAAGCGCACTTTGAGCAGCGGGGCGTCGCGAAAGCGCACCTTGGCCGGCAGGAGCCCCTCGAAGATTTCCATGGACGTCGTGCGGGTCCGCTCATCGAAGCGGTGCTGCGACAGCTCGACCACGTATTGCCCATTTTCCTGGCCTACGACTTTGACGGTGTCCCCCAGAAGAGGGTAGCGGCGAGCTGCCTCGTGGCGTCTCGGCGCCGTAAGCGAATGATATCGTCGTCAAGGATGCGCTGTGTCGCCATTCCAGCGGGCGGCCTCAACTGTTGAGGGCGATGAAGGGCGGGCGTGTGCCGGAAATGGCAGCGACGGCCGCCCTCCCGGGACTCACGCCCCCAGCCCAACGGACAACGCACGAGGAGATGATGAAACCGCTGCCATCGAGACCCTGACAGCCGGTCGTCCGATACTAGTCGCCCTTCTGGGTCTTTTTCTTGACGATGTTGAGCTGCCAGGACGATGTCGGCGGGACGTTGCCGGTGTCCGCGACGAACGCCGTGCAGACGAGCTTCCTCGAGGTGGCGAGAATTCGCGCCGAACCTTTGCTGAAGCCCCCTCCTAGGTTGGAGCTTATGGATATGCCAGCCGCAGCGCCCGTCCCAAAGATTACCGTCGCCCCGGCACCGACCGCGAGCGAGGTCGCGACGGCGTCGTTTGTCGGTGCGCCGCCGGGGCCGCCGAAGAGTTCGACGCCAACCTGCACCGTCGCCGTGTCGGTAGAGGTGCACGAGAAGAAGGTGTCGAGTCCCCCAAGTGTGATTACGCCGGACACCGAATAGAGGTGCAGCGTCGTCTCGCCCACCAGAAGGACGGGAAGCGGACTGTCCGCGATACCGGCTCTCGTGGGACTTGGGATGGACACGCAGGCCAGGGTAGCGGCTACGACAGTGGCGGATAGCAAGCGTTGCATGGGACGTCCTCCGTCATCGGCGGGCAGTGTGGCCCCGACGATCGGCACCGGGGCAACTCCACGGGCCCACCGCCCGGCGCTCTCGCCGAGTACGCCGCCACGTATGGCCCCACGGTCCACTCTTGTCAATGATGAATCGTCGCATCCCGTCGACCGATGGCCGCTCCAGCCCGTTCCTCTTGTCAGCTGAGCCGGACCGGTAGCCGCATCACTGGCCCGCCACCCCCCTGGCTTCGAGGCCGCCGCGCCGCAACCAACACCGCGCCGCCGCTTGCCGCGGTGCGTCTACGTAGTTCTACTATGCCCTGGGGCATGCGGTGCCCGTGGTCGAGGCGGATTCCATCTCCGATGGGTGGGCGATCCCATGCCGTCACTTGTCCGAGCCACCGAGCTGAGCTACCGATTGCAGCGGATCGATGCCCGGTGACGTCCGAGCGCGATGCCGTGCGCGGCCTTCGAAACGCTCCACGAGGAGGAGGCCAACATGTCGATGCCCTTCAATGGTAGGCGATTCACGTTTCAGCAGCCAGACGGCACGCAGCTCGAGGTTCGCGGCTGGGGAGATCAGCACCAGGCCGTCTTCGAGACGTTGGACGGTTACACCGTGGTCCGCGACCCACACTCGGGTTTCTACAGCTACGCGGACGTATCCTCGGACGGAGAGACGTACCGATCGACGGGAGTGTCTCCCCGGGTGACCAGCGGCACCGCGCTGGGATTGCGTCCGGGCGCGCGCCTGACACCGGCGGCGCAGCGGCGGCTCGCCCTCGGTCCCGGCCGGCACCTCCCGGGCAAGACCAGGTGGGAAACGCGTCGCGAGGAAGCCCGCCGCTTGCGTCGTGAGACGGCCACCCGATCGCGCATCGCGATGGCCCCTCCGAGCCGCACCACCGTGGGGGACTACGTGGGCCTCTGTCTTCTCGTCGAGTTCCCGGACGTCCCAGGCACCATCGGGGCGTCGGCCGTGGAAGATTTCTGCAACAAGCAGGGCTATAGCGGCTTCGGCAACAACGGCTCGGTATACGACTACTTCCGCGACACCTCCCACGGCAAGCTCCGCTACACCAACCTCGTCGCCGGCTACTACACGACTCGCAACCCGCGGAGCTACTACACCGACCGGAACATCCAACAGCCGATACGGACATTCGAGTTGATCGCTGAAGCGGTGAGCCACTTTGTCGCCCAGGGGTTCGACTTCTCTCAGCTCACTGCCGATGCCAACGGCTTCGTCTACGCCCTCTCGGTCTTCTACGCCGGAACCCGGGTCAACAACTGGGCCGAGGGACTGTGGCCGCATTCCTACCGCCTCGACAACCCGATCTCCGTCGGCCCCGGCCGCCGGCTCCAGGACTATCAGATCACGGACATGGGGAGTGAGCTCACCTTGGCGACGTTCTGCCATGAGAACGGCCACATGGTCTGCGATTTTCCCGATCTCTACGACTACGGTTACGAGTCGAACGGAGTCGGTGACTACTGCCTCATGTGCACGTCAGGTCCGAACGACAAGAACCCGACCGAGGTGTGCGCCTACCTCAAGTACGAAGCCGGCTGGGCATCGAAGGTCACGCCGATCACGAACGGAGTCTCGGCCGTAGCTCCCTCAACGGGCAACGAGTTCTTCCTCTATGCGAAGGATCAGACCGAGTATTTCATCATCGAGAACCGCTATCGGAGCGCGCGAGATGCGCACCTGCCCGACTCCGGTCTGGCGATCTGGCACGTCGACGAGGAGGGGAGCAACAACAACGAGCAGATGACCGCGTTGAACCACTATGAATGCTCGCTGGTGCAAGCGGACAATCAGTTCGAGCTCGAGAAGAAGGTGAACCAAGGCGACCTCGGCGATCTCTTCTCCGCTTCCAGCCGACCTGCGTTCGGCGACTCGACCGAGCCGCCGAGTCGGTGGTGGGATGGCACGCCATCAGGGCTGGCAATCTCCGGTGTCAGCGCCCCGGGCCCCCAGGTGACTTTCCAGGTCGGCGAGGTGGCCGGCGGTATCCTCGACGGTAAGAGCTCTCCCAACAAGCCCATTCCTGACTCTAATGCCACTGGCATCAGTGACGAGATCGTCCTCGCCGGCGGCGGTGCCGGCCAGGAGCTCGTCGGGAGCATCCGCGTGTCGGTCAGCATCACGCATTCCTATCGCAGCGATCTGCGCTTGGTTCTGGTCGCCCCGTCCGGCACGGCCGCGGTTCTCCACGACCGCGTCGGCGGGTCCGGGGACGACATCGAGGCGACCTTCGACGTCACCAACACGCCTGCGCTCAGTGCTCTGGCAAACCAGCCGGTGGCGGGAGCTTGGACTCTTCGCGTTCAGGACCTGGCGCTGGCGGATATCGGAACTCTTCGAGCGTGGTCCATCGAAATTCAACCGAAGGCCGGCGGCGGCACGCAGGGACCGATCGAGCTCAGCGAAGCGCCCGGCACGAAGATTCCGGACAACGACCCGACCGGGATCGTACGAGCGCTGTCCTGCACCCAGACGGGCAAGGTGAACGAAGTTCGACTCGATCTCGACATCGCGCATACCTACATCCGTGATCTGATCGTGACTCTGGAGTCCCCGCGCGGAACCCGCGTCGACCTGCATCACCGAAGCGGCGGCTCTGCCGACAACATCATCCGCACCTTCGACGAGGACGACACGCCAGGCTTCTCCGCCTTCCGTGGGCAAGATGTGAAGGGAGACTGGAAGCTCCGGGTGTCGGACCACGAGGCGGTTGATCTCGGGAAGCTCAATCGCTGGACCTTGAAGCTCTTTCGCCGGCCCTGAGCGAAGCCTCTCGATGTTACGGCGTTGCCACCGATGCCGCTGGCGGCACTCTCGGATGATCAAGAGGCGGCGTCCTGGAGGCCGATCGGCCTGACTGTCGACGCCTGGCAGGTATGGGTCTTTGCCAAAGCGATCGTCAATGCGATGATGCGTGACCAGCGCTCATGGCAACCAGCGGGAGTGCCGCCGGTGCCACGAGGTTCAAGACGCTGTAGACGCAATGCCTACGATCAGCGCATTCTTCGGGATCGTCATTCAGATGTTCTGGCGGGAACATGGCCCGCCCCACTTTCACGCCCTTTACGGCGAGCATGAAGTGGTCATCGACATCCGGGAGCTGCGGGTGGCCCGCGGCGCCATACCACGGCGGGCGCTGGCGATGGTACTGGAATGGGCCGCCGAGCATCGCGAGGCGTTGATGGAGGACTGGGATCTATGCAACGAATTGAAGCCCCCGAAGCCGATTCCCCCGTTGGAGTAGTCCCGGCGCCGCAGCCGCGGGCGGCCTGGCGCGTCGTAACGGTCGAGCCGTTGCCCGACATGGCCCTCCGGGTCACGTTCAGCGACGGGACCGCCGGGGAGATCCGTCTGCGGGATTTCCTGCAGGGCCCCGGCGTGAGCGGCACGATCTTCGAGCCGCTGCGCGATCCGGCGCTCTTCCGCCAGGTGCGTGTCGAGCTGGGTGCGGTGACATGGCCCAACGGAGCTGACCTCGCGCCTGACGCGATGTACGACGCCGTCCGGGCGCACGGTTGCTGGGTGGTTGGCGTGTGAAGCTCGAGTTCGGCCCACTCGGACGCCCGGACTCGCGCTCGCACGTCTCCGGTTGGCGCCTCGACTCGAGCACGTCCTCGACGGTGAGCTCATCGCACAAGCGCTCTTCCATCGTTGCGACCTCGAGAAACCTCATCTGAGCCAGACCGGCGTAGACCAGCGGGCAAGTGTGGACGCGACTTCATTGGCGGCCGGAGGTTCTGACGGTCCCGCGGTCGTGACGAGGTCGAGGGCGCACGGCGGATCGGCACCACGGAGCGCCGCCCGCTCGAGACCTCCGTGGCGCTCAGCGCGTAGGCAGCGGACCCGAGCGCCACGCACGTTGGTCGTGGCGTCGCCCGGAACTGACTTCCAGCCGCTCCAGGCGTCGTTGGCAACCGTGTTCATGTAGATGCGCGAGTCGATCCCTTGCTGAAGCCAGACGACCGGATCGATTTCGTCGTGGAGGCGGCACAAGCCTAACCCACCGCCTCTTCATGCGGCGTGCTCGTGCCGCCGACGGGTGCCACCCGCGAGCCTTCACCCGGGCTCAGGAGAGCACCGGGCGCCCCCGATGCCGTCTTGACGGCGCGCAGCATGAAGGCTTCGATGAAGTCGGCTCCCGCGTAGCCGATCCCGAGGAGCGCGCTCACTTTTTCGGTCGGTATCGCCGCCTTGGGGTCAATGCCAAGGGAGATGGCGCCCAGGAGCCCGGCGACGGCGCCGATCAGGATGCTCACGACGAGCTGGCTGGTGGCGAACAAGTCGCCCACCGCCACACCCTTCTGATTGGCTTCATCGTTGAGTTTCTTCAGTCCCGCCACGACCCGCAGGATCTGACCCGCCGCGCCGAGGAGCGCTCCGAAGCCCAGCACCTGAATCCACTCGACCGCCGTGAAGCTCATGAGCTGCCCCCCATTTCCGTTGCGAAGCTGAGCCGATGCTTACGACACTGGCCTGATGAACGTGTTCCGAACCCACCCCTCGCCGCCGGAACCCTCGACGAGCATGACCTTCGCCCAGTTGGCCTGCATGGTTACGAGGCTCAGGCGCGTGCCCTGCCGGAGGGGCGGCATCACGGTCGGGTACTCGGTGCTCGGCCCGCTACGGATGTTCAGCAGGGAAGCCGTCACCTCGTACGATGGCGGCTGGTCCTCACCGCGGCCGAACACGTACGCACGGAAGCTCCGCATGGGGAAGGCCGGCCCGGGATCTACCTTGCGGCGCGGCGCGATGTCGTCGTGTCCGAGTACGTCTTTTAGCGTGTACGCGCGTGCGAGCAGCTTCGCGATGTCCAGCGCCGCCGACATCTGCTGCTCAGTGAACGCGTGCCAGTACGCCGGATCCTGCCCGTCCTTGTGGCGCGCATGGAGGACCACGTCCTCCGGGTAGCTTTTGCCGAACCAGGCCTGATACTGGTTGCCCACCTTGACGAGTTTGCCGGCGTTGTCGAGCTCGATTCCGATCGAGAAGCCGTTGAGCCCCTCCCGTCCCGCCCACGCACTCTGCCCCGCGTGCCAGGCCTTGCGGTTGAACGGGACGAGCTGGCACACGTGGCCGTCGCGCCCGATCACGAGGTGAGCCGATGCGTTCGCCGCCGGATCGCAGAAGTGCGCGATCGAGCTCTCGGCGTCCCGCCCCGCGGTGTAGTGCATGATCAAGTACTCCGGCGCGACGAACCCACTCATGTTCGGCGTCTCGACCTGCTTGACGTCGGTGTCGAAGAGCAAGTGATCTCGCACCTGCATATGATCCTCCACGGCGCCTCCACGTGCGGGCACGGTCCTCCGCCTCGGCTTTCGTGGGCACCGCCGACGCTCGTAGCTCGGTGATGAGCGCCGGGCAAGGCAGGGGCGTCGGAGCGGGATCCCTGAGCCGCCCGTCAACGCCGCGACTCCGTAGTGGGAGCCGTAGCGGTAGTAGAACTACGTAGACGCGCGGCGTTGTTCTGCCGCCCTTTGTTGGCCGGAAGAGGCGCGGCAGCGACGTACCAGAGCTGGGGATTCATCGAGCCCGGCAGTTATGGGTAGTAGAGTTACCGCAAGTATTTGTCCGGGACGCAACGGCGGGGCGGTCTCGGCCGTGTCGGGAGTTGGCCTCCGCAGGGGGGACTCCGGCGCCGCCCCGGGGGCCCACGATTTAGCGTTGACGACAGTGTGCCGTGGGCGGATACTCCGGCCATCCCGCCGGGCCTCTGGGGCCCCCTTCGATGGAGGATTTGCCCATGACACGCTCGCTGACGTCGCACGTTCACCGTCTGAGACAGGTGACCATTGCTGCCGCACTGACGCTCGCGTTGCTCGCCAGCTCCAGGCCGGTGGGAGCCGGCATCGCGGATAGCCCCCTGCCGGTGCTGGTCGCGGGCGAGACCACGCTACACCTCTATTCGGTCACGGGTCTTATCAGCGGCTTTGGCGGTCTCGGGACGTTCTTCTCCTGCACCTCCACCGACACGGTCAGCATGCAGGTCGGCGTCGAGGTATTCTTCGCCACTGGCGGCGCGCCCGCCAACGACGCTGTCGCGACCTCGCTCACCGTCGCGCCGGGCGCGACGGTGATCTTCGGGACGTCAGCGGCAGTCGGGATCCCGATTTACTCGAACCTGGGCTCCGGGCCGATGAGCCAAGGCTCGGCGCGGATTCTAGCCACATCGAGGAAACTCATCTGCACCGTCTATATCGCGGATCTCTCTAATGCCCCGCCGACGTCGTCCTGGCACCTCAACGTGATCAAGAAGAAGACCCAGAAGGGCGTCTGAGCTGGGAGTCCGCACCTCCAGGAGCTGGGGATGCCGGCTGGTTGAACGCGCGGGAGTCTGACGCTCGGACTCGCGAGTGGCGCGCTTTGGTCGCCTCGGGATTCAGAACGCCGCGCTTGGCAAATGCCGGGGGGACACCAACCTGCGCGGTCCGCCGACCTCCAAGGTGACACAAGGGTGGGAACAACCACGCTCCTGCCGGTGGGGTACCGGTCGCCGACGTGTCCCTCTTGCTCGGTTCGCCCATAGAGTGAGCCCGCAGTGGTCAAGCCGCGGGTCAAAGGACGATGCGGTGCTGTTCACCCCAGCAGTAGGTCTTGCCGCCCGCAGTCACGCCGCAGGTGTAGTACAGCCCGGTGCTCAAAGACTTGAACCTGAGATCTCCGGAAACCGGAATGGCGGCTTCGCCGTCGTCCGGGTCTACTTCGCCGGAGCCGAGTTTGCCAGACCGATTCAATCCTCAGCATGGCCGCTCCGATAATACCGCGCCGGGCATCGCTAGGTCGTGAGGTCGCCGATGACACACGCTCGGGTAACCGCCGCTTTGCTTGCGCTGTTGATCGGCGCTTTCGGGTGCGGCCTGACCGTCGCCCAGCAGGAGGCCACACGGAAGTTCGGCTGGGCGTCGATTACCGTCGGCGAGTTCACGATGAGCGAACTGCCACGGATGCGCGAGACCACCATGGTCCTCAATACCGCGAGCGTCTCGATCGGCGGGACCGCAGACCCCGGGGACCTCGACGGCCCCGCAGACCCGAATACGATCCCTACGCGCGTGCTGGCGGCGGAGGCGCTCGCTAGCTACGGGCGACTTCTCGTGGCCCTCGTCGAGGAGACGCAGGCACAGGAGCTGCAGAAGGCGGCCGACGAGTTCGTCGCGAGCGCCGCGAGGGCGAGCGAAAGCGACCTCTCGGACGCCCAGCTCCAGGCCGCGGGTAGGATCGTCACCGCCATCGGACGGCGGATCGTCGAGTACGAGAAGTCCCGTGCGCTCAAGGCGATCGTCCCGGAGTACCGGCCGGTCATCGACGAGCTGTGCGACTTATTGCGCCTCGACTTCCTCAAGACCGGGCTCCGCCTCGCACAGGGACTCGATGTTGCAGCGGTCCGGCTGCAGGCGGACGCGGACATCGTGCTTGCCGATCGGCGCGCCCCGGAGACGCAGCGCGCCGCCGCGGCGGAGGCCCTTCGCATGGCCGACGTTGCGCGGGCACGAACCGACATCGTGTACCGGGAGGCGGTCCAGGCGCTCGACGCGCTCAAGAAGGCAAACGCGCAGCTCGTCGAGGCACTGGCGAGCGACCAATTCGGGATCGCGGACGTACAGGCGTTCGCCCACGAAGCGCAGGGGCTCCACGCGGCCGCCATGGCGCTGAGCGGACGATGATCCGAGACGGGAGGACCCATGAACGCCGGTGAGCAGCTCCACGACCTCGCCGAGCAGCTCCTCGCGCTCATCCGTGCGACCCCGGATATCGCCCAGAAGAAGGCGTTGCGAACGAAGCTCACCGCGGTGCTGAAGGAGACCGAGCGACTCGCGGCGATCAACGTGCGCACGGACACCAAGAAGTATCGGGCCGCGTGCGACGCGCTCGACGAAGCCAACCGCGAGGTGCAGCGGGCGCTCGACGACCTGGCGACCGTCGCCGAGACCATCCGGACGATCGCCGAGGTGCTCGACCTCGTCGCGGCGATCGGCGCCAAGGCCGCTGGCGCGTGAGGTGCCCATAGAGGCGGGAGCGGCCGGCGCGCCGCCGCCCCGTCCCAGCGAACTGCCACCACCTCCCAGCCAGGAGCGGGCAGCCCGCTCGGGTCCCGGGGATCGAGAATGCTGCGCGCTGTTTCCGAAACGCCCCATTCCGACACTTGATTCCCGCCCGCGAGTCGATGCACGATAACCCGCTTGCTCTCAGCGGCCGAGGTCAGTACGGCGACTGCGTCCTGGCGGGCCGCGCGCCCCCCTGTGCCAATGACGGTGAGAGAGGAGGTGGGTGGAAATTAGTGTAGAGGTGGGGGCGGAGGAAGGACGGGGAGGTGGCAACCAAGGTGAAGGGAGCAGGAGGCGGTGTGGCAGGGGCGCTCGCAACGGAAGGAGCCCGTGGGGCGACTGGAGTTGC
>Ga0187892_10001812_pt1 | contig 46608 bp, 29 predicted proteins | sample MA1701073metaG_FD_139345 | JGI IMG/M metagenome (GOLD analysis project Ga0187892, IMG submission 139345) | Bio-ooze microbial communities from a basaltic lava cave in the Kipuka Kanohina Cave System on the Island of Hawaii, USA - MA170107-3 metaG ...
CAAAGGGTCCGACGCGGCGTCTTGCGCAGCACGCGTGCACTTGAACAGGCGATCAAGGACTACCTCGACTTCTACAACGAACATCCGAAGCCATTCATCTGGACCAAGACCGCTGACCAGATTCTGGACTCCGTCGCCAGATTCTGTATGCGAACTTCGGGTTCAGGACACTAGCGGGCCGGCGGCCCGGCCGCCTTCTCCAGAAGGCCCTCGGCGTTCCGAGTCTTCGCGTGAGTGGGACCGTACACCGCCTGATAGATTCCGAGCGCCTCCCGCAGCAGCGGCTCGGCGTCTCCGGGCCGGGCAAGGACGCCGATTAATTGGCTGCACCGGCCGGACCAGCTCGGAACTCCTCGAGCCTCTTGAGGAAGGGGTCGCGCCGCTTGGAGTCGTCCGGGGCGACGAGTGCCAGCGCCCGCTCGACCGTCTCCACCGCCTTCTGGCTCTGTCCCGTCCGGTGGTAGGCAAGAGCGAGGGTGTCGAGGTGGTCGGGGTTTTTCTGGCGGGAGGACTCGTTGGCTTTCAGCGCGTACTCGAGCGCCGTTGGAGCGTTCGAAGGATCGTCAGGAGCGCGGGTCAACAGAAACCAGGCGTAGCCGTTGAAGTGCGCCGCGCCAGCCCCCGGCAGGGCCACGGTTTCCCTGTAGATGGCAGCGGCCTCATCGAGGCGGCCGTTTTTTTCGAGCGCCATTCCCAGCACCCGCAGGCTGCCGAAGTCGCCGCGCTCGGTCAGCTCCACGGCCTGCATGGCGTATCTCAGGGAAGCGGAGATGTTCCTGCTGGGCGTCGGTTCGATGAAATAGGCCGCAGCCTGGATTTTGACCTGGGCCGTCGCCCGCGGATTGTCCGCAGCGGTCTTGTAGTTTCCGGAGGCCTCCAGGTGGCGGCCCTGCAGGTGCCGGACCAGCCCCAGATTGCACCGCGCCAAGAGCGTCGCGGCGTGTGCCGGTCCGACGGTGCGGTCGAGCTTTTCGAGGACGGCCTCGTAATGCGAGCCGGCTTCCTCTAGACGTCCTGCATTCAGCTCGACGGAGGCGCGATTCATGGCGATGGTGAGTGTGTCGAAGTGGTCCGGGCCGATCGTGCGCTCGCTGATCGCCATCGCCTCAGCGTACACCGACGCCGCATCGTCGAGCCGCCGCTGCGCCGTGTAAATGCCCGCCAGATTGTTGAAGGCGGCGAGCAGGTCGGGATGCGTTGATCCGCGCACACGGCGCACACGCGGGATCAGATCCAGGTATTTGGCTTCGGCATCGTCCAGCCTGCCGAGAGCTGCCGCATTATTCGCGAGAGCCCGGAGAGCATTGAACGCCGACGGATGATCGGAACCCAGCAGACGATTCCTGATCGCCAGCGCCTCGACCAATAGCGGCTCCGCCAGAGCGTCCCGGCTGGTGTAGCCATAGACCAACGCGAGTTCCTCCATCGTGGACACGGTCTGAAGGTCATCAGGGCCCAGCACGCGCCGCCTCGCCTCGAGGGTCTCCAGCAGGAGCGATTCCGCCTCCTCATACCGGGCCTGCCGCCGGCAGGTTTCGCCCAGTCCGTTCCGGGCGCGGAGAGTCAGAGGGTGATCCGGTCCGAGTGATACGCGCGCGCTCTCGACCGCCTCCTCGAATTCAGCCTCGGCCTCTTCGAACCGGCTCATGTTGGAGTGGTTCACGGCCAGGGCCACGAGCGATTCCACCCTGCCGGCATGCTCACCGCCCCGCGAGCGGCGGCGCAGCTCGAGCGATCGCTCCAGGTGGGGTCGAGCCCGCTCGTAGAGCCCGAGATCGCTGTACGCCTTTCCCAGGTGGGCACGGAGCCGCGCCTCAATCAGCGGCTCGCCGGCGAACTCGGCCTCGATTACCCGCGCGGCCCGCCCCAGGATCTCTTCGTCGAGGACCCGCAGCGCGGCATCGGTTCCGTTGATTCCTCCCAGCACCCGGTCGATCTGCCGCTCCAGCTGCCCGAGCTCCGCGGGCGCGGCGCCGCCGCCGCGGGCCGCCTCCACCATTCGCCGGCGCAGGTCGGCCAGCAGGCGCGTACCTATGGCAGCAGGCTCGACGCCGGAGATCATCTGGCCCTGGAACTGAACGACCTTCTCCAGGTCGGCCCGCGCCTCCTCCGCCTTGCGCCTCTCGACTGCCTCCCGTAAGGCAAAGGTGGTCGCGGCGATGGCACCCGCCACCAGCGCGAGCAGCACCGCCGCGGCGCTCGCCACGCCGAGCCGGTGCCGGCGCACGAATCGCGAGGCGCGGTAGGCCAGCGTATCGGGTCGTGCCAGGACAGGCAGTCCCTTGAGGTGCCGCTCGATATCGTCACGCAGCGTCTGAACGGACGCGTAGCGTCTTTCAGGATCCCGCTGAAGCGCCTTGAGGCAGATGGTGTCGAGGTCTCCCGCGAGCCGGCGCCGCAGGCGATCGGGCCGGGTGCCGCGGTCCCGGCTCACCCTTTCCGGCGTGGTGGGCCGGATCGCCGGGTCGGACCCGGCGCCCGCGGCGGGCCGGGTGGCCGCGCGTGAGGGGCGGACCGGCTCTGTCAAGACCAGGCGGGCCATCGCGTCAGGATTCCCTCGCTGCAAGTCGTGCGGCAGGTGGCCTGACAACAGCTCGTAAAGCACGACCCCCAGCGCGTAGACGTCCGCCGCCGTCGTCAGCGGCTCGTTTCGCAGCTGCTCCGGCGACGCGTACTCGGGGGTCATCGGCCGGGAGCCCAGCTGTGTCGTCGGCGACTCTCCCGCGTCGCCCCCAAGGACCTTGGCGATCCCGAAATCGACCAGCTTGAGCTCCCCCGACTCGGTCACGAGCATGTTGGCCGGCTTCAGATCCCGGTGCACCACCAGACTCTGGTGGGCGTATTGCACCGCGGCGCAGGCCTTCAGAAACAGGCGCAGTCTCGCTTCGACGCCCAGATGGAACTGGTCGCAGTAAGTCGTCAGCGGCGTCCCGTCCACGCGCTCCATCGCGAAGTACGGCTGGCCCTCATCAGTGATGCCGCCGTCGAGCAGGCGGGCGATGTTGGGGTGCTGCAGCCGGGCCAGGATCTGCCGCTCATGCAGAAAGCGCTGCAGGATGGCGTCGGAGTCCATCCCTCGCTTGATGAGCTTCAGGGCAACCTGCTGCTGGAACTGCCCGTCAGCGCGCTCGGCGAGATAGACGACACCCATGCCGCCGCGGCCGATCTCCCGCACGATGCGGTACGGTCCGACCTGCTTTCCGGCAAGGGAGTCCTCGAAGAGGGCAGAGACCAGGGGCTCGGCGTCGAGGGCCGGTGTGTGGAGGAACTCTCCGGCCTGCGCGTCGGCCCGCAGCAGCGCCAGGAGCTGCTCCCGGAGAGCCGCGTCGCCGGCGCAGGCCGTGTCGAGAAAGGCGTCACGCTCCCCGGGCTGGAGGTCGAGGGCCAGATCGAGCAGCCGCTCGATCTCCTCCCAGCGCCGCCGGTCCATCCCCTTTGAGTCCACCATGAGTCCGGATCTATGGCGCCGTTTTGTGGCCGTGGAGCTCCTGATAGAGCCAGGCCCGGGCTTTGCGCCAGTCGCGCATCACCGTCCGCGGCGAGCTCTGCAGCACCTCCGCGGTCTCCTCCACCGACAGTCCGCCGAAGTAGCGGCACTCGATCACCCGGCTGAGCCGTTCGCTCAGAGCGGCCAGGCGCGTGAGCGCGGCGTCGAGATCGATCAGACTCTCCGCGCAGGCATCGACGGGAAGCTCCACGTCCTCGAGTCGCACCAGCTCAACCTCGCCGCCCCGCTTGGTGGCCATCCGCCGGCGCGCGTAGTCGACGAGAATCTGGCGCATGGCCCGGGCCGAAGCCCCGAAGAAATGGGCCCGGCTCTCTCCCGGGAGATCCTCTCCTCCGGCCAGCTTGATGTAGGCCTCGTGCACCAGCGCCGTCGTGCCGATGGTCCGCGGCGCCTGCTCGCCTTGGATCTGTCTGTGGGCCAGGCGGTGCAGCTGGTCGTAGACGAGCGGGAACAACCGATCCAGGGCGGTCCGGTCGCCCTGGTTGGCCAGGTGCAGCAGGAGCGTGATCTCCCCCGGCTCGCTCATTGGGCGCACGCAACCTTCCAGGTGTCCGTCTCGCCGGGGGGGCCACTGGAGCCAACGTCCCTCTGATCAACGAGATCCCGGGCACGTGAGAAGACTCTACCACGGATTCCACCCGCATAGAGCGCAGCGATGTGGCAGCCCGCTCCCGCCGATTGCGCATGTACCAGCAGAAACGGCCATAGAGAGCAAAGGGGGAATGAATGCCGCATCGAGCGCCAGTGGCACGACGCAGGGCGCTGCGCCCAACCGCGATGGTGCTGGGCTGGATGTTCTTCTGCGGCGTTGCGCTGGCCGGGGCCCCACCGGCCACGTGCCGGATCGGCAGCGGGACCGGCTGCAATCTCGCCTCCGATCTTCTGGTGTTCGCAGAGGGGGTTCCGCAGTTCGAGATCGTCGCCCGCATCACGGAATGCCATCTCTGCTCGCCGCCCAACGCGGCGGGGGTCTTCCAGTTCGACGGCGAGGTGGAGATGGTCTTCGGCCCCTACAATCCATCGATTTCCGGCTGCAACCCGGCCGATGACACAGTCCAGCTTGCGAGCTTCGTCGCCGCGCTGCGGCCCGGCGCCGGAACGGGCGGTGGAGAGGCCACATACAAGCCCGACAACGCGAATCAGACGTTCAATTTCTCGGCAGTCCCGGAGCTGACGCCGGCGTGCGTCGACAGCAGCAATCTCGAGTATCACTTTCAGGACCTCGAGCTGACCGGCAAGAACGGGCTGGGCTCCCTGACGGGATGGCTGGTGCCGCCGGAGAAGGCGCGGGCGTCGTTCAGCGGGATTCCGGCGCAGGTGATCCCTTTGCTGCCCACACGGCTGCAGCAGAGTCTCGCCTTCATCATCGTCGAGAACAAGCCGCCAACATCCAGCCTGCGCTTCTGGCCCGACGGGCTGCCGTTCAGGCTGGGGCCGGACCTCATCACGTACACCGCCGATCAGGTCCAGTTCACCACGCCGGGAGGCGCGAGCGCCCCGCAGGCATATGCTCCGGAGCCGCTGCCCTCGGCCGCCGCCGCGGGCCTGTTGCCCGGGCAGGTGGTGCAGTGCACCGGGGCACTGCCCCAGCCAAGTGAAGTCTGCACCACGCCGCATATTCGCAATGCGGGCTATTTCGATCACGCGGGCTGGGTGCCGTCCAACGGGCAGTTCGACCGCGACGGCCTGAGCGTCACGCTCAACCTGCCGGCGAGCTCCTCGATCCTGTATCAGACCCTGTTCCCCCGGGATGCCTGGGTGAAGCTGCTGGGACCCGCCACGGTCGCCGTCCAGGACGGGGCCATTGTCTCGGGCGCCTTCCAGGGAGGGACAACCTGGATCTCCATCGATCGCGACCCCTGCATCAGCGAGAAGCGCCTGCGCTACGGCCTCCTGCAGGGCGCCGGGATGCAGCCGGTGCTCCGGCCCGACGGCGGGCTCATGGCCGGCATCGCCAACCTGCACGAGCTGGATGCCTCGCTCCAGCCCCAGGAGATCCTCTGGTCCTTCAACGAAGCCTCAGGCCTGGGCTGCGGCACGCTGTGGGTGCCGCCTCCCGTCGCCTCCGCACCGAGGCCGCAGGAGACATGGCTCGGCAGCGGCATGCCCGCCATCAAGGGCCGCGGCGTCTACGCGGGGCTCAACTACAACCGCAACCGCGTGTGCGAGGAGTCGATGGTCCTGACCGACCGGTTCTGCGCCGTGGACGCCGACTGCAATCCCGGCGGCAGATGCGTGGACGGCGGCTTCTCCCCGCGCTGTCCGGCCCTGCCGGTGTCGCCGATCGCCCAATGGCATACCACCGTGCAGGGAGAGCCGCTGCAGATTCCGGTCGATCCCGACGCGCCGGGGCAGGGGGACCGGGAGCTGGCGTTCTTCGCGCGCCGCTCGGGCGTCACGGGTGTGTTCGACGCCGGCGAGAACACCTTTTCGATCGGCAACTCGGGCGGCGCTCCCGCCACGTTCGATTTCCAGTTCACGACCTTCGGGCTGGCGTTTCTGGGCTCCGAGAGCGAGCGCGCCGACACGATCACTGCGGGAAGGCTCCTGGTTCCCTGGCCCAGCGAGACGACGATCCCGTTCGAGGAGATGGAGGTCTGCAACTGCGGCGCCGTGGATCAGGCGCGGGCCCCGGATGTCCTGTTCCAGAAAACGCTGGCCTGGTGGGACGCGAAGTTCTCTCCCTACGGGCTCGACTTCAAGTCGAATCCCAACGTGGACTGCCTCGATCCCGGCGCCTCGCAGTGCGGCAGCTCCACGCAGGCGACGGAGGTCTGCGTCGAGGCCCTCACGCCCATCCCGCACTTCGAGCCCGATCCGACTTCCGTCTTCGATCTGACGCCCGACGGCCAGGTGCCGACCGGCATCCAGCCGTTTTCCGTATCGCGCATGGAGTTCAGCCGCGACAAGGAAGTTCCCGTGCTGCAGACCCCGTACGACTACGACATCGAGAAGTTCGTGCTGCAGAACTGGATCCAGGCCGGGTCGCCATCGCGAACCGCCGTGGGATCAGGATTCGCCGATTTCGGCTACTACGATGCGGTGGGTGACCTGTCGCTGCCATTCTTCGGCCTGTCGCCGGCGGGAATCAGGCTGGAGCGCCGGCGCATCCCGGCGCCGGCGGAGCATCTGATCGATCTGCACCGGGAGTGCGACCCGATCGCCAACCCGGGCTGCGATCCCGAGGACCCGGGCCTGTCGTTCATCGAGGTGGAGCGCCGGCTGGCCGGCGACTCGATCCTGATGCACTACAAGGCGGACTACTTCCGCCCGCAGGACACCGAGGATCCGGATGATGGGTCCGACGCCGCCTTCCGGGGCAGAGGCCCGGTCATGGCGTTCAGCCACGACCCGCACAACACAGGCAGCGCCGACGAGAAGGCGACCGTCAACTTCGGCTCGCTGTCGGCCGCGACGGGCCTGATCCTGAAGCCCGACCCCGGCCTCGTCTATCCCGGCGTGGTGATCGGCGGCGATATCGGCGCGGCGGCGGCGCTGCGGCTCTACGACGCGATGCAGTTCTCCAAGAGCGGCGAGCTGGGCACGATCCTGCCACCGGGCTACCTGAGCGGCTCCGCGAAGGTGGCGTACGAGAGCGCGCTCAGCGCGATGGGGCTCACGGGCGAATGGTACGAGACCTTGAAGCCGGCCGAGTTCCGCGAAGCGATGCAGGCGACCGAGGCGGTCGAGCTGTTTGCCGGGCATCCGGCGTTCGGCGCCGCCTACAACGTCAATCCCAACGGCGCCAGCCCCCCCATGAATGCGACAGAGCTGATGGGGACCATCGAGTGGTCGGACGACTTCGAGGTTCTGGAGGAGATTCAGATCGACTCGAACCTCGATACCGGCGGCCAGTTCTTCCAGATGGAAGGGGCGCTGCAGACCATCGACCGGCACGTCAAGGAGGACGAGGAGCCGATCAGCCAGTTCACCCGCGAGATCCTGCCGGGCGCCTCCAACAAGATGCAGCTTCCGGGCGAGCAGGACATTTCGTTCCCGGACATTCCCGGGATGACCTGGGACTTTGACTACGACGTGTCGACGACCCCGATCCCCAGCTTCACCTTCAGGAGCCTGACGGGAACCCTCGACCTGACCCGGGGCGGCCTCTCCGGCGTCGGCTTCGACAAGCTCGGCGCCACGCTGAAGTTCTACGCGGACGGCGACTGGTACTTCGACGCCGGGCTCAAGGTGGACTGGAACGGCTACGGCATCCAGGGCGACATCCTGCTGGGCAATACCAAGGACATGACGCCGCTGAGGGATCTGGACCCTGCGGTGGCCGGGTTCCTCGGGGGGATCCCGACGTTCCAAGGCGCCTACATCCGCGCCGGCATGTCGGCGAAGCTCTTCAACTATGGCTGTTTCTTCGAAGTGGGAGCCGGGGTGCAGGTGGGCGGCTGGTTCCTGAGCGAGAGCTTCGGCGGCAAGGTGCGCGGCTGGCTCACCGGCCAGGGGGCCTGCCTTGTCTCGGTGCGCGGCGACCTGACACTGCTCGGAGGCGAAGTGAACGATGCCTTCAAGGTCGAGGGACTTCTCTGGGTGGCCGGCGGCATCGGCTTCTGCGACGAGGAGGACTGGGACACGCCGGCGGACGTGCTCGATGACGACCTCTGCGCCGCCTGTGTGCTCAGCGGGAAGGCCACCGGCAAGTGGCCGCCCGGGAAGATCACCTTCCACGGCCCCAACGCGGACTGCTCTCTGTAGGAAGAGACGACGATGGCTCACAGGATTCTGAAGCGATTCCGACCGGCGATGGTTGTCGTCATGGCCGCGGGCGTCATCACGCTGGCGGAGCGGCGCGTCGAGCGGACGATCGTCACGGCCACCGCCGATGCGGCCATGAACCGGGTCCTGGTGCGCTGGCAGCAGGTGGAAGGGTCAGGGAAACGCTTCACCCACTACAACGTCCTGCGCCGCGAGGCCGGCGCGTCCACGCTGGCGCCTCTGAACCTCCAGCCGATCGGCGCGCTGACCACCGTGGCCGAGCTGGAGGCTCTCTTCACCCTGCCCGGCCTGGCCGACGCCCTCGCCGCTATCCAGGAGACCTTCGGGACCGATTACGCCTCAGACATGCTGGCCCTGCAGTCGCCGGGGGCCGGCGAGACGGAGAGGCTGCAGCTCGCGCTGCTCCCGGATCTCAATTACGGGGCCGCGCTGGCCCTCGGCCTGGGGTGGATGGACGACACGGTCGTCGCCGGCACCTCCTATGTGTACGAAGTCTGGGGACTCGATCCGCTCGGCTTCCCCGAGGACCGTCTGGGGCGGGCCACGGCCACCGCCGGCGCGCCGCAGCCCCTCGCCGCGCCCGCCAGCGCCACCTGCGTCGATCCCGGCGATGCGCGCGCCCACATGGCGGCCTTTCTGCGCTGGGAGGAGGGCGCCACTTCCCAGCCGCAGCGCGGGGCCGGGTATGAGCTGTACCGTGCCGCCCGTCGGCCGAACCTGACCTGCCCCCCGCTGCTGCCGGGATCCCGTGGTGTCTCGAAGGCGAACCGCTTCCCGACCATGCGCGACGCGCCGGGGGCCGCGCGGGCGGGAGAGAAGCTGTTCGCCGGCGCCTGCCTCGGATGCCACGCGGGCGGCCGGGACGTGGCGCCTGTGGCGGGAAAGACCCTTGCCGACTTCCGCCGGCGGCAGTACCCCGAGCTCTGGGATCCGTCGCAGGCGATGCAGGTCGTGCACGACACCAACGAGCTGAACGCCCTGAGCCCCGAAAGCCTGGAGGCGATCTTCGACTGGATCGAAGAATTCAACTACCGCGACGACGGGTCGGCCACCCCCTCCCATCCGCTCGTCGAAGGTGAAACCTACTGCTACCAGGTCTACCCGCGCGACCTGCTGGGACGCCTGGGGCCCGGTTCGCCCGTGGCGCAGTGCATGGTGAAGGATCGCGAAGCTCCGGAGGTGCCTTACGCCATGACCGCGCAGCGCGTCGTGCAGGGAGGCCACGAGATCTGCGAGATCTCCTGGGACCGCAACGCCGCCCCCGGCGACGACACGGCCCACTACGAGCTGATGCGGAGCACGCGCGTCCCGCGTCTCTCCAGCGAGCTGATGGCGCCCCTGGGGCCGCCCCCGGGGTGGCCCGTGACGATCGCGCAGCCCCCTTCCGGGGCCCGTGTCGTCCACCTGGATACCTCGCAGACCCCCTCGGACGCGGGACAGCCGTTCTACTACGCCGCCCGCGCCGTGGACGATGCCGGAGAAGTCAGCGGCTTCAGCGGCTGGGTGCCTTGCGTGCCGCGCGACATCGCTGCGCCCGGCGCCCAGACCGTCTCGTTGCGATGCTGCGACACCGGCGGCGTCTGCGCGGAGCGCCAGGACGCCGCCTGGATCGGCGCCGGAGGAGAGCGCGCCTTCCTGGCCGACCCCGGGCAGTGCCCTCTGGAGATCGACTTCAACAGCAATGCCGATGCGTTCGGCGTGCGCCTGTACCGCTCCTTCGACGGCATCAGCTACCTGCCTCACAAGGACTGCACCACCGGCCCGTGCGTGATCGATTACGCCCCCACGATCGACCAGAAGATCTGGTACAGAGTCCGGCCCTTCGACAAGAGCTGGAACCTGGGCGCCTTTTCGGCTCCTCTCAAGTTCTACTACTTTGGGCAGCCGCTGCCGCCGCCGCGGATCATCTCGGTGGCCATCGTCAACGAGATCACAGGGCGTGTCGAGATCCGCTTCCGCTCGGTGCAGCCAGGCATGGCCCTCGGCTTCGCCCTCTACAAGCAGCACGAGAGCGCGCCGGGCTACCAGCTCGTGGTCCGGCATCACAATCAGAACCTGTCGGCGAATGTCATCTCGCCGGGCCAGTGGGTGCCGCAGCCGGGGGCGCAAGCGCTGAACCAGATACCGGGCTTCATCGGCCCGCCCGCGCCGGGGCCTCAGGACTTCCTTTACTACGACGACCTGGAGGGAGAGTACGTCCTCAACACGGTGCTCGGCGACACCGCGGCCGTGACGCTGAAGCTCGTGGCCATCTCCTGGAGCGGCCAGGAGGGCAACTTCGTGCCGTACGTCTGGGACGGATGGACGCCCGGAGACGGATTCCTGGACTGGCCCGAGTTCCGCGATCACAACTACACCTTCTGGCTGCTCTTTTCGGAGCTGACGGCCGCTTACAACGCGGTGAACAACCGGATCGACCTCTCCTGGGAGCCGCATCCTGACGGCTGCACGCAGGGGCTCAACCGGCCGTTCGTCGTCTATCGCAAGCGCGGCGGCGCCACCAAGTGGACGCAGATCTCGCCGCCATTCGTGTGCAGCTCCCCCAGCCAGGCGTTGATGATCTACCGCGACACCGACGTCGAGCCCGGCATGAGCTACACCTACACGGTGGTGCGGCAGGACGCGCAGGGGGAGTTCAGCCTGCAGTTCGGCCCCAAGACCGAGGCGGTGCCGTGATGACCGCCGCCAGAATGCCGCCCACGATCAGCCGCCGCAGCGCCGGCGCTGCGATCCCGCTCCTGCTGTCCATGCTGCTGATGCACCCTGCGCCCGCCGCCGCCAGCGCCCTGCACGGCACCGTCGAGATCGCGTATAGAAACATGGACGGCTCGCTGCGCCCGCCCGTGCGCTGGGCCCTGGGAGATCACGCCCGCGCCCTGGCGAGCGGGAACTTCGACGGCGCCGCCGGGACGGACCTGCTCGTCGGATACGAGACGGTCGACTCTTCCGGAGCGCACAGCCGGGTCGGGATCCTGCTGGGAGCCGGAACCGGCAACTTCAGCATCGGGCCGTCGCAGCCGGTGGGCGGCCCGAACGAGATCATCGTCGGGCTCAAGACGGGCCATTTCGACCTCAACCTGACCCTGGACTTCGACGTCTACCTGTCGCCCGACCCGGCGGCGCCCGCGCCTCTGACCACGCGCCATCGCTTCCTGGGCGCGGGCAACGGTACCTTCACCCTCGCATCAGTGATGACCGGCGTCGCGCCGCCGGCGCCCCTGCCCGACGGGCCGCTGTCGATCGATCTGGACGGCAACGGCCAGCCCGACCAGGCGTTCGTCAACCGGCGCAGCGAGAGCCACTCGGATCTGCCGGTTGCCGCGGCCGCGACGCCCGGTGATGTCAATGGTCCGGATGCGTTCGCCCATCCCGAGGGCGCCGCATTCGCGGGAACGATCTCACTGCGGATCCGGCCGACGATTCCCGATCCCTGCGTCGAGGTGTCCACCCCGCCGTGCCTGACGATCTACTACACCACCAATGGATCCACGCCGATCCCGAACACCAATGGCACCCACACGCTCACCCATCCGTTCGACGAGATCCTGTACGCCTACAAGCCGACGACGATGACCTTCTTCGCCCGCCGGGCGGACACGCAGGTTGCCGGACCGATCCGTCAGGAGATCTACCAGGTCGATCAGTCGCCCTTCGTCGACACCGACGGCGACGGCATCCCCGACGCGTACGAGATCGGCGCCAACGGCAAGCCGCGCCCCGGGTTCGACCCGCTGCGCACCAACGACGACAGCGATGGCGACGGTGTCTCCGATCTGCTGGAGCTGTTGCAGGGGACCAATCCCTTCTCGGCGATCTGCCTCAGCGGCGACAACATCGGCGCCGTCTGCGACGGCGAGGAGGACTGCGCTCCCATCGACGTGTGCGTGGGCGGCAGCGATGCCGGGACCGCGTGCGCTGACGACACGGGCTGCAGCCTGGCCCAGTGCGGCCATCCCTGCTCGTTCACCTGCGTGGGAGGTACCACACCGGGCGCCGCATGCACGGGCGATGCGGACTGCGCCGGCGGCGCCTGCGGCGACGGCACGATTGTCACGCCCGCCGGGGAATGGATCCTCGACGGCACCGCCGACAACGGCGGCCCGGCGCTCCCGGGCTCGAACGTCTCGCCGCTGACGCTGGAGGGAAAGCAGCCCTTCCCCGCCGTGCAGATGACTGCTCCGAACCGCTGGGCCGGCCTCCGGAGCACTCCGAATACGACCACACTTCCATCGGCGGTGGATGACACGGAGCCGGACGGCGACGTGGTGCTGACGCGGATTGTCGCCGGCTTCCAGCTGCCGTCGCCGGATCCGGGCACCGCGTGGACGGATGGAGCTTCCTGGCTGGCGGCCGCCCGCGCGGCGCACGGGCAGGACCAGGTTCTTTCGGCGCTGGCGCTCACCCCGCGCAGCAGCGCCATGGTGGCCCTGGCCGGCCGCGAGGCGTCGGAGATCCTGACCGCGCTGGGCGCGCCGCCGCCGGCGGAGAACATGCAGCTCGGGCGCTTCGGAAAGGGTATGTCGGAGTCGGATCTGCTGGCGCTCTGGTCGTTGACCGATGCCGACACCCACGCCTTCCTGCTGCATTTCAGCTCGGAGCAGGATTCCCTCGCGGTGCTGGACGGGTATGCCCAGTTTGCCTCCGACCTGTTCGCCACGATCGAGTCGGTGGGGGCCGCAGCCGCGACGCCCGGCGAGGAGGCGCTGGCGCGGCACCTGGCGGACGGCACCATTCCGGCCGACCTGGTCCCGGCAATGATGGCGCTGGGCTACACACAGCCGACGCTCCTGGCGATCGCCGACCGCGCCCGCGCCGAGTCCGGCGCGCTGGCGGGCGTCGTTCAGGGAGCCGTGGCGCTCGACCGGCTCCAGGATCCGGCCATCGCGGCCGCGGGTCTCACCGGTCCCTACGTGGAGGCCGTGCGCGCGCGCGCCGATCTGGTTGCCGCCGTGGTCGATCAGGCGAACGGTGCCCTGACGCAGCTCGCCGCGATCGAATCGGCGGGACAGGCGATGGCGGCCGCCTGCCTGCTGGCTGTGCAGCAGGCGGGAGGAACGGCGCAGGCGGCGGGCACGTCGACGGCGCCGGGGCTCGCCGGCGACACGCCCATGACAGGTGTGAGCTGCGGCTCTGGAGTCCTGCTGGACGCCCTGGTGGCCGCGGCCTCCGATCCCGCGAAGATCGCCCTTCTGACCAGCAACATGCCGGCGCTGATCTTCGACATCCTCCAGGCGGCGTGCGATCCGGGACTCCTCGCAGCGCTGTCCGCAAGCGTCAATGATTATCTGGGACCCGACGTGGCGGCGCCGGTGACGTCGCCGTCGCCGGGCCCCGGCCTGTTCTCCGGTTCCGCTCTGATGGTGACGCTGACCACCGACGAGCCGGCGACGCTCTACGTTCGCGCCGATGGACAGAATCCAGGAGTGGGCGAGCCAGGAACAGCCGTCCATCCGGACGGCACAGCGTCGCTTGTGCTGGTCGGGGATGCCGAGGTGCGTTTCTTTGCCGTGGATCGCCACGGCAACATCGAGCCGGTGCGGTCCGCGCTCTACCGCCTCGATCGCGACGCTGATGGGGTGCCGGATGTCGCCGACAACTGCCTGTACACCGGAAACCCGGGCCAGGCCGACGGCGACAGCGACGGCCTCGGGGACGCGTGCGACGGCGCCCTGTGCGGCAACGGCATTCTTCAGCCGGGCGAGGTGTGCGACGATGGCAACCTGGCCGGCGGCGACGGCTGCACGGCGGACTGCCAGCCGCAGACCGTCGTCGATCTGGCGGTCGAGGCGGCGGACTGGAGCGTGCTGGGGGAGGCGGCCGGGCAGGCGCTGGGCGGAGCGCTCGCGGTCGGCGATCTGGACGGAGATCTGGTCGCGGACGTGGCGATGCGCGCCGGCTCGCCGCTGCCGGGAGTGCGCATCGTCTCGGCAGCCGGCTTGCTCGGCCCGACGCCGCGCGATCTGGCGTCGGCGCCTGCCGCAGTGACACTCCAGAGTCCTCCATCCTCCCTGGACTGCGGCGCGGCACTGCTTGCGTTGGACTGGAACGGCGATGCCCGCACCGATCTCGCGATCGGCTGTCCCGGATGGGACGTGCCGGGCAGCCCGGATGCCGGCGCGGTCTTCATCTATATGGGGCCCATCACGGACGGGGTGATCGGCCCGGCCACGGCCAGCCTGTCGTTCTATGGCGAGATCGCGTCGGGCGGGCTGGGCCAGGCCCTGGCGGTGGGAGACTGGGACGGCGACGGCATCAGGGAGCTTGCGGCCGGAGCTCCCGACACGGACTTTGGCGCCTCCAGGGATGCGGGCCGCGCGGTGGTGATGGAGCTCAACGGTGGCGGCACAATATTCGACCTGGCGGCCACTCCCGCATTGATCGAGCTGCGCGGCATCGCCGGGTCGCGCCTGGGCTCCAGCATCGCTTTGGGAGATACCGACGGCAACGGGGCCGACGCGCTGGCGGCCGGCGCACCCACCGCGTCGCCGGCGGGCCGAGCCGGCGCCGGAAGCGCATATCTCCACCGGGATGGAGCGCTGGCAGCCGGCGGGATCGTCGACCTGGGGTCAGGTCTCGCCGCGGTTGCCGAGCTGCGCGGCGCTTCAGCCGGGGCCGGCGCCGGCCGGCGAGTGCTGCTCACCGATCTGGATGCGGACGGCCGGGCGGACATGGTCATCTCGGCGCCGGGCCGCGACAGGTTGTACGCGGAGGTTGCGTCCGGTGTGTTCGGGCCCGGAACGGGAGTCGATCTGACGGACGGCGCCCTGACGCTGACGGTGATCGGCGCCGACGCCGGAGGGGGGCTGGGCAGCGACCTGATCGCGGTCGATCTGGACGGCGACCGGCGTCCCGAGCTGATCGCCGGGGCCCCGTCCGCGCTCGGGCGCCGGGGCAAGGCCGTCGCCCTGCGCGCCGCACAAGCGTCGAGCATCGTCGACCTCTCCACCGCGGAGAGCGGCGCGCTGGCGCTGGTCACCGGAGCCGTGCTGAGCGACCGGCTCGGAGCCGCGGTGGCCGCCGGCGATCTGGACGGCGATCTGCTGGCCGATCTGGTAGTGGCGGCCCCGGACGCCGACCCCGCCGGGCGGGCCGGAGCCGGGATGGTCCACGCCCTCGCCATGACCGTTTCCGATCTGGATCACGATGGTCTGGCCAACACCGGGGATCTGTGCCCGCTGCTCCCGCTCACAGGCAACTCCGCCTACGTCGCGCAGAGTGACACGGATCGCGACGGCGTCGGCGACGCCTGCGACAGCTGCCCGGTGACGGATAACCCGCGGCAGCTCGATGGCGATGGCGACGGGATCGGCGATGCCTGCGACCTGCATCCGGGCCTGCCTCCGTCACAGCCCTGCGACGGCTGGTTCGACCTCCTGCAGGGGTACGCGGACAGCGACCTCGACGGCTGGGGAGACGCCTGCGACTGCCAGCCCCTGTACGCCGGAGCCCACCCCGGCGCCCCGGAGGTCTGCGACGGCCTGGATGGAGACTGCAACGGCGTGCTGCTCCTGGCGGAAGCGGACGCCGACGCGGATGGCTGGGCCGTCTGCCTCGGCGACTGCGCCGATGGAGATCCCGCCCGCAGCCCGGCGGCTCCGGAGAGCTGCAACGGGATCGACGACGACTGCGACGGCGGCATCCCGGCCGTCGAGATCGATACCGACAACGATGGCTTCGCGGCCTGTGCGGGCGACTGCGATGAAACCAATCCCGGAGTCAATCCGGCGCGCCCCGAGATCTGCCGCAATGGCATCGATGACAACTGCAGCGGCGCGGCCGACGGCCAGGAGATCGCATGCCAGTCGCCGACCTGCGTGGTTCTCGGGATCGCGCAGGGGACCGGGCAGCTCGCCCTGGCGCTCGAGAATCCGGCCCAGTGCGATCCGGGCATGATGGGCCCGGTCTACTTCGACCTGATCCGGGGCGACGTGGCGGGGCTTCGTGTCCTGGCGGGGCAGGTGAATCTGGGAGCGGTCCAGCAGATCAGCTGCGGCCACGTCGCGGAGCAGTACCTGTTCGATCCGCAGAAGCCGCCGCCCGGCACTGCGGACTTCTACGTGGCGCTGGTCACGGGCGGTCCGTCCTACGGCACCAGCAGCGCCGGCCTCCCCCGCGTGCCGTCCAGGGGGGACTGTCCTTGACCCACGCGGAGCCCTCTGCAGCCTGAAGCGCCTGCACAGGTCCGCGCTGTGTTCCGGCTCCTCGCCATTCGCGCCGCGCGTGGTACCTTTCAGTCACGCGCATGAAATCCTCCCGCCTCGCCGCCATCCTCGGCTTCTGCCTGGTGTGGTCCGCCGCACCGGGCGCCCCGCCCGAGCCGCCGGCCGCCGTGCCGCACGTGCGCTTCGTCATGGGCATCTCCCGCACCACCAACCTGATCCACTGGGTGGACAACCTGGCGGGCACATCGCAGGGCAAGACCATGCCTGTCTACCGCCGGTACTGGGAAACCCGCTTCGGAAAGCATGACGACGAGGATCGGCGCGCGCTGCGCACCTTCGCCAACATCCGCAGGCTGGCGCCCCCCATCGTCAGGCTTCCCGCAAGCCAGGCCGTCAATCCGTCGGGCTGTCTGCCGGTGAGAGAGGATGCCGCGAGCTGGCACGAGAGGTTCATGGAAGTGGCAATGGCCTCCGGCACGCTGGAGGAGTTCAGGGCTGCCATCGAACCGCACCTTCCCGAAGAGGAGCTCAAGGCGCTGATGGGCGCCCTCGAGAGGTTCGAAAAACGCTTCGCCGGGTTGTTCGACGAGCTGGACCACGTCCGCGCCTTCCAGAAGAGATTCGAGCGGTTCCTGGAGCGCGGACAGCTCATCGAGTATCTGGATGGCGTAGCCCGGTTCCTGGGCGTGGATCCGGCGGCGCTGCCCCCGATGCGCATCTCCTTCATTGGGCTTCCCGAGGACGGCTCGACCCATGCAGAGGCCGATGGCGATTACCTCCTCATCGAGATCCGCCCGCACGATCGCCCCGAAAGCCAGGTCCAGGTGGTGTCGCATGAAGCGGTCCACTTCCTAATGCGCCGCATGACTTCCGCCCAGCTGGATGCTCTGGCGCGCCAGGCGTACAGCCAGGGGGAGGCCGGCGCCCTCGTCTGGCGCTACATCTGGGAAGGACTGCCCACCGCGCTGGGACAAGGGCTGGCCGAGGCGCGTCTGGCCCCGAAGCTGTTTTCGATGACCGGCCCCTGGTACCACCGCGAGACGATCGATCGGTTCGCCAAGCTGATCTACCCGGCCGTCGCCCTCAGCGTCAACTCGTCGCGCCGGCTCGATGAAGGACTGATCCCTTTGATCACCCGCGAGGTGACTGCCTCACAACTGTACGCCGAGGCGAGGCCCGCCGAGTTCATGATGACGGCGTTCTTTGCCGGCGGGGAAGGAATGGCCCGGACGCTGGATTCCATGCGGATGCGCATGGGGCTGCGCCATGACGGCTCGGAGCCCACGCTGAATCTCGACGATCCGGCTCTGGCGGATCTCGTGCGCCGCTACGAGTGCCTGGGAGGCATCGCGCTGGTGTCAGGGACGGAGCTGCGCAGAGCCGCCGCGCTGGACGGAGAGCAGCTGCTTTCGAATCAGCTGGTCAGCGACATGGAGCTGCGCGCCTCGGGTGGCACGGCCTTCATCGTCGCCGGGCGCCGCCGCGCCGGAGGGAGCGTTCTGTATCTCGTGCTGCCATCACAGAGCATGCTGGCGCCTCTCATGCAGGCGTTCTCGGGGCTCCGAGGCCTGCCCGACCGGCCGCTGGCGATCGGCGGCGCCCCCTCGCCGGCAGACAACTGAATGTGGCACAGCCACCCGTGTGGCGGTAGCTTCACCCGGCATCGAGCGCAATGACGGCAGAGGTGCGTCCTGCGCCGGTTCTCCACCGCGAGGGTTCATGCGAGTCGCTGAGAGATCCCGGCTCTCACAGTACAGGCTCGTTTCGATCTGTTTATTCCTGCTCGCCGCTTTCTGCGCCGCGGGATGGCGGAGTCTGATACTGGCCGCACCGCAGGGCTGGGAGGCGGTGCGGCGGGCGCCCGCCGCATCTGACCCCTCCGGGCAGCCCTTCGAGCTGCTCAATCCGGATCACAATCTGCGTGCATTCTTCGACCCGGACGGCGCCCGTTTCTTTCCCTACAAGGCTGAAGCACCGGTCTGGTGGCTGCGCCTCGCGCCGCTGACGGGTGGAATCGCGCAGCGGTTCGACAACGGCCCGGAGGGGATCAGCCACACCATCGAGGTGGCTTCGCCCGGCACGCTGGAGCTCGTCTGGGAGCTGCAGTCCGGAGGGGACGCCGAGCCCAGGACGGGATCGGACGGCCGCAGCATCGACTTGGCGATCGATGCGGGAGAGACGGTCCTGCGCTACGAGGTGCAGGAGGCCGTGGCCGCGGACGGAGCCGCGCTCGCCGTCGAGGTGAGCCTGAAGAAGGATGTGCCGGGGACCTCCGGATCCGGGCTGCGGCTGCACATGAACATCGAGGCCGCGGGAGCGGCCTGGCCCATCAAGCTGACGGGCCGCCTGTCCCACCCGGCGGCGCCGGGAGCATCCCCGCAGCCGGTTCTCACCGCGGGGACACCGTGGTCAGGTGAAGAGGGGATCGACGAGACGCTCGACGATTTGATGCTCCGCGCCGCGGCGGCGCCGGCGCAGCCGGCGATGATCAGCGACGCCCTCCCCATGCGCCCGGCGACGCCCGGGCCGCGTGGCGATGCCGTCGCATCTCCGGAGATCGCCCGGTGGCCCCCGTTCGAGCCTCCGGCCGCCGCTGCGGCGCCAGTGTCGGCCCTGGCGCCACAGGTTCCTGGCGTGAGCTTCGAAGCCACCAACATGAATGAGTCCGGGGGGTTCGTCCCGGCGGACGCCACCGCCGATATCAGCTCCACGCAGATCCTGATCGGCGTCAACAAGCGGCTGAAGGTGTTCGACCGGACCGGGGCGCTCGGCGGGCTGAACCTCTCCACGGAGGCCTTCTTCGTCTCAGTGCGCGCCAACCAGCCGGTGAGCAACCCGCAGGTGCGCTATGACAGGCTGTCGGGACGCTGGTTCGTGATCGCCATCACCACGACCGCCCCCAACCGGATCGTGATGGCCGTCAGCTCGGGCTCGATCATCTCGAGCCCGTCCAGCTTCACGTTCTTCTTCTTCCAGCACGATCTGGTCAGCCCCGCCGGAGACACGGGAGGGTTCGCCGACGCACCCAGTCTCGGCGTGGATCGCCTGGCGCTCTATATCGGGACCAACACCTTCAACGCGGCGCGCACGACCTACATGGGATCGGCCGGCTTCGTGGTGCGCAAGTCGGCGCTGCTGGCCGGCAGCCTGGTGGTCTCGGCGTTTCGCGGGCTGAACACGGGCGGTCTGAGCAGCGGCCCCTACGCGCCGCGCGGCGTGGACAACGATGATCCCGCCGCCACCGAGGGGTACTTCATCGGCAGCGACAACGGCGTCTTCGGCCGTCTGACGCTGCGGCGCGTTTCGGATCCGGGCGGCACGCCGTCGATCTCATCGAACATCAATGTCACGGTGCCGGCGACCAGCTTTCCCATGAGCGTGCCGCACGCCGGCTCGCAGCGGCCGCTGGAAGCACTGGACGATCGGCTCTTCGCCGCGCGCATCCACCGCAACAAGATCACCGGGACGCTGAGCCTCTGGACGGCCCATAACATCGAGGTGAACACCGCCGGCGTTGCGGCTGCCGGCGGAGGGCGCACCGCGGCCCGCTGGTATGAGCTGGGCAATCTCGGCGGCGCCCCGGTGCTGTTGCAGGCGGGCACGCTGTTCGACGCGGCGGCTGCTCCGCGCAGCTTCTGGATTCCGTCCGTCGCCATGTCGGGGCAGGGACACGCCGCGCTGGGATGCAGCACGGCCGGCGCTGCCTTCCGCGTGGACGGCGCGTCGGCGGGCCGTCTCGCGGGAGATCCGCCCGGATCGATCCAGAGCCCCACGACCATCACCAGCTCGACAACCGCCTACAACGCCGACCTCGCGACACCGCAGCGCTGGGGAAGCTACTCGGCGACCATGCTGGATCCGCTCGACGACATGACGCTCTGGACGATCCAGGAGTACTGCAGCGCGATCAATGTCTGGGGCGTCCGGGTGGTTCAGCTGATCGCCCCGCCCCCTCCGGTGCTGTCGACGGCATCGCCCGCAACCGTCTGCCAGGGGCGCACCGGGATCGAGGTGGCTGTCGGCGGCAACGCCCCGCCTGGCTCAGGATTCTTCGACCCCGGATCCGACACGGGCGGCCCGGGATACGCAGGACATCTCAGCGCAATGATAGTGGGCGGCCCGACGGTGAGCAGCACCCGCTTCGACTCGCCCTCCCAGGTCACGCTGACTCTGTCCACCGTGGGATCCCCGCCGGGACCCAAGCATGTCATCGTGACCAATCCCGACGGGCAATCGGGATTCGGGTCGGACCTTCTCACCGTCATCACCTCGCCCGTCATTTTGGCGTCAAGCACCGGCCCGGTCTGCGAGGGAAGCACGGTCCAGCTCAGCGCGACGCCGTTTCCCGGAGCGGCCTATTCATGGACCGGGCCGGGCGGCTTCGTCTCCACGGATCAGAACCCTGTCATCAGCGGCGCGCCGGCGTCGGCTTCAGGCCTCTACACCGTCACCGTGACGGCGCCCGGCTGCCTTCCCGTGCTGGCATCCACCACAGCCGTCGTGATCGCGAGCGGGCTGTCGTGCGTCGACGCGGATGCCTGCACCCAGACCGACATCTGCCTGGCGGGGGCGTGCGTGGGGTCGAATCCGGTGACCTGCGCCGCGAGCGATGACTGCCACCTGGCGGGAAGCTGCGATCCTGGGACAGGTCTCTGCTCGAACCCGGTGAAACCCGACGGCAGCAGCTGCAGCGATGCCAACTCCTGCACCCGCACGGACGTCTGCCAATCAGGCACCTGCACCGGCACGAGGCCGGTGAACTGCTTTGCCATCGATCAGTGTCACGGCGTGGGGACCTGCGAGCCTGCGACCGGCTTGTGCTCCAACCCGCCGCTGCCCGACGGCGAGGTCTGCGACGATGCGGACAACTGCACGCAGGTAGACGAGTGCCGATCGGGCACCTGCCAGGGTTTCAGCCCGGTTGTCTGCGCCCCCCAGGGTCAGTGCAGCAGTGGAGGTGTGTGCGACCCGGGGACGGGCCTCTGCACCAATACGACGCTGCCCGACGGCAGCCCGTGCAGCGATGCCAACGCCTGCACCCAGGCCGACAGGTGCCAGAACGGCTTTTGCGTGGCGGGCCCTCCGGTGACATGCACGGCGCTGGATCAGTGCCACGTCGCGGGGGTCTGCAATCCGGGAACGGGAGTCTGCGGCAATCCTGAGCGGCCCAACGGCAGTGCCTGCAGCGACGCCAACGCCTGCACGCAGACCGACACATGTCAGAGCGGCTCGTGCATCGGAGGCGCTCCTGTCACGTGCGCAGCATCTGATCAGTGCCACGACCCGGGCGTCTGCAATCCGGGGACGGGAGTCTGCACCAACCCGATTCGGCCCAACGGCAGTACCTGCAGCGACGCCAACGCCTGCACGCAGACCGACACATGTCAGAGCGGCTCGTGCGTCGGAGGCGCTCCTGTCACGTGCGCAGCATCTGATCAGTGCCACGACCCCGGCGTCTGTAACCCGGGGACGGGAGTCTGCAGCAATCCCGAGCGGCCCAACGGCAGCGCGTGCAGCGATGCCAACGCCTGTACCCAGACCGACACGTGCCAGAGCGGCTCGTGCATTGGAGGCGCTCCGGTCACGTGCGCAGCATCTGATCAGTGCCACGACCCGGGCGTCTGCAATCCCGGGACGGGAGTCTGCAGCAATCCCGAGCGGCCCAACGGCAGCGCGTGCAGCGATGCCAACGGATGCACGCAGGCCGACACGTGCCAGAGCGGCCTTTGCGTGGCGGGCCCTCCGGTGACATGCGCTCCCCAGGGCCAGTGCAGCAGCGGGGGTGTGTGCGACCCGGGGACAGGTCTCTGCACCAATACGACTCTGCCCGACGGCAGCCCGTGCAGCGACTCCAATGGCTGTACGCAGACCGACACATGCCAGAACGGCTTTTGCGTTGCGGGCCCTCCGGTGACGTGCACGGCGCCCAGCCAGTGTCACGAACCGGGAGTCTGCGATCCGGGAACCGGAGCCTGTTCCAGTCTGCCGCGCCCCAATGGCTTCGGCTGCAACGACGGCAACGCCTGCACGCAGACCGACACCTGCCAGTCCGGCGCATGCACCGGCGCCAACCCGGTGATCTGCAGGGCGCTCGACTTCTGTCATCTGGTGGGCACGTGCAATTCGGCCACGGGGGTCTGCTCCAACCCGATCCGGCCCAACGGAAACTCCTGCACCGATCTGAATAGCTGCACGCGCCCTGACAGATGCCAGGACGGTGTCTGCGTACCAGGCCCACCGCGCGACGACGATCTGGACGGGCATGCGGACCCGGTGTGCGGCGGAGACGATTGCAACGAGGCGAACAACCAGGTCTGGGCCGCTGCATCCGAGGTGACCAATCTGAATGTGACTGCCGGCGATCCTGCAAATCCGACCTGGGACAGTCAGTCTGTGCTGTCAGGCCCGGGGACCCAGTACGATCTCGTCTCGGGCGCCATCGGCACTCTGGCGCCGGGCGTTGTTCTGTCCGGAGCGACCTGCCTCCAGTCCTCGGCGGGAACAACCTATAGCGACGCGCGCGCCGTCCCGCCCGGGTCGGTGGCGTTCTGGTACCTGGTGCGGGCGCGCAATGCGTGCGGCACCGGCACCTACGGCACGCCCCAGAGAAACAGCTCCATCCCCGTCTGCCCCTGATTCCGTTTTTTAGGTTCGACGTTCAAATCCCGGTGGCGGGCCATCCCGCGTGCGCGCACAATGTCGCCATGAACGTCATGTCCAGTCCGGTTCAGGAGGAACTGCCGATGGCACAGCTGCCGCCGCCCGCCGTCATGATGCGCGCCAGCACGAAGCGCGACGCGTCCTTTGACGGCATCTTCTACATCGCCGTGCGCACCACGGGGATCTTCTGCCGCCCGTCCTGTCCTGCGAAGAGCCCCCGTCCCGAAAACAAGGAGTTCTACGCGACCCCCCGCGAGGCGCTGTTTGCCGGTTACAGGCCGTGCCTGCGCTGCCGACCGCTGCAGACCGGCGGCGCCCATCCTGAAGAGATCAGCCGGCTGCTTCGGTCTGTCGACGACAACCCGGCCGCCCGGCTCAAAGATGGCGATCTGCGGCGCATGGGACTGTCCCCTTCGCGCCTGAGGCGCTACTTCCTGGGCCGCTTCGGGATGACGTTTCACGCCTACGCGCGCAGCCGGAGGCTCGGCGAGGCGTTCCAGCGCATCAAGAAAGGAGCGCCGCTCGAGGATGTGATCCTGGGCCACGGCTACGAATCGCACAGCGGCTTTCGTGACGCCTTCAAGCACCTGTTCGGCAAGCCGCCCGGGCGCGCATCCGCGCTGGAGTGCATCACCACAGGGTGGGTGGAGACGCCGCTTGGGCCAATGGTGGCCGCCTCCATCAAGGAAGGGGTCTGCCTGCTGGAGTTCACCGATCGCCGGATGATCGAGGCGCAGCTCACCACATTGCGCAAGCGGATCGGCCGCCCGATCACCGCCGGCGCCGGGCCGCATCTGGATCAGCTCCGCGAAGAGCTGGCGGCCTACTTCGCGGGCCGGCTCAGGTCATTCAAGGTGCCCCTGCACGCTCCCGGCACGCCATTCCAGGAAAGGGTGTGGAGAGAGCTGCTGCGGATCCCCTGGGGCCAGACCCGGTCCTACGAGGAGATCGCACGGCGGATCGGCTCGCCCCAGGCCTGCCGCGCCGTGGGGACGGCCAACGGGATGAACCGCATCGCCATCGTGATCCCGTGCCATCGCGTGGTCAACACCGGCGGCGCGCTGGGCGGATACGGCGGCGGCCTGTGGCGCAAGCACTGGATGCTGGAGCTGGAGAGGGGCGCAGTGCATCGCGCCGATGAAGTGAAGCTACGGCGCCTCCAGCAGGAAAAGGTCGATTCCTCGAGGAACGTCGTCGGATGAGACGATGGCGCTCCCATCCCGGGTCCAGGTGAAGGGCCAGTTCCAGCCGACATAGTCCTGGCCCTCCAGCTTCCGGGGCGTGCCTCCCTCGACCGGCACCTCCCAGATGCTCTGCTGGTCGTTTGACTCTCCCATGATGAACCCCACGGCGCGTCCGTCCGGCCGGAAGACTGGCCAGCCGCCGCTCAGGGTCAGCCAGGTTACCTGCCCGCCGGCCACGGGCATCACGCCCACGCCGTGGGCATAGCTTCGGTTGCGCCCCACGGCGACCAGCCGCCCGTCGGGAGACACGCTGGGCAGCATGAGGGTCTGCCCGCTCAGCCGCACCGGCTCGCCGCCGGCGAGCGCCACCCGGTACAGGCGGGCGTCGTTTTCCTCGATGCGGGTGAAAATGATCGCGCTGCCGTCGGGCATCCAGGAGGGCCACCAGTCGTCACCACCTCCCTGAGTCAGGCGCCGTGCCTCGCCACCACCCGCAGGCATCACGAAGATGTCGTCATCCTGCTTGCTGTAGGTGCAGTAGGCGAGCTGTGTTCCATCAGGTGACCAGCGCGGCCAGAGCTCGGAATCGGGTGTGGAGGTGAGCCGGCGCGCGGCGCCCCCGGCTACCGGCACCGTGTAGAGATCGAAGCTGCCCTCCTTGCCGACCCGCGTGTAGGCGATGCTGGCTCCATCGGGCGAGATATCAGGCCCCCATGCAGTCGCCAGCGACTCGGTGAGCAGCACGCGCTTGCTGCCGGTGGACAGATCGCGCACGAAGAGGGCAGCGCCCAGGCTTTCGGTCTCGAAGACCACGCGCCGTCCGTCCGCGGAGATCCGCGGGTAGTCATCGGCTCCGGCTCCGGAGGTCAGCCGGACAGGCTCGCCCCCCGCGGCCGGCATGCGCCAGAGGTTGATCGTGCCGCCCCGATTCGACGAGTAGATGATCTCGCTGCCATCAGGCGTGAAGCAGGGAAGCCTGGAGAAGATGCCGTCAGGCTCCCGGGTGAGCTGGCGGGGAAGGCCACCGGCCGAGCCGACCAGCCAGATCTCGGAGGTCATCCCGCCTCCGGCCTCCTTGACGAAGGCGATGGTGCCGCCGTCGGGTGACCACGCTGGCGTTGCGTGGAAGAGGCCGTCCTCCATGTGCGTCACCGCGCGCGACAGCGCGCCATCGGCCCCGACCGTCATCACCGAGGTGCTGCTTCCCAGCCCCGTCTGTATGTAGGCGATCCGGGAGCCGTCCGGCGACCAGGCGGGGCTGGCGCCGCCGATCACCACGCGGGTGGCGGCTCCCCCCGATGCAGGGACCTTCCAGATCTCGGAGACGCCTGTTGCGGAGCGGCGGGCGAACGCCAGCATCGAGCCGTCCGGTGACCAGGCAGCATGTGAATCGTCCTCATCGCCCGAGGTGACAGCCCTGGGCTCTTCGGCCTGCGCCGAGGGCTCGCCGACGCCGACTACGAAGATGTTGCCATCGCGCGTGAAGGAGACGCGCCGGCCGTCCGGCGCAATCGCCGGCTGTTCGTCGACTTCCGCATTGACGAGCAACGGCCGCAGTCTGGCGGTCGAAGAGAGTCCGCCCGCGCGCGGCCTGGCGCGCCAGGTCAGCAGCATGACCAGGATCAGGATGAAGGTGACCAGCCCGCCGGCCACCATCCACCGCGCAAGCGATCCCGATCGCAACTGCTGCAGCCCGCCCAGCTCGGAGGCGAGCTCCCGGGCTGATCGCTGCCGTGCCTCGGGATTGCGGCTCGTGGCGCGGGCCACCAGCGCCGCCAGCGCGCGCGGCGCGCCCGGGGCAAGCCGCAGCGGTGTGGGGCTCTCGAGGACGATGGCTCTGAGAGATTCAACCAGCGAGTCGCGCCTGAACTGCGCGTGGCCCGAGAGCATCTCGTGCAGCACCATGCCGAGCGCGTAGATGTCCGTGCGCGCATCGAGCGGCTGGCCGCAAACCTGCTCCGGGGACATGTAGGCCGGCGTGCCGGTGATCCGGCCGGCGCGGCTCGCCGCGTGATCCAGCGTGAGGGCTTCGCTGATCCGATCCTCTGGCAGAGGGCTCGGCACACCCTCGAGGGCGTCCGGAGTGTCGGCGATGCGCCGAGCAAGGCCAAAATCGAGGATCTTGATCCGGTCCTGCCGGGTGACGGCGATGTTCTCCGGCTTGATGTCGCGGTGGATCAGGCCCCGCTCGTGCGCGGATGCCAGCGCCTCGGCCGCCTGTCGCGCATACTCGATGGCTCTCGCGGGGGGAATCCCCGCGGGCCCCGCCTCGGTCAGCAGCGTGCGGAGGGTCGGTCCTTCCACATGCTCCATGGCGATGTAGTCGAGTCCTTCGTCCTCGCCTACTTCGTAGATCGTGGCGATGCCGGGATGGGACAGCGCTCCGGCCGCGCGCGCCTCCGCAAGCAGATGGGAGCGGCGCGCGGGGTCCTCGGCGCGATCGGCATGCAGCAGCTTGAGGGCCACCGTGCGGTTGAGCAGCGTGTCCTCGGCGAGATGCACTTCACCCATCCCCCCGCGGCCCAGCAAGGAGATGAGCTTGAAGTGCCCCAGAACCTGCCCGGCGGTCCGATCCCGCACGCGAGCATTCTAATGGAGAGCAGGCCGCGAGCATCATCACCGGCGAGCTCTCCCCAGGCTGGAAACCCATGACGGGGGCCGAAAAATGCTGTATTGACATTTCTCCCGATTGGGGGTACACAGATGCCGGCAACAAAGAGCTCGCATGCTCCAGGAGTCATGCGGGCCTTGAAAATCGGGTCGACCGCGGGGCTGCGAGTCCTTACGGAGAGGATCGACGGCCAACCGCCTACCTTGGCCAGATTGGTCTCGGGTCGCCCCGGCGAGCTCTTCTCAAAGTGGGGGGGAGAAGGGAAGGGCCGGCCGCGCCACCGGCACCGTGGGTAGGCGGCCGGCCCTGCAGACATCCCCACAGAACCCCAAGCCCGGTTCCGCCCGCGCACCCGCCACCGCTCCCGCAGAGTAGAATCCTCCTCCGGTTTCGTATGGAACGGGCAACGCCAACACCCCACCGTGCGTTGAAGGTGCGTCATGAAGGCTGGCTGCCAGAAGTGGCTCATCGGCTGCATCGCCGTTCCCTGCATCCTGCTCGTCCTGTTTGCCATCACGGTGCTGGTGGTGCGCATGCAGGGGGCGCCGGAGCATCGGATGGAGAAGGCCAACCTGGAGCAGCCGATTGCCGCACTCACGTCGGGCCAGCTTGCGGCCGAAGGACTGACAGGGGGCGCCGCGGGGCCAGCCACGGGGACGCTCGGGGTGCGCATCCGGCTCACCGAAGGCCACTTCATCATCAAGCCAGGCCCGCCCGGCGGCAGCATCAGGGTGGAGGGGGACTACGACGCGGGCGCTTACGACCTTGTCCAGAAGGCCGATACCTCCAATCCTGATGCTCCCACTTATGAGCTGTCGTTCGAGCCGAAATACTCCTGGCTCCGGCGGATCCTCACCGAGGGAGGCGTTCATGTCGACGACGACCAGAATCCACTCACCATCTGGCTGCCCGCCGGCACGCCGATGGACCTGGATCTGCACGTCGCCGTGGGGAAGTCAGAAGTCGACCTGGGCGGCCTGTCGCTGCGGCGCGCCAGCCTCGACATGCGCATGGGCGAGCACACGCTGCGGGTGCCGCAGCTCAACCCGCTGGAGATGGAGCAGGTCACGCTGCGCGGGCGCATGGGAGAGATGCGGCTGCACGACCTGGGTAACCTGCGCGCCGGCGTCATCGATATCTGGGGCCGCATGGGTGAGATGCGGATCGACATCGGCCCCATCGCGAAGGACACGAAAATCAACTCCCGATTCATGATGGGCGCCGTGCGGATCTCCGTGCCCCAGGGCGTGCGCGTGAAGAGCAGCTCGTCGGTTTTTCTGGGTGAATCTCAGGGGCTCCAAGAGGATCCGAACGGGCCAGACAGCGGCCCGCTTCTCGAGATCCAGAGCGACGCGACCATGGGCGAGATCCGCGTCACGCGCTACTGAGTGCCATCGAGCGTCACCACTCCTTAATGATCCGGTAACCTGACTCAGGTCTGAAACGGTTGCGATTTGACTTCGCATCCATCCCGCATAGATTCGCGCTCGGACCTCAGTACACCTTCCTGCCAATCTGAACGGAGCTCCGGTGAGCGCGCGATTCAATCGATGGAAGCGGCTCGTGTGCGTCTGCCTGCTGGCAGGCCTTGCCGCAGGCGGCCCGCTCTGCGGGGCCTCCGCCGACAATGGCGATGTCGCGTTTGACGCGCCCCTGGTGGAAGATCTGGCCGACGGGCGCCTCGACAGCTTCACCCTCACCGACGCGGCCCTGATCGCCTCGGGCACCGACAGCGAGGAGCGCCTGGCGGTCTACCGGCAGCGCGTGGCGAAGATCGTCGATGCGGCGGTGGCGAGAGCCGGCGGATCGAAGCACCCTGAGCGCCGCGCGCAGCGCCTGCTTGCCGCGCTGCATTACGGCGCGCTGCGCCGCTATGATGCGGGATCGGACCGGCTCATGACTCTTGTCGACGAGGGGGTCTACAACTGCGTCTCGGCAACCCTTCTCTATCTCATCGCGGCACGGCAGGCCGGCCTCACGATGGAGGCGGTCGAGACGCCGCTGCACGTCTTTGCCGTGCTGGACACCGGCTCGCGGCGCGTGGAGATCGAGCCCACTTCGCCGCGCGGCTACGACGTGAGCCGGGAGCTGACGGCGTTTCGCGGCTTCGTGCTGGCCAACAAGTACGCCACCACCGAAGAGCTGGCGCAGCGTGGCATCGAGGCGGTCTTCAACGAGTTCCGGCGGCTCTCCCAGCCGATGCCCGCCGAGCGGGTCGTGGCCCTGCTGTACCAGAACGCGGGGACGCGGGCCCTCCAGGCCGGCGACGCCGCCGGGGCGGTGCGGATGCTGGTCAATGCGGCGCGGATCTATCCCGACCTGGCCTATCGCTCCGAGAACCTGCGCAACACCATGGCCTGGACGATTCGGGAGATGTACGACGCGAATCGACTTGCCGAGGCTTTCGATCTGGCCGAGCTGTCGGTCAAGCTGTTTCCGGGCAGAGTTACCGTCAGGGATCGCTTCCTGGCCGTGGCCGCGCGCGCGGTGGAGGAAGCCACCGCAGCCGGCGACCTCCAGGGGGCGCAGACAATGGAAGAGCGCGCCCTCGGGTTGATCCCGGACGAGGAGGTCCGCAGGCGTCTTGAGATCTACACCGCCCCCGCGCTGGCTCGTGCGGCCCTGGCTGCCCGGGATGCCCCCGCCGCGCGGCGGCACGCGGCGCGCTTCCGCGCGGTGTCTCCCGACACGGCGGAAGCCGAGCGCTTCGAGCGCTGGATCGAGGAGCGGGTGCAGGACGACGGCATGGAAGTGGCACTGCTCGACGTCGAGCTGAGGCAGGCGCTGGCCGCCACACCCGAGGGGGCCGATGGGGCCCAGTACACCGCCATCGTGCGCGGCACCTGGGTGCTGGCGGCAGCCGAGCGCTACGACGAGGCGCTGGCCGTAGGCAGACTGCAGCGATCCGTGATGACCGACTCGGGCGCCGCGGGCTACGACGCGCTGCTCAAGGGAATCACCCAGCGCAAGGTGGCGCAGCTGGTGCGCGCCCGCCGCTACCAGGAAGCCGGGCGGACGCTTACCGACGCGCTGCTGTTGTGGCCGGCCGACGCCGACCTGGTGGCCCTGCACCACGAAGCTGCCCGCTCTGAAGCCTCCGACCCGTGGCGCCTGCAGGCCTGGCCCTTCCCCCGAGCGAAAGGCTCGCCACACGCGTCAGCGTCCTCGGCGCGCTCGCTTTCCACCGCCTCACGCCCCCCGGCCTCCAGCTTCCGGAGGTAGCGCCCGGACGCCGCTCTCCTTGAACCGCCCCTCCCCGGGCGGTACAGTCGCGCCCGGCGGGCCCATAGCTCAGTGGTCAGAGCAGCGGACTCATAATCCGATGGTCCCTGGTTCGATCCCAGGTGGGCCCACCAAGCTATATGGTTGCTCTTTATCGACTTACCGTTCCTGACCTTTCGCAACCATGAGGGCTTCCAACCGGGGTCTACACAGTCTCTACGCAGTCCCCGTTTGGTTTGAGGTCCTTGCCGCCTCCCTTCTCTTCCTTCTGCTTGCTGGCGTTGTGCGTGGCGACCAGGTCGGCGAGCTTTGCAGCGGCACTGCGCAGCTCCTCGTCGGCGAGGTGGGCGTAGCGCTGGACCATCGCGCGCGTCTTCCAGTTGCCCATCCGCTGCACCGTGGACTCCGGAACACCGTGGTTGAGCGCCAGGCTCGCCATGCTGTGCCGGAACGTGTGAAACGTCACGCCATCCCGGTGCTTGCGGCCGTAGTTGAGTCCCGCGGCGCGGATCGCCTCGGGCAGCCACCGCTGCACGCTCTTGTAGGCTTTGCCTCCTTCGATTCCCGGGAACAAATAATCTCCAGGGAATCGACACACGGCGACGCGCTTCTCCACGTACGTCTTCGGCCAGCCTTCCAACGGCCAGAACAGCCGGTCGCCGTTCTTCGTCCTCTCCGAGACGAGGTACGCACGGCCGAGCTGGTCCACCTGGTAGGAAGCCCGTGTCAGGCTGCACACTTCGCCGAGCCGCATGCCCGTCGCCGCCGCGAATCGGACGATTGCTTCTAGCCAGGCAGGACATCGCTCGAGGATGGCCTCGATCTCGTGAAGCCTCAGCCATCGTGTCCGGGCGTTGTCCTCAGGCGCCCTGGGGATCCGGCCTCGCTCGATGGGATGCCAAGGGAAATGTCCTTACAAGGAAGGAGGCCGTGGGGGTTGCCAGACTGGAGAGGACGTGGACCTTCAGCCGGCGCTCTCAAGCCCACGCGAGGCCTACCGCCAAGTCAAGGACCTGCGAAAGGCGAAGAAGGAGCACTTGGTCGCTCTCTACCTTGATGCCCAGAACCGCTTGATCTGCCGCGAGACGGTCTCGATCGGGAGTCTCAACACCACGAGGACGCATCCGAGAGAGATCCTCCAGCCGGCCATTGCCTGCTCAGCTCTGGGCTTCATCCTCGTCCACAACCACCCGAGCGGGAGCCTCACCCCGAGCCAGGACGACGTTGACTTCACGCGCGCCGTAAAGCGGGCGTCTGAGATCATCGGGATCGGACTCTACGATCACCTCATCGTTTCGGAGAGCGGATACGTTAGCCTCAAGGAGAAGGGGTTGGTATGAAAGAAAGCCTGATGCAACGTGCATCAGGCTTTTTCCGTGAGCGACCAGCGAACCTCAACCATGTAGTGCGTCCCCGACGCTGTCCGGTCGCTCCTTCATCGTTTTCGATGAACCGGAGCCTAGGGCTCACTGATGCCGGCATCGTGAGATCGGCCACTCCGTCTCGCATTTCATATCTCAGTTGACACATCATCCAGAGAGGGGTAGAAGAAGTACACGAAACACTTGCCTCTCTGTTCAGCCCCGCCCGTAGAGGCCCAAGGGTCCGCTTCCGGCCGCCGCACGGGAGCGAGCGAGCTGACATGCCCAAGTTCGCGATCGGTCTAACCAGAGTAGCTCCCGGAGGAATCTCCCGTGTCCAGCCGTACGGTCCAGGTCTGTGTGCGTCTCTTCGAGAATAGGATCCTAGTCGCTCTCCTGCTGTCGTCCGCCGCCATGGTCTCGTCACTCTACGGTCAGACCATAACCATCACGAGCATCAACGGGGAGCCAGTCCCACCTGCGGACGAAGTCTTCATCGACGAGTCTCTCTTCCCAGCCTTCGATGTCGAATGGCAGGCGAGCACGAGCGCGACCACCGTGAGCGTCTTCCTCGACGGTGCGGCCGTATTCTGCGACGGTATATGCTCTGGAACGAGCGGAGTGTTCACCGTCGACCACCCGGCGGGCGGGTGCCGCCACACGATTCAGATCAGAGGGACCTTTGTGCCGGGAGGGAACAGGAACTCGCAGGCTCTGGGGTTTTGGTCCTCGCCCTATAAGAGCTGCACCGGTTGCACAGACTGCGGCAAGAGTACGGTTGGAAGACCCATAGACGTTGCAACCGGGAGGATGTACCACGAGATGACAGACCTCGTCGCCCGAGGCCCGCTGCCCATTGAGTTTGTCCGGCGTTACGATAGCCAATCGACCTTCAACGGCGCACTCGGGTTCGGCTGGCGTCACAGCTATATGACGAGGCTCGAGTTTCCAACCGCCGGTCAAACGGTCTTCGTGGATTCGCAGGGAAGAAGAGTATTTTTCTCGAAGAGACTTGATGGTACTTGGGACGAGAACCGAATCGAGCATCTCGTACTGACGCAACCGGGCACGCCGGCCTGGCGCGTGACGGACCCACACCAAACGAAGTACGAGTTCGACAGCACGGGGACGCTCACCCGAATCGCCGACCGAAACAACAATCAGCTGACATTTGCCTATACGGGTGGCAGCCTCACATCCATCACGGACTCCTTCGGACGGGTCGTGACGCTCGCATACGTCGGTGGCCGAATCGATACCCTCACTGCGGGATCGCGGACCGTCTTCTACGACTACACCGTTGACGACTTAACCCGTGTGGATTATCCGGACGGGTCGTTCTTCACCTACGAGTATACCGGCTCGCACAACCTCAGCGCCGTCCGCGATGCCCTCAGCCACATCTTGGAGGATCATGATTATGATGGCTCAGACCGGGTGATGCACTATGAGCAGGACGGCGGTGTGGGCGCTTTAACGATCGCATACAACTCGTCCACCCAGACAACGGTAACGAATTCACGAAGCGTTCCGACGGTCTATACGCACGACTCCTTTAGCGGCCTTGTGACCTCGAGCAACGGACCTGGATGCTCCTCGTGTGGGGCGGGCGAGGCGAGTACTACGCTCATCTACGACCAGTTCCTCAATCTCAAGGAATCGATCGATGGGCGCGGCATCCATACTCAAATGACGTATGACGGCAAGGGAAATGTCCTTACAAGGAAGGAGGCCGTGGGGGTTGCCGGACTGGAGAGGACGTGGACCTTCACTTACCAGCCGACCTTCAACTTCGTCGCCACGTCCAGAATTGCAACTGTCGGCACATGCGGAAGTCCGGACAGGGTAGTCACCAATACATACGATGCAACAAATGGAGATCTTCTGCAGCGCCAGGTAGCAGGATGTAATGCCGCCTCGCCTTTCACGTTTACAACGGTGCTCACGTATGTCGGCCACGGTCAGGTGAAGACGATCAACGGGCCTAGGACTGATGTGACGGACGTGACGACAATGGACTACTACGGAGACGCTGATCCTGACCTGGCTCGCAGAGGCCGGCTCCTGCGGATAACGAACGCCCTGAGTCATGAGACTACGTATAACGACTACGATCTATTCGGCAACGTGGGGAGCATCATCGATGAAACCAACGTGGAGACCACGTTTCTCTACGATGGGCGAGATCGTCTTCTCGAGCATCGAATCAAGGGTGCGGTGCCAGCAGATGATATTATCACGACCAACCAGTACGACAGCGCCGGAAGGCTCGACCTCACGCGACTGCCGCGATGCGTGGACGTTGGCCCCAGTTGTCTAATCAGCCTGGACTACAGCTATGACAACGCAAATCGTCTGACGCTGGTTGCCGATCCGCTAGGCAATCGTGTCGCCTATGCCTACGACACCGAGAGCAGCCGAACGAGAGAGGAAACCATTAACGCTCTGAACGCAGTGAGGCGGTTCACGAACTTTGGTTATGACTCCCTCAACCGCCTCCAGTACATCTATCTCAACGAGATCGTGCCAGAGCTGCCTGGCTCGATATTCTACAAGTTCATCTATGACAACAACGGCAACCGCACCGGAGAGCAGGATCCCCAAGGGCATCTTACCTCTTATGAGTACGACGAGCTCGACCGGGTGAAGACCCACACCCAGACGGTCGGTGTGAGCTCTCTAGTTACTCGCTACGAGTACGATCGACTCGACAACGTGACCAAGGTCACGGACCCACGACTTCTTCAGACGATCTACACCAACAGCGATATGGGTTGGAGGCTTCAGGCGGCCTCGCCAGACACTGGCGACACGATCACAACGTATGATCCAGCCGGGAATCCAGTGTCCACGCTGAACGAGAAGGGCATTCTCGTGAACCGGGCGTACGATGCCCTGGACCGACTGCTAACGCTCTCCTATCCGACCTCTTCCTTGAACGTTGGTCACACCTACGATTCCGGCGCCGTGACTCTTGGCGTCGGCCGCCGAACGGGGACAACAGACGCCTCCGGATCGCGCGTGTTCCAGTACGAGCGACGAGGACTGCTCGCACGAGAGGACAAGACGATCTCGGGAGTGACCTATGTGACTCAGTACGGATACGACAAGAATGGGAACAGGACACAGGTACTTTTCCCGACGAAGGACTCACTTGTTCGTCAGGAGACCGCGCTGTTCTCGTATGACGCTGCCGACCGTGTCAGCAGTGTGACAGCCACGGTGAATGGTGTGACCGCCGGAGTAGCGGCTGGGCTGTCGTACGAGCCCTTCGGGCCCCTGACATCCATCCCATTCTCGAGCGGTCGAACGGACGTCAGGACGTACGATAGTCGGTACAGGCTGGTGGACTGGAGCGTGAGCGATCTTCTGAGCTACGTGCATGGCTATAACAATGACGACAGCCTGACCAGCCGCGTAGACAACATCAGCATGCTCAACAATAGGACGTTCGGCTACGATGCGGCTCATCGACTGACGAACGCCAGCGGGCCATGGGGAATGGGCACCGGCTGTCTACTACTCTCCACCTACGAATACGACGCCAGTGGGAACCGCACCTGCAAGGGAGAAGCGGGAGCAAGCACCTCGTATGCGTATCCAGGGTCTTCGAATCAGATTGGGACGGCAACGGGCGGCGAGCCAGCGAGTTACTCCCACGACTTGATCGGAAGCATCACGAATGACGGAGCTCACACGTACCAGTATGACGACTCGGACAGGCTGGCTCAAGTCGATAATGGCGCAACGGCCTCCTACACCTACGATGCCGAGAGAAGGCGAGTCGTCAAGGCGACGGCCGGGAAGACCACCCTTTTCTTCTATGACCCTGACGGCAGACTATTGACGGAGACGGTGCCCGCGGACGAAGCGGGGAAAGATTACGTCTACCTGAACGAGCTCCCACTCGCGAGGGTGGATTGGGTCCAGCAGGAATCGATGCTAGGGGATGTTCTCCTCGTCACCGGGTCGAGTCCGAACGTGCACCTAGATTGGACGGCTTTTCCTGCTGCATCGAACCGCTACGTGGTGCGGCGAAAGCAGATTGTTGACTTCTCGGACAAGACCTTCAACGGCAACATCGTAGTCTCGACTCCACAGGATCCCACGCGGACCTACGATGACCAGGTGTTTTCGGACGCAAACCACTATTTCTACCTGGTCCTACGGCGGACGCTCAACGATTCTCTTCACTTCTACCATGCGGACCACCTTGGAACCCCGGTTGGGATGTCGAATGCCGGTGGTTCAGTGGTCTGGAGGGCCGAGCACCTGCCCTTCGGGGGGATACTCAGTCTTCCCGTCAGCACAGTAGAGAACAATCTGCGTTTCCCGGGTCAGTACTTCGATACCGAGACGGGATTCCACCAAAACACCCTCCGGGACTATCAGCCGCGTACGGCAAGATTCCAGGAGGCCGATCCGATCGGCCTCGATGGTGGCCCGCATGTATACGCCTATGCGATGTGGGACCCGCTAAGATGGGTAGACCCATCCGGCCTGGCGAGTTGCACGTATCGCATTTCTTCCCACACCCTTCGCTGCGTTCCCAACGGTGGTGGAGCGGCACTTCGGGTTGGCCCCAGCGGCGTATTCTCGGGTGTGGGGGAATGTCGGGATTTGCCAGAGTGCAGCGGAAGACGCAAAGTTGGACCTATACCACCGGGGAATTACCGGATAAACCGTGATGATAGAGTAGGTCATGAAGCGTTCTGGCGACTCGAGCCTGTGCCTAGGGTCCCCGGCTGGAAGTGCGCAATCGGCCTGGCACGCTGTGGGTTCCTGCTACATCCTGGCACGGTGTCCTGGGGATGCATCACGGTGGACAGGCATGATCAATCGGCGATGGAGCTCTACAACGAGCTTCACGGCCTACTGACTCGTGAGGACGGAGCGAACAAGCTCAGGGTGGTGCCATGAGAGTTAGACGACCTGTGCTCATCGGCGTATTGGCTGTTCTAATTATCGGCGGCATCGGCGGCGCAGCGTACGCTCGGATCTACATGAACCAACGCCTCGAGGGAGCGATGCTTGCCGTGAAGGAGGAAAGATATTCGGAAGCATTCGACCGCGCCTCCTTGCTGGCGAAGTTCGGCAATGCGGATGCCCAACACCTGCTGGGAGAGCTCTACGCGTTCGGCTGGGGTGTTCCAAGGAATGATGATGCAGCGATTGAGTGGTTCCGGAGAGCGGCAATGTGGGCTACCTCTGGGGTGGAGCCCGAAGCTCCTGCGGAATACTTCGTGGGAGAGCGTTATGAAAAGGGGCCCGGCATCGATCCGGACCCCAGCGCAGCTTTGCAGTGGTACAGGCGCTCAGCTGCCGGTGGATATGGTCGTGCGAAGGAACGGCTTAGAGTCTTAGAACCTGCAAACGAATAAGCAGACTTGGTCATAGCCGCCCCTGATTCGCCTTGGCGACAAAGCCCTCCAGCGTCACGATGTCCACCCTACCGGTGTTTGTGAGATGCCGCTGGAGACCCCCACCTGTGTAGAAGTCGCGGAGCGTCCAACCCTCACCGCCGAGCACGAGATACGCGCCCTCGTAGCTCCCGGACATGACAGCTTCCGTCAGACAGATCACTTCGAAAGGCACCTTCTGCTCGGCGGTTCCCGATACCTGCTGCCACTTGAGCGACACAAGCCACTTCCTGCCATCTTTCTCGGCGACGGCGTCAACGAAGTGGCGTCCGCCCCCTGGCCGGCCACCGACATTGACCTGCTTTTTGTGCATATAGCCGCCGCGCTGCAGCGCTGGCAGAATCATCTGCTCAAGCACCGAGCCTGTTCCTGTATCGCGCGGGGTCAGAGCTTAGAGATTCTTGAGAGCGAGCACCTCCCGTGCGGGAGTTCGATCCCCCGTGCAACTGATCATCCTTGGTGCGTTGTGGAAGCGAAGCGCAAAGCCAAGTGACCTGTAGAGCCTGACGATCCGTGAGGTCGCCTGGTTCGACAGGACGACCGGCCCCCGATGACGGGCGAGAGACTCCGCTGTCCTTACCTGGTCCTCCCAAGTGAACCCATTCTGGGCGTACTGCGTGAACTCGACATCGTAGGGGGGATCGGCGTAGACGAAGTCGGCTCGGTTGAAATCGATCCGCTCGAAGTCGCGGTTCGTGAATTCCCATTCCGAGAAGACTGTTCGGTACGCTGTGAAGTCCTTCATGTAAGTGATGCGAGAGTACCGGCCGAAGGGTACGTTGAAACCGCCCTGCTGGTTGAAGCGGCAGAGTCCGTTGTAGCCGGTCCGATTGAGGTAGTAGAAAAGCGCCGCGGCTTCCGCGCTCTCCTCATGCCCCTGGTCGAGAATCTCATTGAAGCGTCTTCGGTGCCGATAGTAGAGCTTCTCGGAGTTTTTCATCGGCAGATCGATCGTGAGGCCGCGTCCGAGCCAGCGGTAGAAGTTGATGACGTGCGGGTTGATGTCGTTGAGAAGCGCCCGCGCTGGAGCGAGGCCCAGAGCAACAGCCAGGCCCCCACAGAACGGCTCGACGAGGCGCCGGTGCGCGTGTGCACGCCACAGGGGAACAAGGTGCGGTATCTGCCAGCGTTTCCCGCCCACCCATTTCAGCGGCGGACGAAGCATTGCCCTCACACCCACAGCCGACAGCTTCGGGACGCCAAGGCGCACGTCCACCTCCGAAGTGTGAGCTAGGGTTCCTGTTACCAGATATAAACTATACCAAATAAATGAGATATGTAGAAATCCGGCTCGGCCGGATTACACGACGTACACGGAGAGGATGACTACCGCAGGTAGGTACCGACTCCCTCTCTGACATATCGCAACAGGTCAGCAGCGTCTCGCCGGCCCTGGATACCCGCGCAGTAGTAGCAGTCGGCCCGTGGGCGGTCCGCAGGCACCGTCACCTTACCTGTGGGCCCGTAGTAGTTAAGGAGGCGTCTAGGGGGGCGGAGTCCCGTGACCGCGACCATGAACTCCGTCACGCCCAGCGACGCGACGACCCCGTTGATCGAGATCACGCTCGGGCCTGAGCGGTCGAGCACCTCACGCTCCACGCCGTAGATCGCGGCCCGATCCCTCCGCGCATCGGGCTTCTCCAGATCTTCCTGGGCCTCTGCGAGGTCGAGGACGCCGAGGCATACGAGGCATCCGTCACCGTCCCAGGCCACACAGATTCGCCCTCCGTAACTCGGTGGGTTGCCTGGGATGATGTCTGATGCGAGATCGAAGTAGGGCTTAGCGTAGGCCGCGCAGCACTCGTTGAGAATGAGCCGAGCACCCTCGCTGTCAAGACAGCCAAACACGTGGGTTGACCGAGCGATGGCCGAGAAGGCGGCTTCGCTCACGAGCGAATCCCTGATCGGCTCGACCGAAATAGCGGAGTTTACGCCTGCGACCAGGCGCGCGCCGATGGCAACCTTGGCCGTGCCGGGTATTGGATCGTCGTGCCGCGCGCCCACAAGCCGATTGAGATTGGTCGGGTCAAGGTCTTCGCTGTCGACGAGCGTCAGCCGGCCCACGCCGAGGTGCGCGAGTTGCTGGACAACATGCGAGCCGAGGCCTCCGACACCCACAACCGCCACATGCGAGGCGGCGATCTTCTCTTGGCCGTCCCTTCCGAAGAATCGCATCTGGCGCTCGAAGCGTTCATTCGTCATCGTCGTTCTCGTGAAGTGGTGTGAGTCCCGTCGAGCCGGTGAAGGAATCGCCGGTGAGAATGCCGTCGAGCCGCTGAGGAGTCTTCGCGTCGATCGTCCAGGCGAGGCCATCAAAGCCTGAGCGCGCGACCACGATTGCGAGATACGGTCGGCCTTTCAGGCGCCACCAGACGTGCGGCACGAACTCGCTGAAGCCCGCGCGGTCGCTCGGCGAGAACTGCGCCGGCCACCGGCCCGTGTGGGAATGAAACTCGACAAGCGAGGCACCGAGATCGTGAGCTAGCTTGATCGCCGAGGCGCGGGCCTCGTCGGTCAGTTCCAGATGGTATGCCGATCGCGAGAGAAACCCACTCGGAGGCACGGGCGTCCACTCGATGCACTCGAAGGAGCCCGCCGCGTCCTTCACATCGAAGCGCGCGAACAGGAATGCCGCCTCCTCTTCGGCATCGGGTCCTGGGAGCAGATGCCGCCAGAGTGCACTCCGCGTCTCCGGGTCAAGTTCGAGGATGATGCGTTGGCTCATTTACCCTCCCGGAAGCGCTCAGCAAAACCCACAACCCAGTTGAGGAGGTTCGAGCCGGTGAGCGGCTCTGCGCCCGCGTGCCACTGGCCGTCCAGGGTTGTCCAGGAGAAGACCCACCACGTACCGCCAAACGGCGGGACGTTGCTGGCCGCCGTGTAGTTGTCCGGTTGAGCACCTCCGAACGTGAGTCCCGGCGGCACGTAGATGCCGTAGGGCGGGGTCCCGGGATAGCCCACGGGGATCTGGAAGGCGACGTCCATCACAGTGCGGTTCCATCCCGAGGGGAGAGGGTATTCCGATATTAGGACCCACCGCCCCTCTGCCCGGTACTCCAGCTTAGGGAAGCGCTGGCGCAGGAGGGCCAGTTCCTGTTCGATGCGTCCTTCCATCGCTACCCCCTCTTGAAGCGGATCTTCTTCGAGAAGCCCATCCCGGGCTTGAGCTCGATCACCTCGCCGGGCGTGAGGGTCCTCTCGTTGTTGTCCTTGTCGATGAGGATCGCGCCCTGCGACGGATCCCACCCCCCCCAAGGCGATGACCTCCTCGGTCGTGATGGTGTCCTTGTCCCAGGGCTTCACGACGCCCTCGATGTCGATGCGAGCTTGTGCTCTCGTAGGTATCCGGACTCGATGAGTTTCTTGCGGATACGGGCGGCTCGCGTCCCGTTGAGGCCGGAAAGCTTTGCGTACTCGCCGCTCGAGAGTCCTGGATGCTCGACGACGACACGGATGAACCTCAGCTCCGCCTCGGAGAAGAACTCGCCAATGGCGGCTACTGGGGGGCGTTCCTCGACGCCGCCGACCGCGCGGCTCCCAGTCTGGTTCCCTTGCTGGATGCACACAGCACCGAACTTTCTCCAAGAGATTTCTCGGACTCGTTCTCCGGCTTCACGAGCAGGGACCCTCACTGGCGAACTGACTCGCAGCGGAAACGCAAGGGCGCCGGCGCCGAGCTTCGCCACCGCGTGGCCGACACGCTGGTTCACCAAGGCTTCGAGCGGAACCGAACGGACTGAACCGTCGCTCTGCGAACGGCATAGGAGCTCTTTGCGTACGGCGTCAGCGTCCTTGGACCCAGACTGAACGCGACCACGCTCGACACGTTGCTCAGGATCTCGTCGCGAACGGGTGTCGGAACCTGCGACGGAAACTGATGCGCCAGGGTCACCGCGAGGCCATATCGGCGGCCTCGAGAAAGAAGGGCCCTCCAAGACTCCTGTGCGACTCCCGCCGTCACCTGAAATTCGTCGCAGTACAGGTAGAAGCGCGTACGTTTTTCGGTCGGCATTCTCTCGCGACGCATCAGCTCGACCTGCACTCGACCCAAGACGAGCTGACCGAGCAGGAGCGTAGAGGTCGCATCGAGCCCACCCAGGTCCACCAAGAGCACACGTTGCTCAGCCAGGGCTCGGCGAATACTCAGGTTTCCGGGCGTGCAAAGAGCCCTGCGCAGATGCGAATAGCGCAGGAACTCATCGAGTTTGTTGACGGCAGGTACGTGCGCGTTCGCTGGATAGGTAGGGTAGATCCGCGTCCAAAAATCTCGTGCATACTCGTCTGCTGACTCACGGACAACCGCGTCTCGGAAAGTGCGATCCTCGAACATACGCTTGATGTCCAGCAGCGTCGAGCCACGCCTGCCGACAAGGACCGTGAGAGCGTTTGCTAGGATCGGCCCGGTCCTGGCGCCAACTGTCTCAGGGCCCATCACAGTCGCCAGCGCGTTGTAAGCCTCGGCTGCACATCGCGCCCTATCTTCACCAGGCTCGGTCGCCAGAAGCCCGAGGTAAATCGGGCAACTTGGATCACCGGGGCAGTAGTAGATGGTGCCTTCGGCCCGGTCAGCGCATAGCGGCAGCAAGGTCTCCACGAACAGCTCCCTCTCTGGTGCGATGACTGCGACCCCGTCTCCTGAATCGATGTTCGATTTCACACAGCGCACGAGGAGAGTCGTCTTACCGCTGCCGGTCCGACCAACCAGGTACCCGCCCTTCTGGCGTTCGCCAGAAGACCACACGGCTGGGAATCCGATCTCCGTACCTCGGAGGGTGATGCGGGCTTCACCGAGGCGTACGCCCGCACTGGCTGTAAGGGCGGCGCTCAAAACGTCTTCGGCACTCCCCCCATTCTCGAGGCCGGCACGTAGCTGCTCTTGGACGAAGGGGAAAAAGCTGGCCGCCTCCCGAACGAGCTTCTCTGCTTGCTGACGCTGCTGCCGCCGCTCCGACTCCGCACGAGATGCATCCCGCCGGCAGGCGTCCGATCGCACTTGGTAGGAGCGGATAGCGGCGACGGCTAGGGCAACGGCGGCTGTAACCAGCATGATCAACCACATATGTTGTGGTCACCCGCTCTCGTCAAAGCGGTCTCGGAGGCTGCCTTCAACCGGGATCTCGTGCCCGGGCAGGATGTCTTCGATCGCTGCCGTCACGGCGGCCCTCGTGAGGGAGGTGACCGCGGACCAGTCGAGAAGATCGAAGGTATCGAGTTCGGATCCGAGCACCTGTCGTGCAGTGCGCTTCTCCCCGAAACGGAGCGCACGTCGAGCGTCCCGCCCGATTTTCCGAATCGCGACAGCAAGCCAGCTGACGTGGAGTGAGGTCCCCCACGGGTGAACGAGCACCACGATTTGCCACTCGGGAAGCGGGCTGTACGTTATGACTAAGGCATCTCGCCGCTTGCCGGCAAGGCTCTTCAGAAAACTCGTGCCAACACTCTTCTGGGAACAGCGAAGACCCGGAACACCCGCGGCGTCGACATGACTCTCAACCGAGGAGAGAAATGCTGGGCCCTCTTGCGAGCATGCTGGAAGAAGCAAATGCCACTGCCTCGCGATGGCCGTATTGGCTAGGTTCATCGGTGCTTCGCCCTGAGGCGGATCGTCGATACCGTGGGCATGCGCCGAACGCGCCCAGGAGGTCCGAACCGTCTAGTGAGGAGCCAGCGCGCCGTCTTCCAGAGGAACGACATCAACCCGGCGGTAATCCGCGCGAGCCCACGTAGAAACCGAAACAACCGACGGAACTTCATCGGCCCGATCACCGCGGACAAGAAGCGTGTCCCGACTCCAAGGGCTGCAAGGAGAAGAACGACCCCGACGACGAAAGGAGCGAATGTCTCCATAGCTACTTCCCAGCGAGATCCTTCCAGAGGTCTGGGTAGAGCTCGCGGCACGTAACGACTGTCATGTTACGGATCCGCTCCCATTGCCGAGCTCGGGTGAGGACTTCAGCCGTTGTGCCGTACTTTGGATCGGGCTCTACCATGATCATCAACATCAACATGCCGTCCGGAATCACAACGCCATCGAGTGAGACGTGCGGGTTGTCGAGGCCGTCCGTCACAACGACGAGATGCTGGTATAGCCCACTCCGGCCGAGGTCCTGCACAAGAGGCGTGATGCGGGAGCGCTCGACGCCGGTGGAGACCGACAGTGCTGCCTCGAAGGCCTCCAGGAACTTGGCCCGTTTATCCTCATACCGTTCACGGGCAGAAGCGTTTGTCTGTTCGCAGGCGATTTCGACCATACTTCTCCTGCTGACTGCTACGCTTCGGGAGTACTCGAAAAGGGCCGCGTGGCCGACCAACAGTTCGGGCTTGACAGTTCTGCAGTCGATGAACGTCGGCTCCTTTACCGTGTCCAGCCATATCCGCCGGGGTACGGGCGATGCGCCTGATCCAGGGAGCGTTGCAGCTGACACGCAAGCACCCGAAGGAGCAGGTGCTGCGGGCAGCCGGGCTCGCCGTGCAGCATCGTCAGTTCCGGCTCAAGGCGCTCACGCGCCTCATCGAGCAGGCCCCCCGCGCCGTGGAGCGCTCGTTGCTCCAACACCACCCGCTGATCCGTCCCATGACGCAGTACTCACTCAAGGAGCTGGAATGAACCCGCAACTGCTGACCCAGCTACGACATCTGCACCTGTCCGGCATGGCCGAGGCGCTGCCCCTACGCGTGGAGCAGGCCAAGAGCGGCCCGCTGGACGCGGTGGAGTTCCTCGAACTGCTGGTGGGCGACGAGCTGACTCGCCGTGCTGATCGGCTCTTCGCGCGCCGGCTCAAGCAGGCCGGCATCATGGCCGTCAAGGAGTTGTCCGACTTCGACTTCACCTTCAATCCGAAGATCCCCCGCACCCGGCTCGTAGAGCTCGCCACGGCCCGCTTCGTCTGCTCCCACCAGGGAGTGCTGCTCATCGGCCCGCCGGGCATCGGCAAGACCCACGCCGCCGTGGCGATCGCCGTGGGGGCGATCCGCGCCGGCTACCACGCCCGTCTGCGCAGCGTCTTCGACCTGGCCGCCGACTTCCTCGAGGCCGAGGCGACCGGTCAGAGGCGCGAGCTGGTCGACAGGCTGACCCGCGTGGACCTGCTCGTGCTGGAGGACTTCGGCATGAAGAAGCTCGGCCCCAGCGCGGCCGAGGACATGCTGGAGATCTTCGTGCGCCGCCACGAGACCGCCTCCACCCTCATCACCACCAACCGCCCCACCGAGGACTGGGGCCAGTTCCTGGGCGATATCCCGGCCGCCACCGCCATCCTCGATCGCTTCCTGGCTCACGCCGAGGTCATCCGCATGCAGGGCAAGAGCTACCGGCTTCACCAGCGCGCGCAGCGCGCTGCGACCGCTGATCGGGGACGTTCGTCATCATGATCGCGATCGCATCGCACGGCGGGATCCGGGGGTGCTACCGGTCGAGCCAGGTCGAGATCGTTGAACCTCGGGCCTGCCAGAGGCCTCGTCTACAGCATCGGCCTGTGGATCCTGCCGGAACCGTGCAAAACGCAAACGACGCGTTTCGCACCGTTCCTTGGACGGCGCACACCCCGCGCCGCCCACAGGCTCCACGAGGCCCGGCGACTGCCATCACATCAGACTTGAACAGCAAGGATCAACTGCGAGATACTGACCACCCGCGACCTCGAGTGGCCGCTTATGAAGTGTTCCCCGATGGCCGCATATCAGTGTTCGGTGACAATTTAGCTGCAGATGCCGAACAGGCATGGACGGCATTTCTGTGTGATCACGGGTGCCTATGAGCGAGCCCTGTCGATCACAGTTTCACCGTAGTCGCGAAGATCACGACAGCGATGCTGGCTTGGTGGTCCGGCCCGGTTGTCCCGCGACGAGGAACGCGCGACGGTAAGCGGTCGGCGTCGTCTTGAGCATCCGTCGAAAGTGATCGCGCAGGGTCGCTGCTGTCTGCAGGCCCACTGACTCCGCGATCCAGTCGATCGGCCGGTCGGTCTTTTCGAGCAGTTGCTGCGCGCTCAGAATCCGCTGGTGCATCAGCCAGCGATGCGGCGTGGTGCCGGTCTCCTGCTTGAATCGACGAGCGAACGTCCGCGCCGACATGTTCGCTCGATCTGCGAGGTCGTCGATGGTCAGCGTGCGAGCGAGGTGCGCCTGGGCCCATTCGAGGAGGCGTGCTAACCCCGGTGATCCCTCGGACACAATGGGCCGGACCGCGAACTGCGCCTGGCCTCCTTCACGAAGCGGTGGGACGACGAGCCGGCGTGCCACTCGGTTCGCGATCTCCGCTCCGAAGTCTCGGCGAACGAGATGCAGGCAGAGATCAATCCCCGCAGCGCTGCCTGCCGACGTGAGGATGGCACCTTCGTCGATGTAAAGGACGTCCGGTTCTACCCGGATCTTCGGATAGCGTGACCGCAGCGTCTCGACATAGCGCCAGTGCGTCGTCGCCTGCCGACCGTCGAGCAGGCCTGTGGCGGCAAGCACGAATACGCCGGAGCAGATCGACACGAGCCGTGCGCCGCGCGCGTGGGCCCGACGCAGCGCCGCGACAAGGGGCGCTGGCGGCGTATCGTGGACACGCCATCCTGGGATAATGATTGTGCCGGCGCGGGCCAATTCCGCAAGACCGCTGCGCGCCTGCAGGAACAATCCACCGGTAGCTCGAAGCGAACCGCGCTCCTGCGAGCAGACGCGGAACCGATACCAGCCTTCTCCCATCTCTGGACGCGGCAGCCCGAACACTTCGGTGACGATGCCGAGCTCAAAGGTGCCGAGGCCGTCGTATGCCAGTGCCGCGACGTGGCGGTGATCGATCGTCGACATGGCAGAATTCTAGCGAATATTGGCATTTCTGCCACTAGATCAGGCCGGGGGCGACGCCCATACTGTCGGACATGTCACGAGTCACCGAACTACCCGCCGCCGATCCCACCGCCGCGCGCACACACTTCGAGGGCCTGCTGGCCTACGAGACCGATTGCTGGGATGTCCATGCCTCGCTCGGCGATGCGCAAGGCTTCGTTCTGCTCGACGTGCGTGCACCACAGTCGTTCGAGCAAGGGCACGTGCCCGGTGCCGTCAGTCTGCCGCATGGAAAGATCAACGAGCGGAATCTGGCCGCGTACACCGTCGACACGCTCTTCGTCGTCTACTGCAACGGACCGCACTGTAACGGCGCTGATCGCGCGGCCGCGCGCCTGGCGCGCCTTGGCCGGCCGGTCAAGAAGATGATTGGCGGCGTCGAGGGATGGAAGGACGAAGGCTTCCGTCTCGTGACAGCGGACGAGTAGAGAGACGCGATGACGATTGAACGATTGCTGGCCTTCGGTGATGCCTGGAACCGCGGCGACGTCGACGACATCATGAGCTACTTCGCCGTAGAGTGCACATATCACGCGTCGGCTGGACCTGAACCTGGACGGACCTACGAAGGGCGGGAGGCGGTGCGACGGGGTGTGATCAAAATGCTGGCGTACGACAGAGGCGGTAGGCCTCGGACCGGTGCAGCGTTCGTTGCCAATGAGCGCGGCGTTGCCGAATGGTCCTACGAATTCACGGCCGCTGACGGCACGGTGACGGCGATTCGCGGCTGCGATGTCTTTGAATTCGAAGGCGATTTGATTCGTCGAAAAGACGCCTTTCGAAAGGTGTACGCCTAACCCGGATTATTCATGAAGGTCCGTCGCGAGACCGCGCAGATGCCGTCAGGCCGGGCAATCGCAGCGGCGAGGCCGCAAGGCGTATCTTGACGATACGTTGAGTGGCCGAGCCGCGAGGAC